>ERZ825670.1497-NODE-1497-length-25248-cov-4.775811_pt1 | contig 25248 bp, 18 predicted proteins | sample MGYA00519929_ERZ825670 | MGnify/ENA primary metagenome ERZ825670 (study PRJEB31778, sample SAMEA3449207) | human gut metagenome | biome: human gut; feature: human-associated habitat; material: faeces | place: United Kingdom | collected 2010/2012 ...
GTATTTTATTAAATAAAATCAAAGAAAAACAGAAATCTTAATAATTAATATTATTTTTATAAGAAAATCAAAATAATCTGACTATTAAAAGAAAAATAATGAAAAATCAAATAATCAGACAATTTACAAGAGTTTCCCTATTTACAGCCTAGGTAAAAGGGTGTATATTCTAGAAAAAGTTTTACACGACGTGAGAAAGAAATGATTGAATGCGCCGGACAAAGAAGATTTTAAAGTAAACTTTAGATTACAGGAAGAAAGGATAGCGACTATGAGGAAAGAAATGGAAAGTCAGAATCGTGGTCTTTACCGCGAAAGTTTTGAACATGATAACTGTGGTATTGGTGCAATTGTCAATATCAAAGGCAAAAAGACACATAGTACAGTGGCAGGAGCCTTGAGTATTGTAGAACAACTTGAGCACAGAGCCGGAAAAGATGCAGAAGGAAAGACAGGAGATGGCGTGGGTATTCTGACACAGATTCCTCATGGATTTTTCAAAAAAGTCTGTCAGCCACTTGGGATCAAGCTGAAAGATGAAAGAGATTACGGTGTAGGTATGTTCTTTCTTCCGCAGGATGAATTAAAACGCAATCAGGCGAAAAAGATTTTCGAGGTTATTGTAAAAAAAGAAGGATTGAAGTTCTTGGGCTGGAGAGAAGTTCCGATTCATCCGGACATTCTTGGAAAGACAGCAGTAGATTGCATGCCATGTATTATGCAGGCATTTATTGAACGTCCTGCAAAATACGAGAAAGGAATCGACTTTGACCGTCGACTGTATGTAGTCAGAAGAATCTTCGAACAGAGCAGTGATGATACTTATGTTGTTTCACTTTCCAGCAGAACAATCGTTTACAAAGGAATGTTCCTTGTAGGACAGCTGAGACTTTTCTTTGAAGATCTGCAGGATGAAGAATTTATTTCTGCAATTGCAATGGTACATTCCAGATTCAGTACGAATACTGCACCGAGCTGGCAGAGAGCGCATCCGAACCGCTTTATGGTCCACAACGGAGAGATCAATACGATCCGTGGTAATGCAGATAAGATGCGTGCCCGTGAGGAAACGATGGAGGCAGGATGCCTGAAAGGCGAACTTCACAAAGTACTTCCAGCAATCAATACTTCGGGTTCTGACTCCGCAATGCTTGACAACGCATTAGAATTCATGGTGATGAGTGGAATGGATCTTCCGCTTGCAGTTATGATCTGTATTCCGGAACCTTGGATCAACAATAAAGAGATGTCCCAGAACAAGAAAGATTTCTATCAGTATTATGCAACAATGATGGAGCCATGGGATGGACCGGCATCAATTCTGTTCTCAGATGGAGATGTTATGGGAGCCGTACTTGACCGTAACGGACTTCGCCCTTCCAGATATTACATTACAGATGATGATAATCTGATTCTTTCTTCAGAGGTTGGAGTTCTGGATATCGATCCATCCAAGATCGTGATGAAAGAAAGACTTCACCCAGGTAAGATGCTTCTTGTTGATACTGTTGCAGGACGCGTGATCGATGATGAGGAATTAAAAGAAAAATATGCAAATCAGTTCCCATATGGAGAATGGCTGGACAGTAATCTGATTCAGCTGAAGGATTTGAAAATCCCGAATAAGGATGTGCCAAAGTATACTGCCGAAGAGTGTACACAGCTTCAGAAAGCATTTGGCTATTCTTATGAAGACGTGAAAACTTCTATTCTGACAATGGCAAAGAACGGTGCCGAAGGAACCGCAGCGATGGGAATGGATGCACCGATTTCAGTCCTTTCGCAGAAACGTCAGCCACTGTTCGGATATTTTAAACAGTTGTTTGCACAGGTAACAAACCCACCAATCGATGCAATCCGTGAGGAAGTTGTAACATCTACAACAATTTATGTCGGAACAGACGGTAACCTTCTGGAGCAGAAGGAAGAGAACTGTAAGATGCTCAGAGTCAATAACCCGATTCTGACCAATACAGATCTTCTGAAAATTAAAAATATGAAAGTGGATGGATTCAAGGTTGCAGAGATTCCAATCACTTATTATAAAAACACAAGTCTTGAGAAGGCAATCGAGTATCTGTTTATTGAAGTAGACCGTGTGATCCGCGAGGGTGCTAACATTTTGATTCTGACAGACCGTGAGGTAGACGAATATCACGTTGCAATCCCGTCACTTCTGGCAGTATCCGGACTGCAGCAGCATCTGGTACGTCCAAAAAAGAGAACCTCAGTCGCGATGATTCTGGAAAGTGGAGAGCCTAGAGAGGTTCATCATTTTGCAACACTGCTTGGATATGGAGCATGTGCGATTAATCCATATCTTGCGCATGAGTCAATCCGTCAGCTGATTGAGTCTAATCTGCTTCACAAAGATTATTATGCAGCAGTAGATGATTATAACTCAGCAGTAATTCATGGAATTATTAAGATTGCATCCAAGATGGGAATTTCAACGATCCAGTCCTATCAGGGAGCAAAGATCTTCGAGGCAATTGGTCTCGAGACAGATTTTATTAACCGCTATTTTACAGATACAGTCAGTCGTGTTGGTGGTATCGGTATTGAAGAAATTGCAGAAGATTACACAGCATTCCATACAGAAGCATTTGATCCGCTTGGACTGCAGGTTGATACGACACTGGACAGTGTTGGAAAACATAAATATAAAAGTGGCGGAGAAGAACATCTCTATAATCCACAGACAATCCATATGCTTCAGCAGTCCACAAGACGTGGTGATTATGAAATGTTCAAGCAGTATACAGAGATGGTTGATGAGGAAGGCGAGAAGATCAATCTGAGAGGTCAGCTTGATTTCAATTTCCCGAAGAAGAGTGTACCGCTTGATGAAGTAGAAAGCGTAGATTCAATCGTAACAAGATTCAAGACAGGTGCGATGTCCTATGGATCTATTTCAAAAGAAGCACATGAGACAATGGCGATCGCCATGAATATGCTTCATGGTAAATCAAACTCCGGTGAAGGTGGAGAGGACATTGAACGTCTTGACACAAACAGATGCTCTGCAATCAAGCAGGTTGCTTCCGGCCGATTCGGAGTTACATCCAGATATCTGGTCAGTGCACAGGAAATCCAGATCAAGATGGCACAGGGAGCAAAACCAGGAGAAGGAGGACATCTTCCGGGTGGAAAGGTATATCCATGGATCGCGAAGACTCGTCATTCAACACCTGGTGTGAGCCTGATCTCACCACCGCCACATCATGATATTTATTCAATCGAGGATCTTGCACAGTTGATCTATGACTGTAAAAATGCAAATAAAAATGCAAGAATTTCTGTGAAACTGGTATCAGAAGCAGGTGTAGGAACAGTTGCTGCAGGTGTTGCAAAAGCCGGAGCCGGAGTTATCCTGATCTCAGGATATGACGGAGGAACAGGAGCAGCACCGAGAAGCTCGATTCAGAATGCAGGACTTCCGTGGGAGCTTGGACTTGCAGAAACTCATCAGACATTGATTCAGAATGGTCTGCGTGAGCGTGTCCGTATTGAGACAGATGGTAAGCTCATGAGTGGCCGTGATGTTGCGATTGCAGCAATCCTTGGAGCAGAAGAGTTTGGATTTGCAACAGCTCCGCTTGTAACAATGGGATGTGTTATGATGCGCGTCTGCAACCTGGATACTTGTCCGGTTGGTGTTGCAACTCAGAATCCGGAGCTTAGAAAACGTTTCAGCGGAAAACCGGAATATGTTGTCAACTTTATGCGTTTTATTGCAGAAGAATTAAGAGAATATATGGCAAAACTTGGTGTCCGCACAGTGGATGAACTGGTAGGACGTACAGATCTTCTGAAAGTAAAAGACGTTCCGACATCAGAGCGTGCCGCAACACTGGATCTGTCACAGATTCTGTACAATCCATATGCGAAAGAGAAGAAAGGTGTTATCTTTAATCCAAAGAAAGTCTATGATTTTGAACTTAACAAGACGTTGGATGAAAAAGTACTATTGAAACAGCTTCTTCCAGCCCTTGAAAGAGGAGAAAAGAGAGGACTTGAAGTAGATGTTACAAATACAGACCGTACTTTCGGAACAATTTTCGGATCTGAGATCACAAGAAGATATCCGGAAGGACTGGAAGAAGACAGCTATGTGATCCAGTGTAAAGGTGCCGGCGGTCAGAGCTTTGGAGCATTTATCCCAAGAGGACTGACACTGGAACTGACAGGAGACAGTAATGACTATTTTGGAAAAGGACTTTCTGGTGGAAAACTGGTTGTTTGCCAGCCGAAAGGTGTGAAATTCAAATCAGATGAGAATATTATCATCGGAAATGTTGCTCTTTACGGAGCTACAAGTGGTAAAGCATTTGTAGGAGGTGTTGCCGGAGAACGTTTTGCGGTAAGAAACTCTGGTGCACGCGCAGTTGTAGAAGGTGTCGGAGATCACGGATGTGAATATATGACAGGTGGATGTGTTGTTGTACTTGGACAGGTTGGAAAGAACTTTGCAGCCGGAATGAGCGGCGGTATTGCCTATGTGATCGATCTCGATAACAGCCTGTATCGTAAAGTAAATAAAGCAATGGTCAACATTGAACGTGTCACAGATAAGTATGATGTACAGGAATTAAAAGGAATGATCCAGGAGCATGTTGCTTATACAAACTCTGAGGTAGGTAAGAAGATTCTTGATAATTTCAAAGAATATCTGCCAAAATTCAAGAAGATCATTCCGGAAGACTATGAGAGAATGATGTCCACGATCATCCAGATGGAAGAAAAAGGACTTAGTAGAGAAAAAGCAAAAATCGAAGCATTTAATATGATCAAGAACGGAAGATAGGAGGCATAGAGATGGGAAAACCGACAGGATTTATGGATTATGAAAGACAGGATAAACCGGCAGAGAGCCCATTGGAACGCATCAAACATTTCAATGAGTTCCATACGCCTCTTAGCAAAGAAGAACAGGAGCTTCAGGGCGCACGCTGTATGGCGTGCGGAGTTCCGTTCTGTCAGTCTGGAAAGCCGCTTGCAGGAATGGCCAGTGGATGTCCACTGCACAACCTTGTGCCAGAGTGGAATGACTTGATCTACAATGGAAATTGGAAGGAAGCTTATTTACGTCTGAAAAAGACAAATAATTTTCCGGAATTTACTTCCCGTGTATGTCCGGCACTGTGTGAAAATGCATGTACCTGTGGACTGAATCAGGAAGCAGTTGCATCAAAAAGTAATGAATATGCAATTATTGAAAATGCATATGAGATGGGATATGCAAAGGCAAATCCACCGAAAGTGCGTACAGGAAAGAAAGTCGCAGTGATCGGTTCCGGTCCGTCCGGACTTGCGGCAGCAGATCTTCTGAACAGAAGAGGTCATCAGGTAACTGTTTTTGAACGTGAGGACAAACCGGGCGGATTGCTCCGCTACGGAATTCCGAATATGAAGCTGGAGAAACAGATTATCGACCGTAAGATTGCGATTATGGAAGAAGAGGGAATTATCTTCCAGACTGGATGTAATGTCGGAAAAGACGTGAAGGCGGCAGATATCCTGAAAGAATATGACCGCGTGATCCTTGCATGTGGAGCATCAAATCCAAGAGATATCAAAGCACCGGGAAGAGATGCACAGGGAATTTATTTTGCAGTAGATTTCCTGAAATCAACAACGAAAGCACTATGGGCAAATGACATGAAGCTTAAAACAGGAAGCTACATTTCTGCAAAAGGAAAAAATGTAATTGTAATCGGAGGCGGAGATACAGGAAATGACTGTGTCGGAACATCTATCCGTCATGGAGCAAAGAGCGTTCTCCAGCTGGAGATGATGCCGAAAGCACCGGACGAGAGGACACCGCTGAACCCATGGCCGGAGTGGCCAAGAGTCTGCAAGACAGATTATGGCCAGCAGGAAGCAATCGCTGTGTTTGGTTCTGATCCTCGCGTTTACACAACGACAGTGAAAGAATTCGTAAAAGACAAGAAAGGAAATCTCTGTAAGGCAGTCCTTATCAAGCTTGAGAGTAAGACAGATGGGAAGACCGGACGGAAAATGATGGTTCCGGTAGAAGGAAGCGAGTATACCGTAGATGCAGATCTTGTTCTGATCGCAGCTGGATTCCTTGGAAGTCAGGATTATGTAACAAAAGCATTTGGTGTAGAAGTGAATGAACGCACAAATGTAAAGACAGAGGCAGGAAAATATTCTACAAATGTGAAGGATGTATTCACAGCCGGGGATATGCACAGAGGACAGTCTCTTGTTGTATGGGCTATCCGTGAAGGTCGTGAAGTGGCAAGAGAAGTAGATGAAAGCCTGATGGGATATACAAACTTATATATTCAGTAGAAAATAAAAGATCATACAGTGAAACAGGAATCTGGAAAGTTTATCTAAGAATAAAGAGAACTTTCCAGATTTTTTTGTTACAAAAATGTTACGAAAAAATGAAAAAAGTAAGGGAAACTATTGAAAATATTACATAAATACGCTATAATATTGAACGTAGAATGTAAATAAAATACCCTCTTGTTACGAGAAATATGTTGAAAAAACACAATAGATGTTGTATTATAACATATGAGTATGTGGAATTATAATGTAACTATTTACAACGAGTTATGATACGAAAATTATAATGCATCACATGGGGGACTAGATAAAAATAAGGATAGGTGGAAAGATGAAGTTAAAAAAAGTAAGCAGTATGATTCTTGCAGTAACACTTGCATGTACAATGACTGTTACACCGGTACTTGCTGACGAGGTCAGTGATCTGAAGCAGAAGAAGCAGGAGACACAGAATCAGGTAAGTAATCTTCAGACACAGCTGAATTCACTTATGACCAAGATCTCTGATCTTGAGAATGATCTGATCGAAACAGGTGAGGAAATCTCTCAGACAGAGGAAGATCTGAAGACAGCGCAGGAGGAACAGGAACAGCAGTATGCAGCTATGAAGCTTCGTATTAAGTACATGTATGAAGAAGGAACAGGCACTGCTACAGTGGAGAAGGTACTGACATCCGGAGATATTTCCAGTGTACTGACACAGGCAGAATATTCCCAGCAGGTACATTCTTATGACAGAGATAAGCTCGAAGAGTATGTTGCGACAGTTCAGAAAGTAGAAGATCTTAAGACAACACTTGAGACAAAGATGGCTGATCTGCAGGAGACACAGACGGAGTATGATGCACAGAAGGATGAACTGAATACAACAATCACAGAGAAGAGTAGTGAAATCGCAAATCTCGATGTTAAGATTGATGAAGCTGTAAAGAAAGCAGCGGAAGAAGAAGCTAAGAGAAAGGCAGCAGAAGCAGCAGCAAAGAAAGCTGCCGAGGAAGCAGCTAAGAAGAATAACTCAAGCAGTAGTTCTTCTAATAGAAATAACTCAAGCAATAGTTCTTCCAGCAGTTCAAACTCCAGTAGTTCGAACTCCAGCAGCTCAAGTTCAGGAAGCTCAAGCAGTTCAAGCTCCAGTAGCTCAAGCAGTAGTTCTTCCAACAGTTCAAGCAACTCAAGTTCTTCCTCATCAAGCCCAAGTTATAGTGCTAATAAGGGAAGCATTATTGTAAATGCAGCTTATTCACAGATCGGAGTTCCATATGTATGGGGCGGAACTACACCGGGAGTTGGACTTGACTGTTCAGGACTTGTACAGTATTGCTATAGACAGGCAGGAATTTCAATTCCAAGAACAAGTGGAGATATTCTTGCAGCAGGAACAATCGTAAATGATCCACAGCCGGGAGATATCTGCTGGACACCGGGACATGTAGCGATTTACATTGGCGGCGGACAGATGATCGAAGCACAGCAGACAGGAGTACCGGTTAAGGTAAGTTCTGTACGTGTTACATATTATGTAAGATATTAGAACCAAAAAAGGAATCAGTGATGCTGATTCCTTTTTTTAAAACTTTTTTTATTTGCCCGGTACAATTTCCAGCCAGTATCCGTCAGGATCTTCAATAAAATAAATTCCCATAGATGGATTTTCGAAGCAGATACATCCCATCTCTTTATGTTTTTTGTAAGCAGCATCGAAATCATCGACAGCAAATGCGAGATGGATCTCATTATCTCCCAGTTCATATGGTCGATCCATATCACGCAGCCAGGTGAGCTCTAAAAGATGCGGGGTCACACCGTCTGTGAGATATACAAGCTTAAAACTTTCGTCATCGGCAAGTTTTTCACGTTCTACTTTTAAATTCAGAGCTTTCTGGTAAAAATCCAGTGATTTTTCAAGATCATATACATTCAGGTTATTGTGTGCAAACGTAAAATTCATTTTAGTACCTCCATAGAATTATAAGGTTTTTATTCACAGTCAAGTGGAATGATGACTGGAATCTACTTTCTAAGGATATCACAGGAGGAGAGGAAAAATCAATAATGCATAGATAAAACCTGATGGGATAGAGTGATAACACAGAACATAGTAAAAAATGAATGAAAAACATTTTTGAAATGCAAAACATGTGGAAAAAAAGCTGAAAAAAACAAAAAAATAAAAAAGAATGCAAGAACCCATTGACGAAACGTCAAAAATTATATACAATAACAAAAGTGAAAAAATAAAGAAAGTGGAGGATTCCTGCAATGACTGCATATAAAGATTTGAGCAAAGAAGAGTTATTGGAATTAAAGAGTGGCCTGGAGGCGCAGTTTGAAGAAGTGAAGGCAAAAGGTCTGAAACTGGATATGTCCAGAGGAAAACCGTCAGCAGACCAGCTGAATCTGTCAATGGGGATGATGGATACACTGACAAGTGGTGTTGATCTGACTTGTGAAGATGGTGTTGACTGCCGTAACTATGGCGGACTTGATGGAATTGATGAAGCAAAACAGCTTCTTGCAGATATGATGGAAGTTCCGAAAGATAACGTGATCATTTTCGGAAACTCAAGTCTGAATGTGATGTATGATACGGTAGCACGTGCAATGACACATGGTATCATGGGAAGTACTCCATGGTGTAAGCTTGATAAGGTAAAATTCTTATGTCCGGTTCCAGGATATGACAGACATTTCGCGATTACAGAGCATTTTGGAATTGAGATGATCAATGTACCGATGACATCAACTGGACCGGATATGGATATGGTTGAGAAACTTGTAAGCAGTGATCCGGCAATCAAAGGAATCTGGTGTGTACCGAAGTACTCTAACCCACAGGGAATCACATATTCAGACGAGACAGTGTTCCGTTTTGCGAACCTGAAGCCGGCAGCAGAAGATTTCCGTATCTTCTGGGATAATGCTTACTGTGTACATCATTTATATGAAGATAAGCAGGATTATCTGATTGAGATTCTGATGGAGTGTAAGAAGGCCGGTAACCCGGATATGGTTTACAAGTTTTCTTCTACATCCAAGATCAGTTTCCCAGGATCAGGAATTGCAGCAATGGCAGCATCTGATGCGAACCTGGAGGATATCAGAAGCACAATGCGTGTGCAGACGATCGGACATGATAAGGTAAATCAGCTGCGTCATGTAAGATTCTTCGGAGATATTCACGGAATTGTAGAACATATGAAGAAACATGCAGATATCCTGCGTCCGAAGTTTGAGACTGTTCTTGAAGTTCTTGAAAGAGAACTTGGCGGACTTGAGATTGGATCATGGATCGCGCCACGCGGAGGATATTTCATCTCCTTTGATGCGCTGGATGGATGTGCGAAAGCGATTGTTGCGAAGGCGAAAGAAGCTGGCGTTGTTATGACAGGAGCGGGAGCAACATTCCCTTATGGAAAAGATCCACATGACAGCAATATCCGTATCGCACCGTCTTATCCAACACCGGAAGAACTTGCAGTTGCCGCTGAAGTATTTGTATTGAGTGTAAAACTGGCAAGTGTTGATAAGATCCTTGAGACAAAATAAATAACAGCATTTTATAAAGACCTTTTGCAAGTGGTTGATCTGCCGGCAGAAGGTCTTTTTCTGATGGTTGACAGTTACTGTTCACTCCCGTGTCAATCACTCCGCTGATTGACACGGAGGATGCGTGTTTTGACTTGAATGCATCTCGCCCCATCGCCAAAGGCGATTTAAAATGGCGAGATGCGTTGCTGGTCGCACATCGTGTGAACAGTAACGGTTGACATGCGTTTCCAGGGAGATTATAATGTAGTGCATAGCAGAAAAGAGGAATGACATGATAAAAGGTGTAATATTTGACGTAGATGGTGTCCTTCTCAATTCCATGCCTGTCTGGGAGAATCTTGGAGAATTGTATCTGGATCATTTGGGAATTGAGGCCGAGAAGAACCTAGGGGAGACATTATTTGAGATGAGCCTGGAGGAGGCGGCAGATTATCTGATCTCACATTATAACCTGGAGAAGACAGTGGAAGAGGTTGTACAGGGACTGAATAAAGAAGTGGAAGACTATTATGCAAAACGAGTTCCATTGAAAGAAGGGGTTCGTCAGTATCTGGAGGAATTCAGAGAGCGGAAGATTCCTATGGTGATCGCAACAACCGGTGACCGGAAGAATGCAGAAGCAGCTCTGAGCAGATTGAAGGTATTACCTTATTTTCAAGGAGTTTTTACAGCATCTGAGATCGGAAGCGGTAAGGATCAGCCGGATATTTATTTTGCAGCACTTTTGCAGCTGGATACGGAGCCGGAACAGACCTGGGTGTTTGAAGATACTTACCAGGCTTTGAGAACGGCAAAGCATGCGGGATTTAAGACAGTAGCAGTTTATGATAAGGCAAATGACAAGAATCTGGCGCAGATCTGGAATACGGCAGATATCTATTTGCCGGAATTTGATGATTTTAATGTTTTTTGGAACAGGGTGTCTGAGGAAGAGAAAGAACAGTTGCTGATTGTAGAATAAGAGGAGAATGAAAAAAGCAGATTCGAATTCAAAGGAGAGATGCTCCGGTAGAATTCGAATCTGCTTTTTGTCATATAATTGACTGGTCTGTCTTGTGTTTAGAGAAGGTGAATGCCGGCATCAGCAGCAGCTTCAACTACATTTTCAGGCCAGAGGGAAGACTGTACTTCACCGATATGAGCCTTTCTTAAGTAATACATACAGATACGGGACTGTCCAATACCGCCGCCGACTGTATATGGAAGCTCGCCGTTCAGCAGTGCCTTCTGGAATGGAAGTTCTGCACGATCTTCACATCCGGCTTCTTTTAGCTGTGCCTTTAATGAGTCTTCGTCAACACGGATTCCCATAGAAGAGAGTTCAAGACCGATGTCAAGAACCGGATAGTAAACGATAATGTCACCGTTCAGCTCCCAATCATCATAGTCCGGAGCACGACCGTCATGTCTTTCGCCGGAAGCAAGTACTCCACCAATCTTGGAGATAAACACTGCGCCTTTTTCCTTCGCAATCGCTTTTTCACGTTCTTTGGTAGTAAGATCCGGATAAAGGTCTTCCAGCTCCTGTGTAGTGATGAAAAAGATATCATCAGGAAGAAGAGGATCAATATAGTTGTAACGTCTGGAAATGTATTCTTCTGTATCTTTCAGAGCCCGGTAGACTTTGCGGACAGTGTACTGAAGTGTCTCTGTGTTACGTTCTTCCTTAGAAATTACTTTTTCCCAGTCCCACTGGTCAACATACAGAGAATGGATGTTGTCTGTATCTTCATCACGACGTATCGCACTCATATCTGTGTAAAGCCCTTCGCCGGAATGGAAATTATAATTCTTCAATGCATATCTCTTCCATTTTGCAAGAGAATGAACGATCTCTGCAACAGAACCATCCTGTTCTTTGATGTCAAAGGAAACCGGACGTTCCACACCGTTTAAGTTATCATTCAGACCGGATTCCGGACGGACAAACAGTGGTGCTGACACTCGTGTCAGGTGGAGATTCTTTGCAAGAGCACGCTCGAAGTGGTCTTTCACTTCTTTGATGGCTACTTCTGTCTCACGAATTGTAAGAGGGGAATGATAGCCAGCAGGTATTCTTAACTGTTCCATAATAAACTCCTTTATGTTAGCATTTTATTGCTGTTCACAGTATTATGCGGTCAGCAATAGCATTTCTCTTCTATTTTAAGTGGAGAAGAATAAGAAGTCAATGGAAAGGTGAAATGAACACTTGTAATCAGTAAAAAAAATTGCTAAAATGAGCAGTAGTGAGTAATAAATAGTAAGGGACGAAGGTGTAAATAATGAATGTAAATGATATGATTGATACAATTCTGAATTTTGACCTGGATGTTGTTCTGGCTGGACTTAATGAAAGCAGTCATCATTTGAGTCAGATGGAATTTATTTCTCTGATCGTTATAACGGCCGGAGCGGTACTGTTATGTCTGACGGGGCTGAAACTGGTACGTTTCTGGTCTGTGATCGCAGGATTGTCAGCAGGATGCGCAGCTGGAATTGCGGTCGGAGCGATTGCAGGTCTGGATCAGACGATCGCATTGGCGGCAGGAGCAGGTGTGGGACTTGTATTGGCGGTGCTTGGTGCATGGAAGAAGCAGATTGGTGGATTTGTGACAGTAGCGGTACTCGTCTTTGTTGTCAGTGTACATTTGATGAAACCACAGGATTTTATTATCTATGGAATCTGTGCGGGTATTGGTCTTGTGTGTGCATTGCTTTCTATTAAGTTTCATAACTTTATGCTGATTGCTGCTTCTTCTGTGTTTGGAGCAATGGCAGCGGGCAGCAGTATCTTTTATCTGCAGCCATATAAAAACGGAATGATCCATGTGGCACTTTGTGCTGCAATTGGTGCACTTAGTATCTGGATCCAGCTTCTTTTGGAATCCGGAAAACGTAAGAAAAAGAATTTACTTAAAGCCGCAGAGATCCGTGAAGAACATTCTACAGAAAATGAAGTCGAGAAGGCAAGGGCACTGGTTGAGAATCTGGATGATTTTGATGAGCTGGATGAGATTATAGAGAGTCTTCCGGAAAATGTCCTGAAAGAAGACAAGGGCACAACAGTTGTCAGCATGGATGAATTTGATGATCTTGAAGATGATCTGGAAGAGGATGAAGTGGAGAACTTTAAAGAAGAGAAGTTTGATGTAGACGAGGAAGATTGGGAGGAAGACGTCGAAATTGAAGTAACTGCTGATGAGGCAGATGTGACAGAGGATTATGATTTTGATGAAGATCCGGATGACTTAGATGACTTGAATGATCTGGATGATTTAGATTATCTTGATGACGATGATGATATCGAGTTTCTGGATGAAGATGAGTAGATAAAAAAGCTATCGATTACAATAACTTAACACATATCTGTGTTGTTATCGTAGTCGATAGCTTTTGTATTATCTTACTGCTGTAAATACTCCGCGGAGATCATGGATTACATGTCTTGGACATTTTACAGAGCACATTCCACAGCTTAAGCAGATGTCTTCCTGGATTACTGCGCAATTATCTTCTACATGAATTGCACCAGCAGTACATGTTTTTTCACAGATACCGCATCCAATACAACTGACTTCACACTGTTTACGTGCAACAGCTCCTTTTTCTTTGTTAGAGCATTTTACTACAATGTAGTTTGCACATTCGTGAATCTTGATCAGGTTCTGTGGACAGACTTTTGCACACTGTCCACAGGCAATACATTTTTCTTCGTCTACTTCGGCAACGCCATATTCATTCATGGAAATCGCGCCGAATTTACATTTTTCTATACAGGCTCCACATCCGATGCAGCCATCTTTGCATCCACCGTCTTCAGAGCCGGCTGCGCGGCAGCCACCGTTACAGGCAACCAGAGCTGCCCGGTAAGGAAATCTCTTTTTAATTGCCATGATTATTTCTTCCTTTCGTATGGTGTGTTAGAAAGAGGAAGGCTGTAGCGTCTTTCTCCGTCAAATCTGCAATATGCATCCGCGATTGCAGGAGCAGTAGGGATGGATGTGATCTCTCCGATACCGATTGCTCCACAGGCAACATCCAGACCAGGTTTATCAATAACGATTGCTTCAATCTCAGGAACTTCGTGAGAACGGAAAAGTCCTAAGGAACCATACTTGTCAATTGGTTTACAATTTTCATCGATTGGATACTGCTCTCTGAGTGCGAATCCCATAGACATTACAACACCGCCTTCAATCTGACCTTCGCAGGAAAGTGGGTTGACAGCTTTACCAACATCGTGTGCGGCAATCATTTTCTCAATCTTACCTGTCTTAGGATCAAGGATGCAGACCTGAGTTGCATATCCATAAGCAACGTGAGATATCGGATTAGGCACATCTGCACCAAGTGGATGAGTCTTAGCGAGATACTCTCCGTAGAAAGTTTCTCCAATCATATCTTTCATGGACTTACCGCTGTTTTTCGCTTCCATGAATTTTTCACATGCTCTGCGGCATGCTTCACCAGTTACAAGTGTCTGACGAGAACCGGAAGTTGTACCGGAATCAGGTGAAATCCATGTGTTGCTTCGCTCATAGACGATATCATCATGGGAAAGATCTGTATTTGTAACGATCATCTGTACAAGTACAGTACCAAGTCCCTGACCGATACAGGAAGCACCAGTGAAGATGTGAAGTTTTTCATCTTCTTCAACAATTAATTTTACACGTCCTGTATCCGGGATACCAACACCAACGCCGGCATTCTTCATAGCACAACCAAGGCCAACAGCCTTACCGGCCGCAAGTGCAGCATCATACTCTTCTTTGACAGCTTCCAGTGTCTCTACAAGACCTGTAGAGTTATCTACAATCTGTCCGTTCGGAAGTACTTCGCCTGGGCGGATCGCATTGCGGTAATGAATCTCCCAAGGCGTAATGCCTACCTTGTCAGCCATCATGTTCAGAAGTGTCTCTGTTGCGAAACAAGTTTGTGTAACACCAAATCCGCGGAATGCTCCGGCAGGTGGGTTATTTGTATAGTAAGCAGTTCCTTCAATTTCAAAGTTTTCATAATGATAAGGTCCTGCTGCATGTGTACATGCACGTTCAAGAACCGGGCCGCCAAGAGAAGCGAATGCACCTGTGTCAGATTTAACAATCGCTTTTACACCCTGGATCACTCCATTCTCATCGCATCCCATTGTCATATCCATGTAGAATGGGTGACGTTTCGGATGAACAAGCAAGGATTCCGCTCTGGATAATTTCATCTTGATCGGTTTCTTTGTTACGTAAGTAAGCAATGCGCTTAAATGCTGAACAGTCATGTCCTCTTTACCACCGAAACCACCGCCGACTAATGCGTTCTGAACTTTTACTTTATCTGTTCCAAGCATAAGTGTAACTTCGTGCAATGTCTGGTGAGCAGACTGGTCTGTTGAATATACGAAAATGTCACCGTCTTCATCATAGAAAGAAACAGCACATTCCGGTTCAAGGAAAGCATGCTCAGTCCAAGGTGTCTCAAAGTGATGTGAGATCACGTACTTGGAATTCTTGATTGCTTCTTCCGCATTTCCGCGGCTGATGTGCTTATAAGCACATACGTTAGTCTCTTCTTCATCATAAACAAGAGGTGCATCCGGAGCAGCAGCTTCTTCCACTGTATGCACATGAGGAAGTACTTCATATTCAACTTTAATAAGTTTCTTTGCTTTTTCTACAGTTGCCATGTCAGTTGCAGCTACAAGGGCAATTGCATCTCCGAGATAATGAGTCAGTCCACCAACCGGAATCAGTGAATACTGATCATGTTTTAAGTGTCCGATCTTATTCTCCCCAGGAATATCATCGGCTGTTACAACCGCTTCTACGCCAGGCAGAGCCTCGGCAGCAGAGGTATCAATAGAAAGTACGCGAGCTCGTGGATATTTACTACGAAGAGCAGCGCCATAGAGCATTCCTTCCGGATAATAGTCATCCGGATATTTACCTGTTCCAAGCACTTTTTCTTCAACATCTATACGAGAAACACGGGAACCAAGAGTCCAGCTAGGATCTCCGTCATCTGGTAAAACTCCTTCTTTCAGAATCTTAGCTGCCAGACGTACCGCGTCCATGATCTTAACATATCCTGTACAGCGGCAATAGTTGTTGCGCAGCGCATAGCGAATCTCATCATCGGTTGGTTCCGGATTTACATCCAAAAGTGCTTTTGTGCACATAACCATACCAGGAATACAGAATCCGCACTGTACAGCGCCTGCCTTCCCGTAAGCATAAGTGTAAACTTTCTGTTCCCAATCAGAAAGCCCCTCGACTGTGATGACATTCTTTCCGGCCAATGAATCTGTGTCAGGTACGCAGGATTTGCAAGTCTGTCCATCAATGATAACAGTACAGGCTCCACAAGCGCCTTCGCTGCAACCATCCTTTGCAGAGGTAATGTGCAGTTCATCACGCAGGAACCGTAACAGTTTCTGATTCTTTGAAGGTGAGACTTCCTGACCATTTACTATAAATGATGCCATGTCAGTTACTCCTTTCTTTGTAACAAAATCCCCAAAGAAAAATCTTTGAGGAGTATGTGTTTGTTGTGTATTTTTAATTATATAAAGATACCTATGGTTACATTTTATCACATATTCAACAAAAAGCAACAACTATTCTAAAAAAGTTTTTTGACACCTAAAAATATTTTAGATATATGATATAAAAAATGCATATCAGGACAAAAAAAGGGAAGTACCGCAAAATGATACTCCCTTGTAATTATCTTATATAAATTGTTCTTAGAAACCAAAAAGATTTACAACGTGATTTTAATTATCGTGTTCTTCTTCAAATGGATCGTCGTAATCATCTTCATCATCGTAATCATCTCCACCGCGGGAAGCAATTGCGAGAATCAGTGAAATAACAGCAAGTACACCACTTACACCGGCTAAAATCAGAAGCTCGAATTCATCTCCATGTTTCAGGAAAGCAAAAACAGCACCACCGATATAGACAATCATCGGGATAAGGAATGCAAAAAGTGTATCACGGTTATTCATGATGAAGTATAACAGTGCAGTGACAAGCATACAAAGAGCAACAATGACATAATTCATGCCTGGAGCAGAAGTTACGTCAGCTCCTGATGTGCTGAGTCCTGTTACGAAACCTTTATAAATACAGAAACCAAATGTAAGCAGGGAAATGATTCCAAGGATGATGCGTCCAGGTCTGAAACGTGGATATTCGTCTACATATTCATATTCATCATCATCTTCATCATCAGAGGATTTCTCATCATCATAGTCATCCATTTTTCTGGATTTTACATCTTCTTTTGCTTTCGCAGTTTCGGCTTCCTCTTTCTTTTTCTTCTTGGCAGCTTTACTGTCAGGGTCAGTTGCAAGCATATCTTCGTATCCCTTGCGAACTGTTTTTTCACGCTTATCACGGATTTCTTCCGCTGGAATGTTCCCATATTTCTGCTCTTCGGAATTATCAGTGGCAGTGGCATCAGTGGCAGCTTTCTGTGCAGCGGCTTTGCGGGCTCTGGCTCTCTCCTTAAGAATACGTTCAGCTTCTTCTTCTGAAATCCCTTTGTCAGCAGCAAGGCGGGCAATCGCTTCTTTGCGGGCGCGGGCTTTTGCTTCTCTGCGGGCAGCTCGTTTCTCTTCAGCGGCACGGGCGGCAGCCTCAGCTTTCGCTTTCTCCTCAGCGGCACGGGCCTCAGCTTCAGCTTTTGCTTTCTCTTCGGCAGCTTTCTTAGCAGCGATCTTCTTCGCACGTTGTTTATCAAGGTTCCATTGCTTTTTACAGCTATGGCAGATTGCATATTCATTAAAGATTGGATCCCCGTTTTCGCTGGTGCCAATCTGCTTATTCTGCAAATCCAGGTCTTTTCCACATATTGGGCACTTCATATTAATCATGTACTCCTCTCTTTTGTATCAAAATATTTATAACAGACTTATTATAGCATCTTAAAAGAGGAAGAACAACGAAAAAAGTGTGTTTTACATAAAATGTTTTAGAAAAAAATCAAAATTGTGCAAGAATTTAGTTTAAATTCATAAGAAATGGTGGACTTTAAAAATTTAATGTGTTAAAATCAAAAAGTGGCCTGAGAAGGCAAAAGGTATTGTTATGGTTTATGGTATGCCGTAAGCCATCATATAATTAGCCGGTTGAGAAGGAGATTGTTTCGTATGAGTAAGAAGATCAGAACCGAGGCAGTAGATTATCTGTTTCAGGCAATCTTAAGCCTTGAGAATAAAGAAGAGTGTTATACATTTTTTGAAGACATCTGTACGATCAATGAGCTGCTTTCATTGTCACAGAGATTTGAAGTGGCAAGAATGCTCCGTGAACAGAAGACATATTTGGAGATCGCGGAGAAGACAGGAGCATCCACTGCGACAATCAGTCGTGTGAACCGTTCTCTTAATTATGGGAATGACGGATATGATATGGTTTTCAAACGTGTAGGGCTTGCTGAGGAAGAGAATGGAACGGAAGAATAACACTTAAGAATTAAGCTTACAATAAAATACCTTTTATCAATCAAAAGATACAGCTTGCGGAAGATCCTGATAAAGTCTTTCGCAGGCTGTATCTCGTTTTAAACAGAAATGTTTATTTCCCTTTCTTTTTCTCTTCGTTTTTTGAAGACTTGGAAGAGAGGTCATCAATGATCCGTTCAATGATCATTTTCTTGATATATACATCAAAACTCAAGCTGCATATAAATGCAAACTGCTGTAAGATCTCCTTATCTTCGCCATCAGCAAGATGAGTGAAAGTCTCAGCAGATTTCTCATAAGTAGCAGTTACATTCTCTTTGATGGAATCCAGCTGTTCTTTTTCAATCTTGCAGACTTCTTTGTAAATATCCGCTAATTCAAAAGAGCTTCCATCCGGAAAATATTTCTCTGTGAGCGGTGCAAGAACTGTCTCAATATCTTTGATTGAAAGGATATTTTTAAAATAATAAATGAAGACCAGAAGGAGCAGGTGCTCTCTGGAATACTTCTTCTTCACCGGGGGTGGAAGAAGATTGTTCTTCGTATAATTATTGATCATGGTCTTTGTCAGGATCTTATCATCAGGGTAACGTTTGGTCGAAGCCAGCTGCTCATCCATAAAAGTAGTTACTTGATCCATGTAAAGATTAATATTCGGAACATCGCCGGGATGCACATAACTTAAAGAAGAAAGTTCTTCTAAAATGCTGTTTAACAGATTACTTGTGTCTATATTCATGTTATCACCTCGATACATTTATTATATAGTATTTAAAACTAGATAGCAAGCAAAAGATAAGAAGGCCGGAAAATGTAGTTGACAAACAGGAACATGTGTTTGATAATGGGAATACATTTACAGATATCTTTATAACTTTAAAGGAGTGGAAAGATGAGCATTTATGATAAATTAAATGAACCACAGAGAGAAGCCGTTTACCACACGGACGGCCCTCTTCTGATCCTTGCCGGAGCTGGTTCAGGAAAAACAAGAGTTCTGACGCACAGGATTGCATATCTGATCGGAGAACGTGGCGTGAACCCATGGAATATTCTTGCAATCACATTTACGAACAAAGCGGCAGAAGAGATGCGCCAGCGTGTGGATAATCTTGTCGGTTTTGGAGCAGAAAGTGTATGGGTGAGCACATTTCATTCTGCATGTGTGCGTATTTTGAGAAGATTTATTGACAGATTAGGGTATGAGAATCATTTTACCATATATGATACAGATGATCAGAAGACATTAATTAAGGAAGTCTGTCGGAAAGTAGATGTGGATACGAAAGTGTTTAAAGAAAGAAGTCTGCTTTCAGCAATTTCATCTGCCAAGAATGAGATGATCCTTCCGGATGAATTTGAACTGAATGCCGGAGGAGACTTTGCAAAGATGAAGATTGCTAAGGTTTACCGCGAGTATGAGGCGCAGATGAGAGCGAATAATGCGCTGGATTTTGATGATCTGCTTGTAAAGACAGTACAGCTTTTGCAGACACAGCCGGATGTGCTTGAGAGTTATCAGGAAAGATTCCGCTATATTATGGTAGATGAATATCAGGATACAAATACAGTCCAGTTTCAGCTGGTAAGCCTTCTTGCAGGAAAATATAAGAATCTTTGTGTCGTTGGAGATGATGACCAGTCAATCTACAAGTTCCGTGGAGCGAATATCCGGAATATTCTTGACTTTGAGCATGAATTTCCGGATGCAAAGGTGATCAAACTGGAGCAGAACTACAGATCTACAGGGAATATTCTGAATGCAGCGAACAGTGTGATCGCGAATAACCGCGGAAGAAAGGAGAAATCACTTTGGACGGAGAACGGAGAAGGTGAACTGATCCGTCTGCGTCAGTTTGATACTGCATTTGATGAGGCGGATTTCATAGGCGAAGATATCAAAAGTGCTGTCAGACAGGGAGGTTCCTATAATGACAGTGCAGTTCTTTATCGTACGAATGCACAATCCCGTCTGCTGGAAGAGAAATTTATTGCCATGAATATTCCTTATAAGATTGTCGGCGGTGTAAATTTCTATGCGAGAAGAGAGATTAAGGATCTTCTTGCTTATCTCAAGACAATCGACAATGGACGTGATGATGTTGCGGTTAGAAGAATCATTAATGTCCCAAAGAGAGGAATCGGTCTTACAACAATTAACCGGATTCAGGAGTCTGCAACAGAACGTGGAATTGGTTTTTATGAGGCATTACTGGCACCGGGGCTGATCGCAGGAGTGGGAAGAAGTGCAACAAAACTGGACTCTTTTGCGGCATTGATCGAGTATTTTAAGACGTTGGCAGAAGAGATGAACATCACAGATCTTTTACAGGAAGTGATTGAGAAGACAGGATATATAGAAAGCCTTGAAAATGAAGATAAAGAAGAGGCGAAAACAAGAAAAGAGAATATAGACGAGCTGATCAGTAAAGCGGCAACTTATGAGGAAAGTTGTCAGGATAAAGATGAAAAGGCAACATTGAGCGGATTCCTTGAAGAAGTTGCTTTGGTTGCGGATATTGACAGTCTGGATGAAGACCAGGAATATGTTGTTCTGATGACTTTACATAGTGCAAAGGGACTTGAATTTCCACGTGTTTATCTTGCAGGGATGGAAGATGGACTTTTCCCGGGATATATGAGTATTAATGCAGGAGACAGAGAAGAACTGGAAGAAGAGCGGAGACTTTGTTATGTTGGAATCACAAGGGCAGAGCAGGAACTGACTTTGACAAGTGCGCGCAGAAGAATGGTACACGGTGAGACACAGTACAATCCGATGTCAAGATTTGTGAAAGAGATCCCGAGGGAACTGCTTGATACAGGAAACAAGAAGTTTACCCAGGAGACGGAGATGCCAGCACAGCAGAATACATATGCACGTGCCAGAGAAGCATTTCGGGCACAGGCATTCGCAGGAGCACTTGGCGGAATGACACCTGCAAAGAATCAGGGGGCGGGTAAGTCGCTTACAGGAAGTCAGGCACTGGCATCCCTGCAGAAGGGAAGTCAGCTGGCAGCAGGTGGGAATGGTCCACTTGGTTATGAGGTCGGAGACCGAGTACGTCATGTGAAGTTTGGGGAAGGAACAGTAACGGATATCAAAGAAGGTGGACGAGATCACGAGGTTACGATTGAATTTGACAGTGTCGGAACACGCAAGATGTTTGCAAAATTTGCCAAGCTTGTAAAGGTATGAGAAAGTTATAAAAAAATGATAAATCAGTAGTAATATGAATCGTCAGGTGTTATAATAAACACAGATTATCTGTCACCACAAAAGGTGAAGAAAGGGCGTGTTAATATGAACAAGAGAATAGAAGACATCATTGCAGAAACAAGATTGAACGAGATTCTTCATAAGAATGAGGCTGAGAAGCAGAAGAACACAGTAATCTGGACACTGGCTATCATTGGAGCAGTAGCAGCAGTAGCTGCAATCGCTTATGCAGTATATCGTTTTGTATCACCGGATTATCTTGATGATTTTGAAGATGATTTTGATGACGATTTTGATGATTACTTCAGCGAGGATGATCAGGTATAATTCTTGAGTGAATTGCAAAAGTGCAGACAGGGTGTGAGAAGAAACCATCCTGTCTGTTTTTCTGTTAAAATAGATTAGAATTGATAGGAGATTAGGATGAAAAAAGGTCAGATCTACGAGGGTATTATTGAACGTGTAGATTTCCCAAACAAGGGGATTGTATTTGTTCCGGAGGAAGAACAGTATGTTACTGTGAAAAATGGGATTCCGGGACAGAAGATCCGTTTTATGATAAATAAATTTAAAAGAGGAAATGCAGAAGGAAGACTTCTTGAAGTGTTGGAGAAATCTCCATTAGAGACAAGAGAGCCGGTCTGTAGTATCTTTCCGGCCTGTGGTGGCTGTATGTATCAGACGATGCCATACGAAGAACAGGTGAAGATGAAAGAAGGGCAGATCCGCAGGATTATGGATCCGGTAGTAAAGGGCGAGTATCTTTTTGAGGGTGTGAAGCACAGTCCGAAGGAATTCCATTATCGTAATAAAATGGAATTTTCTTTTGGAGACGAATTCAAAGACGGTCCGTTATCTCTCGGTCTTCATAAAAAAGGAAGTACTTATGATGTACTGACAGCAGGAGACTGTCAGCTTGTCCATGAAGATATGGATAAGATTCTCCTTTGTGTGCTGAATTATTTCAAAGAAAGAAATGTAAGTTATTACAAGAAAATGCAGCATGTCGGTTATCTCCGCCATCTTCTTTTAAGACGAGGCGATACAACAGGCGAGATTCTTGTGAATCTTGTAACGACAACGCAGGAAGAATATGACTTAACTCCATTAGTAGAAGAACTTCTGGCATTAGAATTAGAAGGAAAGATTGTTGGAATCCTTCATATATTGAATGATTCTCTGTCCGATGTCGTGAAGAGTGATGAGACAAGAATTCTTTATGGACAGGACTTCTTTTATGAGAAGCTTCTCGGACTGGAATTCAAGATTACACCATTTTCCTTCTTCCAGCCAAACTCAAAAGGTGCAGAAGTGCTGTACGAGACTGTAAGAGAATACATTGGAGATATTGATAATCAGGTTGTATTCGATCTGTTCAGCGGAACAGGAACAATTGGTCAGGTACTTGCTCCGGTTGCGAAGAAAGTGATCGGTGTTGAGATTATTGAAGAAGCAGTCGAGGCGGCAAAAGAAAATGCTGTCCGAAATGGACTTTACAATTGTAAATTCATTGCAGGTGATGTGTTTAAAGTGCTTGATGAGATTGAAGAGAAGCCGGATGTGATCGTACTGGATCCGCCGAGAGACGGAATTCATCCGAAGGCACTCCCGAAGATCTTGAATTATGGGGTGGATAAGATTGTATATATTTCCTGTAAGATGACCAGTCTGGCACGTGATCTGGAGATGATGCAGTTGGCGGGTTATCGTGTGGAGAAGATGACGGCGGTGGATCAATTCTGCGAGACGGTGCATGTAGAGACGGTTTGTTTGCTGAGTAGGGCGAAATAACTATTTGGCAAAAGGGTAGAAATACGTTACAATATAAGGGAACTTTGCGACTTAAGAGGGGTAAGCAAAAGCCTTGGTTTTATGTGGAAAAGCGGAGTTTTCACTTCGCTTTTTTTGATGGCATAGTTACAAATATAGATGAAAACAGTGAGGGTAAAAACAGCATTGTATATGGGAACAGAAATGTATGTTTGAGTTTGTTTGTTAAATATATACGGAAGGAGAATAATCGTGGCAACAAAATGGAAATTGGAAGATGATGTGAACGATTATGTGAAAAGTACACTTGAGGCATTAGGATTAAAAAAATTAGTGGATTATAATGTGGAATCAGGAATGTCTGATTATATGAAAGAAGCTTTGAAGGGGTCTGCTAAGACAAAAAATAAAAGTAATTTTGGGAAGCCAGATTTTCATGTCGAAAAATATAAAATACCAGTTGTAATAGAAGATAAGTTGGGTGGAAATAAATTGATTTCTAGGACAAAAGCTGGTTTGAAAATGGATGAGAAATCAATAAAAAACTATGCTGTGAATGGTGCCGTTTATTATGCACAAAATATGATTGCATCTGATAAATATTCAGAAGTAATTGCAATAGGAATAGCAGGAGATAATAAAGAAAACGTTGAAATTGATGTGTATTATGTTTTTGCATCTTCAGCTACACCAAAACATATGAACGAGTACAAAAAATTGGATTTTTTGGAGAGTAGGGATAGTTTTGAGAGTTTTTATGAAGATGCGGTTTTAAGTGAAGAAGACAAACATCGGATTTTGATTGCATCACAGGTGCAATTACAAAAGCATGCAAATTGTTTGAATTCATTGATGAATAATCATAATATTCCTGTGGATCAGAGAGTCGTATATGTTTCGGGAATGTTATTAGCGATGCAAGATATCATTGATTATGATGGAAATAGAATAGATGTAGGGCTTGTTCCAGATGATTTGAAAGGAATTCAGACAGCTACTAAAAGAGATGGGGTAAAAATAGTAAATCAAATTAAGGAATATTTGGAACAAAAAGAAATACCGCAGCAAAAGAGAGAATTAATGTTAGGTTCTTTTAGAGAATCTATATCGTTGGATAGTGACAGAGATATAGTTATTGAATTGGATAAGCAGGTATCGACTTTGCTGAGCGAAAAAGCTTCTGTTACAAAACAAATCTTTGTTTATATATATGAAAATGTATATTTGGCAATTGATGGAACAGCAGGTCATCTTGATATAATGGGGGAAATGTATAGTGTATTTTTAAAATATGCTCTTGGAGATGGCAAAGAGATTGGAATTGTACTTACACCACCTTATGTTACAAAAATGATGGCAGAAATACTTGGTGTGGACAGGAATTCTAAGGTAATGGATTTGGCTACAGGTAGTGCTGGATTTTTGATTGCTTCAATGGAAATTATGATTCAAGATGCGGAACATGTGTATGGAAAAAAGACGTCCCGAGCAGAAGAAAAGATTAAAAAAATAAAAAAAGAACAATTATTAGGGATTGAGTTGAATGCGAAAATGTTTACGTTGGCTTCAACTAATATGATATTACGAGGAGATGGTTCTAGCAATATTCAAAAAGGGAATTCTTTTGATAGACCGAAAGCTTTATATGACAGTTTTAGCGCGAATAAGTTATTGCTCAATCCGCCGTTTACTTTTGAAGAAAATGGGATGCCATTTATGTTACATGGATTGAAAAATATGGAAAAGGGTGGAAAGGCAGCAATAATTATTCAAGACTCAGCAGGAAGTGGAAAAGCAACGAAATCAAACTTGGAGATATTGAAAAATAACCGTTTACTGGCAAGTATTAAAATGCCAGTCGATACTTTTCAACCGTCTGCACGAGTCCAAACATCAATATAGGTATTTGAAGCAGGCACACCTCATGATTATGCAAATCATC
>ERZ825670.1501-NODE-1501-length-25205-cov-5.967078_pt1 | contig 25205 bp, 36 predicted proteins | sample MGYA00519929_ERZ825670 | MGnify/ENA primary metagenome ERZ825670 (study PRJEB31778, sample SAMEA3449207) | human gut metagenome | biome: human gut; feature: human-associated habitat; material: faeces | place: United Kingdom | collected 2010/2012 ...
TATACATACCCATTCTATCAGCACGTTCCAATAAAGTTTGCATAAACCAATTTAAGGTAAGGTGAGTTATCTTTCTTTTTTCTGCTGTTTCGGAAGAATCTGAATCTAAAATTTCCACTTCTGATAAACTTTCTTGATAGCGGTAATCAATATATTCTTTCAAATTAATTTTATTACCTATATAGGGATTCAATAGTTTTTGTCTTTCAGTTAGAGAAATAGACCAAGGAAAAGTATTGCTTTTTAAAGCATCTTCACGGAAAAACCATGGATATCCTCCAAATATTTCATCTGCACATTCGCCAGTTAGAGCAACTGTCATCTGTTTCTTTACATTTTTACAAAATAACAAAAGAGAAGAGTCGATATCTGCCATACCTGGCATATCACGAGCTATCATAGCATCTTCTAAAGCATCAGCAAGTTCTGGAGTATCGATTACAATTTTATGATGGTTTGTATGCAGATTATTATTCATTAAATCAATATAAAAACCATCAGAATTAGGTTGAAAATCACTTTTTACGAAATTTTTATCATTATCCACATAATCGATAGAGTAAGTATCTAAAGGTGGTAAACCTTGTTTTTCACAATAGTCAGAAGCAAATTTTGTAATAATACTAGAGTCCAATCCACCTGATAGAAAAGTACATAAAGGCATATCTGAGACTAATTGTCTAGTTATAGCATCATTTAGTAAAAATTTTAGTTTTTCACAAGTTTCTTCAAAAGTATCTACATGTTTTTCTGATTTTAATTTCCAATATCGTTTAATATTAAAACCATTTTTATTGAATATTCCAAAATGAGCAGGTTTTATTTCATAAATATTTTTAAAAACAGTAGTACCTGAAGTATGGGCAGGACCTATACCAAATAATTCAGATATACTTTGCTCATTTAAAACTTTTTTAACTCCTGGATATTGAAATAATGCTTTTATTTCGGATGAAAATACTAAAGTTTCATCTATTTTAGTATAAAATAAAGGTTTCACACCAAAGTGATCACGAGCTAAAAATATTTCATTATTGTTAGTATCCCATATAGCAAATGCAAATATACCGTTTAAATGGTGCACTACATCTTTTCCATAATAAATATAACTTTTTAATAATATTTCTGTATCAGAATGTCCATTAAAAGTAAAGCCTTTTTCTTCAAGTGTTTTCTTTAATTCTTTTGTGTTGTAAATTTGACCATTATATATAATGCATAAAGGGACATTTGGGGTCGGTTCCATTTTTGCCCCAGGGACATTTGGGGTCGGTTCCGTTTTTGCCCCAACAAGTTGAGATGGTTTGCTTGCTAACATAGGTTGCTTTCCTCCATCTGGGTCAAGAACTATTAATCTTTTATGACCAAAAGCTACATGACTTCCCATATAGTAGCCCTCTTCATCAGGGCCACGTTTAGAGATAGAATTATTCATATTAATTAAGATATTTTTGTATTTTGAAATATCTTGTTTATAATTTACAAATCCAACGATTCCACACATAAAAGCCTCCATTCGAGCAAAAATGCTCCAAATAATATTTATAAAATTCTATTTAAATAAAAAAGTTAGAATTTTATTTAATGTTTTTAATTAAAATATATTCAAGTTAGATGAAAAGTTGCATAAAATTCTCAAAAATAGTTGACAAAATAAGAAATTGCTTGTATAATTTTATAGTGACAAAAATTTGTAAAAGAATAATATGGAAGTTGTCTATAAGTTGCATAGAAATGGCAACATATAAAATATGCAAAAAAGAATGGATATATACATATATCTTACGCGAGGAGGGATTAAGATGGCACAACCAAAAAGAAGATGGTCAAAAGCTAGAACACATTCAAAAAGATCAACATGGAAATTAGAACAACCTAAATTTGCAGCTTGCCCACATTGCCATGAACCAGTAATGCCACATAGAGTATGTTCAAACTGTGGATATTATGATGGAAAAGAAGTAGTTGCAAAAAAAGAAGAAAAATAGTAAGCAAATAAACGCCGATATAGGCGTTTTTGTGATGTGATAAAAAATGTGCACGAAATTAGATTATATTACATAAATAATGTAAGAGCCGATTGAATAAATTTAAGAAAAAAGTGCATAATAGCTATAATTGTAAAAGTCAAAGGGAGGAATTAGAATGAAGAATTTAAGAAGAACAAATATTGTAGGAACGATAGGACCAGCTAGTGAAAGTGAAGAAATGTTAACAAAATTAATAAGTACAGGATTAAATGTAACAAGAATCAACTTTTCACATGGAGGATATGAAGAAAATGCAGTAAAAATTGATACAATTAAGAAAGTTAGAAAAGATTTAAATAAACCTATTGGGTTGATGCTAGATACAAAAGGTCCTGAAATAAGAACTGGAAAACTAGAATCAGGTGATGAGAAAGTAGTTATAGAAGAAGGTCAAACATTTACATTTCTTTATGATGATGTAATTGGAAATAACACAAAGACATCAATAGGGTATAAAAATCTATACCAAGATGTTATGCCAGGAGCTAAGATATTAGTTGATGATGGTGCTATTGAATTTGAAGTTGTAGAGATTAAAGATAAAGATATCATATGTAAAGCTATAAATACAGGAAGATTAGGAAGTAGAAAAACAGTTAATGTACCTGGTTTAAAATTGAATTTGCCAGCATTATCTCCAAAAGATATTGATGATATAACAAAGGGTGTTAAAGCAGGATTTGATTTTATAGCTGCATCATTTGTAAGAAGAGCATCAGATGTTCAAGAAATAAGAAAATTATTGGATGATAATGGAGGAAAAGACGTTCAAATTATTTCTAAAATAGAAAGTCAAGAAGGAATAGATAATTTTGAAGAAATTCTTGAATTATCAGATGGAATAATGGTTGCAAGAGGAGATATGGGTGTAGAAATCCCTATGGAACAAGTGCCAGTTGTTCAAAAACATTTTATAAAAAGATGTAATGCTGTTGGAAAACCAGTTATTACAGCAACACAAATGTTAGAATCAATGACATCAAATCCACGTCCAACAAGAGCTGAAGTAAGTGATGTAGCAAATGCAGTGTATGATAGAACAAGTTGTATAATGCTTTCTGGAGAATGTGCTATGGGTAAATATCCAGTAGAGTGTGTTGATACAATGGTTAAAATATCAAAGACAATAGAAAATTCAGTAAATTATTGGAAAAGATTTATTACAAAAGGTTCATATGCTGAAAAATCAGATAATATGGAAAAAAGTATTGCATATGCTACTTGTGCAATGGCTGAACACATCGATGCAGATGCGATTGCAACATATACACATACAGGAAATTCTGTTAGAAAATTGTCTGGAATGGGAGCTGGTTGCCCAATTATAGCTGTTACAGATAATGAAAAGACTTTTCATCAATTATCAGTTGCATGGAATGTTATGCCTATATTGGTTGAGGGTGAAGCTACTCCAGAAGATACACTTCTACAAGGAATTGCAGTATTAAAATCTAATGGAACATTAGATGAAGGAGATGTAGTGGTTCTTTCAGGCGGAGCTCAAACTTTTGTAAATGAAAAAAGTGAGAAAAAAGTTATTGGTGGAATTTTAAGAGTTTAAATATTCAAAAAATATCACAATTTGTTAGAAATAGCAGTTGTGATATTTTTTTAGGGCAAAAACGGAACCGACCCCGAATTGCCCTTGGGCAAAAATGGAACCGACCCCAAATGTCCCAAAGAAAATGAAAAAAATTACCATAAATACTTGATTTTTCAATAAAAATATAGTACAATATCTATGAAAAAAATGTTCCTTAAACTTAGCACAATAAAAGACACCTATTATTGTTGCTCGGTCTAAGGAGAAGAAAAATAGGAGGTGTTAATATGACAGCAGAAAGAAAACAAGAAATTATTAATCAATATAGAAGAGATGAAAAGGATACAGGTTCATCAGAAGTACAAATTGCTCTTTTAACAGAAAGAATTAATGAATTAACAGAGCATTTGAAAATTCATAAAAAAGATAACCATTCAAGAAGAGGTCTTCTAAAGATGGTTGGTAAAAGAAGAAATTTATTAAACTACTTAGCTAAAAAAGACGAAGCTGCATATAAGGATTTAGTTAAAAAATTAGGACTAAGAAAATAGTTTATAAGTTGTAAGGAGGCGTTTGCAACAAGCTGCGCCTCTTTATTCATACAATAGGAAAAAAACTATAGATGTCCACAATTATGAGTAAACTAGGTTTAGAAAAGTAGCTTGTATAATGTTTTAAAGTATATACAAAATTTTAAAATATTATAGAGGTTACAATCTATCCAGTTTACTTGTAAAAATAGGTGTAAAGAAAATCAACATAGAAAAAGACATAATAGTAAAAAGGAGGAGAAATTATGTTTAAAAGTTATGAAACAGAGCTAGCTGGAAGAAAGCTAGTAATTGAAACAGGTAAAATTGCTGGATTAGCAAATGGAAGTGTTGTAGTAAAATATGGAGAAACATTTGTAATGGTAAATGTTACTGCCTCAAAAGAACCTAGGGAAGGAATTGATTTTTTCCCATTATCAGTGGATTTTGAAGAAAAATTATATTCTGTAGGAAAAATACCAGGTTCATTTACAAAAAGAGAAGGAAAGCCAAGTGATAAGGCGATATTAGCATCAAGAGCAATAGATAGACCACTAAGACCATTGTTCCCAAAGGATTTTAGAAATGATGTGGTTGTTGTTGCAACTGTGTTGTGTGTTGATCAGGATAATTCTCCTGAAGTTGCTGCGATGATAGGTGCTTCTGCAGCTTTATCTATTTCTGATATACCATTTGGAGGACCAACTGCTGCAGTAAATGTTGGGTTAGTGAATGGAGAAATTGTTATAAATCCAACAGAAGAGCAAAGAAAGATTAGTGATTTAACTTTAACGGTTGCAGGAACTGCTGATAAGGTTGCAATGATTGAAGCGGGAGCAAATGAAGTTCCAGAAGATATAATGTTAGAAGCTATCAAAAAGGGACATGCTGAAATTGCTAAGATTTGTGAATTTATTCAAAAAATGAAAGATGAAATTGGAAAACCAAAATTTGAGTATAAGTCTTTTGCAGTAGAACATGATTTATTTGAATTTATAGAACAGAATTTTACAGAGAAAATGAAAGTTGCTGTTCAAGAAGTAGACAAAGAAAAAAGGGATAATAATGTATCAGCATTATCAGAGGAAATTACGTCAGCAGTAGTAGAAAAATTAGGAGAAGAGGTTGCGACAGAGAGAGCTCAGGAAATTGGAGATGCAATTTATAAACTAGAAAAGAAATGCGTAAGAGATATGATTTTCTATGAACACAAAAGAGTTGATGGAAGAGCTATTGATGAAATTAGACCATTATCATGTGAAGTTGGTTTATTGCCACGTACTCATGGTAGTGCATTATTTACAAGAGGTCAAACTCAAGTTATGTCAATCGTAACATTGGGAATGGCAAGCGAGGCTCAAGAGTTAGATGGTATAGATACAGAAACAGAAAAAAGATATATGCATCAATACAATTTCCCATCATACAGTGTAGGAGAGGCTAGACCTTCAAGAGGACCAGGAAGAAGAGAAATTGGACATGGAGCGTTGGCAGAAAAAGCACTAGTTCCGGTAATCCCTTCAGAAGATGAATTTCCATATTCAATAAGAGTTGTTTCAGAAGTTTTATCTTCAAATGGTTCAACGTCACAAGCAAGCATATGTGGAAGCACGCTAGCTTTGATGGACGCAGGAGTACCAATTAGAAAACCAGTAGCTGGAATTTCAACAGGACTTGTTACAGACAAAAATAATCCAGAAAGATATATAATGCTTACAGACATACAAGGAATAGAAGATTTCTTTGGAGATATGGACTTTAAGGTTGGTGGAACAAAAGATGGAATTACTGCGATACAAGTTGACATTAAAATTGATGGATTAACATATGATATAATAGAGCAAGCATTTGAAAGAACAAAAATCGCAAGAGATTATATATTAGACGAAATTATGGCACCGGTAATAGAAAAACCAAGAGATGAAATATCTAAATACGCACCAAGAATTTTGACAGCGACAATAAGCACAGACAAAATAAAAGATGTTATAGGACCTGGTGGAAAAATGATTAACAAAATTATAGATGCAACAGGCGTAAAAATAGACATATCAGATGATGGAAAAGTTTGCATATATTCTACAGACACAGACAGTGGAAAAAAAGCTATGAAAATGATAATGGACATAGCAAGAGAAATAGAAGTTGGCGAAATATATGATGGAACAGTTACAAGAATAATGAACTTTGGCGCATTTGTGGATATTGGAGGAGGAAAAGAAGGATTACTTCATATATCAAAAATATCTAGTAAAAGAGTGGAAAAGGTAGAAGATGTATTAAATGTTGGAGACGAAGTAACAGTAAAAGTAACAGAAATAGATAATCAAGGCAGAATTAATTTAAGTATGAAAGACTTAGAAGTAAATCATAAAGAAGATGCTGAATAAAAATATTATATTAGAAATTATCAATATTATAAAATATGGTTGCAAAAATAAAAAGAGAATAGTATAATGAAAAAAGTAAAATAAAAAAAGTAAAATAAAAAAGGAGAAAAAAATGGAATACTTATATATTTTACAACAAGCATTGGTTTGGATAATAACAATATTTTGGATTTATCAAATGGCAATTAGTATTTGTTCGTTAATTAAATTAAAAGATAAACCATTTATAATTAATAAAAATCATAAATTCATGGCAATTATACCTGCACATAACGAAGAAGCAGTTGTTGCAGATTTAATAGAAAGTTTGAAAAAACAAGATTATCCAAAAGAACTATATGACATTTATGTAATTGCAGATAACTGTACAGATAAAACTGCAGAGGTAGCGAAACAGGCCGGTGCTATTGTATACCAAAGATTTGATGAAACTAAAAAAACAAAAGGATTTGCGTTAAATTGGTTTTTGAAGCAAAAAATAGAAGAAGATGCAAATTATGATGCATTTTGCATATTTGATGCGGACAATATAGTTGATGTAAATTTCTTGAAAAATATGAATAAAAAACTGTGCCAAGGAGAAGATGTTGTTCAAGGATATAGAGATATTAAAAATCCTACAGATAACTGGATTACAGCAGGATATGCAATATTCTATTGGACAATGAACAGAATGTATCATTTGGCAAGATATAACTTAGGATTATCGCCATTAATAAATGGTACAGGATTTATGGTAAGATTTGATGTGATTAAACCAGAAGGTTGGGTTACAAAGACACTTACAGAGGACATAGAGTTTTCATTGAAAAGAATAATAAAAGGAAAAAGGTTAGGTTGGGCAGTGGATGCCAAAGTGTATGATGAGCAACCATTAGGATTTAAACAATCTTGGAAGCAAAGAACAAGATGGACAGTAGGGCATATACAATGTATAAAAGAATATACTAAGCCATTAGCTATTGCTACAAAAGAGAACAAGACATTAATGAATTTAGATGGTTTATTGTATATAATAGGAAGTATACCAATGTTTATATTAACATTGATATTACTAGCATTAAACTTTTTAATTTATGTTGGCAATGGAATGAGTGGACTTGACCTATTTATGAACTGTGTAAGATATTTTGTTCCAACATTTTTATTACCAATAGGAACAGCAATGTTAATTATGCTATTGGATAAAAGACCTATAAAACCAATGCTAAGAGGATTAGTATGTTATCCGTTATTTTTAGGCTCTTGGTTACTAATAAACTTTAAATGTTTATTTAAGAGAGACACAACATGGGATAAAATAGAACACGTTAGAAGCATAAAAATTAACGAGGTTTCAAACGAAAAAACAGTATCTTAAAATATATTAAAAGGGAGTAGCTTATAAACTACTAATCAACATCCGATTTTATCTGGTTAGTAACCTTTTAGGTAAGCAAGACTTTTAAAGAAGTTTTATAAATTTCTTTAAAAGTTTTTTAATTATATATACCAAAATTCAAATAAATATGATAGTATTTAGCAAAGGAGAGAATTATAATATGAAAGAAAATTGGTTTAACAAAACAGTAACAGAAACATTAGAAAGCTTAACAACAAATGCAAATGAAGGATTAAAATCAGAAGAAATTGAAGAAAGAAGAAAAAAGTATGGTTTTAACGAATTAAAAGCAAAAAAGAAAAAGACTATATTGGTAAAATTTTTAGAGCAATTTAAAGATTTTATGATTATTATTCTAATTATAGCAGCAATAGTGTCAGGTGTAATAGGATATCTACAAAATGAGGGTATAACAGATTCAATAATTATATTAATTGTAGTTATTATAAATGCAATAATAGGAGTAGCGCAAGAAAGTAAAGCAGAAAAGTCTTTAGAGGCTTTACAAAAATTGAGTTCACATGTTGCAAAAGTAATTCGTGATGGTAAATTAGTTGTAATGCCATCTAAAGAATTAGTGCCAGGTGATATAGTAATTATAGAAACAGGAGATTATGTACCAGCAGACTTGAGAATAATAGAAGCAACAAATTTAAAAGCTCAAGAAGCGTCATTAACAGGAGAATCGGTTCCAGTTGAAAAAAATACTGAAGCCATATCAGATGAAAAAATTGGAATAGGTGATAGAACAAATATGTTATTTTCCTCTTCCTTAATAACGTATGGAAGGGGAAAAGGCATTGTTGTTGAAACAGGAATGAATACAGAAGTTGGTAAAATTGCTAATATTATAAATAGCACAGATGAAACAGAAACACCTTTACAAGAAAAATTGAATAAACTGGGCAAAACATTGGGCGTAGGAGCGCTTGTGATATGTGCAGTAATATTTGTAATAGGATTACTATATGGAAAAAATCCTTTAGATATGTTTATGACAGCAGTAAGTTTAGCAGTAGCTGCAATACCAGAAGGATTAGCAGCTGTTTCAACAATTGTGTTGGCTATAGGAGTACAAAGGATGGTTAAAAAGCATGCTATTGTTAAAAAATTACCAGCAGTAGAAACTTTAGGAAGTGCAACTGTAATATGTTCCGATAAAACAGGGACATTAACTCAAAACAAAATGACAGTACAAAGAATATTTTATAATAATAAATTATTAGACATAAATAAAATTGATTTGAAACAAGAGGACGAAACATTAGAAAGATTAGTACATATTAGTATGTTATGTAATGATACAAAAATAAGCACAGATAATCAGCTTACAGGAGATCCAACAGAAACAGCGCTAGTTGATATGGGATTTAAATTGGATTTTGAACCTTCATTGTTTGAACAAATGCCTAGATTAAAAGAGATTCCATTTGATTCAGATAGAAAATTGATGACAACAGTAAATAAAGTTGGAGAAAAGTATGTCGTTTGTACTAAGGGTGGAGTAGATGAATTATTAAATAGATGTACAAAATATATATTAAATGATGAGATTAAAACAGATTTAGAAGAATACAAAAAAACAATATCAGAAAATAATGAGGAAATGGCTAAAAATGCTTTAAGGGTTTTAGCAATGGGATACAAAGAATTAAATCATGAGCCAACAGAAGAAGACATGGCAAGCTTGGAAAATGACTTAATATATATAGGTATGGTTGGAATGATAGATCCTCCAAGAGAAGAAGTAAAACTTGCAGTACATAAATGTAAAACAGCGGGAATAAAAACAGTTATGATAACAGGAGACCATAAAATAACAGCAATTGCAATAGCAAAAGCTTTAGGGATATTAGAAAATGAGAGTGAAGCATTAACAGGCAGTGAATTAGAAGAAATGACAGATGAGGAGTTAACAAAAAATATTAGAAAATATAGTGTATATGCAAGAGTATCTCCAGAACATAAGGTAAGAATTGTAAAAGCATGGCAGGCAAATGGAGAAATAGTGGCTATGACGGGAGATGGCGTTAATGATGCACCAGCACTAAAAACAGCAGATATAGGTTGCGCTATGGGAATAGTTGGTACAGATGTGGCGAAAGAAGCAGCAGATGTTATACTAACAGATGATAATTTTGCTACAATAGTTTCAGCGGTAGAAGAAGGTAGAAGAATATATGATAATATATTAAAAGCAATACAATTTTTATTATCAAGCAATGTTGGAGAGATAATAGTTCTGTTTGTAGCAATATTGATAACTCCATTATTGAGCAAAATATTCGGAATTGATATACACCTAATAGAGCCGCTATTACCAATACATATATTATGGATAAATCTAGTGACAGATTCTTTACCAGCATTAGCGTTAGCTGTGGATCCAGCTGAAAAAGATGTTATGGAAAGGAAACCAATAAAACCTAAAAAGGGTATATTTACAAATGGTATGTCTTGGAGAATAATATATCAAGGTGTAATGATTGGACTATTAACACTTGCTGCATTTATAATAGGGTTAGGTACAAAAGATGTGCCAATAATAGAAGGACTAACAGAACAAGAGGTAAGAGTGGAAATTGGGCAAACAATGGCATTTATTGTTTTAGCATTGTCTGAATTAACTCATGTATTTAATATTAGAAATAATAAAAAATCAATATTTAAAACAAATATATTCAACAATTCTAAATTAATTTTAGCAATATTGACATCATCAGCGTTAATGTTTGTTATACTATTAATACCAAGTTTAAGAAGCATATTTAGTATACCAGTACTACCAATAGGAAACATAGTAGAAATTGTAATATTAGTACTAATGCCAATAGTTATAGTAGAAATATTTAAATTGTTTAAAATAAATACTATTGGGGAAGAATAAAAATTATAAATTTCTTAATATGCAAAGGAATGATATTTATGTATGATGTAATAATAATAGGGAGTGGACCTGCAGGAATTTCGGCTGCATTATATACTCAAAGAGGTGGTTTAAAAACACTGATAATATCAAAAGGAAGTAGCTCGCTAGAAAAAGCACATAAGATACAGAACTACTATGGACTTGTGGAAGAAATATCTGGAAAAGAATTATATAAAATAGGAATAGAACAGGCAAAAAGAATAGGTGTAGAAATAATAGAAGACGAAGTAGTACAAATAAGTAATGAAAAAAATTTTAAAGTTACAACAATAAATGCAGAATATGATGCGACAAATGTAATTTTAGCAACAGGAATAAACAGAAAAGAATCTACAATAAAAGGAATAAAAGAATATGAGGGAAAAGGCATAAGTTATTGTGCAGTGTGTGACGCATTTTTCTTTAGGGGTAAAGATGTTGCAGTTATAGGAGATGGAAATTATGCAGTTCATGAAGCGGAAATATTAAAACCAATTGCTAAATCTGTTAGAATAATAACAAATGGAAAAAGTATGGTACAAAACAGAAACATAGATGTGGAAACAATAAAAGACAGTGTAAAAGAAGTTAAAGGCAAAGATATATTAGAAGAAATTGAATTTGCAAATGGAAAGACGATAAAAATAGATGGTGTATTTGTAGCAGAAGGAATTGCCACTAGTACAGATTTAGCAAAAAGAATAGGAGCGTTAGTAGAGGGTAATAATATAAAAATAAACGAAAATATGGAGACATCAGTAAGAGGCCTATATGCTTGTGGTGATTGTACAGGTGGCATACTTCAAATAAGTAAAGCTGTATATGAAGGTGCTAAGGCAGGTTTAGAAATAATTAAAAAGGAGGACAAAAATGTTAGTAATTGAATTAAACAAAGAAAATTTTGAAAAAGAGGTAAATAATTCCCCAATGCCGGTGTTAATAGACTTTTGGGCAAGTTGGTGTGGACCATGTAAAATGATGAGTCCAGTAATTGATGAAATTGCAAATGAAACACAGGAAACATTAAAAGTATGTAAAGTAAATGTAGATGATGAATTAGAACTAGCAAGAAAATTCAATATAATGAGTATACCAACTTTTGTAGCTATAAAAGAAGGCAAAGTAATAGGGACAACTGTAGGAGTACAAACAAAACAACAAATATTAGACCTATTAAAATAATAGAAATAACAGCCATCAGCGAGCAAATATTAATGTGTTAAAAATAAAGGGCGATATAAATCGCCCAAAATAAAAAATATTTATAATAGGTATTGACAAAATCAATTAGAATGTGCTAATATTAATAAGTGTTAATAAGTAGTAAACACTTGCGGATGTGGCGGAACTGGTAGACGCGCTGGTCTTAGGAACCAGTACCAACGGTGTGGGGGTTCGAGTCCCTTCATCCGCACCAAAGTTAAAAAGTCTTGTAAGTACTGAAATATCAGTACTTTACAAGACTTTACTTTTACAAATTAATGCAATTATAATGCAATAGATATTTCTAGATCATTTTTTCAAGTTCCTGTTGAATAAAGTTTAGCGAAACTGATGTATAAGTGTCATTAGTTATATTACTTCCTTGAACATGTCCAACTAATGATTGGATAACTGCAAGAGACAAGTTTTTTTCCTGACACCTTGTTATAAAAGTATGTCTAAGTCGATGAGTAGATAAGGCACCTGTTATGCTTTCATTAGGACTTATTTTATTTATTCTACTCAAATAACTATTAATCATTCCGTCAGTGATTATTCTATTTTTTGAGTAATCCCAGAACAATAAATTATGCATGTTAGTTATTTTATTTGCAAGTATTTCTTCTATAAGTTTTCTTACCTTTGGTTGCATAGGAAAACATCTTCTACCTTTATCTAATCCAGTTTTTTTACAGTATGTTTTAGTATGTTGACCTAATATTACTTTATCATTTTTATTTCTTGTTATTGTGCGATAAATAGTTATGGAATTATTCTTTAAATTTATACAGTCTTTGGATAGTGCAAGGATCTCTCCAATTCTAGCACCAGTATACAATTGAAGAAGAATTATATTATTATACTGTTTATTGGGACTCTTGGAAAGTACTTCTAGTAACTTGCTTTCTTCTTCTTGAGTTAATGCTTCTACCTGTTTATTTGCTTTTTTTGAAATAGGTTTAGCTAGAGTTTCATCGTCCATTGGATTATATATTATTTTTCTTCTTGATATTCCAATCTTGAAAATAACATTAATAAATCTCCAAATCTTATCTATAGTATTATTAGCATACTCTCTAATTGATTTTTTTGATTGTTCGATATCAAAAGCAGAAACCTTTTGAATAGGTTTATTTATCCAGTTATTACAACATGCTTCTAATTGATTAATTGTTCCTAAATCTCTTATGTAAGTTCTATCAGAGGTAATGCCATCATCATGTTTTTGTTCTACATAATTTTTAATTATGCTCAAACAAGTATCAAAGCTTTTTTCTATATAAGAACCTTGATTTATATCTGTTATTATCTTATTAAATCTGGATTTAAATTCTCCTACTTTTTCATTTTTCTTTTGTTTTAAGGTCTTTCTTTTTCCAGACGGTTCATGATATTGTGCCACATAACAATTTAATGCTTGGCTAAAATATATTGTCCCGTTCTCCATTTCCTCTTGATTTTACACTTCTGTTCTTTTTTTCCATAATAAACCTCCGTAAATTTTTATTAAAATCCATTTACAGAGGTCTTGCACTTTTAATAAACATATGTTATTATAAATACGCAAATACCTTGTAAAAGGGATTTTGTTTTGTGTTTAGGATAGTGTCTTGTTTGGCGACAGCACTATCCTTCTTTTATATATTAAACCAATATACCATATTTTTGGGCATAGAAGTCAATACAGTCAATCATATATTTAATATCTACATTAAAATAATCTGATAAATCATATAAATTAAAGCCTTGTGCGATTTTTTCTTTTAGTTCTTGAAATGGTACTAACACAGAATAAGCCCATTTCTTTGCTCTATTTTCACATTTTCTTTTTAAAGTTATATCAGAATTAATATAGTATAAAGCACCGACAATAATAATGTCCTAATTCTTCAGCTAATATTTCTTTTTCTTCAATAGAATTAGCTATTTTGCTGTAATCAATGCCTATACTATATTCGTTGTTTTCTTCAAAAATTCTGGCTTTAGCCTTTGACCATTTATAATCTATTATATCTATTTTTTCCTTTTCAGTTAAATTATATAAATCTAATACTTCCATAATCTAATCTTTCTTTTTCTTTAAACTTTTTTTAAATCTAATAAATTCTTTCAATTCTTCTATTTCTTCTGGTGTTAATCCAGTGGTATCAAGACCGTTGTCAGAAGCATACTTAAAATCGGCTCTTTCCATAGGGACGTCTAGACCCATTAGCCAGGCTTCGTTTATATCAAGAGCTTTAGCAAGTAAGTAAACACCGTCTTGTTTGGCTTCATATTTTCCACTCATATATTCACTCAAGGACGATTTTGATATTCCTGTCTTTTGAGCTAATTCTGTAGCTTTAATGTTTCGTATTCTCATTGCAGTGTTTAATCTGTTTGCAAATGTATCAATTAAATCATTCATTTAAGTCCCTCCATATCGCTATTATAAACGACTTTCCGAAAAAAATCAATAAAAATGCAAAAAAAAATTAAGAAAATCGAATTTTTTTTGAAAAAGGTATTGACTTTATATTTTTTTGTGATATTATATTTACAGTTCGAGAATACGAACAAGAAAGGAGAAAAATTTATGGAAACAATTGAATTAAATCATGATAAGTTAAAAGGTAAAATAAGAGAAGTGTTAGGAACACAATGTAAATTAGCCAATATGATTGGATTAGATGAAGCCACAATAAGCAATAAAATAAATAGTAACACATACTTTACTCAAAAAGAAATTTTAAAAATATCTGAGATATTAAATATTAAATTAGAAGAAATACCAGAATATTTTTTTAAACTAAAAGTTCGAGAACACGAATAAGTACAGATAGACATAGATATTTTGGAATATTTTTTTCAAGAAAGAGGGTGACGAGTTGGAAGAACAAATATTACGAGAACAACAAAGAACTAACGAATTGTTAGAAACTATCCTAAACACAAAACAAAATAATTTACCTAAACTGCTATACGCCAAAGAAATAGCAGAGAACTATAGAGTAAATGTAAACACAGCTACTCAATTTTGCAAGAAATACGGCACAAATTTTGGTGGCTATTGCATAGAACTTGAAAAATTCAAAGAAATATTGCAAACAAAAGGCATGCAAATTTTTAATTAAGAAAGAAGGTGTAACAAATGATAAGTTATTTAATAGATGTATTCTTATGCAGTATGGTAGTAGTAGCAGAGCTAGTAGGAACAATTATATTAGCAATAGCAATAGAAGTTATAGTTTATAAGATTTTCAAGATTAATTTATGTCAAAAAATCTGGAAAGGCTTAAGTGGATTAGACAGAAAACTGAATAAAATATTGGGATAGAAAGGAGGAAAAAAAGTGGAAGAAATTCAAAAAAATAGTGGCAATGTAAAAGTATACATTAACCACAAATATTGTTTAATAACCAGTAAAAGTATGATTATTAAATCTCAAACTGATAAGAACCGTCAGGCATTTGTTTTAATTTCTTGTTAGAACGAATAAAGCTAATAATTGGATTAATGTCAACCTCATAGATTAATCCGTTAGCGTATTCGAAACGTGCCTTAAGAACATCGTCAGATTGTTTGTAAATTTCCTTGTTGGTCATAGGAAATTCATCAACAAATGGTGTTTGAACTTTAATATTATTTACTAGAGCATAGTACTTTAAAACATCAGCCATTATAACCACCTCGCTTTCGAGGTAATTATATAAAAAACAAATTTAAAAGTAAAGGAGGGAAGAGAGATGCAAGTATTTATAGGTATAATTCTGGGTTTTATTATAGCAATTATTGTAATGATAGTTACAGGATTTGGACAAGATTACGAGTTAATAACAACGATAGATGAATTACAAAAAGAACTTAAAGACAATAAGGACAAGCTTAAAAATAAGGAAATAGCAGAAATAAGAGCAACATTTTTTGCAAGGAAGATAAAGGAAATAGAAGACATTATAAAAAAATCAGAAGAAAGCAAAGAAAACTATTTTATCACTTTTGAAAAAATAAAAAATGTACTACTCGCGAAAACAGTTCAAACAAATAGTACAAAATAAACTTATTAATTAAACATAACTAAATAAATAATAGCACAGAAAATAAAAAAATGCAAGGGGAGTAATTGAAAAAATGTCAGAAACATTAGAAGAATTAGAAGAAAAATATTTTATGTTAGAAATGCAAGATACGTGGAGCAGTAGAGATTATAAATATGCTGATGAATTAAAAGAAAAAATTAAGAAATTGAAAGGAGAAAATTAAATGATAAAGGGCTTAATAGAAGTAAAGCAGTTACCTGTAATAGAGGAACAATTAAGAAGTGTAAGTACAGTTATAGATGAAAGAGTGAAAAATGCAACAAGTTTAGTATGTACAGAAGAGTCAGTAAAAACAATAAAAGAAATAAGAGCAGAATTAAATAAAGATTATAAAGAATTTGAAAACAAAAGAAAATTAGTAAAAGAACAAGTATTAAAACCTTACAATGATTTTGAAAATGTCTATAAAGAATGTATATCCGATAAATTCAGAAATGCTGACATAATTCTAAAAGGGAAAATAGATAATGTTGAAAATGAATTGAAATCAAAAAAAGAAAAAGAAATAAAAGATTACTTTGAAGAATATAAAGAAGCAAATAATATTGATTTTATTACATATGAACAAGCAAGAATAAATATAACATTATCAGCAAGTATGAAAAGTTTAAAAGAACAAGCAAAACAATTTATTGACAAAATAGTGGATGATTTAAAACTAATTGAAACACAAGAGCATAAAACAGAAATATTAGTTGAATACAAACAAATATTAAATGTATCACAAGCAATAACAAGTGTGACAAATAGATTTAAGGCTATTGAAGAAGAAAAGAAAAAAATAGAACAAGAAAAAGAACTTCAAAAATTTGTTGTGGATACTGCAAAAGAGTCAGACAAGTATAGTGAACAAATAATATTAATTTCACCATCCGTAGAAGAAAAAACAGAAGAAATTTTAACTTTAAAATTTACAGTAAGAGGGACAAGAACAAAATTAAGAGAATTAAAACAATTTTTAGAAAGTGGAGGCTACGATTATGAGTAATGAAGTACAAAAAAATAATGAATTAATGGTCAAATTTGATATTGACGGAAATGAAATAAAATTAACACCAAGCATAGTGCAAGAGTATATAGTAGGAACAGACGCAAAAATAACAAATCAAGAATTTAAGTTATTTACAGAACTTTGCAAAGTTAGGAAATTAAACCCATTTTTAAGAGAAGCATATTTAATTAAATATAAAGCAGGAGTACCTGCACAATTAGTAGTGGGAAAAGATGCAATTTTAAAAAGAGCAGTACTCAATCCAAATTATGACGGAATGGAAAGTGGAATCATAGTCCAAAAAGAAGATGGAAGTGTAGAAGAAAGACAAGGAACATTTAGATTAGGAAATGAACAACTTGTAGGTGGTTGGGCTAGGGTATTTAGAAAAGACTGGACACATCCTACATATTCAAGTGTAAGTTTTAATGAAGTAGCACAAAAAACAGGACAAGGACAATTAAATTCAAACTGGGGAAGTAAAGGAGCAACAATGGTTGAGAAAGTTGCAAAAGTAAGAGCATTAAGAGAAACATTTGTTGAAGATTTAGCAGGAATGTATGAAGCAGAAGAAATGCAACAAGAAATTCCACAACAAGAACCTATTGAGGTACAAGCTGAAATAGAAGAACAAACAGAAAATACAAAAGAGGTATCAATGAATGAACTATAAAATTATATCAAGCTGTAGCACAGGAAATGCAACAATAATAAAAGACATAATTTTAATAGATTGTGGAGTTACATTTAAAAAATTAGAGAAGTATTATAAGAAACTAAAAATAGTACTTCTAACACACATACATTCAGACCATTTCAAAAAAGAAACAATTAAGAAATTAGCACAAGAAAGACCAACTTTAAGATTTGCTTGTTGTGAATGGTTATTAAAACCACTTTTAGAATGTGAAGTTGAAAGAAAAAATATAGATGTACTTCAAATTGGCACTAAATACGATTATAAACTATTTAAAATTGTACCAATTAAATTATATCATGATGTACCACAATGTGGCTATAGAGTGCTATTTGATGATTATAAAGTAATCTATATGACAGATACAAAAACAGTTGAGGGAATAAGTGCTAAAAATTATGATTTGTATCTTGTTGAAGGTAATTACGATGAAGATGAGATAGAAGAAACAATAAAAGAAAAACAACAAGACTGCAAATATGTATATGAATTTAGAGCAAAAGACAGCCATTTAAGTAAACAACAAGCAAGTGAATTTTTATTAAATAACATGGGAGAAAATTCAGAATATGTGTTTATGCACGAACATGTAGAAAGGTAATCAAAAATGGAATTTGAAAAATTATATATGTTTAATCCTTTTACAATTCAAAATGCAGATAGTCAAAAGATAGCGGATACATATACAAAATTACAAAATGAATTAAAAGAAGATCCAGATACAGGATTTGAAATATCAAAAAACATAGAAATATATGCAAATATGAATTATCTAATAGGGGAAATGATAGCAAGACTACAACAAGAATATGACACGCTAAAAACAGATATATCAATACAAGAAAATAAACAAATCTATATGCAAAGGAAACAATGGCAAGAGACACAAAAAGAAAAGCCACCAGCAATGAGTTATTTTGAAGCTATGGCAAAAGAGTTTGTAAAAGATGATAGCAAGAAATTAACAGAATTAGGCTCTAGGCTGTTTAGATTTAAAAAGGCGTATGAGAGCATAGATAGTAAACAAAATGCCCTAAAAAAGAAAATAGAAGCAATAAGATATGAAATATAGAACATTGGCACTAATAGAAGTTTAGAGACAAGCAAGGAGCCTAATTTATTAGTGCCATGACCCCCGAAAAGAGGTAAAAAAATGATAGTAACAGATTTATCAAACAGTTTTAATCCAGTACCTAAAAAAAAGGCAGAAAAGAAAAAAGAAGTTACAACAATTAAAAAGAAAAGCAAGAAGTTAGCAAAGCTAGAGAAAAACAGATTTAGCATAATAACAAAAGACTTAGAACATTGTTATTTATGTGGAAGTAAGAAACAAGACTTTCACGAACTAATAGAAGGTAAAAATAGACAAGTTAGTATGAAGTATGGATTAGTAATACCAATTTGCCGAAAATGTCACGAAATAGTGACAAATGATAAAACTTTGCAGGATAAATTGCATAAAGTTGCACAAAAAGAGTTCAAAAAGCACTATAAATCAGAAAACTTTGTGAAGATATTTGGTGAAAATTATTTATAAAAAATATTAGGAGGAAAAGAAAATGAATTTTAAAATTGGAGGAAGAGAATGCGAAAATTTAGGGAAGATTTTTACAATAAAATCAACTGACAAAAATGACAACAGATTTCCTTACGAATTATATGGAACACCAGAATTTTTCGGAGATAATGAGCTAGAATTAGTAAACAAATTTACAAAAGCAGATTTAAAACATGGCGATAAATGTACATTAAAAAATGGACAAGTAATATTCTTCGATAAAACTTCTAATTATTCTTTTAATAGTATTGATGAGCAATTAAGATACTTTAATGATGATGTAAGTATTGTAAAAGTAGAAAGACCAGTAAAATATGAGACACTATTTGAAAGAAAAGAAGAAATACTAGACGAGACAGAAAAGAGATATTTATCAAACGTAATTAAACCTTTTAGAGACAAGGTAAAAGCTATAGAAAAAGTTTCATACTCTAGAGAGTTCATAAAAATATATATAAAAGAAGATGAACCTACCATATTACCATATTTTGAAAAAGGTACAATGTACAAAGGAATGAAAGAAAATAAAGAATACACATTAAAAGAATTAGGATTATAACAACAGGGGCTAGACATAAGTTTTAGCCCTTTAATTTTACGAAAGGAGAGAGTATGGCAAGAAAAAGAATGATAGACCCTAGTATATGGCAAAGTGAAGATTTTGGGAAGTTATCAAACTTAGCAAAAATAGTATTTATTGGTTTATTTTCTCTTGCAGATGATGAAGGTAGAGGTAGAGCAAATCCAATGTATTTAAAGTCTAATTTATTCCCTTACAATGAAGATATGAGAAGTGCCGACATAGAAAAAGCCTTATTAGAAATAAGTTCTAATATGTCCGTAATTTTCTACTCTTGTGACGGAAGTAGTTATTATAGCCTTTTAAGTTGGTATACATTTCAGAAAATAGAAAAGCCTACAAATAGCAAATTACCTGCATTTGATGAAAATAGTAAAGAAATTCACCGACTATTCGCCGAAGCCTCACCGAAAGGTAGCCGACCAGTCGTGCCTAAAAGAAAAGAAGATAATAGAAAAGAAAAAGAAGAGAAAAGAATAAGAATAAAAGATATATACAACGAGAATTGCTCGAATCTTCCACAAGTTCAAAAGCTGACAGAAAAAAGAAACAAGGCTATAGACAAATTTCTTGAGGAACTTACAGAAGAACAGTTTAAGAAAATATGCAAAATTGCGAATACAACAGACTTTCTTACAGGGAAAAATGATAATGGATGGAAAGCAGATTTTGATTTTCTTATGAGAACTGACAAAGCAATTAATGTACTAGAAGGAAGATATAGTGATTCTAAGAGTCGGAATGAACGATTTTAAAGAACTAATGGAGGAGGCAAAAGATGAACAAAACGGAAACAATACAAATAATAACTCTATTAGCTGGCAATTATGACAGTATAGCACAAAAAGATAAAATTCAAAAGCAATTAATGATTAATATATGGCAAGAATGTTTAGGGGACTTAGATTACAATATAGTCTTACAAGCGGTAAAGAAAACAATAATAGAAAGCCCTTACCCACCAACAATACATGAAGTAAGAAAAAATGCAATAGAGCTAATCAATCCAACAACAAAGAAAACAGGAATAGAGGCATGGAACGAAGCAATTGGAATGATAAGCAATGGCCTTTATATGACCGAGGAACAATTTAATAATTATAGCCCAGAAGTTAAGAGATTTTTTGGAAGTGTAAATCAAGTAAAACAATTAGCAATGGTAGACATGGAAACAATAAACACAGTTACAAAAGGGCAGTTTTTAAAACAATATGAAGTATTGATAAACAGAGAAAGAGGACAAAAACTATTACCCCAACAAATGCAAGATTTTACAAAACAACTTGCAGATAGAATGAGTGTAGAACAGATAGGAGAGTGATAAACAAATGATTACAACAGAAACAAGGATAAAAGAAGAATGGAAAGATATTAAACGGATATGAAGGAATATATCAAATAAGCAATATGGGAAATATAAAAAGATTAAGATATTACAGTAAAAATAAATGCTACAATGAAATAATAATGAAAAAAGCAAGTGATAAACAAGGATATCAAATAATAAGTTTATCAAAAAATAAAAAGAGAAAAACATATAGAGTACATAGATTAATAGCAAAAACATTTATAGAAAATCCACAAAATAAAAAAGAAGTAAATCATATAGATGGGAATAAATCAAACAACTGTATTAGTAATTTAGAATGGTGTACAAGAAGTGAAAATCAAATTCATGCATATAAAAATAAATTACAAATACAAACAATAAAAATGAAAGAACATAGTATTGAATTAGGAATAAAATATGGAAGAATAAATGGCAGAAAAACAGGGAGAAAAAATATAAAAAAAGCAATAGAAAAAAACAAAATTTCTGTAAAGCAGTATAGTTTAGCAGGAAAATATATTAAAACTTGGTCAAGTATGACAGAAGCCAGCTTAAATACTGGAACATATAAAAGTTTAATAAGCAATTGTATTAAAGGAAAGAGAGGAAGTGCAGGTGGTTATAAATGGGAAATAGCTTAACACAGATTACAAGGCAAATGAGTTTTAATGACATACAAGATAAAACAAAAATAAGATATATACAAATCTTAAATAGATTAAACAAGCCTAAAACGGCAAAGGAATTAGCAGTAGAATTATTTGATTTAAGATTTATACCAAGTACAGAAAGAAATTATACAGCACCAAGGCTAACAGAATTAGAAAAAATGGGATATGTAAAAGCAGTAGATAAAAAGAAATGCGAATACACAGGCAAAACAGTAGCAGTATATGAGAGAACACAAGCAGGATTTGAAGCAATAAATTATCAACATATTCCAAGAATTGATTAGGAGGCAATTATGCAAGATAAATGTAGTAAATGTGATAGTGAAGAACTATTTGTAGAAATACAAGGAAATAGAAGAGGCTTGTATTGTGGCAAATGTGGAAAATGGCAAAAATGGATCACAAAGCAAGAATTACAAATAGCAAAGTTTAAAGGATATATAATTTTAGGAGGTAGTTATGATAATAGTAAGTCAAGATAAAAAGAGAATAATTAACTTTAAAAACATAACTGATATAAATATTGAATTTATACATAGTGATTATGAATTAAGAGCGTCATTTATAGGCGAATGTGAAAGTTTTAATATTGGTAATTATGAGGAAGAAGAAAGAGCAAAAGAAGTATTACAAGAAATAATAAAATCTTATAGATATTATAGAACAGCTGAATGTGATGGATATACCAATGTATTACAAGAAACAGCAGTTTTTGAAATGCCAAAGGACTAGCCTATGCAACAAATAAAAAAGAATACACTATGTTATTACTGTCTAGGCTGTAACAAACAAGCAGATACAGACTATAAGCCAGTAATGAGATGTAAAAACTTTATACAGGGTATTGAAAATTGGCAAGAAAAATTAAGAGAGGAGCTAAAGAAAAATGGCAATAAACAGTAAAAAGAAACGGAAGTGCAGGAGAAAGAGAATTGGCAAATAAATTAAAAGAATACGGTTATAACTGTAGAAGAACACAACAGTTTTGTGGGAATACTGGACAAGCAGATGATGTAGTAGGACTTGATTATATACACATTGAAAGCAAAAGAGTTGAAAGGTTAAATATAGATAAAGCAATTGAACAAGCAGTAAGAGATACAAAAGACAATAAGTTTCCTACAGTATTTCACAGAAAAAATAGAAAAGATTGGTTGGTAACAATGAGGCTAGATGATTGGATGCAAATGTACAACGAATATTATTCTGGGAGAAAGATAAAAGAATATGAGAATACCGAAGATAATAAGTAAAGATGGACATGAGTACATATTGATACAGCAATGCAACAAAAATATGTATCTATACAAAGAAATGATATATGGCTACAAAGAATGCTTTAAAGTCGATGAATTAAGTCTCATAACAAACAAAATAGCAAGAGGTCGCCCACCAAAATATAGATAGAAAAGAGAATAAAGGAGAAAAGTATGAAGATATATGATAAGAGAATATATAAAATAAGTGAGTGTATAAGAGTAGTGATAATAGTAATAGTGTGTTTCATGATAGGGTATGTATGTGGAATATTAGCAGGGGATAAGTCAGAGGAGTTAAAGAATAAAGACATAGAAATAGAATCATTAAAGGATACTGTGTATATGTTAAGAAAAGAGAGAGAAATATGAGTGAGATAGAAGTTGGAGAATATGTGAGAACTGAGGAGGGTTACATCGGAATTTTAATTGAATACATTCCAAATGCATTAAATTATTTAAAAATTGATGTTGGCAAAGAAATACGAAGAGATAATGGGATGTCTGATAATTATATATACACTAGATATGGATTTCAATTGAAACACAGCAAACAACCAATAGACTTAATAGAAGTAAAAGATGTTATTAAATATAGAATAAATAATATTTCAACGACATTAGAAACAAAAGGCTACGTTGAAGGGATTGTAGATATATCAAATGAAGAAATGTTACAAAGAATAAAGAATGATAAAAACTATGAAGTATTAGAAATACTAACACATCAGCAGTATATGGCTAATTGCTATAAAGTAGGAGGAGAACAATGGGATTAGATATAAGTGTAAAAGGTTTAGAAAGAAAAGATACTTACCATTGTGGATATATAAAATTTAATTTATATAGAAAGAAAGTCGCAAGTGCTTATAACGAAAGGTTAGGAGAATTATACAAAAAAACATTCAAAGATGAATTGCAACCAGAAGAAATCAAAGAATGGAATAATTTATGTAATAATGATTTAGATATATTTTTATGGCATAGTGACTGTGATGGAAAATTAACGCCTAAAGAATGTAAAAAAATATATGATGCAATGAAAGATTTAAAGGTAGAAATGCAAGGACACAATTACATAGAAATGAATTATTATGATATGCACCAATTATGGTTGAATATGCTTAAACATTGTTACAAGCATAGAGTAAATATGTATTTTTATTAAAATAAAGTAGGAGGAGAAGATGAATAGAGAGATAAAGTTTAGAGCGTGGCATAAAGTAAAAAATATAATGGTATATGACAATGAAGATGATACTTACGGATATTGGGATGGGTGTCGCAATAGCAATGTCGGAATGATAAATACAATTTTAAACTCACAATATTACAAAGAATATAAATTTATGCAATACACAGGACTCCGCGATAAAAACGGAAAAGAAATATACGAGGGAGATATAGTAAAAATAACAGGAAGCAAAGAAATAGATATTGGAAAAGTTATTTATGAATACAATGGATTTATTGTTGATGTTATGAATATGGATAGATTTTATGGAAGAGTTCATCTTTTAGAAAAATTTACAGAAGTAATCGGAAACATTACAGATAATCCCGAGTTATTAGGAGGAGAATAGATATGTTAAAAATAAGAGAAATAGAACGGATTTGAAAATTATACAATAGACACAGATGGAAAAGTATATACAAAAAATAGACAAAAATATTTAAAACAATATAAAGATGGTAAAGGATATTTATATGTTCTTTTGTATAACAAAGAAAAAAAGAAAACAATAAAAGTACATAAATTAGTAGCAAATGCTTTTTTAGGAAAGAGCAACTTACAAGTAGACCATATAGATGGAAATAAGTTAAATAATAAATTAAATAATTTAGAGTATGTAACACCAAAAGAAAATATAAGGAGAGCATGGGAAAAAGGTTTGGCAAAAAATACAGAAAATCAAAGAAAAATTGCAAGAAGAACTATGTTGAAAAAATGGGCAAATTATAGACAAATGAAGAATAAAAGTTTAGAAAGGAGTGATACATAGTGAAAGAAAAAACAGCAGATGAAGTTATATTAACACCGATGTATGAAGGCGAAGT
>ERZ825670.1508-NODE-1508-length-25126-cov-6.833593_pt1 | contig 25126 bp, 19 predicted proteins | sample MGYA00519929_ERZ825670 | MGnify/ENA primary metagenome ERZ825670 (study PRJEB31778, sample SAMEA3449207) | human gut metagenome | biome: human gut; feature: human-associated habitat; material: faeces | place: United Kingdom | collected 2010/2012 ...
CTATGAATCTGCTGATTCGGAGCCTCCCCTTCCAGTTTTACAGCATCCTCTCCCTGCTGTTCGTGCTGTTCTATATTATCACCGGAAAAGACTGGGGCCCCATGAAGAAGGCAGAGCTGCGGGTTCGGCACACCGGCAAGCTGTATGATGACGGGGTAACGCCGCTGCTCAATGACAATGACGGCTTTGAAGAGCTGGTGGAGGAAGGCAAAGAGAACAAGTGGAACATGATGTTCCCGCTCATCACCCTGATCGGCGGCGCTTTCATCGGCCTGCTGGTCACCGGCGGAGGAAATCTGGCGGCGGGCGACGGAACCACGGCGATCCTCTACTCTGTTGTCATCACGCTGCTCATTATGTGCGTCATGTATACAAAGCAGGGGATCATGACCGCCAAGGAGTTCGGAGACAGCGTTATGAAGGGCGTCAGCAGCATGATGGGGCTGGTGATCCTTCTGGTGTTGTCCTTCTCCATCGGCGGGGGCATCAAGGGAATGGGAACCGGCCAGTTCCTTGCCAGCCTGCTGGGTGACAGCATTGACGGTGCCTTCTGCCCGGCCATCATCTTCCTGATGGGCGCACTGATGGCCTTCTGCACGGGAACCAGCTGGGGCACGTTCTCCATCATGATGCCCATTGCGGTCCCCATGGCGGTGGCTATGAACGGCAATATCCTGCTGACCATCGGCGCAGTGGTGTCCGGCGGCATTTTCGGCGACCACTGCTCTCCCCTTTCCGATACCACGATCCTGTCCTCCATGTCCGTCGGCACCGATCTGTATTCTCACGTAAAAACGCAGCTCCCCTACGCGCTGGTAACTGCGGTGTGCACAGCGGCCCTCTATATCGCCTTCGGTCTGATCCTGTAACAGCGGGTGCGGTGCGCTTTCGCAGCGCCGTACTTGACCGCTAAAATAAACAGCCCATAAAATTACCCTGCCGGTTTCGGCCAATGTCACTTAGTTAGCAAGTAAGGCCCCTCACAAAGACAGCACACAGCAAAGCGAAAGTAAGCTGTGTGCTGTTTTTTGCGACATCAGGGCATGACAACAAAGCGGATCGGAAAATCCGCTTTAAAAAGAATGTTCAAATCACAAGAATTATGCTACTCTATAGGTGAAGCTGGCAGAAGATTTCTGCGTTAGCTTACGAGTATCTTTTCGACCGGGGCGAATGGGCGAAATATATCTCATAAGCATGGCTTCAAGAATGGGTGGAGGGACATCTCCAAGGAAGAATTGTCTGCAAATATGTACTGCATCAGAGAAATTAACCTTATAGGTATGCGTTTTCTGTGCCTGCCGGATGACTACGGACTGTGTAATCAATTCGCAGAAGTTGTACATGGTGAGCTTGGCAAAAATCTCCTGGAGAACGAACTCCACCTTTTTTGCGTGTAAATGAAGAAGTCCCAGAGTGTGTTTCAAGTTGCGGAAAGAGGTCTCAATACCCCAGCGCATCGCATAAAGCCTCTTAATATCATGTAAAGGGAAAGCGGATGCATCCAGATTCGTAATAATGGTTTCACACGCGGTATCTGAGATAGGAAAGCGAACGATTCTGAAATGCAGTTCAAAGAATACAGCAGGGTCGTACTTTCTTGATGTGCGTGGCAGATAATCAAATCGGATGGTATTTGTGATATGCCTATAGTGATTTTTGTCTTTCAGCAGTTCTTTTATTTCATTTGACTGCTTATTTGTCAGTTTCAAATGGAAAGGAACATCGAACTCATCTGTGGCTGGCAAAGCAAGGCCGGATGCAATACCGGCTGTGCCATCCTTAATTCTGATCAAGAAATTCCAGCCATTCTCCTGAATGTGAGCAAGATTGTTATAGGATTCATAGCCTCTGTCCGCAAGGAGCAAAGCACTTTCAATAGCAGAGCGATCTACCATGGCAGTTAATGCAGCGGATTCGTCAGCCTTTCTGCTTTTCTGCACAAGAGCATCCACATAAATGTGCTGGTGCAAATCATACATAGCGTTGATATGCAGCAGGTTGTATGCTCTCTGCCCGATTACCCCCGGATAGTAGGAATCCGGGTCTTTGGGATTGGCTGCAATCTGCAAATCGGAGCCGTCAACGGCAAGAAGACGGAGGCCTCTGTACAGCTTGTTTTCGTCGACACTTCTGGAGAAGTCATGGGATAGGGATTCAAACGCCTCTGGAAGGATTGTAGATCGTCGTTGGATAAAAGCAGAAGAAGTTCCCGCAGAGGGATCCAAGCCAAAGAAATCCATAATTTCGTGGTTAAGCGTTCCGCCTCTAAAGGCCAGGATGAAGGGAATCACTTTTTGAAAGGGAAACTTCCTGTTCCTGGTATTGTCTTTGCCGGGTCTTGCGGAGAAGAGCCATTTGTAGTCTGTCATAGCTTGAATTGCATCTTTCAGTGCTTTTTTTGCGGTTTTTGGATTCATAAGTAAGCCTCCTCGTAGTTTGGCGTGTCGGGACACGCTTCTAACTACAAAGGCCATTTTGCTAACCGAAGTTAGCAAAATGGCCGCACGAAATGATGCTTTTGTCAAGCCCTGTTTTGAATTATTACGAAAAAAATCCTCCTACCCTCTCATTTCTGAGGGTAGGAGGATTTGTCAGCTTAACTTACTGACATTGCGTGAGAGCGGTCGGAATTTTTTTCATGGCGTTTTGCTCAGACCTTGAAGCTGTCCTTGAGCGTGACGGAGCGGTTGAACACCAGATGGTCGGCAGAGCAATCCTTATTGTCCAGGCAGAAATAGCCCAGGCGCATGAACTGGAAGCTCGGCGCGGTCCTGCCCTGCTTCTCGGTTTTGTCGTACTCCGCTGCCACATCGCGCATACGGGCCTCGACCTTGCAGCCGGTGAGCGTTTCGAGGGAATCGGGATTCATGCAGGCGAGGAAATCCTTGTCCGCACCGTCGGGCGCGGGATCGCTGAAGAGCTCGCTGTAAACACGCACCTCGGCGTCGATGGCGGTGGCGGCGTCCACCCAGTGGAGCGTCGCACCCTTGACCTTGCGGCCGTCGGCGGGGTCGCCGCCGCGGGAGTCGGGGTCGTACTCGGCGGCGATCTCGGTCACATTGCCGTTTTCATCCGTTTCGTAGCCAACGCACTTGATCAGATATGCGCCCTTCAGGCGGCACTCGGGGCCGCCGGGGAACAGACGCTTATACTTGGGGATCGGCTCGGCCATGAAGTCGTCCGCCTCGATCCAGCACTCGCGGGAGAAGGTGATCTCATGCGTGCCGGCGGCGGGGTCGGTCGGGTTATTCTCGACCTCGAAGGTCTCGCTCTTGCCCGCGGGATAGTTCGTGATGACGAGCTTCACCGGATGCAGCACGCCCATCGTGCGCTCGGCGGAGGCATTGAGGTCCTCGCGCAGGCAGTGCTCGAGGAAGGCGTACTCCACCACGCTCGCGCTCTTGGCGACGCCGATGCGGTCGCAGAAATTGCGGATGGACCTCGGCGTGAAGCCGCGGCGGCGCAGGCCGCAGAGCGTCGGCATCCGCGGATCGTCCCAGCCGGAGACGATGCCCTCCTCCACGAGCTTGCGCAGCTTGCGCTTGCTCATCACCGTGTGGTCGATGCCGAGACGGGCAAACTCGATCTGGCGCGGCTTGCAGGGCACGGAGACATTGTTCACCACCCAGTCGTAGAGCGGACGGTGCGCCTCAAACTCCAGCGAGCAGAGCGAGTGCGTGATGCCCTCAAGCGCGTCCTGAATGGGGTGGGCAAAGTCGTACATCGGGTAGATGCACCACTTGTCGCCCTGACGGTGATGGTGCATATAGCGGATGCGGTAGATGACCGGATCGCGCATATTGAAGTTACCGGAGGCCAGGTCGATCTTCGCGCGCAGCGTGCGGCTGCCCTCGGGGAACTCGCCGTTCTTCATGCGCTCAAAGAGGTCGAGGTTCTCCTCCACGTCGCGGTCGCGGTAGGGGGAGACGGCGGGCTTGCCGATGTCGCCGCGGTACTCCTTCGCCTCCTCGGGCGTCAGGTCGCAGACGTAGGCAAGGCCCTTCTTGATCAGCTCGACGGCGTACTCATAATCCTTTTCAAAGTAATCGCTGCCGTAGAAGAAGCGGTCACCCCAGTCGAAGCCCAGCCAATGGATATCCTCCTTGATGGCGTCGACAAACTCGACGTCCTCCTTGGTCGGGTTGGTATCGTCCATACGAAGATTGCACAGGCCGCCGAAGCGCTCGGCGGTGCCGAAGTCGATGGTCAGCGCCTTGCAGTGGCCGATGTGCAGATAGCCGTTCGGCTCAGGCGGAAAACGGGTGTGGACCTGCTGACCCTGGAAGCGACCACCCTCCGCAATATCCTCTTCGATAAAGGCGTCAATAAAGTTCTTGCCTTCGCTCTCGGCGACGGCGGCCTTGACTTCCTCAGCCATACTGAATCCTTCCTTTCTTCGCGCCTGCCTGCGGCAAGCAAAATAATGTTTGATTATAGTCCCTTTATTCCCTGTTTGCAACAATTTTATTGCATTCCTCGACAAGTTCTTCGCGCGTCGTCAGCGTACCAAGCACGTCGAGCAGCGCCGCGGTGGACAGATGCTCCGGCAGCGCCAGCGCGCGCAGCAGCGCGGCGCGCTTCGCTTTGCTCCCCGCACCGATCAAGCTGAGGTCAAGAAGGTCCGCGTGTGTAACGGGATTTTCCTTTACGCTCGTCCCCTCTCCCTCAAAGGTCGCGCCCGCCGCGCGGAGCGCGGAAAGCAGCACCTCGGGCGGCATCCCCTCCACGCCGAGCTTGCCCTCCTTGCCTGCTTTGCGCTTGCGCTTTTCCTTGCCGTACACATCGGGAACATAGGCGTGCAGCACGCGGCCCGTCGGGATAGCTCCCTTGAGACGGTTGCGGATCACAAAGCCCGCGCCGTCGGGATCGGTGAAAAGAATGATGCCGCGCGTCTCGGCGAGACGGCGCAGCAGCGCCGTCTTCTCGCGGTCGTTGAAGATGCCGAAGCCGCCCAGCTCCAAAACGGAGGCGTCCACCACCTGCAAAAGCGCATTTTTGTCGTAGCGGCCCTCGACCACGATGACCTCTTGGATTTTCGGCTTTTCCATCGTCACGTCCTCTGCGCGAGCTGCATGAGCAGCAGCTTCAGCTCGCCCTCGCGGTCGATGCCCTTTTCGCTCTTCATGCGCCGGTCGAGCTTCTGGCAGAGCGCCAGACTGTTCGCGCACCACTCGTGCGTCGTTTTCCGCGCCGCGTCGAGCAGCAGCCGCGCGGGATAGTCCGAGCGCATATTCCACAGGTCCATCAGCCAGAGCTTGTCCTTGCCCGAATCGAGCGCGAGACGCGCGGTGTAGAGCCGCCGCAGCTCCTTGGAAATGACGCCGAGGATCATGATCGGCTCCTCCTGCTTTTTGAGAAGCTGCCCCAAAAGCTCGCTCGCACGGTCGTAGTCGCCCTTTGTGACGGCGCTCGTCATGTCGAACACCACCGCGTCGAGCACCGGATCGGCGACCGCGTTGATGTCCTCGACCGTCACCGCCCTGCCCTTGGCATAGGCGCCGATCTTCTCGATCTCCGGCACGAGGCCGGTCATCAGGCTGCCGCAGGTGAACATCAGGTGCTCCGCCGTGCGGGCGTCGATGTCATGTCCCGTTGCACGGAAGCGGCGGGCGATCCAGTTGATCAGGTCGCTTTTGTCCTGCGGCTCGAACCGGACCTCCTGCGCCTTGTCCGAAAGCGCGGCATAGAGCTTTTTGTAGGTCTTGTTCGGCTTATACTCCACCAGATCGTAGACGAAGATCAGGCAGCAGTATTCCGGAAAATCGTCCAGCAGGGCGATGAGACGCGTCCGCTGTTCCTCACCGAGCTTATAGAGGTCGCAGTCCGTGACGACGATGAGCGTGCGCTCGGCCATCATCGGCATCGCCTCGGTCATCTCCGTCAGCTCCTCCATCGTCAGGCCCTTGCCTGCGACGCGGTGGAAATTGAACTCCTCAAAGCCCGCGGGGACAATCTTTTTCTGCACCTCCTTGAGATAATACTCGCGCAGGTAGCTCTCCTCGCCGCAGAAAATATAGACCTCGCCGAGCGTGCCGGCCGCCAGGTCGGCCTTGAATTTCTGATAGCCCTTAGCGGCTGTTTTCTTCTCTGCCATGATCCGCCTCAATTCACTGTGATATAAATATTTCCCTGCAGGTCCGTCCGGTAAACGGTCACGCCTGCGTCCGTCAGGCGCAGCAGCGCGTCCCGCGTCGGATGCCCGTAGCTGTTGCTGCCGACGCTCACCACGCCGACCTCCGGCGTGACGGTCTCCAGCAGCTCCTCGCTCGTCGAGTAGCGCGAGCCGTGGTGTCCGACGAGCAGCACCTCAATATCCGGCAGCGGATAGCTGCTCACGAGCACGCGCTCGGTCCTGCTGTCCATGTCGCCGGTGATGAGCGTATCGAATTCGCCAGCCGAGCAAAGGATCGTCAGCCCCAGCTCGTTTTCTCCGCCCTCGCCCACCGGCGGATAGAGCGTCAGCGCCGCCTTGCCGACAACGGCCTGTGTTTCCGCAGTCACATAGCGGACCTCCACGCCGTAGCGCTCCGAGAGCGCGAGCACGGCGGTCTTTTCGCCGTTTTCCTCCGCAATGTCGGGCAGATACAGCGTATCCACGCCGATACGCGCAAGCAGCAGGGCGAGTCCGTTGGCATGGTCGGCGTGATAGTGCGTGAGCACCACCGCGTCGAGCCGCCGTATCCCTGCGCTGAGAAAATAGTCCGCGGCGACATCGCCCGCACTGATGTAGGAATTACTGCTGCCGCAGTCCACGAGCACGCCATGACGCCTGGAGAGCAGCGCAACGCTCTCGCCCTGTCCGACATCGAGCGCCGTGACATGCAGGCTCCCGCGCTCAAATTGCAGCGCGTTGAAGCGCGCTGTCGCAAGGAGCATCGTCACCGCCAGCGCGCCGGCGATCCACCAGCGGTACCGCCCCCGCCGCGCGATGGCGCAGACGGCGAAGAGCGCATAGACGTAGAGCAGCCACAGCACGGAAAGCGCGGTGTTGAAATAGAGCGCGTGGAGCGGCAGGCCCTCCAGCAGTCCCGAAACAAAAAGCACATACCGCACGCCGAGCGACACGAGCGGCACAAAGGCCGCGCCGACCGTCGGGACGGTCATGCTCAGCAGCAAGCCGAGCAGCCCCGCGCCGAACACAAGGCTCACCATCCACAGGCACAGGAGATTGCTCAGGAGCGAGACCACGGAGAACGTACCGAAATAGTACGCCCCCAGCGGCGTGGAGAACGCCAGCGCCCCGAGCGTCGTCGCGAACGATGTGAGCACGAAGCGCAGGAGCCTGCTTCCGGTATGGATGGCCCCTGTCAGCTTCGGCGTCAGCCACACAAGACCCGCCACCGCCGAGAAGGAGAGCTGTAAGCTGATGCTCGCAATGGCGTAGGGATTTTTGAGCAAAATGAGCAGCAATGCAAGGCCGAGCGCCGTAGGCGGGTCCTTCTCCCGCCTGAAAAGCGGCGCGAGCTGCGTCATCGAGAGCATCACGCAGGCGCGCAGGATGCTCGGCGACGCGCCGACCATCACCGCGTAGAGAAACAGCAGTGGGATCGTCACCGCGCAGCGTGTGCGCCGGTGCGACGCGCGGAGCAGTCGGTCAAGCAGCTCGACGAGGAACATACAGTGCAGGCCCGAGACGGCGGTGATGTGATAGATGCCCGCCTCGCTCAGGTTCGACGAATCCTCCACGTCAAGATAGCGCTTGTCGCCGAGGAGCAGGGCGCGCAGAAAGCCGCCCTCCCGCTCGCCGTAGACGGTCTCGATGGTCTCGCCGAGCTTCTTCGCGATGCGCTGCGGCGCATAGCGAAGCGCGCCCGCGTCACCCGTCTCATACGACGGCTCGCCGCGGCTGTAGAGCAGCAGATAAACGCCCTTGGATGTAAAATTGCGGATGTGGCTGCCGTCGCCCGAGGGATCGGTCGCGCTGTTGAAAAGCACCGTGTCCCGCACGCGCTCGCCCGGCTCAAGGGCGAGCAGGTCGAAGCCGCCGTAGTAGACGGCTCTCCCGCGCAGGCCGCGGCCCAGGATACGCACCGTCGCCTTCGCGCCGTAATTCGTCTCTACGGCGTAGGAGCAGAGCTCCAGCTCCACGTCCTCCGTCGCGCCGATGAGCGCCTCGTTCGGCGCGGCGATGAAGCGCGTGTAAGCGGCGTTCCAGCCGAAGGCGAACGCCATGCCCAGCGCACACAGCAGCACGCGCCGCCGCATCGGGCCGCGCAGGAGAAGCCCGAGCGCCCCGAGCACCAGCACAATGCCAGCCGCCGGAAGCCACAGCGCGGGCGCGAGAAAATACTGCGACGCGATGCAGCCGAGCGCAAAGGCGGCGCAGAAGCAAAAGAGCGGGCGTGTCACGGCTCGTCCTTCAGCCCGAGCAGATAGTCGGTGCTGACCCGATAATACTGCGCGAGCTTGACAATGACCCATGAGGGCGTTTCACGCTCACCGCTCTCATAGCGTCGGTACACGCTGCGGTGCATATTCAAAAGCTCTGCGATCTCCTGCTGGGTCTTGTCATGGTCCTCCCGCAGGTCGCGCATACGCTTGATCTCCATGTGCATCACCTCAAGGCGATGTTACCAAATGGAAACATTCTCCTCGAAATAATGTGCCCATGCGGAGCCATGCTTAATATAGCAGTTTTTTCCAAAAGATGCAATCCGCATTTTGCGCCGTGCGGCGCAAGGAATTTGCCGCGCAAGGCGCGGCTACCGATCAAAGGGGACCATTCTTGACGGAAGAATGGCCCCCTTTCAACCCCCCCAAGCCCGCAAGGGCTGCGCCCTTGACCTGCCATTGACTGTCCCTGCAAGAGCAAAGCTGCACGCGCTGTGCAAAGGAATGCCTGCCAGTTTTTATTGCGGCTTTCGATTTGGCTTGCGCCTATGTCCGCTTGGCCGCTACCGCTGCGGGGTTTCGAGAGAAATTTTCAACGGCAGCTCGTACCAGCACTGCAGCAGCGGCTGAGCGGAAAGAGAAGCGCACCAAATCGTTCAGAAGAAAAATACTGACATACGGTTGCTGAAAAGTAATTCAATGCGGGCAGTTCGGGGGTCAAGGGGCTTGCCCCTTGCGCTCTCTTGGGGTTCCAAAGGGGGTATTCTCTACGGTAGAGAATACCCCCTTTCGTCGCCGCGCAGGGCGCGGCAAGCCCATACCTTTCGGTATATTAAGTTCTCAGCCCGGAGGCCACGTCATATCGCGCCCTGCGAGCACATGGAAGTGCAGGTGCGGCACGCTCTGCCCCGCCTGCTCGCCGATGTTGGAGACCACGCGGTAGCTCTCGATGCCCATTTCTTTTGTCACCTTGGCGATGACCTCAAAGATGTGCGCGACCACGGCGCTGTTCTCGGCGTTGATGCCGGAGACGGACGCGATATGCGCCTTGGGGATCACAAGGAAGTGCGTGGGAGCCTGCGGCGCGATGTCGTGGAAGGCGTAGCACAGCTCGTCCTCATAGACCTTGTTCGAGGGGATCTCCCCCGCCGCGATGGCGCAGAACAGACAATCGTTCTTCATGGTTTCGTTCTCCTTTCAAAGAAATTGATTCCGGTCGGAATGGTAATGATAATCCGCCTCGGCCAGACGCGCACAAAGCTCTCCCTTGTCCACATCCAGCGAGGAGCACAGCTCATCCAGGCTCTCGTACTCGTCGCGCAGACGGGCGTTGCAGAAGCTCATGAGCATCACAGGATCGTTCGGCAGCTGCATCAGCCGACCACCTTGAGCACCAGATCGTCCACCGCCGCGAGCGCGTCGTCGACCTTGCTCACCTCGGTGCCGCCGCCCATGGCGCTGTCGGGCTTGCCGCCGCCCTTGCCGCCGCAGATGGGCGCGATGGCCTTGATGATGTCGCCGGCCTTGACGCCCTTGGTGACCGCATCCTTGCCGCAGACCGCCAGCAGCGTGACCTTGCCGTCGTGGACGGAGGCCAGCACGCCGACGACGCCGGGCTCCTTGTCGCGCAGGAAGTCGCCGAGCTTGCGCATGGCGTTGGGGTCCATGCCGTCGCGCTGGGCAGTGATGACCTTCAGGCTGCCGACCGTCTTGGCGGCGGTCAGGAAGCTGCGCGCCTCGCCGAGGGACGCCTCCTCCTTGAACTTTTCGAGCTTCGCCTTGATGTCCTTCAGCTCGCCGATCTGGGCTTCGAGCTTGCTCTCCAGCTCCGCCTGCGTGGTCTTGAGCATCTGCGCCACGCGGACGATGCGCTCCTGATTGCGGCGGATCTCGGCAAGCGTCTGCTTGCCGGTGATGGCCTCGATGCGACGCACACCGGAGGCGACGCTGCCCTCGCTCTTGATGCGGAACAGGCCGACCTTGGCGGTGTTGTCAAGATGCGTGCCGCCGCAGAATTCCATGGACACATTGCCCATCTCGACCACGCGGACCACATCGCCGTACTTTTCGCCGAACATGGCGACGGCGCCCTTCTTCTTCGCCTCCTCGATGGGCAGCACCTCGGTCACGACGGGGATGCCCTCGAGCACGGCGTCGTTCACAAAAGCGTCGACCGCGGCGAGCTGCTCGGGCGTGATGCCCTCGAAGTGCGTGAAGTCGAAGCGCAGGCGGTCGGGCTCGACGAGGGAGCCGGCCTGATGAACGTGGTCGCCCAGAACGTGCTTGAGGGCCGCGTCAAGCAGGTGCGTGGCGGTGTGCGCGCGGCGCACGCCCTTGCGGCGCTCGACATCGATGCTCGCGGTCACGGTATCGCCGAGCTTGAAGCTGCCGGAGACGACCTTGCCGGTGTGCATATACTTGCCGCCCTTGTTCTTCTGCACGTCGGCAACTTCAAATTTTGCGTCGCCGCAGGTGATGACGCCGTGGTCGGCGACCTGGCCGCCCATCTCGGCGTAGAACGGGGTCTTGTCGAGCACGATAATACCCTCGACGCCGCTCATCATCTCCTCGGCCTGCTCGCCCTCGACCACCAGCGCGACGAGCTTCGCGTCGTCGATGGAATCGTGGTCGTAGCCGACAAACTCGGTGGACGGAATGTCCTTACCGAACTCGACGCCCGCCCAGCCGAGGTCGCCGAGCGCCTTGCGCGCCTCGCGGGCGCGGGTCTTCTGCTCGGTCATCGCCTTGGCGAACGCCTCCTCGTCCACGCTCAGCCCCTCGTCCGCCGCCATCTCGCGCGTGAGGTCGATGGGGAAGCCGTAGGTGTCGTAGAGCTTGAAGGCGTCCTCGCCGGAGAACTTTGTCTCGCCCTTAGCCTTGTGCTCGGCGAGCATATCGGAGAAGATCTTCATGCCGCCGTCGATGGTCTTGGCAAAATTTTCCTCCTCGGTGCGGATGACCTTGGTGATATAGCTCTGCTTCTCGCGCAGATCCTTATACTCGCACTCATTGACCGCCACGACGGTGTCGACGATCTCATAGAGGAACGGGCGATTCACGCCGAGGAGCTTGCCGTGACGCGCCGCGCGGCGCAGCAGGCGGCGCAGGACGTAGCCGCGGCCTTCGTTGCTCGGCAGCACGCCGTCGCAAATCATAAAGCTCGCGGAGCGGATGTGGTCGGTGATGATGCGCAGGGAGACGTCGCGCGCGTTGCTCTCGCCGTAGTGCGCGCCGGTGATCTCGCTGACCTTGTTGGTGATGTGCATGACGGTATCGACGTCGAACAGGGAGTTGACATTCTGGCTGACCATCGCCAGACGCTCCAGACCCATGCCGGTGTCGATGTTCTTCTGCTTGAGCTCGGTGTAGTTTCCGTGACCGTCGTTGTCGAACTGGGAAAAGACGTTGTTCCACACCTCAACATAGCGGTCGCAGTCGCAGCCGACCGTGCAGCCAGGCTTACCGCAGCCGTACTCCGCGCCGCGGTCGTAGTAAATTTCGGAGCAGGGGCCGCAGGGGCCGGAGCCATGCTCCCAGAAATTATCCTCCTTGCCGAAGCGGAAGATGCGCTCGACGGGGATGCCAACCTCGTCACGCCAGATGGCGAAGGCCTCGTCGTCCGCGGGCGTGGTCTCGCTGCCGGCGAACACAGAGGGGTACAGGCGGTCCGGCTCCAGGCCGACCCACTCGGGGCTGGTGAGGAACTCCCACGACCAGGCGATCGCCTCATGCTTGAAGTAGTCGCCGAACGAGAAGTTGCCGAGCATCTCAAAGAAGGTGCCGTGGCGCGCGGTGTGACCGACGTTGTCGATATCGCCCGTGCGGATGCACTTCTGGCAGGTGCAGACGCGGCGGCGCGGCGGCTCCTCCTCGCCCTTGAACCAGGGTTTCATGGGGGTCATGCCCGCGTTGATGAGCAGGATGGACTTGTCGTTCTGCGGGATCAGGGAAAAGCTGGGCAGGCGCAGGTGGCCCTTGCTCTCAAAGAAGCGGAGGAACATCTCTCTCAGCTCGTTGAGGCCGTAAACAGGATGGGACATTGTTGATTTCTCCTTTGTATGATAAATTTTTTGTCTTATTTTTTCTTGATCTCCATTCCGATCAGCCGCATATCGGGGTCAAAGGCGATGCGGAAATAGACGCTCTTTTTCTCGTACTTTCGCCGGATGACCGCGATGGCGTGCGGCTCGTCGGTGTCTGTCACGCCGGTGACCATCGTGTCCGTCACCTCCTTCGGCTCTCCGAGGCCGTCGGTCGCCGTGTCCATCACGTCCTCCAGGGCCGAAGCGGTCGTCGCATCGCGCACATCGCTGCGCAGTTCCTCGTAGACCTCGTCGTATTCGCCGCGGATCAGCTGGTCCATCACGCCGAGTCCGGCGCTGAGGACCGCGTCCTCCTCCATTCCCTTTGGCAAGGGATTTCCCTTTACCGCGCACGCGGTACAGAGAAGCAGGAGCGCCAATGCCGCAAGCGGCAGTCCTATTTTCTTTTTCGTTTTCTTCACCTCGCTTTGTAAACACAAAAAGACTCCGCCCCGAAATAGGGGCGAAGCCTTGCTTCACGGTACCACCCTAATTATCTCCCCGCAGGGAGCATCTTAGCCGTCCGATAACGGGGACGAAGCGTTCCGCTCCTCGCGGACGGCTCAAAAGCGGCTGCCGTGCCTCGTAGGCCGAGGGCTTTCACCAGCTCCCTCTCGCTGCGGGCTCGTCTGCACGGCTGACTTTTTCATCGCGTTTATGGAGCTATTATATCCGAATTTCTTTTTTTGTCAAGCGCCCGCTTGCAATTCCTCCGCCTTTGCCGTATACTTTTTACACTTGTGCTACCGTATTTTGAAAAGAGGGAAACCTATGAAGCGTTCCTATTCCGGCTATCTCTATATCGTCCTCTGCGCCGTCATCTTCAGCACGATGGAGGTCATGCTCAAAACCGTTCACGGCGTCTTCGCGCCCATGCAGATCACCTGCCTGCGCTTTCTCATCGGCGGTCTCCTGCTCATTCCCTTTGCCCTGCGCTCGATGAAGAAAAAGGGCGCAGCCTTCACCCGCGCCGACGTCGGCTTCTTTGCGCTCACGGGCTTTCTGTGTGTGGCGTTCTCGATGGTGCTCTACCAGATGGCGGTCACGCACACCAAGGCGTCGGTCGTCGCCGTTATCTTCTCCTGCAACCCTATCTTTGTGACCGTTTTGGCCAGTCTTCTGCTGCACGAGCGGATCCACCGCAACCACCTCATCGCCCTCGCGCTCGAGCTGCTGGCGGTTTTCATCATCATTGACCCGCTGCACGCCTCGCTCGATCCCACCGGCGCGCTGCTCGCCATTGCCTCAGCGCTCGTGTTTTCGTTCTACAGCGTAGTCGGCAAGAAGCGCACGCCGCGCTTCGGCGGCATCGCCGTGACCTGCTTCAGCTTCCTCTTCGGCTCGGTGGAGCTGCTGGCCGTCCTGCTGCTCGGCCGCACGGCGGCAGTCGGCGGACTGTTCGCCTCGCTGGGGCTGGACATTTTTGTGAATGTCCCTCTGTTCTCCGGCATCCCGCTCTCCGCGCTGCCCGCGCTCGCCTACATCTGCGCGGTCAATTCGGCGGCAGGCTACGTCTGCCACATGATGGCGCTGGAGAAGACCAGCGCGCAGGAGGCGTCCCTCATTTTCTTTCTCAAGCCGATGATCGCGCCGCTCTTCGCGTTTCTCTTCCTGCGCGAGGAGATCACGGCGAATATGCTCCTCGGCATCGTCTGCTTCCTCGTCGGCTCCGGCATTGCCATCCTGCCGGGCCTGCTCGCGCAGAAAAAGCAGCGCGCCTGACGCATTCCGTAAAAAAATGCCGCTATCGGACGATAGCGGCATTTTTTCTTTTCAATCCCTTGCGCTCAGGTCGACCGCGTGGCGCACAAAGCTCATCGCCGGCACGCTGCGCGGCAGCTGCATGGTGAATATCATGCGGGGATTTCTCGGCTCGAGCAGCGTGAAGCCCTCGGCGTCGCGCATCTCGGGAACGACCATGGAGAACGGCTTGCAATCCGGCCCCACGACCTCCACCATGTCGCCCGCGCGGAACTTATTGCGCAGGCTGAGCGTCGCCATGCCGTTCGCGTCGCAGCTCTCGACCACCGCCACGACCTGCCAGTCGCGGATGTAGCGGGAATTGTCGTAATACTGCCCCGGCTGACCGTAATAAAAGCCGGTCGAATAGTGGCGGTGACTGACGTGCTCGACCTCGTCGAGCCAGACCGGGTCGGGCGTCTCCCCCGCCGCGACCTCGTCGAGCACATGGCGGTAGGCTCCCGTGACGATGGCGGCATAGTATTCGCTCTTCGCGCGCCCCTCGATCTTGATGCAGTCAATGCCCGCGTCCATGATGTCGTCCAGATGGCCGATCATGCACATATCGCGGGAGTTCATGATGTACGTTCCCTTCTCGTCCTCAAAGACGGGGAAGTATTCGCCCGGCCGCTTTTCCTCCATCAGGGCGTACTGATAGCGGCAGGGCTGGGCGCAGGCACCGCGGTTGCTGTCGCGCCCCGTCATGTAGTTTGAGAGCAGGCAGCGGCCCGAATAGCTCACGCACATCGCGCCGTGGCAGAAGGTCTCCAGCTCCAGCTCGGACGGGAGCTTTGCCCGCATTTCGCGTATTTCCTGTAAAGATACTTCCCTTGCCAGCACCACGCGCTTCGCGCCCAAATCATACCACGCCCTTGCGCACTCATAGTTGGCGATGCTCTGCTGTGTGGAAATGTGGCGCTCGCACCTCGGCGCGTACCTCCCCGCCAGCGTGAACGCGCCGAGGTCGGCTAAAATCAGCGCGTCGACGCCCAGATCGTTCAGCCGCTCCAGATGCTCGGGCAGCCGCGCGACCTCGTCGTTGCGCGGCATGGTGTTCACCGTGACGTGGACGCGCACGCCGTGGTCATGCGCGAAGCGCACGGCCTCCGGCAGCTCGTCGGCGGTGAAGTTGCCCGCGAACGAACGCATCCCGAAGCTCGTGCCCGCGAGATACACCGCGTCCGCGCCGTAGAGCACCGCCATTCTCAGCTTTTCCATATCGCCCGCGGGGGCGAGCAGCTCCGGTTTCTTTCGCATAGTAGCTCCTCTCTCAAAAGCAGCATGGCCACAGGCCATGCTGCTTTTTCGGTCCTCAGCCGCCGTACTGGCTGGAGTTGACAAAGTTGACGTGCTCGCGGTAGGTCTTGAAGAAGTGATGCACGCCGTCCTTGCCGAGCGCGTAGAAATAGTAGTTCGTGTCCGCCGGCTCCAGCGCCGCGCGGATGGACGCGAGGCCCGGATTGCAGATGGGCGTGGGCGGCAGGCCCTCGTGCATACGCAGGTTGTAGGGCGTATCCTTATCGAGGTCCGCCTGTGTGAGCGGGCCGGCATAGTTCTCGCCGTTCGCGTAGCCGAGACCGTAGATGACCGCTGCGTCGATCTCGAGCTTATGGTAGGTCTCGCCGACGTTGTTGAGGCGGTTGTAGATCACGGAGGCGATGTTCGTGCGGTCCTTGCCGTCCGTCTCCTTTTCAATGAGCGAGGCAATAATGAGGATCTCCTCAAGCGAATAGCCGGACTCCTCCACCTGCGTCATCAGCTCATCGTCCATGCGCTGCGAGAAGTTGTCGAGCAGGCGGCAGATGGCGTGAGACGGGTCCTCATTGACGAAGAACTCGTAGGTGTCCGGGAAAAGATAGCCCTCGAGCCTGGCGATGCCGGACTTGCCGGAGTCGAGGAAGCTGTAGTCGAAGCTCCCGCGCTCCGCCGCGCTGAGCAGCGCATCCTCGCTGTTGACGCCGTACTTGGCCAGCAGCGAAACGATTTGCCGCACGCTGTAGCCCTCCGGGATCGTGACGGTGACGGTATCGGCGTTGATGGTCGCGTTGTGGTTGCTCATGCCCTGAATGAGCGCGTTGTAGTCCATGTCGGTGTTGAGCTCATAGGTGCCGATGCCGATCTTGTCGCCCGCGTGGCGCACCGCGCCGAAGAGCTTGAAGAACCACTTGTATTCGATCAGCCCCTCGTTTTTGAGCTTTGTCGCAATGGAGTTGACGTCGTCGTCCTTCGTGACCTCGATGGTTGCGGTGAGCGGCTCCTTATTGAACGCGCACATATCGTTCGCCAGCAGCCAGCCGACGCCCGCCAGGATCGCCGATACGGCGACCACAAAGATCAGCCAAAGCAGAAAGCGGCGCTCGCGGCCCTTGCGGCGGTTCCGCCGGCGGCGCTCCTCGCTCGCGGCGCTCTGCGCGGAATGGGTCGGACGCTCGCCGCCCTCGCGGCGGACCTGCCCGGCGTCCCATCGCGCGGTGTTGTATTTTTCCTCGTGATCCATAAAAGAACAGCACTCCTTTTCAAGAATCCTAAAAGTTTTTTCGGCGGTCAGGCCCCCATTTGCATTTTCCCGCATAGGATAAGGCAGAGCATGACAAGTGAGGTGAAACGTAAATGTGCAACAACAATGACTGCTCCTGCGTGTGGCTGATCCTGATCATCATTCTGATCCTCTTCGGCTGCGGCGGCTGTGGAAACAGCTGCGGCTGCGGGAACAACAGCAACAGCGGCTGCTGCTGTTAAGCGCGCTCGATCCTCCTGTGAAGATGGGACGCACCGCGTCCCTTTTCACACGCCGCCGCGCGGGACAGGCCTCAGCCCAGCAGGGCTTTGACGCGCGCATAGACCTCCTCATGGATGTCCTCGATGCCGCGCATCCGACCATCCCGCGTGCAGTCAACGCGCTGCCAGCCGCAGCGCGCGGCGACCCCGCGCGCGTTCTCGCGGCACTCGCGCAGATAGGCGTCGTCCGCCTCGTGGATATCGGCGGCGGTGTGCGTCGCCCTTTCGCGCTCGCGCATGAGCCGCTCGGTCACCTCGGTCGGCACGTCGAGATAAAAGACCAGCGACGGCTCGGGAAGCCCGAGCAGCCCGTACTCAAAGCCGAAAAGCCAGTCGAGAAATTTCTCCCGCTCGCCGTCCGGCAGCTTGGACGCCTGATGCACGGCGTTGGAGGTCGTGTAGCGGTCGGCGATGAGCAGCCCGCCCGATTCGTAGTAGCCGCCCCAGTCCTGCTTGTAGGAGGCGTAGCGGTCCACAGCGTAGAAGGTGGAAGCCGCGTAGGCATTCACATCGTCGGGATGCGAGCCGAACGCGCCGCCGAGGTACAGCTCGACGAGCGCGGCGGACTTTTCGCCGTAGCGCGGGAAGTTGAGCTTGCGGCAGTCCACGCCCTCGCGCTCCAGCCGCTCAAAGAGGAGCCGGGACTGCGTGGCCTTGCCGGAGCCGTCCGTCCCCTCAAAGACAATGAGCCTTCCCTTGTTCATTTCCGCTTCTCCCCCGCCACATGGACCAGAAAGAGCGGCAGCTTCATCATGCGTCCCGCGCGGGACGGATTTTTGATGAGCCGGTAGAACCACTCCAGATTGTGCTTGCAGTAGAATTCCGGCGCGCGCTGCGCCACGCCCGCGAACACATCCAGCGAGCCGCCGAGACCCAGCAGCAGCTTTGCGCCCGTGGCCGCGCCATACTGCGCCATCCACTTCTCCTGCTTCGGCGCGCCGAGGCAGACGAGCGCCATGTCCGCGCCGCTCGTGCGGATCTCCGCGGCGATGACGTCGGATTCCGCGTCGGTAAAATAGCCGTCGTGCGTACCGGCGATCTGCAGCCTGGGCAGCTTCTCGCAGAGATTTTTCGCCGCCTGCTCCGCCACGCCCGGCTTCGCGCCGAAAAGATAGACCCTTTTCCCGGTCTCCGCGCAGTGCGCGAGCATCGCCGTACCGAACTCAATGCCCGGCACACGGGACTTGAGCGGCGTGCCAAGGAGCTTCGCGCCGTAGATGACGCCGATGCCGTCGGGCAGCACGAGGTCCGCGCCGTTCACGGCCGCCATCGCCTCCGCGTCCGCGCGGCAGGTCTCCACGATCTCGGGATTCGGCGTCACCACATAGTGCGCGCCCTCACCCGCAAGCAGCTCGCAGCCACGCGCGACCGCCTCGGTCATGGTGAGATTGTCAAAGCCAACGCCTAAAATATCAATACGCATCGTATCGCCTCATTGTCTCATTTGTGGTAATTCGCCTTAGTATACCACGCTTGTCCCGCCGCGTGCAACACAAAAGCAAAAAGTTTCCGAAATCTTCAAAAAGAAGGCTCCCCGAGATCGGGAAGCCTTCTTTTTTTACCGGTCCATGATCTCCAGTCCCGCCGTATCGTAGAGCACGCGGGCATGGTTGCGCCGCAGCAGCTCGCGCGAGAGCGCATTCCCGGTGGTCTTATCCACCATCGTCCGATACACCTCGCCGCAGCGGTAGACAACGCCGTCCTCGCGCACGAAGCGCTCGTTCTCCGCCGCGATGTGGTATTTGACCGCGAGCGGCGCATCCGTGCGCAGCTCGCCGCACAGGTGCGTAGGCGTCGTATGGACGAGAAGCTGGTACGTCTGCTCCGTGTCGTTGCGGAAGCGATAGTCGAGGTAGTTATAGAAGATGGACGTGCCCGTGCCGAACGGCACCTGACGGCCGAAGTCCGGAAAGAGGTCAAACTGGTCGTGGTGGTGCTGCTCCGTGATGGTCAGGGGCGCGTGGAGCACCATCCAATGGATCAGGTTGCTGAACTGGCACATCCCGCCGCCGATGGCTTCGCCGGTCTGCGCGTTGGCAATGACCATACCGGTGCGGTAGCCGTTCGCGGCGCTGGGCCGCCCGACGAGGTGCCAGAACGAAAACGTCTCGCCCGGGCGTATGAGGATGCCGTTGATCTTCGGCGCGGCCAGCGCGAGGTTGACGGCCTTGTTGTCCTGCAAAACCGGATCGACCCTGCCGAGCGTGCGGCGGATGAGCGAATTGTGCCGACAGACGAGCGCGGGAAGCGGCGCCTCCAGGCGCAGTTTCGGAAAGCGCTCCGCGGAAAATCCGTCGCGCAGCGTGCGGAGTGCACAGCTTTTTTCGACCGAGATGCGGTACGCGAGCGGTGAAAGCTCGCAGAACAGTCTTCGGTGCATGATGCTCTTACCTATCTTCTCTCTTTTTTACCAGCTGCCGTTGCCGAGGATCTCGCCGTACCAGCCGCCGTCCGCCGCGATGAGCCTGCAGCGGTAGAACGTGGTGTAGGTCCCTGCGGGCAGACCGTCTCCCGCCTCCACCGGCTGCATATCGTGTTCGTCATAGCGCGCCGTCAGCTCCTCCGCGTGCGTGGGGACAAAGTACCCGTTCATATAAAAGCCGTATTCGCCCTCCCTCAGCTTGCCGAGCCGGCGCATCTGCTCGTTGTCGTCATCGCTCAGGAAGCTGTACGCCTTTGCCCTCACAAAGCCGCAATGGTAAACATTGTCCTCCGGCACGCGCGTCAGCGCGTTCCAGTAGGCGTCGGCCCAGCTCTGCGCGGCCTCCTGCCACGACTGCCCCTCGTCGGCGATGAAGATTACCGGCGCACGACGCACATCAGCAAGCTCCAGCATGTCGTACCATTCGCGCACCACGCCGTAAAGCGAGGTCCCCTCGACCGGCACAATTGAGCCGTCGCCAAGGCCCGCGCCGCTCGCCATATAGCGGCCGAGCAGCGAGCCGTCGCTCCGGCAGTAGGAAATGAGGTTGGAGTCCTCGTAGACCTCCAGATAGCAGCCGTCGGAAACGGTCAGGCGGATCGCCTTGTCTCCGCCCGCGTACACAGCATCCTCCCACGGTGTGTAGGTATATTGGTCCAGCGGGCAGGGCCCACCCGAGATGGCAAAGTCGTTTCGGCAGCTCCCCAGCTCTCTTGCTCCGCTGAGCAGGGTCAGCTCCACGCCCGTGTTGTGCTCCAGACAGTCGATCTCATATTGGAACCTCTGCTCCGTCGTCCAGCGAAGGCTCTCGTCCGGCGTAAAGCTCGTGAGCGCGGCGCGCAGCAGCGCCTTGTCCTCTGCCGATGTAACGCCGTTCACCGAGTAACAGGAGAGCACATAGCAGTGATCGCCGTCGATCGGGACAAAGTACAGCTCCTCATGCGCGTAGCCGTATGCGGCATCATAGCCGCCCCCTACATTATAGTAATAGTCCAGCGGCGCGCTCAGGTCGGTCTCAAAGCGCCACGCGCCGATGGAGGCGTAGTACGCCTTGATGTCCTCCATGCTGCCGTCCGCTCTTGTGACCTCAAAGTATGTGCTTCCATCCGTGTCCACGCTGGAGAGAGGCTTCCATTGCATCCATTGCGGTGTGAATATCCAGTCGGTCGGCACATAGACGGACCAGCCGTCGCCCTCGTAGCGGTGGAACGCAGCCATCTTCCTGACCGCGCTGCCGGTCCCGTCCGTATAGGTCAGCGTGACCCTGCGCAGATAGCGCGGATAGTCGGTCTCGTCAAGCGCAAGGTGGTCGGCGCACCAATCGTAGAGTGCCTCGCGGTAGTACGTCCTGCCGGAATCGTTTATGTAGTCCTTTACCATCCCCCATGTTCCGGTGTACAGAATGCGATAGCCGTCCGCGTTCGCAAGCACAACGAGCACATCGTACTGCCTGTTGTCGTACCAGCCATCGCCTATGCCGTACCAATCTCCACGATCTGCCAGCGGAAGGCTCTCCTCGTCCGCAAAGCGCACCGCGTAATCGTAGCACCACAGCTCGGGTCTGCCGTCCAGCTCCGGGAAAACGCCGTCCAGCACGGCAGCGCGCTCCAGCTCGGTCGCCCGCACGTCGCTCACCGCGGCGACAGCCGCGCCGCCGGGCGGCTGCGGGAACAGGGCAACGCCGCTCTCGCGGACCGCGTTGGCGCGGTCGAGGGCATAGTCCTCCATCGTGGGCCAGACGTCCGCGTCCTTCGTTTTCTCATCTGTGCCGTTCTGCCATGCGATCAGCAGCGCGGAAGCGGCCACGACCGCGATGGCGAGCGCCGCGAGCCACAGCCCGCGCCTTTTCTTTCCGCCGAGCACATTCGCAAGCCGGCGCTTGAGCCGCTCCGCCGTGCTGCCGAAGCTCGTTGTCATCGGCACCGGCGCGATCTTCGCCTGCACCGCCGCGAGCAGCGTTTCGCCGTAGGCGGTTCTTTCCGCGTGCGCCATGCCCTCGGTCGCCCTGCTGTCGCAGGCAAGCTCCACATCCTCGTCCGCCTGCCGCAGCATCCAATAGACGAGCGGGTCGAACCAATGGACGGCATTCGCCGCCGTCAGCACGAGCTTATAGGCAAGGTCGTGCCGCTTGAGGTGGCAAAGTTCGTGGCGCAGAATGAAGCGCAGCTCGGCGGGCTCGTAGTCCTCGTGCGGCAGAAGCAGAACGGGATGAAATAGTCCGGTCATCATCGGCGTTCCCACCGCCTCGCAGAGAAGGAGCCGCGGCTGCTTCACGCCAAGAGCGGCACATTCGTCCGCGAGCAGCCGTGCATAGTCGCTCCGCATCGTCTTGTGCTGCCAGCGTCTCACAAGGCGGTAAAACTTCTTGTATTTTACGATCTGTAAAGTGGTATAGCCTGTCGCGCCCATCCCCCAAAGGAGGAGCAAAAGCCATGTGAGCGGAATATTTTTCGCACTGTTGTCCGGCGCAGTCCCATAGGCCTCCTCGAATGTGACCGGCGGGTCGGCCGGCAGCGGGCTCGTATCCTCCGCGCCGCTAAGGACCGTTTCCTGCCTGCGCGGCAGCTCGTCGGTCCGCACCACGCTCGGCCCGCGCTGCGCGGAAAGGAGCAGTGTGCGCTCCGCCGGCGGCTCCACCCGCACCGGCGCGTTCGGCGCCGACCAGTCCACCGGCAGCAGCAGAAAGACCGCCAACGCCAGCCACAGCGCGCAGCGTGACCGCGCGCCGTAGCGCTCCCGCCAAAGCGGCTTTGTGATCGCGGCCAATGCGAGAACGGCAGCCGCGAGCAGCGAATGCTTGCAAAGCGTCAGCAAAAAGGGTGTCATCTCACTCCCCCGCCTTTCCGCTCATTTCATCCAGATAGCGCCGCAGCTCGTCGATCTCGCTCTGCGCGAGCGGCTTTTCCGCCGTCAGCGCCGCCACAAAGCTGCCCAGCGAGCCGCCGTAGAGCCGCTGCAGGACGCTTCGGCTGTCGAACTCGCGGTACTTCTCCTGCGAAACGAGCGGCGTATAGAAGTTGCTGCGTCCCTCGCGGCGCGCGCTCAGATAGCCCTTGTCGCACAATCGCGTGAGATAGGTGTTGATGGTGTTGACGCTCCAGCCGTGGGACGCCAGCGCGCCCTCGATGTCGCCGCGGCTGACCTCCCCGCCGTGCGCCCAGACCGCCTGCATCACGCTCAGCTCGGCGTCCGGCAAACGTTTCCTGCCGTCCATGCAAAAGCCCTCCCGATTTTACTACAAAAGTCGTTTTCTTATTTATACTACGTTCGTCGTAATTTGTCAAGCACCCGATTTGACGGAAAATTGGCGCGGCTCTTATCCTCTCTGCCGCATTTTATCCGGTGTAAAAAAGTTGAAAAAAGGTCTTGACAGCCGCCCTCCCCTATGCTATACTTTCCATTGTTCCGAGCGCGAAAGCCTTGAACCGATGGGGGTTTAGCTCAGCTGGGAGCCCGGTCGAAGCGGTAAACGACCCCCCGCACTAATTGAATAAGAAATTACTCAGCGCACCCACTATATGGGGGTATAGCTCAGCTGGGAGAGCGCTTGACTGGCAGTCAAGAGGTCAGCGGTTCGATCCCGCTTATCTCCACCAATCGGGTGCGCTGAGTATTCTTAATAAATGCTTGCTTTGAAAAAAGCAAGTTTTTTGTTTTATGTCCGCTTCCCTTTTGAAGCGGGCTTTTTTTATGCGGCGATTGCCGAAATGTCCAGTCCAGCGCTGAACTGCTCAAAGTCAATGTTGAAGTCGATATGCAGCCGATAGTCCCGATACACCTCCACACGCCGGATCAGGCAGCTCACAATCATTTTCTTTGACTCCGTGCTGGCGCTGTCGTACATATCCGCCCATGAAATAATATCGTCATACTGAGCGTTTAAGGCGTCCAGCATGGCCTGTCCCTCGTCGTAGGCCGCCTGCGCCGCCTCCATAGTGTGCTGAACTTCGAGACATTTTGTCTCACAGTCAGAAATCAAAGAACCAAGCAAATCCTGCGAAAAAGCACTTTCGCCCCGGAGAGATTTAATGACCTCTGCCCGGAGCGTATCAAGCTCGGCGGCGGCCTTGGCGTAGTCTGATTTTGCACTTTTGAGAAGTGCCTTCCGTTCTTCCATCTTTTCACGATAACGGATATTGACGATTTCACTTTTGGGGATCGCTTTCATCCGTTCAAAGATCTGCCGCACCACCTTGTCAATGATACCGTCAAGAATATGCGCTGTGTAGCCAGTCTGCCCGTCACACTCGGTTTGTTTGCGGGTCTTGCCGTAGCAGATATACCGCACACGCTTTACAATGCGGTGAGCATCTTCCTTGCACGGATAAGCCTTGCCGTTGGTGGTGAGCGCCAGCCGAGAGCCACAATGCCCGCAAAAGACATTCCCGGCCAGCAAGGACTGGCCACGGGTATTCAGCGGTACACGCCGTTCCTGTTCGGCGGAGTTGGCGCGGGAGGTACGAATGTGCTGTGCGGCCTCAAACAGCTCCGGCGCTATGATCTGCAAATGGGGCAGCGTTTGGGAGCGGCTTTCGCCGCTGCGAAGCACCCCGGTATATGTCAGATTGCAAATGATACCCCGGATGCTGGCGTGATGCCACATTTTACCCGTTCTCGCCCGATAGCCGAGGTTATTTAAGTAGGTGGCGATCCGTTGAGCGCCGAAACCCTCATGCACATATTTGTCAAAGATGATCCGTACCACAGCGGCCTCGGCCTCGTTGACAGCCAGCTCAAAAACTTCGTGCTTGCGTTTATTGAAGCGCCCGCTCTTTACAAGGTCATACCCATAAGGAGCAAGACCGCCCTTGAAACCGCCGTCCTCGACGAGCTGGCCGAGAGCGGTTTTTGTGCGAATTGAAGTCTTTTCGCTTTCGCCGTCAGCCTGCCAGAAGCGGATGTAGTTGGTGAGCTTGTCCGTGTGATTATCAAAACGCTGCTCGCCCTCCTGCGTACTCCAGACCCGGATGCCGTTTTTAACAAACCATTCCACCACAAAAGGCGTTTCGTCAGCGATACGCCCGATGCGGTCAAACATGAACACGAGCAGAATATCGAATTTCCCCTGCTTGGCGCGCTCCTTGATGATTTGCAGCTTGTCCCGGTTTTCAGCTCTAACCTTATGCCCGGACACGCCGTCCTCCTGTTCCTCGTGAACAATCGTCCAGCCCATTTTTTCACAGAAGCGATGGCACTCTCTGCGCTGCATGGGAATGTCGGCTTGGCTTTTGTCGTTGTAGTCCACCTGCTTGTCGGTGGACACGCGGTATAGGCAATCAACCCGATTACCTGTCATCATTCTGTTTTCTATCATATTGATCCGTCCTTTCATTTGTCGATGGGTCAATGAAAAAACGCAATCAATACGCGGGGAATATGAAGTTTTCAAGGTACATAGGGACTACCCCCACTATTATTATCCCTCTGTTCGGGAGGGATTGCAAGGATGTCGCCGGAGCTATTTTTTGCCGTATTGTTGGCAAAGGAAGATAGTAAAATCTGCTTTACATGATGGAGCGCTGCCGCATTTTTGCAGTCTGCAAAGCTGGCGGTGATGGCGTAGCCATCCACAGCAAATGCGGTATGTTGTTTTCTCTGCTGCATAAAGACCTCCTTTTCAATTCTCGGCAACAGGGAAAGGCCAGCGCCTCATAAAAGCGCTGGCCTGTGACTTATGACCTTGGGACGAAATGTCCCAAGGTGTTTTTGACAGTTGGGAGCGCCGCACCCGCTCCTGTTGGCCTGTCATAAGACAGCTCATATTCAATGC
>ERZ825670.1510-NODE-1510-length-25072-cov-6.779350_pt1 | contig 25072 bp, 18 predicted proteins | sample MGYA00519929_ERZ825670 | MGnify/ENA primary metagenome ERZ825670 (study PRJEB31778, sample SAMEA3449207) | human gut metagenome | biome: human gut; feature: human-associated habitat; material: faeces | place: United Kingdom | collected 2010/2012 ...
GCTTGGCGGCGACCTCGGTGAGGATCTTGCCCGGGCGGTAGGTCATATAGGCATAAGCGCGGCGCGCGCTGCGCCCGATGCGCCCGCGGATCTGGTGAAGCTGGGCGAGGCCCAGCCGGTCCGCGTCCTCGATGATGAGGGTGTTGACGTTCGGAATGTCGATGCCCGTCTCGATGATGGTCGTGCAGACGAGGATCTGCGCCTCACCGTCAGAGAACTGCTGCATCACATGGCTCAGGCCCTTTTCGTCCAGCTTGCCATGCGCGACCGCAATGCTGACCTCCTCGCCGAGGAGCTTTTTGAGCTGCGCGGCGCAGCGGTCGATGGTCTCCACGCGGTTGTGCAGGTAGTAGACCTGCCCACCGCGCGAAAGCTCGCGCCGGATGGCTTCGGCGATCACGCCCCAATCGTGCTCGAGTACATAGGTCTGCACCGGCTGACGGTCCTGCGGCGGCATCTCGATGGTGGACATATCGCGGATACCCGACAGCGCCATGTTCAGTGTGCGCGGAATGGGCGTCGCGGAGAGCGTGAGCGTGTCCACCTGCTTGGCCAGCTCCTTGAGCTTTTCCTTGTGCGTGACGCCGAAGCGCTGCTCCTCGTCGATGACGAGCAATCCGAGGTCCTTGAAGTGCAGCCCCTTTTGCAGCAGCGCGTGCGTGCCGATGAGCAGGTCGATCTTCCCCTCCGCCGCGCTTTGCAAAATCTTTTTCTTCTGCGCCGGCGTCTTGAAGCGCGAGAGCACCTCGATCGTCACCGGAAAGCTGCGGAAGCGGTTGATGGCGGTGGCGTAATGCTGCTGCGCCAGCACAGTGGTCGGCACCAGAATGGCCGCCTGCTTGCCGTCGAGCACGCATTTCATCACCGCGCGCAGCGCGACCTCTGTTTTGCCGTAGCCCACATCGCCGCAGAGCAGGCGATCCATCGGGCGCGAGCGCTCCATGTCGCTCTTGATCTCCGCGATGGCGCGAAGCTGATCGTCCGTCTCCTCATAGTCGAAGGCGTCCTCAAACTCGCGCTGCCAGGTGGAGTCCGGCGAAAAGGCGAAGCCGGGGCGGCGCTGCCGCTCGGCGTAGAGCTTGATAAGTCCCTTGGCAAGATCCTTCGCCGCGGCCTTGGCGCGGGATTTGGCCTTCGTCCAGTCCGTGCCGCCGAGCTTGTTCAGCTTGACGTGCTCGCCCTCCTCCCCGCCGCCGTGACTGCCGATGTACTTCGACACCATATCGAGCTGCGTCGCGGGAACGTACAGGCTGTCGCTGCCGGCGTAGGCGATCTTGATATAATCCTTGTCCGCGCCGTCCACGCGGATGCGCTCCATGCCGACAAAGCGGCCGATGCCATGGCGCTGGTGAACGACGAGGTCACCCGGCGTCAGGTCGGTGTAGGAGCGGAGCTTCTGACGGCTCGAATCCTTTTTCTGCCGCACCGCGCGCGGCGCTTTGCCGCTGACCGGCGCAAGAAGCTGCCCCTCGGTCAGAATGACAAGGCGGAGCTGTGGGTACTCGCAGCCCGCGCTCAGCGCGCCGAGGCCGATGACGGTCTCGCCCGCGGCAGGCAGCGTCCGATCGGTGAGATCGAGCCGCGCACGCACGCCGCGCTCCTCCAGAAGGCGGTGAAAATTCCTCGCGCGCGTTTCGTTGCCGCAGAGCACCAGCACGCCGCTGCCCGCGGCAAGATAGTGCTCCATGTCCGCGGCGGCGGTCTCAAGGCTGCCGCCGTAGGACGGCAGCTGCCGCGCGTTGATGCTGAGCATCGCCCGCGGCGGGGCCAGATAGCGCGAGGTCGGCAGGCTGTCGCACAGGAGCAGCGGGAAGCTGCCCCACAGCCGCCGCGTCAGGTCCTCGAGCTCGACCGCGAGCGAGGCGAACTGCCCCGCGAGCGCGCCCTCCTCCAGCAGGATCTTCAGGTCCTCGCCCCATTCAAAGGCGCAGCCCTTCGCGCGCTCCATGACGCGGCTGCCCTCGCAGACGAGCACGATGCTCCCCTCCGGCAGGTAGTCCGCCGCACAGACGGCGGTCGGGTAGGCGGCGGCAAGGTAGCGGTCCATGCCGCCGAGCGGCAGGCCCTCACGCAGGCGGTCCATATCCGCGCGGATCGCTGCGGCGGTCTTTTCCGTCGTCTCCTTTTTTGCCAGCTGCGCTGCGGCGTGCTCCATACGCGCGAGCATCGCGTCCCGTCCGCCCTCGGCGGCAAAGGGCAGCACCTCGGCGGCAGGCAGAACGGTCAGCTCCTCGAGATTTTTCGTGCGGCGCTGCGTGGCGACGTCAAACTCGCCCATCGCGTCGATCTCGGTATCGAAAAATTCGACGCGCACCGGCGCGCTCATCGGGGAATAGACGTCTAAAATGCCGCCGCGCACGGCGAACTGCCCCGCGCCCTCGACCTGCTCGCAGCGGACATAGCCCGCGGCGGTCAGGCGCTCGGCGAGTGCGTGCAGGTCGTGCTCCTCCCCGAGCCGGAGCGTGAGCACCGCGTCGCGCAGCGCCGTCGGCGGCAGCGTGCGCTGCATCATGCCGTCCACCGTCGCCACGACGATGCCCGTCCTGCCGAACGCCATGCGGCACAGCGCGTCCAGCCGCTCCTGCTCAAAGCTGTGGGAGGCGGAAACGCGGTCGCGCAGCTGCCATTCGCGGGCAAAGAGCGTCACGCACTCCTCCCCTGTCAGGGCGGCGAGATCCGCGGCCATACGCCGCGCCTCCTGCTCGTCGGCGCAGAGGACGGCGAGGGGACGCTTGGTCTCCTGCCGCAGCGCCGCGCCGAGCATCGCGCGGTGTACGCCGCTCACGCCGCTGACCGCCGCCGGCCCCGTGCCGAAGCGGATGATCTCCTCCAGCTCCCGCAGCTCCGGCAGCGTCATCATTTGCCGGTTCAGCTCCTGCATGAATGTCCCCCCTCCTTTTTCGCCGCAACGCGCAAAAGGGCGCAGATCGTCCCCGGTCGGACGGTCTGTACCCACACACATCGTTTTCCATGTTCTCCTGAGATGTCCGAAAAGAACTTCTCCTCCGGCAGTATACTACGCCGGAGGAGAAAAGTAAATGAACGAATGATAAACTTTTCGCGCAGGCAGCGTTCTCTCAGTTGAAGCGGTTCTGCGCCTCGGTCACGCCGCGGGAGATGATGCACTCCGCCGCGTCGAGCGCGCGGTCGAGCGCCTCGTCCACGATCTTCTTCTCCTGCGCAGAGAAGCTGCCGATCACCCAGTCCACCATGTCGTAGTCCGGATGGCTCGGCGCGCCGACGCCGACCTTCACGCGCGGGAACACGTCGGTGCCGAGGTGGCCGATGATGTTCTTGATGCCGTTGTGCCCACCGGCGGAGCCCTTGTCGCGGATGCGCAGCTTGCCGAGCGGCAGCGAAACGTCGTCGTAGATAACGAGCACATGGTCGCTCGGGATCTTATAGAACCGCGCCGCCTCGCCCACCGCCTCGCCGGAGAGGTTCATATAGGTCTGCGGCATCATCAGCAGCACGCGCGCCCCGCCGAATTCGATCAGCTCCGTGAGTGCGCGGAAGCGCAGACGGTTGCAGCGCAGGTCCCGCTTGTCAATGAGCCGCTCGGCGGCCATGAAGCCGATGTTGTGGCGCGTGTTCTCATACTGCTTGCCGTAGTTCCCCAGACAGACGAGCAGCCACTCCGCGGGACCGGTGACTTTCTTTCCAAAAAACATGACGATAACCCTCGTATAAAAAAGAGCGGCCTTCCGCCGCTCTTTTTTGAAATGCCCTTAGTTGAACAGCTTTGCGATGGAGATCTCCTGATAGGTGCGCTCGATCGCCTCGGCGAACATGGGCGCGACGGTCAGGTACTTGATGCGGGCCTTGGCCAACTCCGCCTCGCCGACGGGAGCGGGAATGGTATCGAGCAGGGCCAGCTCCTCGATGCAGCTCGCCTCAAGGCGCTCAAGCGCGGGACCGGAGAGAACGCCGTGGCTCGCGCAGGCGTAGACCTTCTTCGCGCCGCCGACTTCAACGACCGCCTTGGCGGCGTTGCAGAGGGAGCCGGCGGTATCGACCATATCGTCGAAGAGGATGCACTCCTTGCCCTCGACATCGCCGATGACGTTCATGACCTCGCACTGGTTAGCCTTCTGGCGGCGCTTATCAACGATGGCGAGGTTCATGTGCAGCTTCTGAGCAAAGGTGCGGGCGCGGGCAACGGAGCCGACGTCGGGGCTGACGACGACCATATCCTCGCAATGCGCGCCGAACTTCTTGGCGTAGTAATCAACGAAGATGGGGTTGCCGAACAGGTTATCCACCGGAATATCGAAGAAGCCCTGGATCTGATTGGCGTGCAGGTCCATGGTCAGCACGCGGTCAACGCCCGCGGCGACGAGCATATTGGCAACGAGCTTGGCGGAGATGGGATCGCGGCTCTTGGCCTTGCGGTCCTGACGGGCATAGCCGAAGTAGGGCATGACCGCGGTGATGCGACCCGCGCTGGCGCGGCGGCACGCGTCGACCATGATGAGCAGCTCCATGAGGTTGTCGTTGACGGGCTTGCAGGTGGACTGGATGAGGAACACGTCGCTGCCGCGCACGGTCTCATACAGAGAGACGGAGGCCTCGCCGTCCGCGAAGCTCTTGACCTCGCTCTCGCCGAGCTTGGTGCCGATGATCTTGCAGATGTCCGCTGCGAGCTTGGGGTTGGCGTTGCCGGTGAAGATCTTGATGTCCTTGCCGTGAGAAATCATTGTTTCCACTCTCCCTTGGTAATTTTTTTATGTAAAAGTTTTTACTTTTCCTTCTTGCCGAGCAGGGCGCGGCGGCGGGCCGCCCACCCCTCCTTGACCGTCTGCTTCGTGCGGGCGAGCGCCAGCGCGTCGGCGGGCACATCGTCCGTGATGGTGGAGCCGGCGGCGATGTAGCTGCCCTCGCCCACCTTGACCGGCGCGACCAGATTGGTGTTGCAGCCGATGAAGCTGTCGTCCCCGATGGTGCAGCGGTATTTTTTGAAGCCGTCATAATTCGTCGTGACCGTGCCGCAGCCGAAATTCACGCGCTCGCCGCAGTCGCTGTCGCCGACGTAGGTGAGGTGCGAGATCTTCGTGCCGTTTCCGATGACGGAGTTCTTGATCTCCACAAAGTCGCCGACCTTGACGTGGTCGCCGATGGTCGAATTGGGCCGCACATAGGCGAACGGTCCCACGGTCGTATGGCTGCCGATGGCGCTCTCGTTCGTCTGCGAGGCGTTGATCTCCGTAAAGTCGCCCACGGTGCAGTCGCGCACCATGGCGTTCGGGCCGATCGTGCAGTGCTCGCCGATGACCGTCTCGCCGCGCAGGATGGTCCCGGGCAGGAGCGTCGTTCCCGCACCGATCTTCACGCGCGGGTCGATGTAGACGCTGTTCGTGTCCATGACGATCACGCCGTTCGCCAGATGCTTTTCCATGATCTTCTGGCGGCACATCGGCTGCGCGGCGCGCAGCTCCTCGGTGTCGCCCACCGGCAGGAAGCCCTTGGAGATCTCACAGCCCTTGGGGAACGCGGCAAACGCGCCGTGCTCGCGCAGCACGTCGCAGCAGGCGTCCGCCGGAGCGGAATACACCGCGCCGCCGGAGAACACGCCCACCGGCAGCACCACGCCGTTGACGATCAGAACGCTGCCCGTTTCGCCCTCAAGGAGCTTCAAAAGCTCCTCCGCGTGCTTCGCGCCGTCAACAAAGGTGACGTCCGCCTCCTTGGGCAGATAAGGCTTCATCCGCTCCTGCGCGGAGACGTCGGAGACAATAAAAAGCCGCTCAATGCCGCGCCCGCACAGCTCCGCGCACATCCACGTCAGGACGGGGCAGAACAAAATGGGCTGCAGCATCAGCGGCGTCTTCTCTTCGGTACAGGCGATGTTGTCCGGCATAAAAAGCACGGCGATCTTCTGGTCCATCGGATAGTCTCCCCCTTTGCGTCCACTTCTATTTTTATCTGTATTATACCAAACCTTTTTGAAAAATCCACCTTTTCCTGCAATTTTCCCAAAAAGTTTTTCATGCTCTGCATGAATTCATGCAATGCGCAAAATAATGTTAAAGAAAGTAAGTTTTATGGTTGATTTCGTAAACTTTAAGAGGTATAATAAGCAGACTTTCGGAAAAAGGTGGGATGGTTCCGTGCTGAATATCGTGCTCGTTGAGCCGGAGATCCCGCAGAATTGCGGCAACATCGCGCGCACCTGCGCCGCGACCGGTTCGCGGCTGCACCTCGTCAAGCCGCTCGGCTTCGACATTTCCGACCGCGCCGTCAAGCGCGCGGGGCTGGACTACTGGCATCTGGTCGAGGTCAGCACCTACGAAGGTCTCACCGACCTCTTTGAACAGCACCCCGAGGCCGCCGCGGACTGCTGGCTCGCCACGACCAAGGCGCCGCAGGACTACTGCGAGGCGGAATTTCACGACGGCTGCTGGATTTTCTTCGGCAAGGAGACCGCCGGTCTGCCCGAGGACTTCCGTCTGGCGCATTATGAACGCTGCATCCGCCTTCCCATGCGCGCCGAGGCGCGCAGCCTGAACCTGAGCAATTCCGTCGCCATTCTGACCTACGAGGCTCTCAAGCAGCTCGGCTTCCCCGGGCTCAAGGGCACCGGCGAGATGGCGGAGCAACCGGACTGATCCGTAAACATTCACATAGAAGGAGCGTCATCATGAACTACAACAAGAAAACTGTGTACGACATCGACGTGGCGGGCAAGAAGGTCCTGCTGCGCTGCGACTTCAACGTCCCCCAGGACAAGGCCACCGGCGCGATCACATCGGATAAGCGCATCGTCGCCGCCCTGCCGACCATCCGCTACCTGCTCGGGCAGGGCGCGGCGGTCATCGCCTGCTCACACCTCGGCAAGCCCGAGCCGAGCTTTGAAAAATGGGTGAAGAAGCAGACGGAAAAGGGCAAGGACCCCGCCGAGCTGACGGAGGAAAAGTGGCAGAAGTCCTTAAAGAAGTTCACCCTCGCCCCCGTTGCCGAGCGTCTTTCCGAGCTCCTCGGCAAGCCGGTCATCTTCGCGCATGACGTTGTCGGTCCCGACGCCAAGGCCAAGGCCGCGGCGCTCCGCGGCGGCGAGATCATGCTGCTCGAGAACACCCGCTTTGAAAAGGGCGAAACCAAGAACGATCCGGCGCTTGCCAAGGAGCTTGCCTCCATGGCCGAGGTCTACGTTTCCGACGCTTTCGGCTCCGTCCACCGCGCGCACGCCTCCACCGCCGGCGTGGCGGCGTACCTGCCCGCCGTCTCCGGCCTGCTGGTCGCCAAGGAGCTGGAGGTCATGGGCAAGGCGCTCGACGATCCCAAGCGTCCGTTCGTCGCGGTGCTCGGCGGCGCAAAGGTCAGCGATAAGATCGCCGTTATCAACAACCTGCTCGAAAAGGCCGACACCGTCATCATCGGCGGCGGCATGGCCTACACCTTCGCCAAGGCGCAGGGCGGCGAGATCGGCAAGTCTCTGCTCGAGGAGGACAAGTGCGCCTACGCGCTCGAGATGATCGAGAAGGCCAAGGCAAAGGGCGTCAAGCTCCTGCTGCCGGTGGATACCGTGGCGGCGAAGGAGTTCGCCGCCGACGCCGAGCCGGTCGTGGTGGACGCGATGCACATTCCCGCCGACATGATGGGCATGGACATCGGTCCCAAGACCATTGAGCTCTTCTGCGCGGCGACGCGCGGCGCGGGCACCATCGTCTGGAACGGCCCCATGGGCGTTTTCGAGTTCCCTGCCTTTGCCAACGGCACCAAGGCTATGGCGAAGGCGCTCGCCGAGAGCGGCGCCGTGACCATCATCGGCGGCGGCGACAGCGCGGCGGCCGCCGAGCAGCTCGGCTTCGCCGACAAGATCACGCACATCTCCACCGGCGGCGGCGCGTCGCTTGAGTTCCTGGAGGGCAAGGAGCTGCCGGGCGTCGCCTGCCTGCTGGATAAGTAATAACATCGTTCTGCCCGCGCAGCGACGCGACCGAGCGTCAGCGCAGGGAGCCGCGCGTCAGCGCGTGTTCCAATCAGGGGCATCCCCACGGGGGATGCTGCCGGGCGTCGCCTGCCTGCTGGATAAGTAATAACATCGTTTCGCCCGTGCAGCGACGCGACCGAGCGTCGGCGCAGGGAGCTGCGCGTCAGCGCGTGTTCCGATCAGGGGCATTCCCATGGGGGATGCTGCCGGGCGTTGCCTGCCTGCTGGATAAGTAAGGTTTTCAGAAAACATTTTTATATATTTAGGAGAGCATTTACCATGAATCGCAGATATCGCAAAACCATCATTGCCGGAAACTGGAAAATGAACAAGACTGCCACCGAGGCCAAAAAGTTCGCGGACGATTTCAAGGCTCTGCTGCCCAAGACCAAGTGGTGCGACGTGGTCGTGTGCGTGCCGAGCGTGGATATTTCCGCCGCCGTGCGCGCCTTTAAGGACAGCCGCGTGGCCGTCGGCGCACAGAATCTTTTCTATGAGGATCACGGCGCTTACACCGGCGAAGTCAGCGCCGCCATGCTGTGCGACCTCGGCGTGAAGTACGTCATCGTCGGCCACAGCGAGCGCCGCGCCATGTTCGGCGAAACCGACGCCATCGTCAACAAGAAGGTCCACGCCGCGCTGAACGCCGGGCTCAACCCCATCATCTGCGTGGGCGAGAGCCTTGACCAGCGCGAGATGGGCGTGACGATGGAGCTCATCGCCCTGCAGGTCAAGTCCGCGCTCGCGGGCGTGGCCGCGGAGAATATCCGCCGCTGCGTCATCGCCTACGAGCCCATCTGGGCCATCGGCACCGGCAAGACCGCCACCGGCGAGCAGGCCGCCGAGGTCTGCGGCTTCATCCGCGCCACCATCCGCGCCATGTACGGCGCGCGCATCGCCCGCTCCGTCACCATTCAGTACGGCGGCTCGATGAATCCCGCCAACGCTGCCGAGCTGCTCGGCCACGAGGACATTGACGGCGGCCTGATCGGCGGCGCGTCCCTCGACGCCGGCAAGTTCATGGACATCGTCAACGCAGCCAATCAGGGCTGAGCGAAAGGAGTCCTTGCGATGAATAAAACCCCCACCACCCTTATCATTATGGACGGCTTCGGCCTGAGCGATGAGGTCAAGGGCAACGCCGTGCGCGGTGCGAACACGCCTGTGCTTGACCGTCTGAACGGCGAGTACGCGCATACGCGGCTCTCCGCCTCCGGTTTAGACGTGGGCCTGCCCGCCGGTCAGATGGGCAACAGCGAGGTCGGCCACACCAACATCGGCGGCGGCCGCGTGGTCTTCCAGGACCTGCCGCGCATCTCCCGTGCCATTGAGGACGGCACCTTCTTTGAAAATCCCGCCTACAACGCCGCGATGGACGCCTGTCTGGAAAAGGGCACGGCGCTGCACCTTTACGGACTGCTCTCCAACGGCGGCGTACACTCCACCGTGGAGCACGTCTGGGCGCTTTTGAAGATGGCCGGCATCAAGGGCCTCAAGCGCGTGTACCTGCACTGCTTCCTCGACGGGCGCGACGTCTCCCCCACCTCCGGCGCGGACTTCGTCGCCGAGGCGCAGAAAAAGTGCGCCGAGCTCGGCGTCGGCAAGATTGCGACCGTCATGGGCCGCTACTACGCCATGGACCGCGACAAGCGCTGGGACCGTCTTGAGCGCGCCTACGACGCGATGGTCTACGGCGAGGGCATCCAGAATCCCGATCCCGTCTCCGCCATCCGGGAATCCTATCAGAACGGCGTGACCGATGAATTTGTGGAGCCCGTCGTCTGCGACAAGGAGGGCACCATCTCCGACAACGACGCCATCATCTTCTTCAACTACCGCCCCGACCGCGCCCGCGAGATCACCCGCGCCTTCGTCGATCCCGCGTTCGACGGCTTCCAGCGCGAGTATTTCCCCGTCACCTACGTCTGCAACACCGAGTACGACGCCACGATGCCGAACGTGCTCGTCGCGTTCCCGCGCATCACGATCCATAACGGCCTCGGCGAATACCTCAGCAAGCTCGGCCTGACGCAGCTGCGCATCGCGGAGACCGAGAAGTACGCCCATGTCACGTTCTTCTTCAACGGCGGCGTTGAAGCGCCCTACCCCGGCGAGGACCGCGTGCTCGTTGCCTCTCCCAAGGTCGCGACCTACGACCTCCAGCCCGAGATGAGCGCCTACGAGGTCACGGAAAAGTGCGTCGAGCGCATTGAGTCCGGCGCGTATGACGTCATCATCCTCAACTTTGCCAACTGCGACATGGTCGGTCACACCGGCAACTACGACGCCGCCGTCAAGGCGGTCGAGACCGTGGACGAGTGCGTCGGCAGGGTCGTGGACGCGACGCTCAAGATGGGCGGCATCGCCATGATCACCGCCGACCACGGCAACGCCGAGCAGATGCTGCAAAGCGACGGCGTGAGTCCCATGACCGCGCACACCACGAATCCCGTGCCCTTTATCCTCTGCGGCGCGGGCAACGAGCTGCGCGAGGGCCGCCTTGCCGACATCGCCCCCACCATTCTCGACGTGATGGGGCTCGAAAAGCCCGAGGAGATGGACGGTCAGAGTCTTATCCTCCGCTGAGCGCATAAGTCTTCTCAAAATCAGCCATACTTCGGTATGGCTGATTTTTTATTTTTCAGGAGGTCATGCGATGAACCGCTCCATCGTACACATTCACGCCCGCGAGATCCTGGATTCCCGCGGCAACCCCACGCTGGAAACGCAGGTAAGGCTGGAGGACGGCTCGCTCGGCGTCGCCGCCGTGCCGTCCGGCGCCTCGACCGGCGCGCACGAGGCCGTCGAACTGCGCGACGGCGACCGTGCGCGCTACGGCGGCAAGGGCGTCCTGCACGCGCAGGCGCACGTCAACAACGAGATATTCGAGCTGCTGCGGTGCTTTGACGCGCGGCAGCAGGGCCCGCTCGACCAGGCCATGCGCGAGCTGGACGGCACGGAAAACAAATCGAGGCTCGGCGCAAACGCCATCCTCTCCGTCTCGCTCGCGGCGGCCCGCGCCGCGGCGGCGAGCGAGGGGCAGCCCCTCTGGCGGTATCTCGGCGGTCAGAACGCCTGCACGCTCCCCGTGCCGCTGATGAACGTGCTCAACGGCGGCGCACACGCGGGCAACTCGCTCGACATTCAGGAATTCATGCTCGTCCCCGTCGGCGCGGACACCTTCCGCGACGCGCTGCGCATGGGCGCGGAAATTTACCACGCGCTCGGCTCGCTCGTCGATCATTGCGGCGTGGGCGACGAGGGTGGCTACGCCCCCTCGCTTGCAAGCCACGAGGAGGCGCTCGATCTGCTCTGCCGCGCCATTGAGACGGCCGGCTATCGCCCCGGCGCGGACGTGTACCTCGCGCTCGACGCCGCCGTTTCCGCGTGGTACGACGCAGGCTCCGACCGCTACCGGCTGCCAAAAAGCGGCAAAACACTTACGCGTGAGGAGCTGCTGACCTACTGGCAGGAGCTTGCGCGGCGCTATCCGCTCCTCTCGCTTGAGGACGGTATGGGCGAGGACGACGAAGCGGGCTGGCAGGCGCTGAGCGGTTCCCTTGGTGAAAGGATGCAGCTCGTCGGCGACGACCTCTTTGTCACGAACCCCGCGCGCATCGCCCGCGGGGTGGAGCAAAAGCTCGCCAACGCCGTACTCATCAAGCCGAATCAGATCGGCACGCTCACGGAGACCGTCGAGGCCGTCCGCGCGGCGCAGAGCGCGGGCTGGGCGGCGGTCCTATCCCACCGCTCCGGCGAAACGGAGGACAGCACCATCGCCGACCTCGCGGTCGCGCTCGGCTGCACGCAGATCAAGGCCGGTGCTCCCTGCCGCGGCGAGCGCACGGCAAAGTACAACCGTCTGCTCGCCATTGAACAGGAACTCGGAGGAAACGCCCGCTATGCGGGCCGCGCGGCCTTTACGGTATTGCCTTAAGGCAACCCAGCACAATGAAAGCGGTATTGCCTTAAAATTTCCCGAGAAATATGGTTTAGAAAAGGCTCCGACGGCGCACAATACCGTCAGAGCCTCTTCTATTTCGCAGCGCCCGCCACGCGGGCAGAAAGGACACGCTTATGAATGAACCGAAACGCCGCGCCGCACGGCATTCCCTGACCGGGACGGGCTTATACATAGCCCTGTTCCTCGGATTGACGGCACTCGCCGTCGCGGGCTATTGGATGCTGCTCCCCTCTTCTGCTGACAAAACACCGACCAATGCGACCAAGCCGCCGGTCACGACTCCCATCACCGCGGAGCCGGTCACCCCGGACGTTCCCGAGGTCAAGCCGGAGGAGCCGGCCGAGCCGGTGCAGTCCGTTGTGGAGGTCACGGTCTCGGAAAAGGAGCCGGAGGCCACCGAGCCGGTCACGCCCGTCGCGCCGCGGCTCATTGTCTCTCCCCTGAGCGGTGAGACCGTCGCCGCCTTCAGCATGGACGAGCTCGCTTACAGCGAAACGCTCGCCGACTGGCGCACGCACGACGGCATCGACATCAAGGCGGACGCCGGCACGCAGGTGCTCGCCGCCAGCTCCGGCACGGTGCTCTCCGTCGCGGACGACGATCTGATGGGCACCACCGTCGTCATCGCGCACGACGGCGGCTACGAGACCACCTACTCCAACCTCCAGAGCGTCCCGACCGTCGCGCCGGAGCAGTACGTCTCCGCCGGGCAGGTCATCGGCGCGGTCGGCACGACCTCGCTCGCTGAAGCTTCCATGGCGCCGCACCTGCACTTCTCCGTCACAAAGGACGGCGAGATCATCGACCCGCAGGAATTTCTCAAATCCTGAGAAAAGAGCCGATCCAACGGATCGGCTCTTTTCTCATATTCGCTTATCGGTACGCCGTCAGCTGATCGCTTCACTCAGTCCGCGTCGGGCTTCGTAGCCTCCTCAAAGATCGCAACAGCCTCCGCGTTCGGGGCCTCGGTGAATCTCGCCACGAGATAGGCCGCGAGGAAGCTGACGATAAAGCCGGGAACGATCTCATACACACCCGTCGAGGCGGTGAGACCGCTCAGCAGCCAGCCGAGATCCACCACGAAGCCGGACACCACGCCCGCGACCGCGCCCTTGTAGTTGAAGCGCTTCCAGAAGAGGGAGAGCAGAATGGTGGGGCCGAAGGAGGAGCCGAAGGCGCCCCAGGCGTTCTCCACCATGTCCATGATGGCCTGCGCGCCGCTGCCCTTGGAGTTGGCGATGGCAAAGGCGATCAGGGAGAGGACGAGCACCAGCACACGGCCGACGAGCAGCGTTTCCTTCTCGCTCGCACCCTTGCGGAAGAAGGGCTTATAGAGGTCCGCCGTGAAGGAGCTAGAGGCGACGAGCAGCTGAGAATCCGCCGTGGAGATGGACGCGGCGATGATGGCTGCGAGCAGCAGACCGCAGATGCCCGCCGGGAAGAACTTGCGGGACATGGCGATGAAAACGAGCTTCTGGTTGCCGTGGGTGAGCAGCTCCTCGCCCATGATCATGCGCCCGAAATAGGCGATCATAACGGCGGAGAAGAGGGAAATGACGACCCAGATGATGGCCACGATAGAGGACTTCTTGATCATCGAGGGCTTCTCGATGGACATGAAGCGCACAAGGATGTGCGGCATACCGAAGTAACCGAGACCCCAGCCGAGGCCGCTGACAATGTCCTGCCAGCTCGCGTTGAAGATGCCGCCGCCGAAGGCGCACTGCGTCACCGCGCCGGTCGCAGCGTCGGTATACTCATAGACCGTCTCCAGTGCCGTGGGATCGAGCAGCTCGCTGTGGCCGAAATAGACGACGATAGGCACCAGCATCAGCGCCGCCATCATCAGAAGGCCCTGGAAGAAATCCGTCCAGCACACAGCGGCGAAGCCGCCGAAGAAAGTATAGGCCACAATGATGAGCAGGAAGGCGAACATGGCGATCTTCGGGGAAATATCCGGGAAGAGCGTGGTGAACACGGAGGTGCCCGCCACCAGCGCGGAGGCCACATAGATCGTGTAGGCAAAGAGGAAGATGAGCGCGCACACGAGCTGCAGCGCACGGGAATCGACCGCGAAGCGGTTCGTCAGGTACTGCGGGAGCGTGATGGAATCGTTCGCCGCCTTGGAGAAGGTGCGAAGGCGCTTGGCGCACAGGATCCAGTTGGCCGCCGTACCGATGGCAAGGCCGATGCCGATCCACATCTGGCCGAAGCCGAAGGCGAGGATCGAGCCGGGCAGGCCCATCAGCAGCCACGCGGACATATCGGACGCCTGCGCGGACAAGGCGGTGACCCAAGGGCCCATGGAGCGTCCGCCGAGGAAGAAGTCCTCCGAATTTTTGTTCGTGCCGTTGAAGTAGAACACCAGCGCCACGCCGAGCAGGATAACAAAGTACGCGATAAATGTTGTGATCTCCCAGTTCATAAGCTTTTGTCCTTCCGTCTTTCTGTTTGAGGCAGATACCTTATGGAAAAGCCGCACGAGGCAAAATAAAACAAGAAAGGCACGACGAATGTCGTGTCTCTCTTGCGCTCCCGGTCGGTCCATGATCTGTCTGCCGGCCGCCGGCAGATAAACATACAGCTTTTCACGACAATATCAATTTAATATTAAATGCCAAATGATGAGATTTGTCAAGGGATGTTCCGGAAAATTGTTGCGTTCGAGGGCTGCCGTATTTAATGCTATGAATCAGATATCTTTGCAGCGCCCGCATGATAGAAATAGCAATAAGTGAATTTTATGCCAATATCGTTTTTTCATATTTTTCATCAAAGAACCTCACTGTTATAATGAACGCATGATACGCGGACGAGTCCCTTGCGGTACATCTCAACGATACTGGCCGTCATGCCGCCGAGCGCAAAGCTCGCCTTAATGTCGGCCTTTTCCATATTCTCGGCAAGGTAATTCGTGCAGGCAATGGAAATAGCACCCGCGCCGGTCTGGAAAGAAAAGCCGTTCTTGAAGCGGCGGGAAGCAGCAATCAGGTCTGCGGCGCGGCGGGCGATCATCAAATCGCGCGGATTCTTGGTCATGCGCGCAGCACCTTTACCGATCTTCTCGGGATCGCCGATCTGATCGACCTTGACCACAACATCCACATACTGCTGCGAGATGCTGGCAGGAACGCAGGGATAATCGACCATATAGTCGGTAATGACAACAACCTTTCCGGCAGAATGGGCATCGATCATAGAGTATCCTAGGGAGCCACAGGCGTTCGGGCCGATTTGACCGGTCGCATTGCCGTATTCGTCTGCGGCAGAGGCGCCGATAAATGCGACGTCAATCGACAGCTCTCCCGCCTCAATCGCACGGGGGCGGGAACCATGCGTTCTGAGAATAACAGGGTGTTCCATTAGGCCGCCCAGTACGGCATCGCCCAGCTCACCGCGAATGCCGCTTGCCTCGATCCGGTCGATTGTACCGTCTTTCACAAAGTCGACAATGGAGGGATCCTTAATATTAACAACCGCGCTGGGAGCGAATTTCAGGTGCTTGATTCCCTTATTGCGAATCGCTGTGAGAACCTGGCCGATGACCATGTCGCCTTCACGAAAGCTATGGTGGAAAGAAATGGTCATACCGTCCTTCAGGCCAACGCGGTCGATCGCCTCCGCGATGCTGCCCACAAGCTTTTTGGTATCCGAGGTCGAATGGCCAGCACGGCGCAGGGTATGGACCGGTTCTGCAGATGGGGCACCGCCATAGGCGCTCTGATAAGGTTTGATGTGATAACTGCCGATTTGTTCAGGCAATTCACGACCGACTGCATTCTTCATATCAAATCACCATCCCCTCAATATTGATCCCGGCAGCCTTTGCTTGTGCGATCGTCGTCAGTGCACGCAGCTCAATCGGCTTATCGATCATACCGCCGTCAAGCGTAACGGCGCCGCGCCCTTCACGCTTACCGCCCTCCACGGCCTTGAGCACACGCAGAGCATACTTGATCTCTTTCGGGCTCGGGGTAAAGAAGCTATTGACCACATCGATCTGACGAGGGTGCACGACCGTCTTTCCGTCAAAGCCAAGGTTCTTCGCCAGTTGGGTATCCTCCCGCAGGCCCTCCTCATCGTTGATGTCTGCAAAAACCGAGTCGATCGCGTCGATCCCGGCGGCGCGGCAGGCAAGCAGCACAGCATTGCGCGCATAAAAGATTTCCAGGCCTTTCTTGGTGCGCTGAGCCTTTACACTTGCGGTGAGATCCTCCGCGGAAACCGTCAGCGCAACGATACGCGGATCCGCCTCTGCGATCTCCTTTGCGTTGAGGACGCCCATATAGGACTCTATGTTGCAGATCAGTTCAATTTTCCCGACCTCAAGACCAACCTCTTTTTCAATCTCAGCAATGCGGCCAGAAATCATCTGCACCTCATGGGCGGTCTCGATCTTGGGCAGACGCAGACAGTCCGGATTGGCTCGGACCATCGCCTGCAGATCATCTTCAAAATAGCCGGAATACAGGCTATTGATGCGAACAACGATATATTTGTCCGCAGGACGGTGATGCGTCAGCATCTCATAGACCAGAAAACGCGCAGAATCCTTTTCCTCCGCAGGGACAGAGTCTTCCAGGTCATAGATCAGCATATCTTCGTTATAGAAAGCAGCCTGAATCATATTGACCGGATTGCAGCCGCTGGCATACAGGCCGGTTCTCTTGAGATGGATCGTCTGTTCAGCCATGATAGGCAGCCTCCCTCTTCCAGTCATACGGCATTTCAGCCGCGCGGCACGCAGCACACTGAACACGGGCACGGATCACGCAGTCCAAAGCACCGCGGTCAAAAACTGAAATATCGGCATTGGCAACGTCCAAATCCGCCATCGCTTCCTGTACCGTTTTCAAAATCGATTCGCCAAACATCAATTTTACGTCGCTCTCCAGCTCGATCTGAAGTCCGTCTTGTCCCGGGCGAATCGTTACCATGCAGTCGCTTGACTCCATGGAACCTGCCATAGCAGGCTTTTTGATCTCCATAATCTTCCTCCCTCTGTATTGATCAAAAGTTATGATGCTTTCCATATAGAAATTCTATATTGTACTATACTCCAATAAGCAATCATTGAAAAATACCAAAAGGAAGTGTGAGGGAAATGAAATGCTTATGACCCGCTGACCCTCTAAACAATTTTAGAAAGCCATATCATTCTCCATATTGCCATAAGAAAATAATATGGCGATATCATATATCTATCTTACGTCAGGAGAGTCGTTTTCCGCTATACTGTTGTCATAATTCAAAGCAGAGCACAAAGGGGAACGTGACATGGAGGACATGGAGATTCGGGAGATTCCACTTTTTTTACGGGAGGAAAAGGAGTCGCTTACCACTTTCCTGAAAGCAAACGGTCTAAATATAGAAAACAATATTGACTGTGCCTATGGGATATATCTTAAAGGCGCTTTGTCAGGCTGCGGCTGCGCAGCCGGTCGGCTCTTGAAATGTTTTGCCATCACACCAGAGCTGCGCGGGCAGAACGGTCTCGGCCTTTTGGTCACAAAGCTGAGTATGAATCGATATGCGCAGGGAATATATGATCTTTTTATCATTACCCGTTCCCATAATATTCCGCTGTTTGCCAACTGCGGCTTTACACCTGTGGCAAATACGGCAGAAATCGCGCTTTTGGAAAACCGGAAGAACGGCGTGGAGAAATACCTGCGTACACTCCCTTCGCCGCCCGACGGCTGCGGCGAAGTCGGCGCGATTGTGATGAATGGAAATCCTCCGACGAATGGTCACCTCGCCCTAATCCGCCATGCGGCAGAGCACAGCGGCTTTTTATACCTTTTTGTTGTGGAGGAGGACCGCTCCGCTTTTCCGTTTGCCGCCCGCTTTGCACTCCTCAAGGAAATTGCAAAACCGTTTGACAATGTTGCCGTCTGTCCCAGCGGCCCTTATATGATCTCGGAGCAGACATTCCCCACCTATTTTCTCAAAGAGACTGAAAGCCCATCCCTGCTGCAAAGCGAGCTGGACGTCACCCTGTTCGCTGAGCGCATCGCCCCTGCCCTGAAAATCAAAAAGCGCTTCGTTGGGCAGGAACCATTTGATCCCGTGACAAGAATCTACAATGATGTAATGCGCACGGTCCTCCCCAGGCACGGCATTGCTTTCTGTGAGATCGAGCGGTTTTGCCGCGAAGGCGTTCCCATCTGCGTTACAGATGTCCGGCGGCTATTGAGCGGCGCGGCGGAGGCTCCGGACTAGCTTCGGGAAAAACTGTCTGCGCTTGTTCCCCCCTGCACGATGACGTACCTGATGGAAAACTACTGTAAACAGAGGGAAAAGAACACATGAGCGAGTTCATATTCGGCAGCTATGTACAGGCTGACTTGGAGCAGATTCTTCAGCGGCGCGAAGAGCGCAGGCAGGAGCAGGCAGCGCTTCTTGCCCTCTCTCCGTGTGTGGTCAGCTTCACGCTGAACATTCCGGGGAACAGAAAGGCCTTCCCTCTGGCAGATGCCTGCTTTGAAGAGGGGCTGACACAAATTCTCTCAAGTCTATCCCCCGTGCAGCCGGAAAGCCGGATCGATCATGCCGGTGTCACAGGCCGAGAGGCACTTCTTGCCATACATGCAGATGCGGCCGAGGTCAAACGGAAAATGGTCCGTTTGGAGGAGGAGCACCCACTCGGCAGGGTGTGGGATATTGACGTTCTTGGAAAGGACGGCCGAAGCCTCTCCCGCCGCTCGCTCGGCAGGCCGGCAAGACCATGCTTGATTTGCGGCGGAGATGCCAAGGCATGTGCGCGCAGCCGCACACATGCCTTTCGCGACGCATTCGCCGCCACTTACCGGCAAATGGACGATTATTTCCTTGCGCGCGCACAAATGCAGATTGCCGACTGTGCAGAACAGGCGATGCTTCAAGAGGTATCTACAACGCCAAAGCCGGGTCTTGTCGACCGAAGCAACAGCGGTGCACACAAAGACATGGATTACCAGCTTTTCCTCAAAAGCATTCAGGCAATTTCTCCCTACTTCCGCACCTTTGTCCGCATCGGTTGGGAGGGCAGCGAGCAGGAGGACGCATATGTGTTTGCCGCGCTGCGCTCAGCCGGTCAACAGGCTGAATCCGCTATGTTTCAGGCGACCAACGGCATCAACACCCACAAAGGCTTCATTTTTTCCGCGGCAATTCTTTGCGCGGCACTGGGACGGCTGCAGGCGCAGTTCTGCTCGCCCGTCCGGTACGAAGCACTCTCTGCAGCCTGCGCTAAGCTAGCCCATTATGCATTAAGTGATTTCAACGGCGCTGCCGGAGATACGGCCGGCCTTCGTCTTTATCAGATGCATCAGCTTCAGGGGGTGCGCGGAGAGGCCGCCGCCGGGTTCCCCTCCGTTTTTCAGATTGGGTATCCCGCTTTGTTATTCTGGCTGAAACGCGGGGCATCTCTTAACGATGCCTCGGCCGCCGCACTGCTTTACCTGATCGCAGCGGTTGAGGACACAAATCTTGTGCATCGCGGCGGCAAGACCACCGCTGTGATGTGCCGAAAAGAAGCGGAAGCATTACTTCGAGAACTTACGGTAGATACATTGGTCGAACGGCTTACCTGTTTGGATAAACGTTACATAGAACAAAATCTAAGTCCCGGGGGATGTGCTGACCTTTTAGCGCTTTCCCTGCTCATATACGGACTTGAAAAAGCACGTTTTCTCATGCCCGAAGCATCATCGCCGCCTCATGCCACGGTGCATTGACATCCCATAGGATGCTACACCCCGCCCCGTGTGGACTTTGACGCAGCGCGAATCAAGGAACTGAAAAACGGGGCATGGTCTGCGGAACGCACAGATATTTCTTGTGACTCTATAATAATGTGACTCTATAATAAAGTACATTACAATGCGGAAGCAAACAGCAACCTGCGGCATATCCAGTAAGGTACGAAAGCGGAAAGGAAATGATCGTCGCGCAGTTTGTAAAGGGCGTGTATGTTCATAAGGACTATGAGATAGAGATCGAGTTTATGATGCCGTTCGGGATGCCGAGCTTGCCCTGACCGGCGAGGCCGCCGATGCCGAGGATCTCGCCCTCGCGGATATCGAGGTCGACGTTGCGCACGATCTCACCGGGCATATCCACCCAGAGCTTGCGGATGGACATGATGGTCCTGGCGCCGGAGTGATCGACTACATCCTGTGCAGCGGAGAGCTCTACGCTGCGGCCGACCATCCACCTTGTGATGTCGGAAACGTTCGTTTCCTTCGCCGGGGTATCCTTCACCACATGGCCGTCGCGCATGACGATGACCTTGTTGCAAACATCAAGGATCTCCTGCAGGCGGTGCGTGATGAAGATGACCGCGATGCCGCGCGCCGACATGCTGCGGATGGAATCGAGCAGCGCCGCAGCCTCCTTTTCCGTCAGAACGGCGGTCGGCTCGTCGAGAATAAGCAGCTTGAGGTGCTCCTTGCTCAGCTCGCGCGCGATCTCGGTGAACTGCTTATGGCCGACCGGCATATCGCTGATGACCATGTTGGCGTCGATGTGGACGCCCATTTTTTCAATGGCTGCCGCTGCACTGCGGTCCATCTCCTTATAATCGAGCGTGTTCAGACGGCTGCCGAACACCTCGGAGATGACATTTTTCTTCTGGGGCTCACGGTTGAGCAGAATATTCTCCGTCGCCGTAAAGCCGGGGATCAGAGAAAACTCCTGATGCACCATGCCGATACCGGCTGCCAGTGCGTCAAAGGGGGTGTTGAAGGTGACCTTTTCACCGTTGATGAGAACATCTCCGCCGTAGCCGCCGGTCTCGCGGATAACGTCCATACCGAAGAGGATCTTCATCAGCGTGCTCTTGCCCGCGCCGTTTTCGCCGACAAGGCCGAGCACCTCGCCCTCGCGGAGCGTAAAGCTGATATCCGTGAGGACCTGATTGCCGAAGAAGTCCTTTTTGATGCTGCGCATCTCCAACAGAGGAGCGTTGTTATTTTCCATAAGCTATACCCTACCTAAAAGAAGCAGGGGGGAGGATTCTCCTCCCCCCTGTTTTTTTGATGTTCGTCAGTGAGCCGAAGGCTTACTTAACGGTGAAGTACTTTTCGGGGACCTCGACCTCGGTGGCGTGCATGAACCAGCCCGGATCGCCCATGATGTAGGTATCCTTCCTTCTTTAGGTGCCCCGAAATAGTCACAGTTTTCTTTGGGAAGCACTGCATAAATTGTATCGGCAAGTTTCTTCGTATTGCCCGTCGGGCTATTGAATACAATTGAATATCTTCCTTTGCCCATGTCAAAGCCTCCCATTTCGTCAAAGCGGCATCGGAATCCGGGCGATCTCAATAACTGCTACGATGGCAATGATAAAGGCTGCAATCCCGATAACTACTGTGCTCTTCTTGCTGAGCTTCTTCTTTTTTGCTCTGCATATCAGCATAGCACCTACCACACAAACAACCGCCGCCATAAGTGCAATGCCCAGCGTTTCCCATAGCCACGAAAGTTCATATATGATCTTCATTTGTTCACCCATCCTTAACGGTCTTATTTGTAAATTTGGATTATCAAGCAGGATAGCGGTTGCGCTCCCTTTTTCCGCGCTCTTTGACGCAGCAGGGTGTATTGTCTTCCTCCGTAATCGTATTTGTCCCTATATTTTTGCTCATGCCCGCACAGCTCAATTTGCCAGCCATACGATCATGGCCTATTTCAGCAGCTCCGACAATACCTGAAACAACTTTTGAATATCCAGAGGTTTAGCAATGTGGCCGTTCATTCCGGCATTCAACGCATTCTTTTGATCCTCTTCAAATGCATTGGCGGTCATGGCCACAATGGGGATCGCCGCCTTCTTTTTATCCGGGAGCGCACGAATCCGCCGAGTTGCTTCATAACCGTCCATCTCCGGCATCTGGACATCCATCAAGATCAGGTCATACCGGCCGGCAGAAGCCGCTTCGACCTTTTCAACGGCAATCTTTCCGTTTCCCGCAGTATCCACCTCAAAGCCCGCTTCTTCAAGAAGCGTCGATGCGATCTCCAGATTCAGTTCGTTATCCTCGACTACCAGAAGCTTCTTTCCAGTAAAATCAGAAGCTTTTGAAACGGGTATCATCTGCCCCGCTTTTGCCTCACCGACGGGGAATCGCAGAGAAATGGCAAATTCCGAGCCCCTTCCCGGTTCGCTCTCCACTGTGATCCTGCCGCCCATCATATCCACCAGACTTTTCGTGATGGCCAGGCCGAGCCCCGTACCCTGTATCTTGCTGACGGTGGAGGTCCTCTCTCTGGCAAACTGCTCAAAAATGTGCTTTTGGAACTCCTCGCTCATGCCGATGCCGTTATCCTTGATGTGGAATTCAAAATCGGCATAGTCTGCCGAAGCCGTATCCTTCTGTACAATCCGCAGGCTGATCTGCCCACCGTCCGGCGTGAACTTCACGGCGTTTGCCAAAACATTGATCAGGATTTGTTCAAGCCGCAGCGGGTCGGCGATCACATCCTCGTTTTTCATGCCGGCAGTATCGACGGTAAAGGAGATGTGCTTTTTGTCGGCGCCGACCTGTATGGCGTCCCCAATATCCCCCACCAATTCCGGCAGATGCACCGGCTTTGTCTCCAGCGTGACCTTTCCGTTCTCAATGCGGCTCATATCCAACACATCGTTGATAAGGGACAGAAGATGCTGGCTGGAAACGGATATCTTTTTCAGATAGTCCTCTACCTGGTCACGGTCGTCGATGTGCGTCTGCGCCAGAGCGGTGAAACCGATGATGGCATTCATGGGCGTTCGGATGTCGTGAGACATATTAAACAGGAACTCCCGCTTGGCGAGATTGGCCTTGGTTTCACGCTGAACGGCAAGCTCGAGTGCGGCGTTTTTCTGTTCGAGCGACTTCTTGTATTCTTGCTCGGAGTTCTCCTGCTGCATAAAGAAATCCTTTGCGGAGTTCCAGCGGAATCCCTGCACAAACGTCAGAACCAGGATATACATGACCAACGTGATCACCAGATTCATCACGGTGAGGTCATAGACCTGACGGGCGGGAACATAGGCATAGAGGGAATAGTTCCGCCCATGGCTGTACATTCCATAGCATTGCTCAATGCCCTTCGGAGCGTACACGCGGATCAGTTTATCCGCCCGGTTGCTTCTCCGGATCGACATGAGCCGTTCACTCTCGAAAATGTTCATACCAATCAGAGTGGGGTCGTTGGAGGCCGATACCCGGTTCTCCTCCACCACCAGAAGAGTCCCCGTGGAGTTGACCCCATAGCTGTCTATCAGAGGCTGGATGGACAAAACGGACTTTTGGGAAAACTCCGCCCCGGTATAGCGGTAGGCCAGCACCGCACCCGCGCCGTCAGCGCAGCTGTGCACAGCAACATCGGCAAAACTGCCATCGTCCAGCTCCACATGCTTGACATAGGTCTTCTGCGGGTAGCCGATGACACTGAGGATCGGTTCCAATTTGATGCCAGACTGAAGCTGTGCGTAGCCGATGCCATCCTCCGTGTACTCACATACCAGCTCGCCCTGCGCGTCCAGCAGGCAGATGCCCGTAAGCCACAGCCCCTTGGCGCGCTCCGACAGCGCCGCCTCATCACAGTCGAGGGAGAGAGACTCCAGCGCGTGGACGGCGGCGGCCTCGCGCACAAGGCCCTTCGCGATGGCGGTTTCGTTGTACTTCGTATAGTCAGCGGCCTGCTCCTTGATAAACTCGATCGCTCCCGCCAGCCTCTGCTCGCAATTTTGCATATCCGCCTGTCTGGAAAGCGCGAAAACGATTCCGAGGAGGAAAATACCCACAGCAATACAAAGGAGCCAGAATTTTTTGCTGAAAATGGTCTGCAAAGGATTACGGTTCAAGGCATTCCACCTCCAAATAGGTTTCGGGATGCTCCAAATACCTGCCAACGATCTCCTGCATGGTCCCGTCCTGACGCATCTGTGCAAAGGTGTCCATCAGCTCCTGTGCAAGACCGCGGTCATCATCGACGGAAAAGGCTGCGCCGATTCCGGTGATCAGCAGCGGCTCGTCCAGAATGCGGAAGTCCGCGCCGTAATCCGTCATATACTGCAAAATGGCCGTTTCGTGGGCGGCAATGGCATCCACATAGCCGCAGTCCAGTGCCGCATACTGTACGCTCCGATCCTCCAGACTGATAATGTCCTCAAATTGGGGAATATCCGCTTGTCCGCTTTGCAAAAAGATCTCTTCCGGCTTACCGGTAGACTGAACGGCAATGGTCTTGCCGTTCAGGTCATCCATGGCGTAAATATCGCTTTTTGCATTGACGGCGATGATCTGCCGGCTGACCATGTAGGGGCCGGCCCATTGGTAATCCTGCTCACGCCCATCCATGGAGAAACAGCCCCAAATACAGTCGATCTCCCCATTGTCCACGAGCGTCCTTTTCTGCTCCCAGTCGATGGTTGTGAACACCGCCTGATAGCCCATCCGCCGGAACGCCTCAACTGCGATCTCCACGTCGATGCCGGTGGGGTCGCCGTTGTTGTCCAGATAGACAAAGGGCGGATAGGTGTCGCTGCCGATGGTGATGTGCGGCAGCGATGATATACCCGGCTGCTCTCCTGTCTGCACCGCGCAGCCGCAGAGTACTCCGGCCACAAGCAGAACGGTCAAAATAAGTAAAACAAGTGTTTTGATACGCTTCATCAATATGGTTCCCTCAATTTCTGCTCCTCGATTATCTGTATAGGTTATTATACATTGATTCCGGCAAATAGCAATATTCAGCGTGCCAGTTACGCGACGCCGTTGCGGCCATCGCGGCAGTGTCCGGGCGGACATCCCCGCAAAATTTCTCCACGAATTTTTGCAGTTTCGGTTTTGCCTTCCGATGGGAACAGTTTATCAAATTCGTGAATTCTGTCAATCGTTTTTCAAAGCGTGTTTGAACCATTGCGAAAATGCGTTGAAATTTATAGATAAAGCGGTTATAATGGCGACACAGATAATTATTTATTTATAAAACACCACGGCAGCGGATATTGCGCCCTTCCATCTGCTGCGCTGCGTGCAGAGGGAAAATTACATCTCGGCTAAAAATGTCCGCAAAGGAGAATGCAATGAACAACGAAATCCGAAACGAAAGTCAAGCCCTGCCGGAGTCCATCCGCTGCGTGGGCGCGGACGACCTCACCTTGCCCCTTTTTGAAAACCAGTACCCTGTCCAGCCGATGGGCGTGA
>ERZ825670.1511-NODE-1511-length-25063-cov-21.929902_pt1 | contig 25063 bp, 28 predicted proteins | sample MGYA00519929_ERZ825670 | MGnify/ENA primary metagenome ERZ825670 (study PRJEB31778, sample SAMEA3449207) | human gut metagenome | biome: human gut; feature: human-associated habitat; material: faeces | place: United Kingdom | collected 2010/2012 ...
CGTCCTCAATCTCGGCTTGCAGCTCCTCGCGGGTTTTCTCTCTTGGCTTTGTCATGGTTGGTCGCTCCTTTCTGCCTGTCGGCATAGAAAAAGGGCAGTCGATTTTCTCGGCTGCCCTTGTGGGGAAAAACTTTTTCTCTCTTATTCTGTTAAAATTTCTTCTACTGCGGAAATGTGATTTGCGTCATACTCAATTTCTAAAGCTCCGCCAATCGTATCAAATGCTTTTAGTTTTGACAAATCCGTTTCTGCGTTTGATGTTACAATAATATGAAGTCGATATGGATTTTCATATACAGCAGAAGAAGAAACAAATGGTAACTCCCCATTACTCATGGCAGTGCTGACTTTAGCTTGTAATTCAGTGATATATTCTAATGTGATGGTTCCATTAGAAGTTTCCATATCATCATGTCCTGTTCCATATTCAGCAGGAGTATCGGAACCTACCTCATGGTAGGTATCTTCATCAACAGGCGCGTCAATGATTATATCGGGAATGTTGTTTTGCTCAATTCTTTCTACGCCCTCTTTGACATAAAACTGATATGTCCCGTTTACCTTTACAATGCAAATAGCGTCATCTTTAGGGAAGTTGACAAAATGGTAAACCGTTTCTCCAATCATTCTTTCATCTTCGCTATCCCCCACAATACCCATAACATTGCCTAAATCATCTGCGGTAATCTTATAGGTGTTTTCAGCAGTCAATCCTGTTGCATTTTCATCTATAATTCCGAAAATTTTTCGTTCAGAAAAAGAAATCGGGGAATAAAGAACATCGCTTCCTTCCATTGTAAACCCATAGGCGTTTTCTTCTATAGCGGGTGGGGTGTCAGGGGTATCATTTCCAATGAATCGGGGAAGTGCAAATGCACCGATTATAACAAGACATAGGCAAGCTGCCATAGCTCCCCACTTAGTCCAATTCTGTTTCTTCTTTTTCTTTCCTGCTTTCTTTTTGTAGTTGAGGGCTTCATCAACATATTTTGTATCAAGTTCGCTCATAGCGTCGGAAAACTTCTTTGCATTCATACGAATACCTCTCTTTCAATCAAATATTGCTTCATCTTCTCGCGGATACGGGTCAGCCGGACAGAAATGTTTTTTTCTGAAAGCCCCATAAACTCGGCTATGTCCTTATAGCTGTCGGAAAACCAATAGCGGCGCATGAAGATAACTCGGTTTTCGAGGGTCAGCGTGTCCAAAAATTCTCCAATGATACGGGCTAATTCTCTGGCTTCAATTTCATCTTCCACGGTTTTCTGGTCTGCGATATAGCCCTCGATTTCCTCTAAGGCAATCGTATAGTGTCCGCTTCGTTTGGCTGCTTCCTTTCTCCAATAGATTTTGAGCGATATGTTCCGAACGATTTTCACGATGTAGCTGAGCAACGGGTTAGGGCGTACCGGGGGAATGGCGTTCCATGCGCCTAAGTAAGCGTCGTTGACACATTCCTCCGCGTCCTGCCTGTTGTTCACGATGTTATACGAGAGGTTGTGGCAGACTGCTCCATATTTATTATCCAGCTCCCGTATGCCTTGCTCGGAACGCTCAAAAAACAGGTCTATGATTTTTTCATCATCTATCATCTCACCGCCTCCTTTCCGGCTTCACTTATATACTACGGTTTTCGCGGCGAATACTACATCAAATCCAAAACTTTTTCAAAAAAATTATACCATACTTCGCGTGAGATTGCTCGCGGCAGCTTTCGCCGCTTCACTGGCTGCTCTCCGGCGTTCCTCGCTGTATGGGGCGGTCAGGCGGAAAGAGAACCGGCCTTTCTCAATGTCAAACTCCATGCAGCCCGTTTCCGGGTCTGCGTCTGTCTGCTGGCAGATCGCCGGGTAGCGGCGGCTGTAAGCAAGCAGCCGTTTCTTCAAGGCGGTGTTGTGGGTGCGGATATGGATTAACGGGTCTTTCTCGTCAAACCATATATCGGTGGTCTTTTCCTGCTTTGTAAGCCCTGTTCTCATAAACTCTCCTTTCTGCGCCCCTGTTACGCAATAGGGGCATTTTTCGGGTGTTTTTCCCGGCTCTTGGCTTGGGAAAAACGGCGATTTTCCAATAGAAAACGCTCCGGCGATACATTCCTCGTCCAGGGCGTTTCTATCGTGAAATATGGGATTTTTCCGGCTCTTGACGCTCATACATAGATAAGCTCAAACTTGACGATTTCTTCCGCTTGCGCCTTGCAGGTGTTCATCAGCCCCACCCATTGCATGGGGTCTGCGGCTTTCAGTTCCTCGGTTGCGCCCGCACCCTCGGCAAGCTGCGGGATAATGAGGTCAAGGCGGCGACGGACGGCGGCTTCAATCTCGGCGCAATGCTCATAGAGGGTTTCGCTTGCGACAAGGGCGGTGTAGAGGTCGGGGCGGTAGCCCTCAAGGTAGGCTTTCCGCAAGTGTCCGTAATGCCCGATAGGGGGCTTTTTCTTGGCGGGTGCGTCGCCGTTGTCAATCAATCTTCTCATGCGCTCAATGCTCCTTTCTCGTCCTGCACAAGAGGAAGCTCGATAGGCTCTTGCGGCTCCTGTGCCTGTTCTTGCTGCTCTTTCCATTGTTTGCGTTTTTTCTGCATATAGCGGCGATTGTACTCGGCTTTCTTTGCCCGTCGGCGTTCCTGTTCGGCTATCGCGGCGATTTCTTCCTCCGTCAGTTCCACTTCCTCGTGTGGGATTTCCACCTTGCCCACGAAGTTAAAGAAAATCTCAATTTCTTGTGTGCGGCTTGCCCCTTTGCCCTCCGCTTGGTGGACAAGGATTTTTTCAATAAACTCATTTATCATGGCGGGGGTAAGCTCGGAAAAATCTGTGTACCGCTTCACAAGAGCGATAAACTTTTCCGCATTGACGCTCTCGCTGCTGATACGGTCAAGCTCCTGTTGGTCTTGGGTAATGCTTGTGTTCAGCCCGTCCAATTCAAGTTCAAAATCGTGTAGCATTTGCTCAAAGAGCTTATCAGAAAGTTTCCCATTGACATTATCTTCATAGAGCTTTCGTATCAAGCGGCTCAATTCATCGGCGCGTTTCTCGCTGCGCTGTTTCCTCTGCCGTATGGTCTTGATAGCCTTTTTCTGCCGTTCCCCGGAAGCGGAGCAGACTTGTTCAATAAAGGCGGCTTCATTGTTCTGCGCATAGTTGCATACTTCCTTTATCGCTTCAAGTAGCAGTTCATTTACAACAACAGTGCGGATAAGGTGGGTGGTGCAGTAGGTGTCATATCGCTGATTTCCTAAATCGTATCGGGAGCAGTTGTATTCGTCGCGGTCTGGACGCCTTTTCCCGTTTGGTCGCCCCGCCCAATCCCGCGCCTTTCCCGCTTTCCCTCGATGGTTATACATCTTCGCCCCACAATCGGCACAAAACATTAAGCCGGTTAAGGGGTTGGCTTCTCCGATGGTGTCAGTTCTGCGGATTGTTTTTCTCAATGACTGTACGCGCTCCCATGTTTCTTTGTCAATGATGGCTTCCTGTGTGTCCTCGAAGATAACTAAATCCTCTTTGGGTGTCGCTTTGGAGCGTTTGTCCTTGTAGCTTTCCTTGTAAGTCCGAAAGTTTACTGTATGCCCCATGTATTCCGGCTTTGACAGAATATCGGAAATTGTATTGCCGCGCCATGCGTAAGGCTCGGTTGAATTGTAGTTTGACTTGTGATTTCCCATGCCGCGCTGTGCAAGATAGTAGGACGGTCTTTCTATCTTTTCCAACGCAAGAATACGGGCGGTTTCATACGGGCCTTTGCCCTCTATCGCCATTCGGTAAATCCGGCGTACTACCTCGGCGGCTTCCTCGTCAATAATCCAATGGTTTTTATCATTCGGGTCTTTCTTGTAGCCGTATATGCAATGGTTTGTCAAATGTGCGCCGGACATTCCCTTTGCCCGTAAAACAGTTGTGATTTTGCGGCTGGAGTCACGAACATACCACTCGTTCATAATGTTCAAAAACGGCGCAAACTCGCTGCTTTCCCGTTTGTCGCTGTCTACACCGTTGGCAATGGCGATAAAGCGCACGCCGTTTTCTCTGAACATCACTTCGGTATAAAATCCCACTTGCAAGTAATCCCTACCGACGCGACTTAAATCTTTTACAAGGACATGGGAAACCTCGCCGCTTTCAATGCTTTCAATCATGCGCTTCCAATTCGGACGGTCAAAATTAGCCCCAGACCACCCATCGTCGGTAAAGTGGACGCAGTTAGTAAAGCCATGCGATTTTGCATAATCTTCAAGCAGCTTCTTTTGATTGATAATCGAATTGCTGTCGCCTGTCAGTTCGTCGTCGCGGCTCAACCTCTCATAAAGGGCTGTGATTTTTCCGCTTCCTGTTTGCTTTGTTTTCATGGGTCAATTCTCCTTTCTATGGGCGATTTCTTATCCCCCTTTCATAGCATATAACATCCGTAAAATGCTTCGGCGGCTTTGTTTCGCCCTGCTTTACCTCAATATTATCTGCGGTAAAGGTTGCGTTTTCGGAATAGAGTACCGAAAGCACCTTGTCTGCATGGTCATCAAGCTCGGTAGGCTCTGACAGCTTGTACTGCTTCCAACCCCATTCAATCGGAGTTTTAACCGTCAGCTTGAAAATCTCGTCCTCAACAAGAAATTCATACTTTGTTTCGGAGTAGATGTACGGCTTGTCAACGGCACAAAGGAAACGATTGATTACCAGCTTTACGATACGCTGTTCGTTATCGTCCAGCTTCTCATCGTCAAGCCTGCCGATGAGATTTGTAGGAATAATAGCGTGGTGATCCGAAATCTTGCTGTTGTCAATGATACGCTTGTCAATTATAAGTCCCTGCTCCTGCAAACGCTGAACACGCTCACCGTCATATCTCGCAAGGCACTTTACGATACTTTCCACAAACGGTATCATATCGTCCGAAAGATAATTGCTGTCGGTACGGGGATATGTAAGGAGCTTCTTTTCGTAAAGGCACTGTGCATACTTTAACGTATCGGCAGCGGTCATTCCATACACATCGTTTGCCTCCTGCTGTAAAGAAGTCAGGCTGTGAAGCAAGGGACGGTTTTCCTTTTTCTGCTCTGTCTTTGAGAAAGATACAACGGCAATCTTGCCATTACATTTTGCTCTCACAGCTTCCGCCTGCTCTGCGGTATCAAAAACATTTTCACATTCAGCGCCGTTTTCAAGGACTACCTTGTAAAACGGTCTTTTTGTAAATGCTGCAATCACTTCATCACGGTTTGCAACAATGTTGAGGACAGGGGTCTTAACTCTGCCGACCTTGTGGCTGTCATCATTTACGATACTGTAAAGACGGGAAAGGCTCATACCGAGAATCCAATCCGCTTTTGCTCTTGTGAAGCCTGCCACAAAAAGGTTGTTCTTTTCCTTTCCGTCAAGCAGGTTCTTCATACCCTGCTTGATACTTTCATCGGTAAGGGAGGAAATCCAAAGGCGTTTTGTCGGCTTCGTACAGCAAAAGTAGTTGTATATGTAGCGGAAGATACATTCGCCCTCACGTCCTGCGTCACAGGCATTGATAATTTCCGTCACATCGTCACGGCAGATGAGCTTTTTAAGCAGCTTAATCTGACCGCTGTAACCCTTAAGTGGAAACAGCTTGAACTCCTGCGGAATGAGAGGAAGCGTTTCAATCTCCCACTTTCCCCAACCATAATCTTCCGGCATACCTATTCCGAACAGGTGCCCGAGAGCGTTAGTTACAATATAACCGTTGCCCTGCCAGTAAAATGTATCTCCATCGGAAATCTTTTCCGTTGCTCCTATGCAATAGGCAATGGAAGCGGAGACCGAGGGCTTTTCTGAAATAATAAGTTTGAACATATTAAACCGCCTCCTTTCCCTTGAATATAATTGTTGTGGGAAAAGCTATTTTTCGTCTGAGCGTATCCGAAATATCGGATGTTATATCAAACATAAACTGCCACACATCGAAATCCTCAAACAAATCCGTTTCAACTCTGTATAGATTTCTTACTCCCTTATCCATAACCTCAATTCTGTAAATCAGTGCTATTTCACGTTTATCAAGGTCATAAACAACATCATATCCACGCACAATCTTTTCGCCTGTATCGCAGGAATAGTGGTCAATAATGAATGTACCGAGGTTAATACCTCTCTCGATAATTACGCCGTTTTCCTTAATGCTGTTCGGAAGAATCTCATCCGCATAATTCCCTCTCATATAAAGAAGATAGCTAAAAACGGGCGTAACCTTAAACCATTTTTCGGGGATTCTATTGAATGTAGTGAAAGCTGAATCTACCAGTCTTTTTACTTCTTCAAATCCTACACAGGCGGACTGCTCCATACAAAATTTAAGCATAGCTTCTTTTAAATCCGCCGAAATAATTGCATATCTTATCATTCATCATCCTTCCTTTCATCCATGGTTGAGATAACAGCGGCGTTTTCTGCCGCTGTATCTTCTGTTTCTTCTGCATTATGTGTATCGAGTTCAGCTTCATCTTTGGAAAGAATACCGCTGAAATCTCCGATTTTCACAGCTTCACGCAGAGCGTCAATGTCATAACCGCCCTTGTTGATTATGTCGCAGAGAGAGGACATCTTGACCCTCTCCAGCTTTGACATAAGCTCACTTTCCTTACTCTCAAAGGCTTTGAGCATATTCTTATGATAATCAATCAGGCTCTTGGTTCTCTTGATGTTTTCTCTGCATTTAGCAAGCTCTTTGGTGTATTTTGTTTCTCTGTCCAGCATTATTTCCGCCCCTTTCGTATTTTGGTGATTATATATGCCAGTGTAAAACCGCCGAGGATAACTCCATCGGAAATGCTGAAACGGAAATTGAAATTCATATCCTGAGCCGCACCGCTTCCGATATTGCCTATGCCTGTTATGAGGCTGACGGCAATAATTACTCCGAAAACTATGAGAATGGCGGTAAAAACCTTGTCATTCTTCGGCTTGCCCTGTTGCTTGTCAGCTTCCTTTTCAAACTCACTGTCTTTCATCTTCTTGAAAAAATCAAACATATCAACCACCACCCAACATTTTATTTATCTGTTCCAAGTACATATTGTACAGGTTCTTTTCTTCATCGCTGAAATTATACGAAGCCAATACTTCCTCCAGAGTGTGATTTGTAACCTCGCCGTTGAGCCATTGATGTTCAACGTCACAATAAAAGGTTGTAGTCACTACCACATACTCATCGGGAGTTCCTTGGTTATATACCGTCCTTGTAACTTTATTCTTACAGTTACCGCCGCTGCAATGAGCGTATGTGTTGTAATAATCAAAGGTGAAGAACTTATCTACAACCGCCTGAATTTCCTCATCTGTAAAATTAAACTCAATTTCCGTAGCTTCGACCTCCAGCTCACGGTATCTCAAAACTGCAAGGATAGCGATAATCTCATTGTACTTATCTACTATGATTTCATCGTTGCCGTACTGATTAAGCTCGCTGATTTCAGAATAGGGCGGATAGGAAATTCTATCGCAGACAAAGCCGTCAACGATTTCGTCAACCTCGTCCTGCCTTTCCTCCACATACTCCACAATAACCGTTTTATAATCGTTCAGCACCTCTATTTCGTCCTTTTTCTCCGTTTCGGGAGAGCTTAACCACGAAAACAGACTTGTCACCAACGCTAATATTACCGACACAATTCCCGTAATAAGAACCACAAACAACAGGATTGCCGTAACGGCACCAAGAATTATCAAGCCTGTTTTTGATGTAAAAATCTTCTTGATAACCGCCGCTGTTTTCTTTGCGGCTTGTGCTGTTCGCTTTGCGTTCTTCTTTATATTTCTGACCTGAACACGGGTATCCTTCGGTATATTTTTTATAGCATAGCCACCCTTAACGGTTGTACGGGCAGTATTGAGAACGGCTTTGCGGGCATTGTCAACATAACGAATTTCCGTAAGTCCCTGCTTTATGGTTTCCGTTCCTGTATCGGTAATCTTTGATTTGTCAATCTTGGTTTTCAAAAGTTGCTGTCCCGTATCCTTTGCCACATTTGCAACGATTCCTCTGACCGAGGTTGCTATTTTGGCAATGTCTTTCCTTGAACCCAGCTTCACACCGTTTTTAACCATAGTCTTTATACTGCCGATACCGTTTGAGGTGCTTTTCACGGCTGTTCGGAGCATACCGCCCGTCTGTGCAACCGTACTGCCTGCACTCTGAACGGTCTTGACCATTTCAATGGCTTCCGAACCCTCGCTGTCCGTTTCGGCTGTTGTGTATTTCTGATTTTCAAGTCCACGCTGTTTAATGCCGATAGCACGGGCTTTGACCCTTTTTCGCCACAGCTTATCCGCTTCAAGTACCTTTTCTTCAAGATTTTCCGAAACCTTAAAAACCTCCTTAACGCTGTCGGAATATGTAAGTCTTGAAGTGCGTATGTATTCCGTGCTTCTCTGCGTCTTTATGAAGCTGTTATCAACCGCCGTTTTTACAGACGGGGCGGAAACCTGTCCGCCCGTCTGTATAAGGCTCGGTTGTGAACTCATTTCCAGCTTTACAGATGAACTGTGCATAACCTCATAAGCAACAGAACGATGTTCAGGTCTGCGATAGTGCTGTGCTGTCAGCTCCAACTGCATTTCACGGAGTATCGCTTTCTTGTGGTCGGTTGAAACCACAGCAGACTGAAGCTGAACAGCGTAGTGATTCATAACCTTGTTCTGTAAAGAAATCACACCATCGGAACGATTGATAGCTGTCTTTAATTCCGACATAACACCGCCCCTTTACTCTTTCTGTACTTCTTCCAGCTTTGTTGTCATAAGGTCGTACAGTTCGTTATGTGGGAACTTATCCTTGAACGGAATAATAGAGCCGCCGCAGCAGATAAGTCCGTGTCCGCTTTCGCTGTTCGTAACATAGGCAAGAAGATTGTCTGAAATGTTCAGAATTTTCGCAAGCTGAATACGGTCTGATGTTGCCTGATTGAGCATCATAACAAAGTCCGTATTTGACAGCATTGAACGGGCAGTTTCAGACTTTAGCAAGTCCTCAACGTTCTGCGTGATACCCGTCGGAACACCGCCCCACTTTCTTGCTCTTTTGTAAAGCTCAAAGAGGAAGTTTGCGGAGTATTCATTTGCAAAGAGAAGATAAATTTCGTCCAAGTAAATCCAAGTACGCTTGCCCTTTGCACGGTTCATAGTAATTCTGTTCCATACATAGTCAAGAACAATCAGCATACCCAGCGTTTTAAGCTGCTTGCCAAGGTCTTTAATATCGTAGGATACAACACGGTTTGTTGTGTTTACATTGGTCTTATGCGCAAACACATTAAGGTTGCCCTTGATATACAGCTCAAAGGAAAGTGCAAGACCCTGTGCTTCCTTTTCGGGCTGTGCTTTAAGATTATCGTAAAATTCCATAAGAGTAGGAATTCTTTCGGGGTTGAAGTCCTGCAAGTATTCCGCATAGGTGATATTAAGGCAGCGATCAATGATAGTCTTTTCCTTTGCCGTAAGTCCCTGTTTTCCTACAAGGCACTCACAGAATGAAAGAATAAAGTCGGACTTCATAATCAGAGGACTTTCATCATCAGAATAATCCTTTGTCATATCAAGGGGATTGATAAAGTTTGTTGAAGCAGGCGAAACATTAATGATTTCGCCGTTCAGAGCTTCCACAAGGTTTGTGTATTCTCGTTCAGGGTCGATGATGATAATGTCATCGTCCGTTGCAAGAAATACGTTAAGCATTTCTCGCTTCGCTGAAAAGCTCTTACCGGAACCGGGAGAGCCGAGAATAAAGCCGTTAGGATTCTTCAGCATAAGCCTATTGAAGATAATCATATTGTTGGAAAGTGCGTTTAGACCGTAATACATTCCGTTCTGCTGGGTTATTTCCTTTGCGGAAAACGGAAGAAACACCGCTGTACTTTCTGTTGTAAGGGTTCTGCGGATATTAAGAGTACAATTACCGAGAGGAAGAACGGATTGCAGCCCCTTTTCCTGTTGAAAATTCAGCGTTGATACGGAACAGATATGCTTTCGTACAACAGCTTCAATAGTTTCGGTATTATTCTCCAACTCGTCAAATTCCTTTGCTGTAACCATAATGATTACATTATTAAGGAACATTTTCTGATTTTTGGAACGGAGGTCATCAAGAAGTTCCTCGGCTTCAATAAGGCTGTGCTTCAAATCTTCATTGATTACATCGGAGGTGTATCCCGACTGAATTGCCTTTTTCTCTGCCTGCAATTTATTCGCTCTCATAGAGGTAAGCTGATGATTTACGATTTTCAGAGCCTTGTAAGGGTCAACGGGAGCAATGTTCACTGACACCATAACATCAAGGTTTGTATTTGCAATATCTGTAAGAAGATTATCCTTCAGACTTGCAGGCATATCCTTGATGAACATTGTACGGGCATACTTGTCATTCCACATAAAGTAATCCTTTTTGAACTCAAAATAATCGGGACAGCAGTACGCTCTTTCTGCCTGACGCTTAAAGTCCTTATCATCGAACTCACGGATTTTTTCATCAACATTTCTGAAAATATCTTTGAGAAGATTAATTCTCTCATTGCTTGTGAGTGGTGTAATGATAGAACTGATTTTCTTGAAAGCGTTTGCAAGCTCCAAGTCGATAGTTACAAACTTTGCCTGTGCAGCTTCAAGGTCAGCCGCCTGTACCGTTACGGTCAGATACTTATTGCGGATAATACCGTTCTGTCCCTGTTCCATCTTCTCAACCAGCATATCGTTATAAACGTCGATATAGTGGTCGAAGCTATCACCCTTGTGACGGAGCAGAACCATTTTATTGAAATCCTCCTTATTCACACGGTTGTTGTGAACCGTAATCTGAATGTCGGCGGAAGTGTCAAAGGTATTGATAACGGAACAGTATGCAAGGAAAATCGCTTCCTGTTCCTCCTGCTTTGCGATAGTGTAATTCACATCTTCAAAACGGTATGTCTTGCTGAATTTATTTTCATCAACCTTGAAAAGATACTTGTCGCAGACACGCTTATATGGGAGCGTCTTCTGCGTTGTTTTCGGTACAACACGCTTATTCTTTGTTCGCTTCTTTTTAGGCTTTTTACGCTTCTGCTTGTTAAGACGGATTGCGTCACGTTCCTTTGCAGAGAGCTGTGAAATATCGCTATCATCGGTCAACTTCTTCTTTTTGTTTTTCATAAAGTAGACAACCGCCGCAACTGCTGCACCGAACACACCTGCAAGAAGCAGGAAAGCCGCTATGCTGTTGCTCTGATTAGGAGCTTTTTCGGCAGCTTCGGGAACAACGGTAATTGCCGATGTTTCCGCAGAGGTAAGGGCTTCAAGAGTTGTAACCTCCGTTACCGTTTCGCTTACCCCTGTTTCCGACAAAACCGACGATACTGCTGCTTCTGTTCCCTCGGCTTCTGATTCTTCGGGAACTTCCGCAACTGCTGTAACTGCCATCTCTGTTTCTGCCTGCAAGGATAATTCTTCTGTATGCGTGAACTCATCACTATGTACCTCCGTTATAGTTGTAAGCTCCGTTTCGGGAGCAAGATATTCTGTTCTTGAATATACGGGAACCGACTTTTTTGTTTGTGCTTCCGCAGCTTTGGCGGTCGTTTCAGCCACCGTTGTCTGCCAAACCTTCGTCGTTGTTTCGGGTTCGTCTGCATATATTTCAACAGGAACTCCGTCCTCGTCAAGTATTTCATCTTCGTAAACAAAATTATCCACGTCTGATACCTGCCTTTCTAAAAAATCTTTTTACTGCCGATTTTCTTTCCTTTTCCTCAATTTCAGCCGCCAGCTCGTCCGATATGTATTCATTGCGAAGCTCCATAAAAATCGGCTCATAGGAATACACTCGTTTCTGCGACGTGAAATTGTGATATGTGAACTCAACGGCAAACTGCTCAAAGGTCATATCATTGTAACGGAAAAAGCCTGCAAGCATAAGCGGTGCGGCAATAAGAATTACCAGCCACGACAACGCTTCCTGCGGCAAAAATTTATTGCCAAAGATATACAGTGGGACACAGATAAGGAGTGCCACGCCTGCACAAATACATTGCCGAAGCGTTAAACCGAAAAACAGCTTTTCACGGTAGTTTTTAATCTCTTTCGGAATACGGATTTCAATCATAATTGCCATCCCCCCAATCCTTTGTTGTCTGCCTGTCCTCGAACTTGGACAACGTGTACGCAAGGTACACACCGCTTACCAAGCCTATGATTATAAAAGCGACAATAATAATCTCAAACATCATCGGAATACCCTCCTTTGACAGTTATTCAGGTTCCCTTTCTCTTACGGCGGATAACACATACCGCCGTACAGATACCGCCTGTGATTACAGCAATTCCTACTGCAATCATTACAACAACACATTTCTTTTTCATCATAAAAGCTCCTTTCAGCTGACCCATTCCACGATTTTGCAGATTATATATATAATGGATACCGTTCCTGCAATAATCATCGTAATGGGATAAATATCTTCGTAGCGAATTTTCATAGTATTATCCTTTGCTATGCACCGACAGCCTGCCTTGCCCATTGTCCGCTTTTAGCAACGCCCAATGCCAGAGCAAGTGCCGTTATTGTTATTCCCATTGAATCCGTTCCTCCCAGCAGTTCCGCAACCTGTGAAAAGGCGTAGAACATTACAATCACCACAAGCCCTTGCAAACAGACAGCCGCATAGCTTTTGATAAAAGCCTTTGCGCTATCGTGCCAGCCTTCGCCTGCAAATGTTGCAAGCGGAATGGGAGAAATTACGGTATATACGATAATTTCAAACAATCTGCCGATAAGGATAAGATTTATTACCCAACAAGCGCCCATAAGAATAAAAAACGTCGGCATTGCTTCAAGATATTTCATAAGATAATTAAGGTTCAGAAATCCTGCGTCCGCAGGCTGAGCAATTATAGCGTCGGTGTTGAATGATGACAGAAATCCGTAATTCGTTTCACCCAGTGTTTCCGCTATGGAATTAAAGCCGTTAAACAGAATACCCATAATTCCTCTTGCATTCTGAACTATCACCTTAGCAAGAATAAACTTGAAAAACAGTTTGAACACCTGCTCATAGCTTTGTATTTTCAACAGCATAGCGTCATTACATAGCTGTATCGCAAAGAACATTGATACCAGTACGAGAGCCACACCCTCTACTGCTGTCATAGCTGTATCGATTACCGTAATACTGCTGTCAAATGGAGATATTGTCAGGGCATTTATAGCGTTATCAAATGTGTAGTTTATTACGTCGAGCCAAGTTCTGACCCATTCTTCAATGGTTGTCCATTCAATCATTGTCCCTGTCAGCTCCTTTCAGTAAATTTCGGAAAAGCCTCTGCCACTGCGGAAGCTTCTCCGAAAAGGCTTGCACTTACGCTGTGAACATATCGTAAGCCTTTGCAACAGCGAATACGATGAAGCCTGAAGCAAGGCACATAAGACCTCTTGTCTTACCGTCGGCGGAATCGTCCTTGAAGCCCATAGCAAACTGGACAGCACCGATGAAGCCGATAACAAGACCGATTCTTGCTACCCAGTCAACGATAAACTCAACTACTGTGTTAAAGGTTTCAACACCCTCGGAAGAGGCTCCATCAGCCGCAAAACAGGTAATGCCCATACAGGACATCGCCATTGTTGCAGCCATAATACCTGTTGTAATTCTGCTGATTGAGCGCATTCTCTTTGCTTCACGCTGTTCGTCGGTAAGCTGATTATTAGGCGTGAAATCCTCCTTGAGATTGGTTTTCATCTTAATCTGCTTTCTCTTGATAGAAGCCTTGAAATCTGCGAACTTGTCCTTAATAAATGTAATAATTCTCCTCATATGTAAACTCCTCCATAAAATTAAATAACATCGAAATTGTCGAGATAGCTCTCGTCTGTTACCTCTGTAAAAGGCGGTTTCAAATTCGGCTCTGCCGTTACTACCATTTCGGTATTATCAAGATTTGCAGGTACAAAGCCGTGCTTCGGGTCTTTTGGGAACTCCTTTGCACCGATGAACGTATGCACCTGATTGCCGATTATATCTTCAATGGTGACAGACTGCTCATAATTTTGGTCGGGGGCTTCTTCACTTGAAGTTCTACGGTCTGATATTTCCGTTTTGATAACGAAATTGCCGCTTGTGCTTTCTGAATCCTCAACAGGTTCGGAATGTAAATCATCGTTTTCCTGCTCATCGTAATAGCCGTACTGCACCGTCTTTATGTCACTTATCAGGTAGGCATTATCCCTGTCCCAATCCTCCAACAGCTTGTAATTCGGGTGTTTTTCAATCACGAATTTATTGCAGAAAAACGGATAGATACCACGAACAAACAGAATACACTCGTTATCCTTCATAACCTTCAGCTCGTCCACTGTCATAAGCTCACGTCCCAAGATACCGTCGTTTTCAGAGGTAGAACCGTTTCTGCCCCTTGTACGGTTATGGGAACGGGTATCAATAGTTTCCTTGCCCAACGTTTTGGAAACGTGTTCAAGCGTAGTCGGCTCCTGACCGCCCAAAAATAACAGGCTGTCGCAGTTACCGAGTACGTTTTCCCAGCTATCCTTATACATCTTTTTAAGCTGTGAAAGGTTCTGAATAATGACGTTTGCCGAAATTTCCATAGAACGCATTGTTGCCAACAGCTCCTCAAACCGAGGAATAGTACCGACGTTTGCGAACTCATCCAGCAGACATCGGACGTGAAAAGGAAGTCTGCCGCCGTGCTTGAAGTTTGCTCTGTCATACAGAACATCGAAAAGCTGTGTGTACATCATCGCCGCCAAGAAGTTGAAAGTATCATCTGAGGACGGAATAATGATATACATTGCGGTCTTTTCATCACCTATCATTTCAAGGTGAATGTTGTCACAGCAGGTCAAGTCCATAACTTCGGGAATGTTGAACGCCTGCAATCTTACCGCAGTAGAAATAAGGATAGATTTTGCTGTATCGCCTGCCGCCTTTTTGAAATCCTTGTAGTATTTCAAGCACATATACTGACTTGCAGGCTTTGCTGATTTTGCAAGGTCAATGAGGTTCAGGTTCTTGAACTGCTCATTATGTTCGGCTTCCTCTGTCTGATATTTTTCGGGAAATTCAAGTGCGTCAAAGATAAGGTCAAGGTCAGATTGATAATCGTCGCTGCCCTCTTTAACCTCCGCCCTTTTCAGAAGCTTCATAACCTCTGAAAAATTCTGCATTGATTTATCCTCGCACTCAACAAGATAGAAACTAAGTGCCGCCAAAAGTGCCTTTGTGGAGTCGTATAGCAATAGGTAATTCTTTGAAATAATCTCTGAATTTTCCCCTGCTCCACACCGTGCGTGCGACTTTCACCGCACACGGCGTTCCATCGGTATTGCATTTTTGTCAGATTAGTGTAGATTTCAAAGCGTTTGAAACTTATATTGCGGTGTTACCCGCCGATTTGCGTAATTTATTGATTTTATTCAGCATTGTACTGTTCGGATTTACCTTTTCAAGATAATAACTAATCGTTTCGGCGGAAGTTGCGTGTATCAATTTGTGAACATCACTGTGTATGATTACAAGATTTCCATACTCATCTGTTCCGCCCTGATTTACCGGTTTTATATGATGACAATGGATTTCATCTATCCATAAGTCTTTTCCTGTCACCGCACATTTTCCGCATTGCACCGCATAAAGTGAAACTCGGTTGTCCATATATTCAACGCTTCTGTTTGGTATTTGTGCTGTTGCCAGCATATGTAATACCGTTGTCTTGAACTCATTGAATTTCAGGTTTTTATGAATTTCCTCTCTCCCTTCTTCGGTATATTTGCAGATAATTGATTTCTTGTACATAGGATTTTTAGTTTGTATATACCCTATCGGACATACTGCAATACCGCCGATATATCTCACCTGTTTGCTTGCGCCATAGTTTTTTCGAACATAATCACTTTTTATTGTGCCGTTTTTCTTGACCCTGTCCCGTAACCTGTTTCTCGTCAGACTGTTTATCCGAAATTGTATTTTGCGACAATCAGTATTTACGTTTGTCGCATAGCGGTAGTAATTATGTATTCCCCATACCATTGAGTTATACAGACTCACCGCCAATGCTTCCTCTTTATCTTTTTTCGGATATTCGATATATTTTATCTGATTTGTCAGCTTTTCCGTTTCTCGTTTCAGAGCCTTTTCCGACATATGCGACCCGACTATATATTTGCCGCCTTTAGGAATAGCTTTTATCCGAAATCCAAGAAAATCGGAATAGTTCCTTTTGAGATTGACAACCTTTGACTTTTCTTCACTTACTTGCAGTTTCAGCCTATCATTCAACCATTGCTTTACGGCAATGAAAACTTTGTCGGCGTCACTACGTTTTCTGCAAAAAATTTTAAAGTCGTCAGCATATCTTATGATATACATTTCTTTGAGATTGCTGTGTTTACGCAAGGACGTATATTTCTTTCCATTATCCATTGAGCCGTCTTTTTTATAGTGAGTTTTTGCTGTTTTGGTCGGAATGGTTTCCCATTGCCCCGATACCCACCAGTCAAGCTCATTCAGAACGATATTCGCTAAAAGCGGTGATAGTATACCACCCTGCGGCGTTCCTTTTTCGGGATAGATGATGCTTCCGTTCTCCAAAATAACAGGAGCTTTCAGCATTTCCTTTATGATACATATTAACTGCTTGTCCCTTATTCCCATTGTCCACATTTGCTTTATCAGCTTTGCGTGATTGACATTGTCGAAAAAGCCTTTAATATCAACGTCAACAACATAATGTAAATTCATCTGTTGTATCATTTTATAGCATTGTGCCAAGGCGTGTTCTGCTGACCTGTTAGGTCTGAAACCGTTGCTTCTTTCGTGAAATTTCGCCTCGCAAATCGGCTCTATAACCTGTAAAATACATTGCTGAACAAGTCTGTCAATTATTGTGGGAATACCTAACGGACGTGTGCCGCCGTTTGGCTTTGCAATCTCTTTTCTTCTTACGGGTTTAGGTTTGTAATATGCTAATTTTCGCTGAATAATTTCAACATATTTTTCGGCATTAAGCTTTTCGATATCCTTTATTGTAATACCGTCTGTTCCTGCCGTATTACTGCCTGCGTTTCTCTTGATATTTCTGTATGCCAGCCTTATATTAGAACTTGTCAACATAGAAAAAATATGGTATAATAAAAGCTATGAGATACACAAGTGATTTAACAGATGCACAATGGGAGCAGATAAAGGAATACTTTCCGGCAGGCAATAAAAGAAAATATGACAAGAGGGAGCTGGTAAACGCAGTATTGTATTTGGTGAAGACCGGATGCCAATGGAGAAATTTGCCGAAGGATTTTCCAAACTGGAAAGCAGTGTCAATGTTCTACTATCGTGCACAGAAAAAAGGAGTATGGGATAAAATCCTGAAAATGCTCGTCAAAAAGACAAGAACAGCCCAAGGAAGAAACGAAGAACCAACCTATGCGCTTATTGATTCACAGTCAGTAAAAACAACGGCTGCAAGCGAAAATCGAGGATATGACGGAGGAAAAAAACGAAAGGACGCAAACGACATATCGTAACAGATACGCTTGGAAATCTGCTGTGTGTTCACGTTCATGCAGCCAATATACATGATACGAAAGGTGGAGTTTTTACTTTCGAAAAGGCTTTATACCGTTATCCTACAATCATAGCTGCCCGTGCAGATCAGGGGTATAGGGGAACATTTAAAAACACCTTTGAAATGTTCCATAATATACGGATTGACATATCTCCAAGAATTCAAAACACATTTGAAATTCAACCTCTTCGTTGGAAGGTTGAACGGACTTTTTCATGGCTTCAGGGTTCACGCCGCCTTTCAAAAGACTATGAGATAAAAGCTGTTCACGCTGAAACTATGTGTATTATTTCGCATATCCACACGCTTTTGCGTAGATTTTGATTCTATGTGGACAGGTTCTTATTTTCGTCACGGATTATATCCATAAGATTAGTGAAAACTTCACCTTGTTTGCTGTGTGCATACAACTTATCAAAAACTTCCTGCAGGTTGTAATATTCTGAATGTCTTAGTTTCTTTTGCTTTGTCATAGGCAACGCCCCCTTTCGGGATTGTTTTTCTTAGTCTTACGGGAAGCTATGAATTTTTACACCTATAACTATTTTTGCAATATCGACTTGTGGCTGTCCCTCCGTTTCCCATTACAGAAAACATCATCGGTAATGCCACTGCTTTGCCCACAATTAAAACAGCTTATTATTCTTCGTCTGTACCGCAATTTGCGTATTGTAGGCTGCCACGTTCCAAAAATCCTATCTTTACATATGCACTTAGGTATCTGCTATGAGCCTGACCGCTTGACTTTGCCTGTAACAAAGTAAGGTATTTCATATTTGGGACTTTTACTTTACCTCACGGTCTTGTTTTTTTCAACACCCGATACATTTCTGTACCGTCCCATTATAGACCCGTACGTTCGCAGTTTCGTCAGACGTTTCCGTCATTCTTACCATATACATTTTATAGACCTCCGACATATAGGATACACCATTCACCTCAGAACAGCTTTCGTAAAAGCATCTCTTTCTTACGGTATCTCTCTGCCGACTTTACCGAGCTTACGACAAAAGCAGTTTCCTGCTAATGCCGTTCGGAGTATCAAGGGAGGCGTTTCCGCTCGTTACTGCTTCATTCCACCTCTTGGATTTTCAGTTCTCCTATACAGAACTGTTACGCTCTTTTATTTATATAGTGCCGTATCTTTTCAATACGGAACGTGTCGCACCCCAGAACTGGTCGCCTCCACCTCCGCCCTCCTTTGAGGTGTTCTTCATCAAGACATTTACCATCTTGATTACAGCGGTTGCACTGTAATTTCCGTCAACGTCATAAATGTAGTTGAACGGGTTGTAATTGTGAGAGTGAGCCATATCAATAAGGTTGAACACCTTTATTTTATAGCCGTAGCTCTTCAACATTTTTCCCGTAGAGCGAAGAAGCTCTCCTTTAGGGTCGGTGCAGACATAGCTTGTGTTTGCCTGCATAAGATTCGGCTTTACATAGAAACGGGATTTACCCGAACCTGAACCGCCGATTACCATAACATTGAGGTTTTTCCTCGTCTGCCTTGTGTTAAGTGACATTTTCACATCATTCGTAAGAATAATGTTATTGTCCATAACAAACTCGCCCTTTTTCGGCTTAGGCTGGTCACGAGGTTTTTTCTCGCCATTCTTCGGCTTAGGCGGCTTGTCCAGAAGCAAAGCTATTTCTTTCTTATTTGCCCACCTTGAAGAACCGTGTTCCTCGCCCTTTCGGTGAAACCTCTTCTTGCCTGTTACTTTCATAAGGACGTAAAGACCGATACCGAAAGCAGTAAACAGAGGGAACATTAAAGCATTGCCGCCAGCCTTGACTTGTTCAAAAACAAGCTCGGTATCCATAAGGGTTGTTTCCAAGCTATTCGCAAGGTTATCGAAATCAACCTTGCCTTCCTCATCTGATGAAAGGTCAAAACACGCTCCCAGCGAAGCCGCAAAATAAATTACGAATACGGCAAGCACCGCATAAATGCTGATTGTAACGAAATCAGGCTTTTTTGCTACTCGGCTCATTTGCGTGACCCCCTATCCAGCTTCTTATGCTTGATAGCGTCGGCTGTCAACGCTGCCTTTGCTTTAGCCTTTTTCAGCAGATTATTCACAATAGTCTGCTTTTTCGCTTTGTCGATAATTCTTTCAGCCTTTGCCGCTGTCATTCCAAAGCTGTCCATAAGCTGTTTTTTCGCCGTTTCTCTGTCAGACAAATCAAGTCTGACTACCGTAGAACCGCCACGCACCGTAAATGCGGATTGTGTTTCACGCTCAATAAGGTACTCTTTGAACTGAACCTGCTTCGGCTCATCGACAAATCCTAGCCTTTCAGCTTTTGTCATAATCGCCTTGACCGTTTCCGTATCCTCAACCTTTAAATGCTGACGGATACTTTTTTCAATCTCGGCTCTGTCACGTGTGTTTGCAGAAAGGACAACAAAATGCCCTCGCTCATCGGTAATGGTAAGCTTCGGAGTATCTTCCTCCTGAAACTGCATTTTCGCAAATGAGAACTTATCCGTCAGAACATTCTCGTTTTCAAACTTGATGTCCTTTTCGTAATAAGCCATCTGCTCAAGCTGTCTTGAACCGCTTAAATAGTATCCAAGCTGCTGGTCGGACAGCTTTGTGGTAAGTGCGTTCGCCGCTTCAACCGCCTTGACCTGACTAAACCCAAGCCGTTCCTGCAAGACACGTTCCACTTTGGATTTCGTACAGAAATTCATTGTGACCTTTTTGCCCTGCTCGGTATCGCTGAATGTGATTTTCAGCTTTCCTTTGGAATCTTTCTGAACATCAATCTCGGTTTTGGCAAGCTCGCTGTGGAGCTTTTTGAAATTCTCTACAGCCGCCTCCATCTGCTTTTCGTAAGCAGCACCGAAAATGCACTTGACGCCGTTCTGCGTTTCCATAAAATTCACAGGTATGTCGTGGTCTGAACAATACATTTGGAAACCCTCAACCTGTTCCTTTTCAATGGTAATCATACGCTCGGTCTGCTCAGGCTGTTTCAGCTTCTCTCGGACAATATCCTGAACTATGGCATTTACCGCTTCCTTATCTTTTACATTGAAGAAAAGGGAAAGAGTATTTTCTTTGCCGTGTTCCTGTATCGCCGCAACAGGAATGTCCATTTCTTTTGCCCGTTTGAGAAATTCTCCGTAATCGTCTTTTGCAAACGATGGGAGCATTGTTACCTCACCGCCCTCTTTCAGCTTTTGGTATGTCACCTCGCCGCCTGACAATACCTGCTGTTTTTCGGACTGCTTCTTCCGTGCCGCTTCTCGTTCCTTTTCGATTGCAACCTTGAGCATATCCAAAAGGATTTCGGTTGCCTTTGAAACGATTTGCGTTGACACGCTTACGCCCGCACTTGCTACATCATCCCCGTGCATATTCTCTGCCTCCCTTCTGAGTGGTATGTGAAAGGAGCAGTTTAACCCCTTTCACATATTCCGGTCACTCAGAGGGTGTTTTTATAACCCAAAGAAAAAGATTTGTAGCAAATTATAAATCGAGATAATCATTCAAGGTCATAATTGTACAACTTAGCCATTATTTCCTTGAATGTTCGGATACTCTTTGAAACTGCTGCTTGTGATACCCCTTCAAGCTCTGCAATCTCTGCTTCCGTGAATTTATGCAGATAATACATCATTCCACGCTTGTAAACCTTATCGTCGAAAAACTGTTTAAGGTATTCCAAGTACATATCGCTATGTATATCTTCATCGGGAGCCTGCGTCACCATTCCTAGCTTTGCTTCGTAATCTTCATTACCGAGATAGATTTTCTTCAATCCGTGCCTACGCTCACGAGAACGCTGTCTTTCAGTTTCTTTACGAGCCGCCTCGAAAACCTCCAGCACATCATCTTCAACGATGACTGTAGTTTCCTGTGAACAGTTATTTTTATATACACTTGCGAGAACAAGGCAGTTTCTACCGTCCTCGGTCTTATATACTTCAACTTTGATTTCTTCATCTGACATAGTCGTTTCCTCCGAAATTTTGAATTTTTGTGTGAATCAAAATTTCGGCTTGGAGGAGAACGACATCGTTCCATACCTTTTAAATATGGAAGAACAAAAAATCCCCTGTCATACGGTATAAACCGCATAACAGGGGATAATACTAACATTTCATTATAAATCTGAACGCACAGTTCAGTATAAATGCTCACGAATCCCGTAACAACAGCTACGCTTTTTTTGAGCAATCAATATTTACTTTTATGCCTGTGAGATACGCTTATATTCGCTGCTTAAAATAGGCAGCGAAATGCAGGAATTACTCCAGCACATAAAAACCTCCAGTCCAAAAACTGAACCGGAGGGATTAAGACAGCAAAATGCTCCTCGTCACAATTCAGTTTTTTTTGACGAGGTAATTGCATATTCTATTTGAACCAACAGTACATCTTATTACAGAACCTTTATGCCATTATAATTTCGACAGATTTCTGTATAATAATATGTAACGGAGGTGAACTGCAAGTGCATACTGAACCTGAAACGCTCGGTAAAATCATCAAATCTGCCCGACAGCGTTCCGAACTCACAATGGAGGAGCTTGCAGAACGTATAGGCATTACCGAGCGATATTTGTATAGAATTGAAAACGAGGGCAAAAAGCCAAGCTATGATATTCTTTACAAGTTAATCCGAGAGTTGTCCATTTCACCGGACTTGATTTTCTACCCCGAGAAACCGTCCAAAGAATCCGAGGTAGAAAACCTTATCCGTATGCTTTACAACTGCGATGAGCGTTCTCTGGAAGTCGTCAAAGCAACTGCTAAAGCCTTGATTGGTACAGCTTCGGGAAAATAACTGCGTACATACCAAACAAAAAGAGCCGATGAACTATGATTTCTCACGTTCATCGGCTCTGCATCTTTGTGTCTGGCTCTCTGATAACTGTAACTATAAAATTTTTAGCTTCAATTAAATGTTCTTGTTTGCATTTCGGGCAGTAGAGAGGATAGTTTATTAAAATGGTATCCTCTCTTATTCGGTCACGAGTTTTGCCGCCGCAGGTTGGGCAGATAATCCATGCTGTGTTTTGCGTAAGTGGTTCTCCATTAAGATTGTTTAGGAATACATATGCTTTTCCACCATTTGTTTTTTTATCTATTATCTCCATAAAAATCTCCGTAGAATTTAAATTCTTGCATGCTTTCAAGCTCTCCACAAGACTGAAATTTGTCTCTTAGTTAAACTCCTCGGCTTATTGCTATTATCAGCAAATCAACCGACAACTGCTTTTTTCGCTCATTTGTACAGGCAGATATTTTATTCATAACGCTGCTCCTTAATTTATTTAATGTCGTTTCTTTTCTCGGTTTCAGTACAATTTGCCGTCAACTTTGAAAGCAAATCACCCATTTTTATCGGGAATAAGTAACAGCTCATAATCTGCATTTTCTGATTAAGGCTGTGACAAATAATAAAACGCTTTGAATTGATATGCTTTGCAAGTTCGTATCCAACCTTCTCGGGCAATGCCTTAAATTCATCAGGTACAGGAAGCGGCGAGGCGGATTTCGTTCTTGTAAGAGGCGGGTGCATAATGTGAAAAGTGATGTTATCCTTTGCATATTCAATCCGCAGACATTTTGCCAATGCCTCCAACGCACCCTTTGTCGAACTGTAGGGGGAAATATTCACAAAGCCCGTTACTCCCACAGCTGAGCTTGTAAAAATAACCTTGCCTTTCTTCTGCATGCTCATATAAGGCACAACACTTTTTACAAAACGCAGTGCTCCGAAATAATTGACCTCAAAAACATCTTTGTATGTATCAAAATCTGTGTCAGCTTCGCTCTCAAATGTACATTTGCAAGCATTGTGCACAGCAATATCAAACGTGCCGAACTCCGCAGCAGTTTTATCAACCGCCGTCTTTACCTCGTCATAGCTTCTCAAATCCACCTTGTGATAAATAAGGCTGTTACTGTATTGTTTCTTAAGTTTTTCGAAACTATCGGTTTCAATATCCAAAACCGATACCTTGTTTCCGTCAATAAGCAGCTTTTCCGTCATATAGTAACCAATGCCTTGATTTGCTCCTGTGATAATGATATTAGCCATTATTGCCTCCGATTTCCATAAAGAACAGTTGAATATGCTTGTATGCCACAGCACAAAAAGCCGCTTTGTTTTCTTCGGTCAGTTCTCCGCTGAACAGCCATTTCTGTGCATAAAAATAAATGGGAGAGTAATATTTTATCGCAAGATACTTGCTGTCACCATTTGGTATTACACCCATGCTTATCAAGGCTGAAAAGATTTTACTCTGAAAGTTTAACGGTTTATCCAACAGCCATTCCTGATACAGCTTACGAACATCGTCATTGTTGAACTGCTCAATCAGCATAATACGCATAACCTTGTTGCAGAAAGCGTCCATAAGATACTGCTCAAAAAAGTATCTTGCAACCGTATTAATGCCATCAGAAAAAGAATTCTGCCCGTCAGTAAGTCCGTTTTCAAGCTGCGACATTATACTATTTGCAGTTTCAGCAAATCTGTTCAGCAGCTCGTCAAAAATGCTCTGCTTATTTTTAAAGTGGTAATAAACGGAGCTTTCCTTTATCCCTACCTGCTTGCATATATCCCTTATTGATACTGCGGTATAGCCTTGCTTTGAAAACATATCCAAGGATATTTCCAGTATTTTTTCTTTTGTACTGCTCATATAAGCCTCCTCGTCTAACAGATGTTAGATATATTATACCTAACATCTGTTAGATTGTCAAGAGGCTTTTTAAAATTTTCCCAATAAATAATGCCGATGAACTGTGTTTTCTCACATTCATCGGCTCTGCACCCTTGTGTCCGGCTCTTTGATTTTAACATCAAAAAAATCAAGAAAAAAGGCAACTATAGAAAACATATTGGTATCATAGTCAAAAGATAATATTGATTTTGTCAATGTATCTCTTAACTCTTCTTTACCCTTTTCACTTATTGAATATACTGTACGAAATGGCATATTTCCGTTTTTTTCAGATGCACCAACAATTAATCCTTTCTTATCCAAGGTTCGTAAAGTTGCATAGTATCTATTAATTGTCAATACCATAGGTGCTATAAAATAACTAAAGGCTGTTTATTTTAAAATAAAGTATATCTTATGGCACGATTTATACAAAGATAACAATTTGCATAAATTCTATCTTGACCTTATAATCAGCACTCAAACCTAATGCGAATTTTACTTTATGATAACAAAAACCGCCCGAACTTATAAAAATTCGGACGGTTTCAATATCAAAAATAAACAACAAATCCGAACACATTCTTAGTGACGAAAGTGTTCGGATTATGCGTGATTGGCTCCCCAAGCTGGACTCGAACCAGCGACATCATGATTAACAGTCATGCGCTCTACCGACTGAGCTATTGAGGAATATGGTATATATGATAAGAGCCGGCGCAGCCCTATTTTCCCGAGACGTCACCATCTGAGTATCTTCGGCGTGTATGAGCTTAACTTCTGTGTTCGGAATGGGAACAGGTGGA
>ERZ825670.1535-NODE-1535-length-24798-cov-9.827709_pt1 | contig 24798 bp, 18 predicted proteins | sample MGYA00519929_ERZ825670 | MGnify/ENA primary metagenome ERZ825670 (study PRJEB31778, sample SAMEA3449207) | human gut metagenome | biome: human gut; feature: human-associated habitat; material: faeces | place: United Kingdom | collected 2010/2012 ...
TGGAGGAACCGTTGCCCAGATGGCAGGTGATCAGCTTCAGGCGCTCAATGGGCTCCTCCAGGAACTCAGCGGCACGGTGGCTGACATACTTGTGGCTCGTGCCGTGGAAGCCGTAGCGGCGGACGCCGTACTTCTCATAGTACTCATAGGGGATGGCGTACATATAAGCCTTCGGGGGCATGGTGGAGTGGAAAGCCGTGTCAAAGACCGCAACGTTCGGCTTGTCCTGACCAAAGACCTTGTAGGAGGCCTCGATGCCCAGGATGGCGGCGGGGTTGTGCAGGGGAGCCAGCGGGCTCAGGTCGTGGATGGCCTTGACGACCTCGGGGGTGATGAGGCAGCTCTCCTTGAACTTCTCGCCGCCGTGGACCACGCGGTGACCGATGGCGTCGATCTCAGAGACGCTGTCGATGACCTTGCCCTCGCCGGTGGTCATCTTCTTCACGACCTCGGTAAAGGCCTCGGTATGGGTGGGGAAGATGGCGGGCGTGGTTGCCTTATGGCCGTTGGCCTCATGGGTGATCATGCTGCTTTCCATGCCGATGCGCTCGCACAGACCCTTGCAGAGGACTTTCTCGCCCTCCATATCGATCAGCTGGTACTTCAGGCTGGAAGAACCGCAGTTGATAACCAGAATTTTCATGGAATATCCTCCTTAAATTGGCAGGGTAGATTGCCCTTTCCTAAATGCTGATTTTATTATATAATGGTATAAATAAATTTTCAAGCGCAAGTTCTGCAAGATAGCACAATTTTTGCACAGAACGCCAAAGTACTTTTTTAACAATCTATCGCCAAAGAATCAGGAGCCAATTGTTATGGATTTCACAGGCATTATTGCCGAATACGACCCCTTCCACAACGGCCATGCGGCCCAGCTGGCTGCCGTGCGCGCCGCAGGGGCACAGTGTATTGCCGTCTGTATGAGCAGCGGCGCGGTGCAGCGCGGCGGTGTGCCGATCCTGCCCGAGAGCGTGCGGGTGCGCGCGGCGCTGGATGCCGGGGCTGACCTTGTGGTAGCCCTGCCCGCGCCCTACGCCTGCGCCACGGCGGAGCAGTTCGCCGCCGCGGGCGTGCACCTGCTGGCCGCGCTTGGCTGTGATACGCTGGCCTTCGGTGCAGAGACCCCCGACGCGGCGGCTCTGCTGGACACGGCCCGCCTGCTGGACGGGGAGGAACTGAACGCCCGCATCCGCCAAAATCTTGCCACCGGCATGACCTATGCCGCCGCCCGGGCCGCGGCTGCCGACGCGCTGCACCCCGGCACCGGCGGCCTGCTGCGCACGCCCAACAACATTTTGGGCATCGAGTACTGCAAGGCGATCCTGCACCGGCACGCGGCTCTGACGCCGCTGGCACTGCCGCGGCTTGGCGCGGCGCACGGCGGCGGGGCAGGGGCGCACGCGGGCACGCCGATGGCCAGCGCCAGCTTTCTGCGCGGCCTGCCGCAGCCCGATTGGGAGCCGTTCGTGCCCGCCCGCGCGGCGGAGCTGTACGGCAGGGCTGCGGCGGACGGCCTTTTGCTGGACGGTGCAAGACTCGAGACCGCCGTTCTGGCCCTGCTGCGGATGCAGGACCCCGCGGATTTTGCGCAGGTGCGCGGCGTGAGTGAGGGACTGGAAAACCGCCTGACCGCCGCCGTGCGGGAAGCCGACAGCCTCGACGACCTCTACACCCGCTTGAAAACCAAGCGCTATCCCCATGCGCGTCTGCGGCGGCTGGTGCTGGACGCGGCGCTTGGCTTCCCGGCAGAACTGCCAATGCCGCCGTACCTGCATGTGCTGGGGGCACGCAAAGCGGCGCTGCCGCGTTTAAAACAGGCGTCGCTGCCCGCCGCGACAGCGCTGGCAGACCTGGCCTGCACCGGCTCGGAGGCAGCAAAAATCAGCAGACTGCATAATAAGGCAGTTGATTTTTCGTCATTATGCAGAGAAAAAATTCAGCCTATGGGGCTTGCGTTCACGGCTAAGCCGGTGGTAATATAATTCTATATGGATAAAAAATGCGTGTGATACAACATTGTTGCACTTTTAACGCGCAAAATCGGTACGAAATGAAGGAGTAAAACATGGCGCTGCACGTAATGGACGAAGCAAACCACTGCCTTGGCTGCAAGGTGCCCCGCTGCCAGCAGGGCTGCCCGATCCACACCAATATCCCCGAGGTCATCCGCCTTTTGAAGGCCAATAAGCTCGACGAAGCGGGCCGTATGCTGTTTGAGAACAACCCCCTGACGACGGTCTGCTCGCTGGTCTGCAACCACGAAAACCAGTGCGAGGGCCATTGCGTGCGCGGCATCAAAGGTGCGCCGGTGCACTTCTCGGTCATCGAGAACTACATCTCGTCCACCTACGCCAGCCAAATGACCCAGGGTCCCGCGCCGTCCAACGGTAAAAAGGCCGCCATCATCGGCTCCGGCCCGGCGGGCCTGACCATTGCGGTCATCCTGGCGCGCTACGGCTACGACGTCACGATCTTTGAGAGCCACGATAAGATCGGCGGCGTGCTGCGCTACGGCATCCCGGAGTTCCGCCTGCCCAAGGCCGTGCTGGACGATTTCGAGTACCGCCATCTGCGCTTAAAGGGCATCAAGGTCCGCCCCAACACCGACGTGGGCAAGGCGCTGAAAATTGAGGATCTGTTCCGCGACGGCTACAAGGCCATCTTCATCGGCACCGGCGTCTGGCGGCCCAACACGCTGCACATCAAGGGCGAGAGCCTCGGCAACGTGCACTACGCCATCAACTATCTGCAGAATCCCGATGTCTACCACCTGGGCAATCGGGTCATCGTCATCGGCGCGGGCAACGCGGCCATGGACGTGGCGCGCACCGCCATCCGCCACGGCACGCGGCATCTCGAGTGCTTCTCGCTGTCCAGTCACATTACGGCCAGCGAGTACGAGGCAAGCTATGCCAAGCTGGAGGGCGTGAACTTCATCTTTAACAAAAAGCCGTTGGAGATCACCGACAAGGGCGTCGTCTTTATCGACCTGAACGAGGCCGAGGACGGCACGCTGACCGAGATCCCCGGCACCGAAAAGCTCTACCCGGCGGACAGTGTCATTGTGTCCATCAGCCAGGGCCCCTGCACGACGATCACCGACAGCACGAAGAATCTGAAAACTACCCCGCGCGGCCTGTTTGAGACCGACGAGGTGGGCCGCACGAGCATCCCCGGCATCTTTGCCAGCGGCGATGCCGTCAAGGGTGCGCGCACCGTCGTCGAGGCCGTCGCCTACAGCAAGAACGTAGCCGAGGCCATGCACGAGTACATGCAGACCCTGCCCCCCGACCTCCCCGACGAGTACGCGAATGTGGCCGTAGCGGAGTACGATGAGGGAAACTAAGTAAAAACACCCCTGTGCCGATTTAACGGCACGGGGGTGTTTTGCTGCACTGCGCAATGAAATATTTCCGGGACACATGTAGGGCGGCCAGCCCTCTGGCCGCCGTGCCCGTTTACGGCAGTGAGAAACCTTGGGCAATACCGTAAACCTGCGGGCCGGGCATGTCCGGCCCCTGCCGCGTGGGTCACCGCTTCCTTGCAAACGCCCGCGCGTGCTCCACAAATTCCCGGGCGGCGGGGGAGAGCGCTGTCCGCGACAAGCATGCCAGCCCAATCGTGCGCTTGGCGGCGGGCTCTAATTGCAGCACCTGGCACCCCGCGCTGGCCGCGCCCTCCTTGAACATCAGCTCGGGCATCAGCGCCAGTCCCTGCCCGCAGGCGACCATTGCGATCATGCTCTGGTCATCCACGATGTAGCACCGGCTCGACACATGCAGGTCGTTCTTTTTAAAGTAGCTCTGGATGTCGGCATCCACGTCGGACTGCTGGCTGACGAACGGCTGGCTGCGCAGCTCCTCGGCCCGCACCACGCCGGGGCGGCGCGGCTGGTAGTCGGGCGGCGCGATGCAGATGAGCCGGTCATCATAGAGCGGCTCAAAATCCAGATCGTGGGCGCTGGAGTTGGAGAGGAACCCCAGCTCCACCGCGCCGGTTTTCAGCCAGCCCGTGATGTCGTCATACGACCCCTGGTAAATCTGCACGTCGATGCCCGGGAACGCTGCGCGGAAGCCCGGCACGATCTTGGGCAGCCAGGTCACGCAGGCCGAGTTGAACACCCCCAGCCGCAGTGCGCCCTTGTGCATCCCGTTGATCTGGGCAATCGACTGGTCAAGCGACTCGCTGCTGGCGAGCATCTGCTGGATGGCGGGCATGAGCTTTTCGGCGGCGGCGGTCAGCGTGACGCCGCTTTTGGTGCGGGTGAACAGCGGAAAGCCGCACTCGGCCTCCACGCCCGATACCGCGTGGCTGACGGCGGACGGCGTGATGTGCAGCCGCTCCGCCGCGGCGGCAAAGGTACCCAGCTGTGCTACAATGCTTAACAGCTGGCAGTCTGTCAGTGTCATGAGCTGCATCTCCTGTAGTGAAAAAAATTCATGTGATGTATGAAAAAGTGTAGCTTTACTTCATGTCTATACTGTACTATTATAGTAGCAGAAAGTCAATGCCTGCGGCGCACAACGCAGGCAATGAATAGACTCCTCTCCCTCCAACCTTGCCCTGCCGGCCCGCACACCGGTGGGGCTTTTTTTATTGGCCGGATTGTGGTATGATGATAATAAAGCCTTCCCCGGAGGGGGAAGGTGCCCCGAAGGGGCGGATGAGGGGCAAAGCGGCTGTGGTTGCCCGCAAACGGGTTGTGTCGGCAAGGCCGCCCCTCATCAGTCACTTTCGGTGACAGCTTCAGTCTCCGCGCCAAGAGCCGCCTTCGGCGGTTGCGCTCCGACACGCGCCTGCGGGCGCAGCCCCTCGGGGGAAGCCCTTATATGGAGGATAAAAAATCATGACAAAATCTCGCGGGGTGCGGGGCGCGGCAGGCGGTTGCGCGGTGGCATCCCTGGTATATCTTCTGGTGCGCGGCCTGCTCACGCTGCTGGTCAGCGCACTGATGGGGCTGGCCCACCCCGGTGCCAGTCTGGCCAAGCCGCTGGGCTTCAGCGGGGTCAGCACGGCGCTGTTTCAACTGCTCATCGGGCTGGGGGCCATCGTGCTGACGCTGGTTTTTCTGTTAAAGGTCACGCGGCTGAAAACCAAAGACCTGCGGATCATGCTGCCCGCACCGTGGAGCCCCGGCTTCTGCCTGCCGGTTTTTCTCGGCGTGGCGAACCTTGCCAATCTGGCGGGCGCACTCATCAACCGCCTGACAGGCAGCCCCGCGACCAGTGAAATGCTGCCCAGCGGCGGGCCGGAGCTGCTCATGCAGTTTCTGGCGCTCTGCGTCATGCCCGCCATCGCGGAGGAACTGCTGTTCCGTGGTGCGTTTCAGGGATTGATGCGCCCCTGCGGCAGTGCGGCGGCCATCTTTGCCCCGGCGCTGCTGTTCGGTGTGCTGCATCTCGACCTTGCGCAGGGCCTGACGGCCTTTGCCTGCGGCGTGTTCTTGGGCTGGCTGGCCGAGCGCTCGGGCAGCATCCTGCCGGGGATGCTGCTGCACCTTGTCAACAACGCGCTTGCATTTTTAACGATCTATCTGCGGTATTACGCCCCGGCGGAGGTCTCCTTCGGCGTGGAGCTGTTCATTTTGCTGTTCTTCCCGGCGTTCGGCGCATGGATGATCTGCAATGCCCGCCGTCAGGGGTTCAGCTTTTCGGCGGGACTGCGCCCAGGCGTGGATGTGCTGACCGTTTTTACCAGCCCGGTCTACTGCGCAACGGTGCTGTTTCTTGTGGCCTACGCTGCCATTTTTGTACATTGAGGGGATAGTATGACCGATGAAGAACTGATGCGTGCCGCGCTGGACGAGGCAAAGATCGCCGCCGACCTCGGCGAGGTCCCCGTCGGCGCGGTGGTCGCGAAGGACGGCGAGATCGTTGCCCGCGCCCACAACCTGCGGGAGAGCGGCAAAAATGCCACCTACCACGCCGAGCTGATGGCGATTGACGCGGCCTGCAAGGCGCTGGGCGGTTGGCGGCTCTGGCAGTGTGAGCTGTTCGTTACGCTCGAGCCCTGCCCGATGTGCAGCGGAGCCATCATCAACAGCCGTTTAAAGCGGGTCGTCTACGGCGCACGCGACCCCAAGGCGGGCTGCTGCGGCAGCCTGACCGATCTGTTCGCCCTGCCGTTCAACCACCATCCTGTCATAGAATCGGGCCTGCTGGAGGACGAGGCGCAGGCCCTGCTGCAGGATTTTTTTGTGATGCTGCGGGAAAAACGGAAGAAGAAATAGCGCCTTTTTCCTTGGCCCCCTCTGGGAGGGGGCTCCGCCCGCAGGCGGTGGGGGAGAGAGCCTTGCGGTCATCCGAAATATTTCGGGCCATGGCGAGGCTCTCTCCCTCCGCCCCTTCGGGGCACCTCCCTCCCAGAGGGAGGCAAGCAAGTGGGCAATGAATTGAGGTTTTACCATGACAAATAACGTTTTCATCACCGGCGGCAGCCGCGGCATCGGTGCGGCGGCGGTGCTGGCCTTTGCCCGGGCGGGCTATAACGTCGCCTTTACGTACAATTTCCACCCCGATGCCGCCGACGCCGTGCGCCGTCAGGCCGAAGAAATCAACCCCGGCGGCCTCTATCTTGCCATCCGGGCCGACGCGGGCGACCCCGCCCAGGTGCGCGCCGCCGTTGCCCGGGCCGAGCAGGAACTCGGCAGTCTGCAGGTGCTCGTCTGCAATGCGGGCATCGCGCAGGTCAAGCTGTTCACCGACACCACCGACGAGGACTGGCGGCGGATGATGGCCGTTGATCTGGACGGCGCGTTCTACGCCTGCCGCGCGGTGCTGCCCGGCATGATCCACCGCAAATACGGCCGCATCCTGCTTGTCAGCAGCATGTGGGGCCAGACCGGCGGCAGCTGCGAGGTCGCCTACAGCGCGGCCAAGGCAGGGCTCATCGGCCTTGGCAAGGCCCTTGCCAAGGAGGAAGGCCCCAGCGGCATCACGGTCAACGTCATTGCGCCCGGTGTCATCAACACCGACATGATGGCCGGCTTTACCGACGAGGACCGCGCCGCGCTGGCGGAGGAGACTCCTGTGGAGCGCCTCGGTGAGCCGGACGAGATCGCCCGCACGATGGTCTTTCTCGCCGATGAGGCCAGCGGCTACATCACGGGGCAGGTGCTCGGCGTAAACGGGGGACTGGTGATCTGATGCGCGCCGAATACCGCGAGGGCGAACGCTTTGAGCGCCTGACCTTCACCGGGGAAACGTTTTACGACTGCGACTTTTCGGACTGCGTTTTTGCCGACTGCATGTTTGAGGACTGCAAGCTCGACCACAGCGTCCTAACCGAATGCCAGTTCCTGCGCTGCACGGTCACCAATTTGAAAACCACTATGTCACGCGCAAAATTCACAGATTTTGAGAACTGTACGCTGAACAACATCGACTGGATGTCCCTGCAGGGCGACGGCGCGTTTGCTGACCCCATCGAGAGCCTGCGGGACTGCCGCCTGAAATACAACACCTTCACCGAAATGAACCTGACAAAGTTCAAATTTGCGGGCAGTGTCATACAGCGCTCGATGTTCGCCAAGTGCAATCTCGTCAGCGCGGATTTTGAGAAATGTGACCTGCTGGACACCGAGTTTTTCCAGTGCGATATGCGCAAGGCAAACTTCAAAGAGGCCAGCGGGTATAAAGTCGACATTTTCGGCTGCAAGCTGCAGGACGCAAAATTCTCCCTGCCGGAGGCAGTGTCGCTGCTGGGAGATTTGAGGATCAAATTGCTGTGAAAATATACAGCTTGAAAAGCTGTCTGATGCGTATACAATTCGGCGCCTGGCGTAAAGGCCCCCTGGCTGCCGCCCTTGCAGCGGAAACAGATATTACACACCCCGCCCCCTCTTTGCATATTATACCGCAAAGGGGGCTTTTTATGGCGCTTTTCCAAAATGGCATTGACGTGTCGCGCTATCAAGGCAATATCAACTGGGGCAGGGTGGCGGCGGCGGGCAAGCAGTTTGCCATTGTCCGCGTCGGTTCCGGCAACAGCGGCGGCCTGTACGTGGACCCGTACTTTTTACAGAACGTCAACGGGGCCAAGGCCGCGGGTCTGCGGGTGGGGGCCTACTACTATACCTACGCCCGCACCCGCGCCGCCGTCGTCAACGAGCTGACGACGTTCCTGAACGTCATGGACGGCCTGCAATTGGAGTACCCGGTCTTTGTGGACGTCGAGGACTCGAGCCTTACCAGCCTGGGCAGTGCCGAGCTGACAAGTCTGGTGCAGTACGCCATGGACATTCTCTACCAGCGCAAATGGTACGCCGGGTGGTACAGCTACACAAACTATATCAACAGCTACCTGAATGCCGCCGCGCTGAGCCGGTACCCGTTGTGGGTCGCGGATTACCGCTCGGCGCTGGGGTACAACGGCAGCTATGCCATGTGGCAGTACACAGGCAGCGGCAGGACCAGCGGAATCTCCGGCGCGTGCGACCTGGACCGCAGCTACAAGGACTTCCTGCCCGAGATCAAAGCCGGAGGCTACAACAACTATGGGGTCTCCGGCCCTTCTATGGAGACGGTCAGCGGCAAGCGTCTGGTTGTGTTCAACGCCCGGTGCGAGTATTTTAATACCGCCAACTTCAACGATGTGGTCGGCTACCTGCCGCTGGGCAATTACTGCGTGGTAAAGCAGAGCACACGGAAATATAACGGCTATGACTGGGTCATCTTCCGCTATCAGGGCACCGAATATTGGACCGCCGTCATAGGAGACCGCAACCGGGTGGAGGACTGTAACTGTGACTGCAATTAAAAACAACTTGACAACAACTGAATGTTGTATTAAACTGAACTTATAGGGGCGGAGGCGGGCATCGGCCTCTGCAGAAAGAAAATCTGACCAAATCAAATTTGACAAACCGCTGTGCCTTGTGGTTTAATAAATCTACATGTGCAAAAACTACCACTGTTTTACTATAAATTCGGAGGGACCCGCCGCATGGCAAAAAAACAACAGGAATACGGCAATGACAGCATCCGCCAGCTGAAGGGCGCGGACCGTGTGCGAAAACGCCCGGCGGTCATCTTCGGCTCCGACGGTGTCGAGGGCTGCGCTCATTCCATTTTTGAAATTATTTCCAACTCCATCGATGAGGCACGCGACGGCCACGGCAACCGCATCAATGTCACGCTGTTCCCGGACCACGTCGTCGAGGTCGAGGATTTTGGCCGCGGCATCCCCGTTGACTACAACAAGGCCGAGGAGCGCTGGAACTGGGACCTGGTCTTTTGCGAGCTGTACGCCGGCGGCAAATACGCCGAGGGCAGCGGCAACTATGATTTCAGCCTGGGCCTGAACGGTCTGGGCCTGTGCGCCACCCAGTATGCCAGTGAGTGGATGACCGCCGACATCTACCGCGACGGCTTCCACTATCACCTCGACTTCAAAAAGGGCGGGAACGTCGGCGGCCTGCAGAAGGAGCCGTTCAAGGGCAAGCGCACCGGCTCGGTCATCCGCTGGAAGCCCGACACCGAGGTTTTCACCGACATCGCCGTCCCGGCGGAATCCTTCAAGGATATGCTCCGCCGTCAGGCCGTCGTCAACGACGGCGTTACGCTGGTCTTTACCGACAAGTCCGGCAGCGACGCCGAAAAATTCGAGTACCTGTACGAGCATGGCATCACCGACTACGCTAACGAACTGGTAGGGGACAAGGCCCTGACGCCCGTGTATTTCTGCTCCGGTGCCGCCGCGGGCCGTGACCGCGCCGACCAGCCCGACTATCAGGTCAAGATGAACGTCGCGTTTGCGTTCTCCAACACCGTGCAGTGTCTGGAGTATTACCACAACTCCAGCTGGCTCGAGCACGGCGGCAGCCCGGACCGCGCCGTGCGCACGGCATTCGTCAGCCAGATCAACGCCTGGCTGAAAAACAAGGGTCTGTACAAAAAGAACGAGAGTGCGATCACCTTTGCCGACGTGCAGGACTGCCTTGTGCTTGTCTCGTCCAGCTTCTCCACCCGCACGAGCTACGAGAATCAGACGAAAAAGGCCATCACGAACAAGTTCGTGGCCCAGGCCATGACCGAGTTCCTGAAGCATCAGCTTGAGGTCTACTTCATCGAGCACCCCGACGAGGCCGAAAAGGCCTGCAAGCAGGTGCTCATCAATAAGCAGAGCCGCGAGCACGCCGAAAAAGCGCGCATCACCATCAAAAAGACGATGACCCAGCAGATGGATCTGGCCAACCGCGTGCAGAAGTTCGTGGACTGCCGCACGAAGGATGCCTCCCGCCGCGAGCTGTACATCGTGGAGGGTGATTCCGCTATGGGCGCGGTCAAGCAGAGCCGCGACTCGGAGTTTCAGGCTATCATGCCCATCCGCGGTAAGATCCTGAACTGCCTGAAAGCCGACTACGCCCGCATTTTCAAATCCGAAATCATCACCGACCTGATCCGCGTCATGGGCTGCGGCGTCGAGCTGGGCGGCAGCCACAACAAAGACCTGGCTAGCTTCAATCTGGACAACCTGCGCTTTAATAAAGTCGTCATCTGCACCGATGCCGATGTGGACGGCTACCAGATCCGCACGCTGGTTTTGACGATGCTCTACCGTCTGACGCCGACTCTCATCAACAAGGGCTATGTCTATATCGCCGAGTCGCCGCTGTACGAGATCAACACGAAGAGCAAGACCTATTTTGCGTACACCGAGCCGGAGAAGGCCGACATCCTGCGCCGTATCGGTGACGAAAAATACACGATCCAGCGCTCGAAAGGTCTGGGCGAGAACGACCCCGAGATGATGTGGCTGACGACGATGAGCCCCGACAGCCGCCGCCTGATCAAGGTGCTGCCCACCGACGCCGAGCGCACCTCCGCCGTGTTTGACCTGCTCCTGGGCGATAACCTCCAGGGCCGCAAGGAGCACATCGCCGAGCACGGCGCGGAGTATCTGGACGATCTGGACGTGAGCTGATACGCGCCCGGCGGGAGAACACCCCTGCGATTGCCGCGCGTGTAGGGGCGGGGCATGCCCCGCCCGTAACCTTCCCGTAAACGCTTTGCTCCCGGTAAGTGAAGGGCCGGACATGTCCGGCCCCTACCGGGCGGCTGTGAAATATAGGATAAATCATAATGGCAAAACGTAAAGAAAAAAAACTGACCCCTGCGCGCCCGCAGCTGGGCGATAACGTCGAAATTTTATCGGCGGGCGAGGTGCTGGAATCTGCCATCACCGATACGCTGGAAACCAACTATATGCCCTACGCGATGAGCGTCATCGTCTCCCGTGCCCTGCCGGAGATCGACGGCTTCAAGCCCGCCCACCGCAAGCTGCTCTACACAATGTACGAGATGGGCCTGCTCAAGGGCAACCGCACCAAGAGCGCCAACATCGTCGGCAGCACGATGCACCTGAACCCCCACGGTGACGCCGCGATTTACGACACGATGGTCCGCATGGGCCGCTCCAACGAGAGCCTGCTTGTGCCCTTCGTGGACTCCAAGGGTAACTTCGGCAAGGCGTACAGCCGCGATATGGCCTACGCCGCCGCCCGTTACACCGAGGCTAAGCTCGAGCCGGTCTGCGACGAGCTGTTCCGCGACATCGACAAGGACACCGTCGATTTTGTGCCCAACTACGACGGCACGACGACGGAGCCGACGCTGCTGCCCGTCACTTTCCCGACGATTCTGGCCAACAACACGCTGGGCATCGCCGTCGGCATGGCGTCCAACATCTGCTCCTTCAACCTCGAGGAACTCTGCAATGCGACGATTGCCCTGATGAAGGACCCGCAGGCCGATTTGCGGGAAATCATTCCGGCCCCTGATTTCGTCGGCGGCGGCACGATTCTGTACGACGCCGCCGAGATGCAGAACGTGCTGGAAAATGGCCGCGGCAGCGTCCGCGTCCGCGCTAAGTGGAGCTACGACAAGGAAAACAACTGCATCGACGTCACGCAGATCCCGCCCACGACGACGGTAGAAGCCATCATGGACAAGATCACCGAGTTGGTCAAGCTGGGCAAAATTCGCGAAATCTCCGATATGCGCGACGAGACCGACCTGAACGGCTTAAAGCTGACGATTGATTTGAAGCGCGGCCAGGATCCCGACAAGCTGATGGCGCGCCTGTACAAGGCCACGCCGTTGGAGGACAGCTTCGCCTGCAACTTTAACGTGCTGATTGCGGGCCAGCCCAAGGTGCTGGGCGTGCGCAGCATCCTGAACGAGTGGATCGCCTTCCGCGCCGAGTGCGTGCGCCGCCGCACCTACTACGATTTGCAGGGCAAGCAGAAGCGCCTGCATCTGCTCAAGGGCCTGAAGGCAATCCTGCTCGACATCGACAAGGCCATCGAAATCGTGCGCAACACCGCCGAGGAGACCGAGGTCGTGCCGAACCTGATGATCGGCTTCGGCATCGACGAGGTGCAGGCCGAGTACGTGGCCGAGATCAAGCTGCGCCACCTGAACCGCGAGTATATTTTAAAGCGCACCGAGGAAATTGAAGAACTCGAAAACGCGATTGCGGACCTGGAGGATATTCTCAAGCGCCCGGCACGCATCAACAAGATAATCATGAAGGAGCTGGCCGACGTCGCCAAAAAGTACGGCAAGCCCCGCCGCTGCGAGATCATGTACGAGGTGCCCGCCGTTGAGGGCGAAGAGCCGGAGCAGCAGATTCCCGACTACCCCGTGCACCTGTTCTTCACGCGGGACGGCTACTTCAAGAAGATCACGCCCCAGAGCCTGCGCATGAGCGGCGAGCAGAAGCTCAAGGACGGCGATGAGGTATTGTTCACCTGCGAGAGCACGAACAGCGTCGAGCTGCTGTTCTTCACAAATCATCGTCAGGTTTACAAGTCACACGCCTATGATTTCAACGACAGCAAGGCGAGCGTCCTCGGCGATTACGTCGCCAGCGCCCTCGGCATGGAGGAGGGCGAGGTCCCGCTGTATATGGTCGTGACCCCCGATTACAAGGGCTGGATGCTCTTCTTCTACGACAACGGTAAGTGCGCCAAGGTGCCACTGTCCAGCTACGAGACAAAGCAGAACCGCCGCAAGCTGCTGAAAGCCTACAGCGACAAGGCCGAGCTGGCCTTTATGCGCCACCTGCCCGAGGAGACCGAGCTGGCAATTTTCACCACCAACAACCGTTTACTGCTCGTCGGCAGCGCACTCATACCCGAAAAGACGACCCGCGACACCGCCGGTGTCAGCGTTGTGGCGCTGAAAAAGAATGCCAAAATCGCCCGCGTCACGCTGGCCGAGGGCCTTGAGCTGAACGACGCCCCGCGCTACCGCGTGCGCACCCTGCCCGCCGCCGGTGCGATTTTGAAGGACGACGACAGAGCGGAGCAGCTGACGCTGTAAGGTGATACTGCACGAAGCTCCGTAGGGGCGCATTCTATATGCGCCCGCAAGGTGTCTGCCGTCTGACGGGCGGATATAGAATCCGCCCCTACGGTGTTAACCGAAAAAAGTGCTTGACAATCTTGATACTTTGTGCTAAAATATTTCAGCAATCGTTCAGATGGCTGCTCCGCCCGGACAGGATGCCGGGTGCTGGTAGCCGCAATTCGGAGATTGTGATGAGCACATATATTGAGTATGGCTCCTTTTATCATGATCGAGAAAGAGGTGAAATAACCATGAAGCAGGGCATCCATCCGAACTATGTGGACTGCACCATCACTTGTGCCTGCGGCAACGTGATCCACACCCGTGACACCAAGCCGGAGATCCACGTCGAAGTCTGCAGCAAGTGCCATCCCTTCTACACCGGCAAGCAGAAGCTGGTCGATACCGGTGGCCGCGTCGAGCGCTTCAAGCGCCGCTTCGCCAAGTCTGGCAAGTAATTCCGTTTTTTGTACCCCGGATGGTTTTCATCCGGGGTATTTTTTGCTATACATCGAGGTTTCCCACCATGGCCGACTACAAAACCATCCGCGGCACAGCCACCTTTGAATATGAGGAAAAGCGCAGCCGCTTTATCGCAACGGCCTCCTTTGCCGACACGGAGGAAAAGGCTCTGGCCGTGCTGAACGCTGTGCGCGCTGCCAACCGCACGGCGCGGCACAACGTCTACGCCTATGTGCTGCAAAATGGCCGCACGCGGTATTCCGACGACGGCGAACCCGCCAAGACCGCCGGTACGCCCGTGCTGGAGACCATCGGCCACGCGGGTGTGGCAGACGTGATCGTCGTGGTAACGCGGTATTTCGGCGGCATTCTGCTGGGTACCGGCGGGCTGGTGCGCGCCTACACGGCGGCAGCCTCGGGCGCTCTGCAAAGCGCCGAGCTCGTCAGCATGCGGCTGGTCGTCGACTGCAAGGTCCGTGTGAGCTATGCCCAGTTCGAGCAGGCCCAGCGCATCATTGCAGCGGCGGAAACGCGGCTTGACGAGCCGATTTTTGACGATGCCGTGACGCTCTGCTGGCGTATGCCGGCAGGGCAGGAGGAAACGCTCCGCACGGCTCTCAACGAGCTGACCCGCGGCGGGGCAGAGGTAGAAATTTCTGCCCCGCAGTATGCGGCGTTTTAAATTTCTGTAAAAAATCAAATTTTTTCCAACAAAAAAAGAGTGTTTCCCGCACTTTTGTCGTATTTATAAGCAGAGAGCAGAAAAGGGGGCACACTATGACGATCCGTGAAGAGACCGAGGCTATCGAACGGCAGACCCTGAGCCGCTACGCGACTTTAAGCGAAAACAGCCTGGGCCGCCGTGTGCCGCTGGAGCCGGACCCTATCCGGCCCTGCTTCCAGCGGGACCGGGACCGCATTCTGCACTGCAAGGCGTTCCGCCGCTTAAAGCAGAAAACGCAGGTCTTTCTGTCCCCGGAAGGCGACCACTACCGCACCCGCCTGACCCATACGCTGGAGGTCTCCCAGATCGCACGCACAATTTCCCGCGCACTGCGCCTGAATGAGGACCTGACCGAGGCCATCGCGCTCGGCCACGATCTGGGCCATACGCCGTTCGGCCACGCGGGAGAGAGAGCGCTCAACCGGCTCTGCCCGGGCGGGTTCTCCCACTACCGCCAGAGCCTGCGCGTGGTGGATTACTTAGAGCGCGACGGCCAGGGCCTTGACCTGACTTGGGAGGTGCGCAACGGCATTGTGACCCACACGTCCGGCGCGTGGGCCCGCACGCCCGAGGGCTGCGTTGTGCGCCGTGCCGACCACATTGCGTTTCTGAACCACGACATTGAGGACGCCATCACCGCCGGTGTGCTCGACGCGCGCCAGCTGCCGCCCGAGGCCGTCGCCGTGCTGGGACATACCAAATCCGAGCGTATCACGACGATGATCACCGACCTGGTCGCACACAGCGGCAACGGTAAAATCAATTTTTCCCCCGAGGTCGAGGCCGCCTACGCCGTGCTGAAGGACTTCATGTACGCGACGGTCTACGTCGACAAGGAGGCCAAGCGCGAGGAAAAGAAGGTGGACAAGCTCATCAGCGAGCTGTACGCCCGCCTGTGCGACGAACCGGCCCTGATGCCGAACTTTTATATGCAGATCGCCTACAATGAGGGCGTGGACCGTGCCGTGACCGACTACATCAGCGGCATGAGCGACGAGTTCGCCACGCGCCTGTTTGAGGAACTGTTCGTTCCGCAGAAGTGGAAGGTTTTGTGAGCAAATAATAAATAAGAAATAATAAATAATAAAGATTGTGGAGCGCGTCGCTGCGCGCCACTCAAAAAATCACGTAGGGGCGCATTCTATATGCGCCCGCGGAGGTCTGCGCCGCCGCAAACGGGCACGGGCGGATATGGAATCCGCCCCTACGATTTTGTTTTCGACCAAAGGGAGAAAACGCCACCGTATTTATTGTCTATTATTTTAAGAAACGGAGGTGCAGCCTATCCCATGATACCCCAGGAATATATACAGGAAGTCGTGCGGCGCAACGACATTGAAGAAGTCATCGGCCAGTATGTCCAGCTGCGCCGCCGCGGACGCACGGCCACGGGGCTGTGTCCGTTCCACAATGAAAAAACGCCGTCCTTCGTCGTTTACCCGGATACCCAGAGCTTTTACTGCTTCGGCTGCGGTGCGGCGGGCGATGTCATCAACTTTGTGCGCAAGTACAACAATCTCGGCTATGTCGAGGCTGTCAAGCAGCTGGCGGGCCGCGCCGGTATGCCGCTGCCCGAGGAGGATGACCGCGAGTCCCGTGCGCGCCAGCGCCTGTTGGAAATCAACCGCTGCGCCGCGCGCTACTTCTATGAGAACCTCAACGCCAAAACGCCGGAAGCCGCCATGGCCCGCCGCTACTGGAAGGAAAAGCGCGGCCTGTCCGACGCCGCCATCCGCCGGTTCGGTCTTGGCTACGCGCCGGAGGACTTCGGCGGCCTGCTGCACTACCTCAAGCGCCGCGGCTTCAGTGAGGAGGAGCTGGAAACCTCCGGCCTCGTCAAGCGCAGCGCCAAGGGCAACCTCTATGACATCTTCCGCCACCGCGTCATGGTGCCCATCATTGATGTGCGCGGGGCCATCATTGCCTTCGGCGGGCGCGTGCTGGACGACTCCAAGCCCAAATACATCAACAGCCCCGAGACGATGGTCTACCACAAATCCCGCACACTTTTTGCACTGAATATCGCCAAAAAGTCAAAAAACCGGCGCTACATTCTCTGTGAGGGCTACATGGACGTCATCTCGATGCATGAGGCCGGGTTTGACACGGCGGTCTGTGCCTGCGGCACGGCCCTGACACCCGAGCAGGCCAAGCTGCTGAGCGAGTACGCCGACGAGGTCGTTTTGAGTTACGACTCCGACGAGGCGGGCCAGAAGGCCACCGAGCGCAGCCTTGGCATTCTGGGCAGCACGACGCTGAAAGTCAGCGTGCTGAGCTACCAGGGCGCAAAGGACCCGGACGAGTTCATCAAAAAATATGGCCGCGAGCGGTTCGAGATGCTCTTGAACGGCACGGCCAACCCGACAGAATTCCAGCTAAAAAAGAGCAAGGCCAAGTATGACCTGCGCAGCGACGACGGGCGGCTGAGCTATATCCGGGAGGCCATCGAGATTCTGACCGAGCGCGGCGTCAGCCCGACGGCGCGGGACGTCTACGCCGGGCGGCTGGCCGACGAGACCGGTGTCTCAAAACAGGCCATCCTTTCCCAACTCAACGGGGCGCTTCAGGCCGCTGCGCGCCGCAGCTACCGCAAGGAGCAGCGCGACCTTTCCAAGGAGGGCATCGCGTCGGACATCCGCGTGCCCTACACCAGCAGCGGGGAATCCGCCCTCGGCGCGGCCAACGCGGCGCGCCAACTGGCCGTGGCCATGCTGCAGGACCCCGAGCAGGTGCCCTACGTCCGTGCGCGGCTGGATATGTCCACCGTGCTGGTGCCCGAGATGCAGCGCGCGCTGGAGGCAATTTTCCGCTGCGTGGACGAGCACCTGCCGCTGAACCAGACGTCATTACAGCAAATGCTGGATGAGGCCGCGTTCCAGCAGCTGGCCCACGGGCAGGCGTACAACCACGACATCCGTCTGCAAAGGCAGGATATTGATATGTATCTGGACCGCTTGCAGACAGCCAAGCCGATCGGTGAGCAGGTCAAGGGTATGAGCGACGGCCAGCTGGAAAGCTACTTTGCAAACCTCGGCAAAAAGAAGGGCGCCCGCCCCGCCGAGACAGACGAATAACGACATTCCGACATATTTTGTCAAACAATAGAAAACCAAAAGGAGAACGTACTTATGGCAGAAAAGAAAGATCCGATCCGCAGCCTGATCGACACGGGCCGCCGCGCCGGCAAGCTGACCAGCAGTGAGATCAGCGACGCAATGGAGGAAAATGGCAACGTTCTTGACGTAGAAGCGATGGAAAAGCTCTACGAGGAGCTGGAAAGCAACGGCATCGAGATCGTCGACGACACGCCCGTTGACGTCAGCAGCGCCCTGCCCAGCTCCGAGGAGGGCGCGGACGACTACGAGGACGGCCTGACTGCCGACGGCATCACGATTGACGACCCCGTCAAGGTCTACCTGAAGGAAATTGGCCGCGTGCCGCTGCTGTCCCCCGAGGAGGAAACTGAGCTGGCACTGAAAATTCAGGCCGGCGGTCCCGATGGCGAGAAGGCCAAGCAGCGCCTGAGCGAGGCCAACCTGCGTCTGGTCGTCTCCATCGCCAAGCGCTATGTGGGCCGCGGCATGCAGTTCCTGGATCTGATCCAGGAAGGCAACCTGGGCCTGATCAAGGCTGTCGAAAAGTTTGACCACACCAAGGGCTTCAAGTTCTCCACCTACGCAACGTGGTGGATCCGTCAGGCCATCACCCGCGCCATCGCCGACCAGGCCCGCACCATCCGCATCCCCGTGCACATGGTCGAGACGATCAACAAGGTCAAGAAGGTGTCCAGCCAGCTGCTGCATGAGTACGGCCACGACCCCAGCGCCGAGGAGATCGCCGAGCGCCTTGACATGCCCGTGGATAAGGTCCGCGAGATCATGCGCGTCGCACAGGAACCCGTCAGTCTGGAGACGCCCATCGGTGAGGAGGAGGACAGCCATCTGGGCGACTTCATCCCCGACGATGACGCCCCCGTGCCCGCTGAGGCCGCCAGCCAGACCCTGCTGAAGGAGCAGCTGGCCGACGTGCTCAAGACCCTGACCCCGCGTGAGGAAAAGGTCCTGCGCCTGCGCTTCGGCCTGGAGGATGGCCGCCCCCGCACGCTGGAGGAGGTCGGCAAGGAGTTCAACGTCACCCGTGAACGCATCCGCCAGATCGAAGCCAAGGCCCTGCGCAAGCTCCGCCACCCCAGCCGCAGCAAGAAACTGCGGGATTTCCTGGATTGATTTGATACGTGAATAAAAGTACCCCCGCCCCGCTTGTGAAAATAAGCGGGGCGGGGCTTTGGTTTGTGTGGGTGTTATGGCCGCTTTGTGGGGGCGGCTGCAATGTTCCACGGGCGAGCAATGCTCACCCTACAAGGCGTCAAACAAAATTTATGCCTTATTCCTTGCAATACGCCGCAATCGCTTTCGCTGCAAACTCCGCGGTGCCGGGGCCGCCTGCGGCGTTGATGTTGGCGGTGAACTCTCCGCCTGCGCCGTACATTTGGCCGAGTTGGGCAAAAATCTCCTTTGTGCAGGTGTAGTAGTGCTCGGTGATGAAAGCTTGCAGCTTGGCGGCCTGCGCCTGCACGGCGGGGTTGTCGATGGGCAGGTTTTGCAGTGCGCCGAACCCGGCGGTCAACGCCATCAGCTGATTGTTTATATCGCTGCTCTCCTGCACCGTGCGTTCGGCGGCGTTCTGCTCAAACTCGCGGTAGGCGGGGGTGTCGCCCCAAGATTCCTTGGCGCGGCGGGTGTACTCGTCAATGCGGGATGTATCAAATTCTTTGAATTGCATAGTGTGTCCTCCTGCGACTTGCAAAGTCCGCGCCAGCCGTATCAAATCTTCCAAGTGCTGCTTTTTCAGCGTGAGAAGCTCAATTTGCTGGCGCAGAGCCTTGCGGCGGTCAAAATTCGGGTTGTCCAAAATGGTGCGGATGTCCCGCAAGGGAAACTCCAGCTCCCGAAACAGCAAAATCTGCTGCAAACGTTCCAGCGCTGTATCGTCATACAGCCTGTAGCCGCTCTCGGTGCGCATGGCGGGCAGCAGACCCAGCTTATCATAGTATTGCAGCGTGCGTATGCTTATGCCTGTCAGTCGGCTGGCTTCTTTTACGGTCATCATGATAAAACCCTCGTTTCCTTTGCGGTACTGCTATCATACACCCTGACGTTGCGTCAGAGTCAAGCTTTTCTTGAAAAAAAGTGTAATTGAAAACTTTCCGCGTCTGTGTTACACTTGCCTTTGTGCGAATTACGAAATTGGGAGGAAATAGGAGAATCATGGAACAAAAACAAAACAGAAGCTCGTTTTCCGGCAAGCTCGGCTTTGTGCTGTCGGCTGCCGGGGCATCGGTGGGGCTGGGCAATATCTGGCGGTTCCCGTATCTGGCGGCCAAGTACGGCGGCGGTATTTTTCTGCTGATCTATATTGTGCTGGCGCTGACGTTCGGCTACACGATGATCATGGCCGAGACTGCCCTGGGCCGCATGACCCACAAAAGCCCGGTCAGCGCCTACGGCACGTTTGCCAAGCCCGGCAAAAAGAACGGATTCCTCGGCTTTGGCGGCTGGATCAACGCCATTATCCCGGTGCTGATCGTGCCATACTACTCGGTCATCGGCGGCTGGGTCATCAAATATCTGTTTGAATATCTGCGCGGCAACGCTCAGGGGCTTGCGGAGGACGGCTATTTCAGCGCGTTCATTGCAGATGGCGCGTCCGCCGAGGTCTGCTTCCTGCTGTTTGCGTTCTTTACGCTGGGCATCATCTTTGCGGGCGTGCGCAACGGCGTGGAGCGCGTCTCCAGGCTCATGATGCCGGTGCTGGTCGTGCTGTCGGTCATCATTGCGGTCTACTCGGTCACGCGGCCCGGCGCACTGGCGGGTGTTGCCTATTTCCTGGTGCCCAACCCGGCCAACTTCTCGTGGATGACCGTCGTCACGGCCATGGGGCAGATGTTCTACTCGCTGTCCATCGCCATGGGCATTCTTGTCACGTTCGGCTCCTACATGAAGAAGGATGTCTCGATTGAGGAATCCACCGAGCACGTCGAGATTTTCGACACGCTCATCGCCGTCATGGCGGGCCTGATGATCATTCCGGCGGTGTTTGCGTTCTCCGGCGGCGATCCCGACACGCTGCAGGCCGGTCCTGCGCTGATGTTCATTACGATCCCGAAAGTCTTTGCCAGCATGGGGCTGGGCACGGTGGTGGGTGTGCTGTTCTTTGTGCTTGTGCTGTTTGCAGCGGTCACCAGCTCGATTGCCCTGACCGAGAGTGCTGTCTCAACGTTTGAGGATGAGTTGGGCTGGGGCCGCAAAAAGGCCACGGTGCTCGTCGGCGTCATCATGGTGGCGCTGGGCACGCTGTCCAGCCTGGGCTACGGCCCGCTGGCGGGTGTCACGGTCATCGGAATGCAGTTCCTCGACTTCTTCGACTTCCTGACGAACTCGGTTATGATGCCGATTGCGGCCATTGCGACCTGTCTGCTCGTCTCCCGCGTCATCGGCGTGGACAAGATCGAGCAGGAGGTTGAGCTGGACGGCCAGCCCTTCCGCCGCAAGAGGATTTTCCGCTTCATGATCCGCTGGCTCTGCCCGGTCTTTGCCGCCGTCATTCTGGCAAGCTCGGTGGCCAATGCGTTTGGAATCATTAAAATGTGACAGAAAAGGACCGTTTCCGGGTGCGGAGACGGTCCTTTTTTGTTTTAATAGAGATGCGGGGCAAGGCTCCGCGGGCGGATATAGAATCCGCCCCTACGGCCTCCGAGGCCGCAGGCACCCGCAGCCTGTCGAGAAAGTGCACCGCAGGGGCGAGCACTGCTCGCCCGCAGAAGCGTTGCGGCAGCCAGAGCGCTGCCGGGCTGTCGGAGGCACGCCGCCCTACGATGCTTCTATTTCTTCTCCGGCTTGTACCGCAGCACCTTCTCCGAAAAATGCCTTGTAAAGAACTGCACGAACGGTCCTAACCCGAAGGCGCAGATCAGGGTGCCCAGCCCGATCAGTCCGCCCAACAGGAAGGCAAGCACCGCACACAGCGCATCGGTGAACACGCGGCAGCCGAAGTAGGGGACAGGCAGCCGGTCTGCCAGCATCAGCGAGAGCGCGTCATACGGCGCGACGCCTAAATCCGCCGTCTGGTACAGCGAGCACCCCAGCGCGATGACCAACACCGCCACAGCGACCCAAAGCAGCTGCACCGGCAGCGTGTCGGCAGAGCCAAAGACGGCGGTCATCGCGTCGCCGGTAAACGTGACGATGAACCCGATGCAGAAGCTGTTGATGATGGTGCCAAGCCCAATGTACCGCCGCCCCCAAAGCAGCTGCGGCACGAAAAGGCAGAGGTTCATCAGCACATTCTCGATGCTGAACGGCAGGCCGACCAGCTCCGCCAACCGCAGGTTCAGCGCACTGATGGAGTCGTTGCCCAGGCGCGAGAACTTGAACACCGCAATGCCGATGCCGATGATGACGACGCCCGCAATCATGCCAAGGATGCGCCGCAGGGTGATTTTCTGGCCGAGAAGATTCATGTGCAAAACGCCTTTCCAATTTTGATAAGGATTCTGTATAGTACTATCCCGTAAAACCACCCCGCCTGTCAAGAGACAACCTGTTTAAAATATCACACCCAACCTTGTGAAAACTGCCAAAAACCGCACCCTGTAACCGCTGTACCGAATTTGTCAAGCGTAGGGAAACGGTGCAAAATCAGCAAATTGCCGAAATTTTGTTACACTCATCCGGGCGTTCGATAAAGCAGAAAATCTTCATAAAAAAGCCGAAAAACCCTTGACAGCAAGCCGTTTACCCTGTATACTAAAACAGTATCACAAAAATGGAATAGAGCGCCCTAAAGGAATTTTGCAAAATCTGTAAAATCAAAAAGTTTGTGAAAAACGACGAATATGCCGCAGTTTCACAGCCGCCTTTCGGGTCGCTTTCGCCAACTTTGTCAATCTATGGAATAGGAGTGGTCGCGTTTTATGGTAAAGGTCAAGCCCGTACAAAACGGCAGAACGACCCGCATGAGCTTTTCCCGCATCAACGAAGTGATTGGTATGCCCAATCTGATCGAGATCCAGAAAAACTCTTACAACTGGTTCCTGGAGGAGGGCCTGCATGAGGTCTTCCACGACATTGCCGCGATCGAGGACTACACCGGCAACCTCGTGCTGGAGTTCGTCGATTACCGGCTGGACAAGAACCCCAAGTATTCTATTAAAGAATGCAAAGAGCGGGATGCCACGTATGCGGCACCCCTGTACGTCACGGCCCGTCTGTTCAACAAGCAGACCGGCGAGGTGAAGGAGCAGGAGATCTTCATGGGCGACTTCCCGCTCATGACAGACGCCGGTACCTTCATCTCCAACGGTGCCGAGCGTGCCATCGTCTCCCAGTTGGTCCGTTCTCCCGGCGTTTTCTACGGCTCCAGCAAGGACCGTACCGGCAAGGACCTGTTCACCGCCACCATGAACCCCAACCGCGGTGCCTGGCTGGAGTATGAGACGGACTCCTCTGACGTTTACTACGTCCGTATCGATAAGAACCGCAAGCTGCCCGTTACCACGCTGCTGCGTGCCCTGGGCCTGTCCACCGATGAGCAGATCAAGCAGTTCTTCGGCGATTCCGAGCCGAAGATCAACGCCTCTCTCGAGAAGGACATCACCCACAACACCGAGGAGGGCCTGCTCGAGGTCTACCGTAAGCTGCGCCCCGGTGAGCCCCCGACGGTGGAAAACTCCCGCGCACACCTGAACAACCTGTTCTTTGACCCGCGCCGTTACGACCTGGCTCGTTTTGGCCGCTATAAGATGAACAACAAGCTCAGCCTGACCCGCCGCATTGCCGGTTATAAGGCTGCCGAGGACATCATCGCCCCGCTGACCGGCGAGCTGCTGGCCGCCAAGGGCGAGAAGATCAACATGGCCAAGGCCGAGGAAATCGATAACGCCGGTGTTACCCGCGTTACCATCCTCGTTGAGAAGAAGGGCGAGGAGCCCCGTCCGTTCATTGTCATCTCCAACGGCTGCGTCAACGCCCAGAACTTCTTCAGCTTCGACGTCGAGGCCGAGGCCGGTGTCAATGAGCGCGCCAACTTTGCCGAGATCCGCAAGATCCTCGACACCACCTCCGATGTGGAGGAGCAGAAGGAGCTGCTGCGCCAGTTTGAGGATTCGCTCAACGGGCGCGAGTACGAGCGCCGCAAGAGCTTCGGCGATCAGGTGAAAAGCTACATCCGCGACAATGCCGAGCGGTTCAAGGAAAAATTCGAGAAGAAATAAGCCATCAGGAAAGCGGGACGCGCGAAAAAGCACGGCCTCGCTTTTCTGCGTCTATCAAGAAAGGAAAAACAAGCGATGGATTGGTTGGAAGCTGTGGTGCACACCACCACGATGGGCGCGGACATCGTCAGCGACGTGCTGATGAACGCGGGCGCGGTCGGCACTGCGATTGAGGATCGCTACGACGTGACGTCGAGCAAGAAATCCGACGGCATGTGGGATATGATCGACGAGGACGTGCTCAAACACATGAGCGAGGATGTGCTCGTCAAGGCGTATTTCAAGAGTGACGCGAGCGCGCCGGAGACGCTGCATCTGGTGGAGCAGAAGCTCGGCGAAATCGCCAAAATGGACATGGGCTTTGACATGGGCAGCCTGACGCTCGATACGCAGGGCGTTCGCGAGCAGGATTGGGCGGAGAACTGGAAGAAGTATTACAAGCCCTTCCGCGCGGGCGAGCGTCTGGTCATCAAGCCGAGCTGGGAGGCCTACGAGCCGAAGGAAGGCGACCTCGTGTTGGAGCTTGACCCCGGCATGGCGTTCGGCACGGGTACGCACGAGACGACGTTCATGTGCATGGAACAGCTTGAAAAATACGTCACGCCCGGATGCCGCGCGATTGACGTGGGATGCGGAAGCGGCATTCTCGGCCTGGCGGCGGCCAAGCTCGGCGCGGCCGATGTGCTGGCGATTGATCTGGACGAGCTGGCGGTGAAGGTCGCGGCGGAAAACACCGAAAAGAACGGCCTTTCGAACGTCGTTCGCGTGGCGCACGGCGATCTGCTCGAAAAGCGCGACGAAAAGGCGGACGTCATCGTGGCGAACATCATCGCGGACGTGATCTGCTACCTCTGCGGCCCGGTGAAAAAGCACCTGCTGGAGGGCGGCACGTTCATCTGCTCCGGCATCATCCGGGAGCGCGAGGAGGACGTGCAGCGCGCGCTGGCGGCGGCAGGCTACACCGTCTGCAACCGTCTGGCGAAGGG
>ERZ825670.1539-NODE-1539-length-24735-cov-3.981645_pt1 | contig 24735 bp, 19 predicted proteins | sample MGYA00519929_ERZ825670 | MGnify/ENA primary metagenome ERZ825670 (study PRJEB31778, sample SAMEA3449207) | human gut metagenome | biome: human gut; feature: human-associated habitat; material: faeces | place: United Kingdom | collected 2010/2012 ...
CAAGGAACTGGTTACCAAGTCCCTCTCCTTTGGATGCACCTTTTACAAGACCTGCGATGTCAACGAACTCGATGACAGCCGGTGTTACTTTCTTGGACTGATAGAAATCTCCGAGCTGCTGCAGACGCTTGTCCGGAACCGGCACGATGCCGACATTCGGGTCAATGGTACAGAACGGATAGTTTGCGCTCTCTGCTCCTGCTTTGGTCAGGGAATTGAAAAGTGTACTTTTTCCGACGTTCGGAAGGCCCACGATACCTAATTTCATAGTAATCTATATCTCCTTTGTTTTTATTTTTCGCTTCTTTTTCTGTTCGGGTTCTTTTTATGCACAAAAAGAGCCCAATGCAACTATAAATTATAGCACACGGGCTCTTTGATTTCAATGGATTTTAATCTCTTGACTGTACCATCAGAAGAATGCCGCCCTCGTACGATACATGCGCGGTCTCCTCGACGATCTCATTGCTCACGCACAGACCACCCGAAGTATTCGGCAGATAGTGATGGTCGAGCGGGTAGGCGAAGCCCTCCAGGGTGATGGATGCGACTTCCTTTTCCAGCGGGAAGAACGAAACGTACTTTCCGAACTGCTCTTCTTTCCGGATTTCAAACGAAGTTTCCACCGGAATCGTAATCAGATTGCGGCTGTCCACGATGTAAGCCGGAATTTTCTTCTCCCATGCCGTTTTCAGGTTCTGCACAATACTTAAGAAATGGTCGAGTCTTCCCCCTGTTGCTCCGAGGATCGTGATTTCACTGCTTCCCAGAACAATCGCCTGCTGAAATGCGATGTCCGTGTCCGTATTGTCCTTCATGGGATTAAATTCCCGGATCGGTGCGACATGGTTCTCCTTGTAATAATTTAAAATCTCCGGAGATAAACTGTCAAAATCTCCCAGAATATACGTCGGCATAATCTGGTAATGGTAGCAGAACTCCAGTCCCCGGTCTGCTGCCAGGATAATATCAAACTGCTGTTTCTGAAGATATGGGAAGGCAAAATCCGGTTCGATCATCCCTCCCGAAATAATACATGTTCTCACGTTTCCCTGCCTCTTTTTTCTGTCTTTTTGTATCTTATTCTGCCTTTTTGCTGTATGAAGAAATTTTTTCCTGCAGCTCGCGCACGTTCTGCTCGATGTTGCTGCCAAATACAGCAGAGCCTGCCACGATGATGTTGGCACCTGCCGCAAGGACTTCATCGATGGTCGCGCGGTTGATGCCGCCATCGACCTGAATGTGCACATGCTCCAGTCCCTTTTCATCCAGCATTCTGCGGAGCGTACGGATCCTCTCCGTCGACTCCGGGATATACTTCTGGCCGCCGAAGCCAGGATAAACGCTCATAATCAGAATCATTTCTACCTGATCCATCACGTCCGTAACCGCAGAAAGCGGCGTATCCGGATTTACGGCAACTCCGGCATCTGCGCCTGTTTCATGAATCTTTTTCACGGTTTCTGCCAGATCGCGGCATGCCTCCGCGTGAACCGTGATCATATCCGCCCCGCAGCTTTGAAATTCTTCTACGTACCGCTCCGGGTCCTTTACCATCATATGAACATCAAAATACAGACTGCTTTCTTTTCGGATCGACTTTACCACCGGCATTCCAAACGAAATGGATGGTACAAACATTCCATCCATAATATCGATATGAAGCCACCGGCACTCTGCTTTCTCTACCCTTTGGATCTGTTCTCCGAGACGGTTGAAGTCTGCGGATAAAATAGAAGGTGCCAACTGATATACTCGGCTCATGCTAGTATCTCCTCTTTTCCTGTTCTTTCAGTTCTTCATAGAACATGGTATAATTTTCAAATCTTTCTTTGCTGATATTTCCCTGTTCCAGTGCCTCTTTAACGGCACAGCCCGGCTCTTTTCCGTGGATGCAGCCGAGGAAACGGCATTTTCCTTCGTACGGATGAAATTCCGGGAAAAAGTTTTTCAGCTCCTCTTTTTCCATATCGGTTGTATAAAGCGAGCTGAACCCCGGCGTATCGCACAGATACGTCTCATGGTCGATCGGGATCATCTGGGAATGGCGCGTCGTGTGTTTTCCTTTTTTCAGCTTTTTGCTGATCTCTCCGGTCTCCATCTGGATTTCTTTCTGCATCCGGTTTGTGATCGAAGATTTTCCGACGCCGGACGGACCGGCTACCACCGTTGTTTTCCCTTTCAGGTATGCTTCCACTTCCTGCATGCCCTGCTCTTTCGCTGCACTCACCGTAAAGACACGGTAACCGCAGTTCTCATAGACGCTTCGCAGATGGTCTGTGTAATCTTCCCCCGCAAGATCTCTTTTATTGAAACAGATTGCCGTCGGAACGTTCTGCTGTTCCATCATCACAAGAAAACGGTCCAGAAGCGTCAGGTTCGGGGTCGGATTTTCCAGCGCAAAAATCACAAGCGCCTGATCTATATTGGCCACTGCCGGACGGATCAGTTCATTTTTTCGCGGCAGAATCCGGGTCATATTTCCTGTTTTTTCCGCTTCATCCAGAATCTCGATTTCCACAAGATCTCCGACGAGCGGTTTCTGGCCTTCCTTTCGGAAAATTCCTTTTGCTTTGCATTCATAAATGCCGGATTCTTCTACGTCTACGTAGTAGAATCCGGCAATTCCTTTCATAATCTTTCCTGTCATACTCACCCTTCACTCAACGGAACCGATTGGTACTGTGCAATTGCCTGATAACTTCCGCTCGAATCCATCTCATAGAAGACGATTCTTCCGGTAGAAGAAGCAGACGATGAAGCACTCCAGTTGGTGTTGACAGAATACGGCCAGCTCGTAATGGCCTGTCCGTCCATGATGGTGATGGAGGTCTCGTTTCCGTTCCCATCATCCTGGATCAGCTCAATTTTTGCAATACCACCCTGATACTGATCCGGCGCACTTAAGGTCTGGCTGCAGGACCAGGTAACATCCGTAGCGGTATTTGCGCCCGGCTCTGCCGGTGTCGGGGTCGGTGTATTCTCATCCGGCGTCGTTGGCTGTGCACTCGGGCTATTGACATAAATCGTAACGTCAGAACCTTTCTTTACTTTGGTTCCGATTGCCGGGTCAACCTCCATGACTTCGCCCTCGGCCACCTTGCTGCTGGTTCCTGTTTTCACAATAATATTGAAATCGCTCAGGATTGATTTTGCTGTCTCCTCATCCAGGCCGATTACATCACGGATTGCAATTTCTTCCGCGTCCTTGGATCCCTTGCTGATCACCAGCGTAACGGTAGATTCCGGCGCAACCTGACTTCCCTCTGACGGGTCAACGGAAATAACCAAGCCTTCTGCAACGGTATCGCTGAAATCCTCTGTTGTGGAAACCTGCAGTCCCAGCTGAGTCAGTGCAGCACTTGCAGCGTCTTTCTGTGTTCCAACAATGCCGGTCGGAATGGTTACGGTTTCTTTTCCGGAGCTTACATAATACGTAATCGTTGCATTTTTATCGACTTTCGTTCCCGGTTTCAGATCCTGGCGGCAGATCTTTCCTGCCTCAATGACATCCGATGCCTCGGTTCCGCCGTTGACTACACCAAGGTTCAGGCTGTTTGCCAGATCGACGGCATCTGCCTCGGTTTTGTTGGTCAGATCCGGAACGGTTACTTTTTCCTCTTCTTTGCTGCTGGAAGAAACAACTTCCGTGCTGCTCGAAGATGATGCGGAACTGGAAGAAGCTGCGGTCGGTCCTTTTCCGCCGACAATGCCGGCTGCCTGTGCAATAAAGTAGATCAGCATGCAGATGATGATGGCTGCAATCGCAAAACCGCCGATTGTGATGATCTTTTCGAGTTTGTTTCCGGCTTTGTCATCGTCGTCGTCATCGTCGTAGTAGGAATCGTCGTCATCCTCATCGTAGGAATCGCGGTCATCCTCTTCTTCGTCCTCATCCTCGTCTTCTTCGTCCTCGTAGCTGTAATCTTCGTCCTCTTCCTCATCCTCGATCTTGCTGTAGCGCTTGCGGGCCGGCTCCTCTGCCGTCTGCGCATTTGCCTTTGCTGCTGCGCCGGAACGGATCTGGCTTAACTCCTCTGCGGATACCATAACAGTCTCGGCGTGAGAACTTAACGGAGTTACTTTTACGAAATTGCCCTGCGGCTCCATCAGCGAATGCTTCAAGTCGTCGATCAGCTCCGCCATGTTATTGTAACGGCGGTCCGGGCTCTTCTGGGTACATTTTAAGATAATCTGCTCCAGTGCGAACGGAAGGTTCGGGGTATATTTGGATGGAGATTCAATCTCCTCCTGCAGATGCTTGATTGCGATGGCAACGGTGGTGTCGCCGTCGAACGGCACTCTTCCGGTTACCATCTCGTACATGGTGATACCAAGGGAATAGATATCACTCTTATAGTCCGAATATCCGCCGCGCACCTGCTCCGGAGAGCTGTAATGTACGCTTCCCATAACGTTCGAACTGATCGTATTGGAAGAAGTTGCCTTTGCAATACCAAAGTCGGAAAGTTTTACTTTTCCGTCTGTGGAAATGATGATGTTCTGCGGTTTGACATCGCGGTGTACAATATTGCGGTTGTGTGCTGCTTCAAGACCAAGGGAAACCTGAATGGCGATGCTGGTTGCCTCTTTTACGCTCAGTTTTCCTTTGCGGTCAATGTAATCCTTCAGAGTAATTCCCTCGACAAGCTCCATGACGATATAGTAAACGCCGCGGTCCTCCCCGACATCGTACACGTTTACAATATTCGGATGGGACAGTCCTGCTGCGGCCTGTGCCTCCGTGCGGAACTTGCGGATAAAGGTTTTATCCTCCCGGAATTCCGGTTTTAAAACCTTGACGGCCACCATGCGGTTCAGCTTGTGGTCTTTTGCTTTGTAGACATCAGCCATACCGCCGGAACCGATCCGGCTTATGATCTCATATCGTTCTCCTAAAATAACGCCCTCTTTTAACATTCTTTCACCTCGTTTGTAAATGGTTCAACGACAATGACTGCGATATTGTCTCTGCCGCCATTTGCATTTGCTTTATCAATTAAACGTTTCGCCTTGTCCTCACCGTCTTCTCGGCAGATGAGTTCGAAAATCTCCTCATCCGTTACCATGTTGGAAAGGCCGTCCGAGCACATCACCAATTGATTGCCCTCTTCAAGCTGAATGTCAAAGAAATCAATCTTTACGGTATCCTGTGTGCCTACTGCTCTGGTAATAATGTTTTTGTCCGGGTGATTCCGCGCCTGCTCGGGAGTGAGTTCTCCAAGGCGCACCATCTCTGCGATCAGGGAATGGTCCTGCGTCACCTGGTCAAACGTGCCATCTGCTGCCAGATACAGCCTGCTGTCTCCTACGTTTGCAACGTAGGCATAGTTGCCGACAACCGTAGCTACTACCATCGTCGTACCCATGCCTTCCATGGATATATCTCGTTTTGCCTGCTCAAAAATCTGGCTGTTTGCTGCTTCAATTCCATGCCGAATGATCCGCACCGGGTTGAAATTCGTATCCCTTTTTACAGATTCCACCAGTACAGAAACACCGTAACGCGAAGCAAAATCGCCCGCGTTATGGCCTCCCATGCCGTCTGCAACGACAAAGAGGTTCGGAAGGTTTCCGACCGGAGAGGCGGAGGCAAACACAAAATCCTGGTTCATCGTCCGTTTCTGTCCGATATCGGTTGCAGAAAATACCTTCATGCTTTTTTCTCCTGTATTGACAGCCGCTTTTTACGGCTGTTCGTTTGATTTATCGATAAAACTTTTTCTTAACTGTCCACAGGCTCCGTCAATATCGGCGCCCATTTCCCTTCTAATAGTAACATTAATTCCGTATTTTTCAAGTTTATTTTTGAAATTCTCTACGACTTTTTTCGTTGATTTCACGTAATCGCGCTCTTTGATCGGGTTGACCGGGATCAGATTTACATGACAGTTGATATCCGAAATCCGCGCGGAAAGCTCTTTTGCATCGGCTTCGCTGTCATTTTTCCCGCCAACGAGAGAGTACTCAAATGTAATCCGACGGCCTGTTTTTGCAAAGTAATTGCGGCATGCATCGAGAATTTCATCAATGGAATATTTATTGGCAATCGGCATCAGCTCGCGGCGCTTTTCATCGTTCGGCGCATGAAGGGAAAGTGCCAGAGTGATCTGGAGTCCCTCATCTGCCAATTTGTACATATTCGGCACGATTCCGCAGGTGGAAACGGTGATGTTTCTCTGGCTGATGTTGAGTCCTTCCTGGCTCGAAAGCAGCCGCACGAAGCGCACCAGATTGTCGTAGTTGTCCATCGGCTCACCCGTTCCCATGACAACCAGATTGGAGACCCGCTCCCCGGTGTCCTCCCAAATCCGGTAAATCTGGTCGAGCATCTCCGACGGAGTCAGGCACCGCACGAGTCCGCCGATTGTGGACGCGCAGAAGCGGCAGCCCATCCGGCAGCCGACCTGGGATGAGATGCAGACGGAATTTCCGTGGTGGTACTTCATCCAGACGCTCTCGATCACGTTGCCGTCGCTAAGGCGGAACAGGTATTTTCTCGTTCCGTCGATTTTGGACTCCTGCACCTGCACTTTTTCGAGACAGGTAAGCGGATACTGTTCCTTTAATTTTTCCCGGAAGGCAAGCGAGAGATTCGTCATCTCATCGTAGCTGCCCGCCAGACGATGATGCATCCAGTCGTATAACTGTTTGGCACGGAACGGCTTTTCTCCCATCTGCTGGCAGGCGTCCTTTAATTCGTCTAAGGTCATTGATTTAATATCCATCTGTTACGCCCGTCCTTCCTCTGTTTTCCGGAATTTTGCAAGGAAAAATCCGTCTGTCTTGTGTACCCCCGGGATCAGCTGCAGCTGTCCTTTGGCCGTTTCTCCGCTTTTCAGCTCATCCGGCAGCAGTTCATCCAGACTGACTGCTTCAAACGGGAACTGTTCCAGAAACCATGCGGCATTCTCGCTGTTTTCTTTTCTGTTGACGGTACATGTGCTGTACAGCAGTGTGCCGCCCGGCTTTACGTACGATGCGGCATTTGCAAGGATTGCCCGCTGAATCCGTACCAGCTCCTCTTCTTTTTCTTTTGAAGCGTAATATTTGATATCCGGCTTTCTGCCGATGACGCCGTATCCGGTGCACGGCAAGTCCGCAATCACAACGTCCGCTTTTCCGATCCATTCCGCATCGAGCTGTTCCGCATCTTTTACCTTCGGCACGACGCAGGAAACACCTGCTCTCTGCACATTTTCCCGGATCAGATCGACCTTGTATTCGGTGAGATCACGCGCTTCCACGCATCCCTGATTTCTCATTTTATCTGCTGCATGGAGGCTCTTTCCACCCGGTGCCGCGCAGAGATCCAGCACCTGGTCACCCGGCTTTGGATCCGCCAGATGCGCCGCCATCATGGAGCTCACATCCTGAATCTGGAACCGGCCTTCCTGGAAGGCATTCAGTGATGCGATCGTCTCAAAGTTTTTCAGATAGAACGCCTCGCCAAGATACGGCGCTTTTTCCAGCTCTGCCTCCTGGCTTTCCAGGCTTTTCTTCGTCTCCTCGATCGTATTGTTCCAGCGGTTGATACGGATCGTCACCTGTTTTTCTTTCAGGAAATCCGCCATCATCGTTTCTGCCGTTTCTTTTCCGTACTGGGATACGAACTCCTCAACCAGAAATTCCGGCATGGAGTATTTCACGGAAAGATACTGCGTAGTATTGTTCTCCTTCGGCATCGGCAGATGATCTTTCTCCCGCACGATCGTGCGCAGAACGCCGTTGACAAAGCCCTTTAAGTTGTAAAAATGCTTCTTTTCCGCCAGTTTCACCGCCTCATTGACGACTGCCGAATCCGGTACTGCGTCAAGAAAACGGATCTGGTACACCGACATCCGTAAGATCGCACGAATCACCGGCTTGCATTTGTTGATCTTGATTTTGGAATACTGATTGATGATGTAGTCATTCTGGATGCCGTATTCCACGGTTCCCTCGCAGACCCGCTTGATAAACGCACGGTCCTGCCGCGGCAGGAACTGGTATTTATCGAGGGCGTCCCTTACAGCAAGATGGCAGGGCGTTTTCTCCCTGTCCATCTCAAGCAGAATGTTCATAATCAGCTCTCTTGTATTGATTGTATCAGTCATCATTTCTCCTAAATGCTCCGGATAAAATCAGCAGCCGGAGCAGCTGCAGCAGAGAACCGATCACCGCTGCCACGTATGTCATGGCTGCAGCCCAGAGTACTTTCTTGACTCCGTCGTGTTCCGTCTCTGTCACCATACCGCCCTCACTGAGCATTTTTAATGCTCTTCTCGACGCATCGAACTCGACCGGAAGTGTTACCACCTGGAATGCCAGTGCCAGCACAAACAGCCAGATCCCGGCTTTCACCAGCATCGGAAGGCTGAAAATCAGTCCGATCAGGAACAGCGGCCAGAAAAGCTGGGATCCAAGGTTCGCTGCCGGAACAATGGCGCTTCTTACTTTCAGCGGCACGTAATCCGTATTGTGCTGTACGGCATGGCCGCACTCATGCGCTGCGACGCCGATCGCTGCGACCGAGGTTGAATCGTAAACCGCATCCGATAAATTCACGGTTTTTGTCCGCGGATCATAGTGGTCGGTCAGTTTACCGGATACGTGGCGGACGGTCACATCGTAGATGCCGGCCTGATGCAGAATGCGCATCGCCGCCTCGCGTCCCGTCATGCCGCTGTACGAGCGGACGGTCTGATATTTGCTGAAAATCGTGTTCATGCGGGCGGATACCGCCATGGAAATCAGTGCGGCAAGAATCACCAGCAGATACGTACTGTCATAAAAAAGTCCCATATCGTTTTTCTCCTTTTTTCTCAGGCACAGCAGCCATCACACCGCTGTGCCGTTCCCCGCCTTAACTTCAGGTTGCTTTTTCTCTTTTATTCGCCAAGTCTGGTACCCGGCTCGATCGCATAGCCGCGCAGGAAATCGGCGGTTTTCATCCGTTTCTTTCCTTCGAGCTGCAGCTCCTCGATCACCAGAATGCCGTCTCCCGTCTTTACATGGAGACCTGTCTCATCTGCCACCCAGACTTTTCCGGCACTCTTCGTCGGATTCTGTCCCGGAATTTTCGAGAACAGATCGCCGCCGAACATGGCAATGACTTTGGCATCCCAGATTTTCAGGTTCTTTCCGTTTACTTTTGTAAAAGCACTCGGCCACGGGCTCATCGCACGGATCTGACGTTCGATCTCAACGGCACTCTTCGTCCAGTCGATCTTTCCGTCTTCTTTTTTGATCATCCGCGCATACTCTGTAGTGCTTATCTCCGGCTGTTTTTCCGGTGTCACTTCGCCTTTTTCAAGTTTTGGAAGTGTCTCCACCAGAAGTTTTGCTCCGGCTGCGGCGAGCTTGTCAAAGAGACTGCCGCCGGTCTCATCTGCTGCAAGCGGAACTTCCACTTTCGTCAGCATATCGCCTGTGTCGAGGCCTTCATCCATCTTCATAATGGTTACGCCGCTCACTTCATCGCCGTTCATGACAGCCCACTGGATCGGCGCTGCTCCGCGGTAAGCCGGAAGCAGGGATGCATGAACGTTGATGCATCCGTATTTCGGCATGTCCAAAATCTCTTTTGGAATAATCTGGCCGAATGCAACGACAACGATCACATCCGGCTCCATTTTCCGGATCTCCTCGATCGCCTCTGCATCCCGCACGCGGCGCGGCTGATAGACCGGAAGGCCGTGTTTTTCGGCTGCCTCTTTCACCGGTGTCGGCATCATCTGTTTTCCGCGGCCCTTCGGTTTGTCCGGCTGGGTCACAACGCCTGTGATCTCATAACCGGCCTCCACGAGTGCCTCAAGTGTTCCCACGGAGAAATCCGGGGTTCCCATAAATACCACTTTCATCTGAAGTCATCTCCTTTATTTTAAGACTTACTCTTCGTCCTCGTACTCCTCATACTCATCGTACGTGTTGTCCCAGAGTTCACCTTCTACTTTTTCTGTATACATATGTCCATCGAGGTGATCGCACTCGTGGCAGATGCAGCGGGCAAGAAGTTCGGTTCCCTCCAGTTCAAACGGCTGCATGTCGCGGTCCAGCGCTCTTACCTTTACGTAATTCGGACGGGTTACTGTACCGGATTTTCCCGGAAGGCTTAAGCATCCTTCTGCTCCTGTCTGGCTTCCGGAAGTCTCCAGGATTTCCGGATTGATCAGAAGATGTGGGGTTCCATCCACATCCATGACTACGATTCTCTTTAAGATGCCGACCTGCGGTGCGGCAAGGCCGACACCGTTTGCCTCATACATGGTGTCAAACATGTCGTCGATCAGCTCGCTGATTCTTGGTGTCATCTTCTCCACCGGTCTGCATTTTTTCGTTAATACGCGGTCGCCTACGACTCTGATTTCTCTGATTGCCATAATTCTTTTCCTTTCTTTTGCTCTTCTATTATAAATAATCTATGTGTAAATAGTATGAAAAAACTAATACTTTCTGCTGAAGTCAAACTGTAAATAAACGGTACGGAAGCCTTTGTTAATCTCGATATACCGCTCCAGTTTTTCCCGCAGCTCTGCCAGCACCTCTTCCTGCGGCGCGCGTACATACACGGCCATGCGGTACAGGTCATTGATTTTCGACACTGCCTCACTTGCCGGGCCGATGATCTGGACTTCGCGGTTTCCCCGGATGCGGATGAGATATCTGCGAATGTATTCCATCGCCTGCGTCAGATGCGCTTCATCCTCCCCGGCTCCGTGGATCGCCAGAAGCTCCGCCGCCGGGGGATATCCCATCAGACGGCGGTAGTCCATTTCTTTCTCGTAAAATGTCCCGTAATCCTGCTCTGCCGCCGTCTGAATGCTGTAATGTTCGGGATGGTACGTCTGAATGACTGCCATTCCCGGCTTTTCGCCTCTTCCGGCGCGGCCGACTGCCTGCGTCAGCAGCTGGAACGTACGCTCCCCGGCACGGTAATCGACTGCATTCAGGGAGAGATCCGCCGCCAGCGCTCCCACCAGCGTGACATTCGGGAAATCGTGGCCTTTTACGATCATCTGGGTTCCAATCAGGATATCGGCCTTCCCCGCCGCAAATGCGGACAGGATTTCTTCATAACTGTTTTTCGTTTTTGTCGTGTCGCCGTCCATCCTAAGAACGCGTGCCTTTGGAAACAGCTTTTTCACGTTCTGCTCGATCTGCTGTGTGCCGGCACGGAAGCCGCCGATGTACGGGGAACCGCACGACGGGCACGCATGTACCTGCGGTGTTTCATAACCGCAGTAATGGCAGACGAGCTTTCCGTTATTGTGTGCTGTCAGTGATACATCGCAGTGCGGGCATTTCATCACATGGCCGCATGCACGGCATGAGACGAAGCCCGCATAGCCTCTGCGGTTCAGAAACAGTACAACCTGTTCCTTTTTTTCAAGCCGTTTTTCGATCTCTTCCCGCAGTTTTCCGGACAGAATCGAACGGTTTCCCATCTGTAATTCTTCCCGCATATCCGCGATCCATACGGACGGAAGTGCTGCATTTCCGTACCGCGCATCCATCCGGAACAGCGCGTACGCTCCCGTCTCGCAGGCGTAAGAAGCATCCACCGACGGCGTTGCCGAACCCATCACCACATGGGCATGCTCCAGCCCGGCACGGCGCACGGCGGTCTCCCTTGCATGGTAGCGCGGCGTCACTTCACTTTTATAGGAGGTTTCATGCTCCTCATCGATTACGATCAGCCCCAGATCCGGAAACGGTGCAAAGAGTGCGGAACGCGGACCGATCATAATACTGACCTCCCCGCGCCGCGCGCGCTCCATCTGGTCGGCGCGCTCGGACGGTGTCATCCGCGAGTTGACCACCGTGACCCTTGTTCCAAACCGTGCGCAGAACCGCTCCACGTTCTGATACGTCAGCGCAATCTCCGGGATCAGCACGATCACCTGTTTTCCTTCCTTCAGCACTCGCTCCATCAGCTCCATATAGACGAGCGTTTTGCCGCTTCCCGTCACACCGCGGATCAGGCAGGGGCGGTTCTGCCCTTCCCATTCCTTTCGAATGCCGTCCACCACGGCCTGCTGCTGTTCGTTTGGTTTTCCCGCAGTTGTTCTTCCTGCCGCATCGGATACCGGATTTCTCCAGGTGCTCGTACGGCGGATTTCCAACACGCCCTGCTCTTCCATCACGTGCAGCGTATCTGCCGTGATTTTCAGTTCCTTGCTCACAACCGGCCCTGGAAGAACCGGCTGGGCCAGCAGCGCGTTTAAGAGACGGATTCTCGCTTTATAATTTTTCTTTCTGTAGTTTTCCAGCAGCTCCTCACACTCTGCGGGATCTGCAAGAAGCGCAATTTCGCGGGTTTCTTTCCCGCGCGCCTTTACTTTGACCGGAAGCACCGTCTTTAACGCCTGGATCATCGTCGATCCGTACGTATGACGCATCCACGCGGCGAGCGCGATGAGCTTCGTCTCTACAGTCGCCGCATCCTTTTGTACCGCAAGGATGGCCTTCATCCGGTCCTGCGGATATTTCGGCTCGTTTCCGACGGAAAGCACATAGCCGGTGATCGTGCGGTTTCCGTTTCCAAACGGAATCTGTACCGCCGTTCCCGGACCGATCTCCCCTGTCAGTTCCGGCGGAACCTTGTACTGAAAGGTCCGGTCCAGTTTTTCATTTGTGATATCTACGATTACATCAGCGTAAACGCTGCTCATACATTCCCCTTACTTTCTTCCAGTATTTCCCGGATCAGCACGCGCTCATCCATCTCGTACCGTTTCCCCTTCCGGATCTGATACGTTTCGTGGCCTTTTCCCGCGAGCACCACGAGATCGCCCGGCTGCCGGTTTTCGATCACATACCGGATCGCCTCCTTACGGTCTGCAATCTCAACGAAAGCGCCTTCTGTTTTCCCGATTCCCGTCCGGATATCGTCCAGAATCGCCTGTGGTTCCTCATCCCGCGGATTGTCCGAGGTGATGACGGTCAGATCCGCCAGACGCCCCGACACCTCTCCCATCTGGAATCTCCGGTCCCGCGCGCGGTTTCCGCCGCAGCCGAAGAGACAGATCAGGCGCTTCGGATGGTATTTCCGCAGTGTCTTTAACAGGCTTTCGAGGCTCATCGCATTGTGTGCGTAGTCAATGAGAAGCGTCATTTCCGGATACACCGGAACTGCCTCACACCGCCCACGGACGCGGACTGCGGAAAGTGCCTCCTGCATCGCCTTTTCCGGGATTCCCATCTGCGCGCAGACCGCAATGGCGGCAAGCGAGTTGGAAACGGAAAACAGACCCGGCAGATCTACCCGTACCGGAAAATCCGCTGCGCCCTGCACCCGGTATGAGACACCGAGCACGCCGGGCGCCTGATCGAGTGCTGCATCTGCTGCCATAAAATCAGCTTTTTCCCTGCATCCGAATGTCACCAGACGGCAGGTGCTCTGCCTTATGATCTCCGGAAACCTTTTGTCATCCCGGTTTACAATTCCGGTTCTGCAGGTGCGAAGCAGCTTCTTTTTGCAGGACAGATATTCTGCAAACGATGCATGCTCCCCGGCGCCGATGTGGTCGTTTCCAATGTTGGTGAACACACCGTAATCAAACGTAAATCCATCACACCGGTGCTGTTTTTCCGCCTGCGAGGAAACCTCCATCACAACATGGGTGCAGCCCTCCCGCATCATTTCAGAAAACAGCTTCTGCAGCACAACAGGCTCCGGCGTTGTATTTTCTGACGGAATGCTTTTTTCCCCGATCCTCGTCTCGATCGTTCCGATGAGTCCTGCGCGGATCCCTGCTTTTCGCAGGATTTCGTAAATCATATATGCAGTCGTCGTCTTTCCCTTCGTGCCGGTCACTCCGATTGTCACAAGGTGCTGCGCCGGATCGTCCTCCCAGGCACAGGAAAGCTGTGCGAGTGCTTCTCTGCTGTCCTTTACTACGAGTACGGTTACCTTTTCCGGAATCCCTTCCAGTTCCCGCTCCGCAACCAGAACAGCAGCGCCCCTCTCGACTGCTTCTTCTGCATATACGTGCCCGTCCATCCTGTTTCCGCGGATGCAGACAAACACGTTCTGCGGCTGTACTTTTCTGCTGTCGCATGTGATTCCTGTAACTTCCGCATCCAGACTGCCCTGCTGGAGCTGATATGCGATCCGCTTTTGTAACGTGCGCATGTTTTTCATGCCGGGACCTCCCTTTCACGTTTCAAATCCCTACGACTCAGATACTTTTATAGAATACCATAGTCCGAAAAACATTTCAATGTGCGCAATGTCGGTTTCTTCTTGATTTTTGCCCCCATAAACTTTATAATAGTTTTATATTGATGCCTGGTTTTTTCGTATCAAAATCTATGAACTGCAAAGAGAGGTATCTTCCAATGAAAAGAAAAAAAATAGTTGTTGCACTGGGACACAAAGCTCTTGGAACGACGCTGCCGGAACAGAAAGCAGCCGTAAAACGTTCCGCAAAAGTAATCGCAGATCTCGTTGCTGCCGGTGCTGATGTTGTCATCACCCACAGCAATGCGCCGCAGGTCGGCATGATCCACATGGCGATGAATGAATTCGGCAAAATGCACACCGACTACAGCGCAGCCCCGATGTCTGTCTGCTCCGCTATGAGCGAAGGCTACATCGGCTACGACCTGCAGAACGCCATCCGTGCTGAGCTTCTCCGCAGAGGAATCTTCAAAACCACATCCACGATTCTTACACAGGTTGAAGTAGATCCGTACGACGATGCCTTCAACAATCCGGTCAAACTGATCGGCCGTACGCTTACCAAAGAGGAGGCTGACGCAGAGGAAGAAAAAGGAAACTACGTAACGAAAACCGAGGACGGCTACCGCCGAATCGTTGCTGCTCCGAAGCCGCAGGATATCGTAGAGATCGACTCCATCCGTCTTCTTCTCGATGCCGGACAGGTTGTCATCGCAGCAGGCGGCGGCGGAATCCCGGTTCTCCCGCAGAATGAAGAGTTAAAGGGTGCATCCGCAGTCATCGAAAAAGACCTCACCAGCGGCCTGATGGCAGAAATGCTGAACGCAGACATGCTGATGATCCTGACCAGCGTGGAAAACGTTTCCATCAACTACGGTACCCCGGACGAAAAACCGCTGGAGCACATCACCGTTGCTGACGCGAAGAAATACATCGCAGAAGGCCAGTTCGGGGAAAACTCCATGCTGCCGAAGATGGAAGCAGCTGTTTCTTTCCTCGAGAAAGGCATCGGCCGTACCGCAGTCATCACTTCCATTGATTCCGCACTCGCCGGATTCCAGGGAAAAACAGGTACGATTATCGAGTAATACAAAGTATACAAAAAAAGGATTCCCGCGAGTGGGAATCCTTTTTTTCTACTCTTTTTCCGGACTAAAAAGCCAGATTAGAAAGTAAATTTATCTGCAAAGTAAGCATCGAGATCCTCAATTTTAATTCTCTCCTGCTCCATGGTGTCACGGTCACGGACGGTAACAGCACCATCGGTCTCGGAATCGAAGTCGTAGGTGATGCAGTACGGAGTACCGATCTCATCCTGACGGCGATACCGTTTTCCGATATTTCCACGGTCATCAAACTCGCAGTTGTATTTCTTGGACAGCTCTGCAAAGACTTTCTCAGCGCCCTCGTTCAGCTTCTTGGAAAGCGGAAGCACACCGATTTTTACCGGTGCCAGTGCCGGATGGAAATGCATCACGGTACGAACATCATTCTTCTCTGCGTCGAGAACTTCCTCGTCATAAGCGCTGCACAGGAATGCCAGAACGACACGGTCAGCACCAAGAGACGGCTCGATAACATACGGGATGTATTTCTCGTTCTTCTCTGGATCGAAATAGGTCATATCCTGTCCGGATACATTCTGATGCTGGGTCAGGTCGTAATCGGTACGGTCTGCGATTCCCCACAGCTCGCCCCATCCGAACGGGAACAGGAACTCGATATCGGTTGTTCCCTTGCTGTAGAAGCACAGCTCTTCCGGAGAATGGTCTCTTGCACGCATCTCTTCGTCTTTCATGCCGAGGCTCTTCAGCCAGTTGATGCAGAAGCCTCTCCAGTACTGGAACCAGTCAAGATCGGTGCCAGGCTCGCAGAAGAACTCCAGCTCCATCTGCTCGAACTCACGGGTACGGAAGGTGAAGTTACCCGGTGTAATCTCGTTACGGAAAGATTTACCGATCTGACCGATTCCGAACGGAATTTTCTTTCTGGAAGTACGCTGTACGTTTTTGAAGTTTACGAAGATACCCTGTGCAGTCTCCGGACGAAGATATACGGTGTTCTTCGCATCCTCTGTAACACCCTGGAAGGTTTTGAACATCAGGTTGAACTGACGGATATCGGTAAAGTTGTGTTTTCCGCAGGACGGACACGGAATCTGATGCTCTTCAATAAAGTTTTTCATCTCTTCCTGAGACCATGCATCTACGCTGCCGCCTTCGATTTCGATGCCTTTTTCCTCACAGAAATCCTCGATCAGTTTATCTGCACGGAAACGCTCATGGCATTCCTTACAGTCCATCAGAGGATCGGAAAATCCGCCGAGATGACCGGAAGCTACCCATGTCTGCGGGTTCATCAGGATCGCGCAGTCAACACCTACGTTGTGCGGGCTCTCCATGACGAATTTCTGCCACCATGCTTTTTTCACGTTGTTTTTCAGCTCAACACCGAGCGGGCCGTAATCCCAGGTATTTGCCAGGCCGCCGTAGATTTCGGAACCCGGATATACAAAACCTCTGGATTTTGCTACTGCCACAATTTTGTCCATTGTCTTTTCCATAGTTAGTTACTCCTCTATTTTATTTGTTTACTTACCATAAACAACAATAACAGGACTGGCAAGAAGAACGTCCTGCTCATATTCCTGCTCTGTTTCTTCTGTCTTAGTCTGCTCTGATGATGACGCAGAAGCACTCTCTGTGGACTTTGTGGTCCACTCGCCGGCCGTATCCACCGTGTTTTTTCCTTTGATCACGGCTGTACCGGAAACGCAGAGCACCGGATCTTCCGTTACGATTTCCAGCGGCTCCTCGCAGACAATCACGCGTACATGCTTAACGCCTTTGACCGCATCTTCGACTGAAACCTCATTGCCTTTAGAATCGACAAAGGAAGCGGAAAAATCATATCCCGCTTCTTCTGCCTCATCCAGCGTGCCTGCGAAAAATTCTGCTCCGTGATAATCCGCGTAGGACTGGTAATCTCCGTATTCCATCCGGATCTCCACCTTGTCCTCTTTGATCTGGCATTTTTCCAGCTTCACGGAATCCGCATCGCCGCGCTCCTCTGTGAATTTTTTGATGTCATCCTCCACAAAGACTTTCAGTTCGTCTTCCGTGTAATCATCGTCTTTGCTGTAATCTTCCACAATAGCTTCTGTCACAACACCATTTTTGCTCACATAGACAGATGTCGTTGTCACATCTTTTAACTTCTCACAGCCCGACAGCAGCACGGAAGCCGCTGTCAGAACTGCGAGAAGCTGTCCTGCTTTTTTCATAAAAATCCTCTAAAAACCGCCTAAATTATTTATTGCGGTAAATGATATCGTCTCTTCCCGGTCCGTTGGAGATCATGGTGATCGGGAATCCGATTTCTTTCTCTACAAACTCGATGTAGTTTCTGCAGTTCTCCGGCAGATCCTCGTATTTCTTGATGCCGCGGATATCGCATTTCCATCCCGGAAGGGTTTTCAGAACCGGTTTTGCTTTCTCAAGAATGCTGGTGTTCGGGAAATCGTGGATTTCTTTTCCGTCTACTTCGTATGCTACGCAAACCGGAATCTCGTCCAGATATCCGAGAACGTCAAGTACGGTAAATGCTACATCGGTCGTACCCTGCATTCTGCAGCCGTAGCGGGAAGCAACACAGTCGAGCCATCCCATACGTCTCGGACGTCCTGTCGTTGCACCGAACTCTCCGCCGTCTCCGCCGCGTCTTCTGAGCTCATCTGCCTCATCTCCAAAAATCTCGGAAACAAATGCACCTGCTCCTACTGCGCTGGAGTAAGCCTTGCACACCGTTACAATTTTCTTGATTTCATATGGCGGAACACCTGCTCCTACTGCGCCGTAGCCGGCCAGTGTGGAAGAAGAAGTTACCATCGGGTAAATTCCGTGATCCGGGTCTTTTAAGGAACCAAGCTGACCCTCAAGCAGGATCTCCTTGCCTTCCTGAATCGCGTTCCACAGGAATGCGGAAGTATCGCATACGTATGGCTCAACCATTTTTTTGTATTCCATCAGCTCTGCATAGATCTCATCCGGATTTAACTGCGGTTTGTGATACAGATGCTCGAGCAGAATGTTCTTGGTCTCGCATACGGATTTCAGTTTCTCTTTCAGGTGCTCATCGTCGAACAGCTCGTTTACCTGGAAACCGATTTTTGCATATTTATCTGAATAAAATGGTGCAATACCTGACTTGGTAGAACCGAATGATTTCTTGCCAAGACGCTCCTCTTCGTACTGATCAAAAAGCACATGATACGGCATAACAATCTGTGCACGGTCAGAAACCAAAAGCTTAGGTGCCGGTACATTACGGTCTGTAATAGACTTCATCTCATTGAAAAGCTTCGGGATATCAAGTGCAACACCATTTCCGATAATACTTGTGGTATGTCCGTAGAACACTCCTGATGGAAGGGTATGTAATGCAAATTTTCCGTAATCATTTACGATAGTATGTCCTGCATTTGCACCACCCTGAAAACGGATAATAATATCTGCTTCCTTTGCAAGCATATCAGTAATCTTGCCTTTTCCTTCATCTCCCCAGTTTGCACCAACTACTGCTGTAACCATTTTTATTTCCTCCTTATAATAAGAAATATGTTCTTCTCGCTGCTCGCGCAACTATGAGAAACACGCTTTACGAGCTACTCGCGGAGCGTTTTTTACTTTACAGGAAAGCAATTTCCTGTAAAGCAAAAAAGAACCGGTGTAAAAACCAGTTCTCTGCTTCTTACTTTCTGATTATACCGAATCAGATATTATAAGTAAAGTCAATATTCCTTATACTCGATATAAGTTTTACTTATGTTGTAATAATTCCAATAATTTTTCTGCTGCCGCAGTCAACGGAACCCTGTCATCCGAAACAATACAGAACTGTCTGGCAGGAATCTTCTTATTAAATATAATCTGAAACAGTTCCCCCTTTTCAATTTCTTCCTGGGCAAAGTCCCTGACCACATTTGCTATGCCAAGGCTCCTTTTTGCAAACTGTATCAGCATATCGCTGGTGGCAAGTTCTATCTCCGGATGAATCACAACGCCTTCTCCCAGCAGAAATTCCTCTACATATTTTCTGGTAGAGGTATTTCCCTCCAGGCACATAACCGGCAGATGTTCCAATTCTTTATAGCTTAATTTACCGCCCTTTAAATATTCAAATTTTCGTCCTGCCACAAAGACATCTTCTATCTCACGCACCGGAATCACATGCATATTCTTCGTTGTCTCCATAGGCGTGCTGACTACACCAAAATCGATTCTGCCGCTCTGCAGATATTTCAGTGTCTCCGGTGTCGGTGCATTGGTAACTGTAATCCTGATTTTCGGATACTGCTCATGAAACTGTTCCAGATAAGAAAGCAGATAAAACTGCAGTGTCATATCGCTGGCTCCGATACATACTTCTCCGCTGGTCAGCTCCTGCATTTCAAGGAATTTGCGTTCGCCTTCCCGGATGGTCTCATAGCCCCGCTGCACATAGCCGTAAAGTGTCTGCCCCTCTGCAGTCAGACGCACCCCTCTGGATGTCCGCATGAAAAGGGTGGTTCCCAGCTCCCGCTCCAAATTACGGATTGCCTGGGACACTGCCGGCTGTGAAACATTCAGTTCTTCTGCTGCCAATGTAATACTGTGAAGTTTTCCTACATAATAAAAAAATTTGTAATATTCTAAATTCGTATTCATGAGCGAATTATACCATAATTAGATTGATTTTTACATTGTCATTTTTATTTTACCAATGTATACTAATCCCGTTTCCTAAGAATATAGTATTTTTTTCTCATATAGTGCAGAATATTTCTGCAAAATTTTTTTGAAAGGAGCTTATAATTATGACGAAAGATATGACAATCGGAAATCCACTGAAATTAATCCTTCTCTTCTCACTTCCTGTATTGTTCGGGAATCTGTTCCAGCAGTTCTACAACATGGTAGATACCATCATTGTAGGACAGTTTTTAGGAGAAGATGCCCTGGCTGCTGTAGGTGCAACCGGTTCTATTATGTTTCTGGTGCTTGGTTTTGCATCCGGACTTGCCCAGGGATTCGGTGTTATGGTATCACAGGCTTTCGGTGCAAAGGATGAAAGCCGTTTAAAGCATATTGTTGCTTTATCCTTCCTCTTAACCATAATCATTTCCGTGATTCTTACCGCATTGACTGTTACTACTTCCCGTGAGCTTTTAATCTTTATGAACACACCGGATAATATTCTTGATATGGCAGACTCTTATATCCGGGTTATCTTCTGGGGTATCATTACCAGTATGATGTACAATGTTGTTTCCGGAATTTTAAGAGGTGTTGGTGACAGCAAGACTCCATTATACTTCCTGCTGTTTTCCTCCGCTCTTAATATTGTGCTGGATTTATTCTGTATTGTAACTTTAAAATTAAATGTTGCAGGTGCTGCATATGCCACCGTAATCTCACAGGGTATTTCCGCTGTTCTCTGTCTTATTTATATGTACCGTAAATTCACGATTCTCCGCACCAGAAAAAGTGATTACTACATCGACCGCGTGACAACCGCCCAGATGATGGGACTTGGTATCCCGATGGCTTTGAACTACTCTCTGATAGCTGTTGGTTCCATGATTCTTCAGTCTGCAGTAAATGTATTTGGTTCCAGTGCTGTTGCAGCCTTTACTGCTGCATCCAAGGTAGAACAGATTTCTACCCAGCCAATGCCGGCTCTTGGAACCACAATGTCTACTTACTGTGGTCAGAACTTAGGTGCCGGAAAATATGACCGCATCTTCGATGGCATGAAGAAGGCCTTTGGAATCGCCCTTGGAACTGTTGCAATTGCTGCATTCATCTGTACTGTATTTGGCCGTTCCATTGTTTCCCTTTTCTTAAGCGAACCGACGGAAGCCATTTACAGTTATGCCACACAGTACTTAAATACCATCAGCTGCTTTTTCTTCTTTCTTGCTCTTATTTACCTTTATCGTACTTCTTTGCAGGGACTTGGAAAAGGTATCATGCCTATGGTCAGCGGTATCTTTGAAATGATTTGCCGTGTCGGTGTCGTATGGCTCCTTTTAAATCCATATGGATACTGGTCAGTCCGTCTGGCAAGTCCGGTAGCATGGATTGGTGCCGGTGTACCACTTATGATTTCCTATCTTGTTTGGAAGAACCGGAAAAAGAAACAGCTCCGCAGTCAGGCTGTATAAAATCCTGAGCCTGCAATGCTGCAGCACGCAGAAAAGAAGCCCCATCCTCTGAATCATCAGACGATGGGGCTTCTACTTATTTTATATTCCAGTTTATGCAACCGGATTTCCGCACTTGGTACAGAACTTATTTCCAGCTACAAGCGGAGCACCACATTTACTGCATACCGGCTGTACTGGCTGCTGTGGCTGTACTGGCTGGCTCTGGAACTGCCCCTGCTGTGGCGGCATTGGCTGTCCCTGGAACTGTCCCTGCTGCTGTGGCGGCATTGGCTGTCCCTGGAACTGTCCCTGCTGCTGTGGCTGCATTGGCTGTCCCTGGAACTGTCCCTGCTGTGGTGGCACATTTCCATACATATTCTGCTGTGGCATTCCCTGATATCCGTTCATCATTTTCTGTCTGATTAATGGTTTCTCAGCCTGAAGTACGTTGATAATAATCAACAAATCCAACACTACAATTGCCAGAATAAACAATATATTAAATATAAATCCGGCTGTAACTTTCGCTGTACAGTAATTATCTGTTGCTTCCTTATTTACTCCGACGCAAAGTGCAATCCAGAAAATAAAGTCAACAACTGCACAGCTTCCGGATGCGATTGCAGCAATTTTGTCTTTTAATACGCTCTTTAAGCACCAGAGAGCCAGCATAGCGATTGGAAGCAGCAGCATTATAATGCAGATTACTTTTGGATCAGATACACTTTCGCCTTCGATTTTAATACCTGTCATAGCTTTAAAAGCACTAATTTTAATATTTCCATATCCTGCACAGGATACCATGAATGATGGCACAAAGAAAAATACCATTAATAAAATAGATAACAGACGAATAATATTTTTCACATGAATGTGCTTTGTAAAATCATTTCCAGAATTCATTTCCTTCTCCTTTAGTTTCCAAACTGAGTTAAATTATCAGTTACTTCGTAAGTATAATCAACCTTCTGAGTTACAACCAGATCGTTAAACATCTGTGCTCCATCTGTATAACCTTCAACATTGTACCAGCCGTCATCATACTCTAAATCAGTATATCCTTCGATATCACCATATGTATTAAAGCTCTGGCTTCCATCGGATAATGCCATAATATTTGTATATTTTACCGGGAAGTATACTACAGTCGGCTCAAATGCATTTTCTGCACTGGTTACAGTTGTTGAAAATACCAGATAAAGGACGTTTGTATCACCCCATGTATCACTGTTCTTTGCAACCAGATAATAAGAACCTTCATAGCTGAATCCGGAATTTCCAATATAGGAATTGTTATTTGCAAAATATGCATCTAACACATCTGTTGCTTCATTTTTCATGGAATCCAGATTGTCTGCTGAAATATCTGCAGCAGATGTTACATAAGAATCTACTCCGGATACAATATATTCTTTTGATGTCTGTGTGAATTTGTAACCATTTGCCAATGCATTCTCTTCTGACTCATCAACTGTTAAAGTTACGGTATCACCAACATCAAGGCTGTCATAATCTTCAAAATTGAACCACAGATAACGTAAGTAATCATCATCTGAATTATTGGTCCAGTTTGGATATACATAAGGTGGTGTTCCTGAGAAGGTTACCTCGATATCTTCAAACGGATCAACTTCTTTTACTTCTTCCAGTCCTTCTACTGTAAATTCCTGTTCTTTGGAAAGAATTTTAACCCCTGCTTTTTTCTCATAATCTTCATTCCATGAAGCAGTAACGGTTACCACATCACCATTTGACAGGTCTGAATCCGGTTTCACATCAAAAGTAATACTGTCAATCAAATCCCAGTTACTACTTCCCATCAAATCTGTGAGGTCACTCCAGTCAAGGTCATCAAGAGATTTTACATTTTTAAGTTTCTTTCCCTGTGCCTTGATAACAGCTTCACTGAATCCGGTCTCGTCGAAATCAACATATGCTGTTCCTGCTGTTTCATATCCGTTATACTCTACAGAAATATAATCGTTGATATTTACTTTCTTTTTCTGATTCTTCACTACCACAAGTGCAACAATTGCAACTACTACAACTGCAATGACTGCAATAAGCAATGCCCATAACTGTTTCGTCATCTTAAATGGTTTCTTAGGCGGGCGTGCCTGCTGTGGCTGTCCCTGGAATTGTCCCTGCTGTGGTCTTCCCTGGAACTGTCCCTGCTGCGGCTGTCCCTGGAACTGTCCCTGCTGCGGCTGGCTCTGGAACTGTCCCTGCTGCGGCTGGCTCTGGAACTGTCCCTGCTGCGGCTGCTCCTGTACCGGTGCTGCCTGCTCTGCCGGCTGTTTCATCTCCCCTTTTAATTTCTGGCCACAATTCGGGCAAAAATCTGCATCATCACCCACTTGTGTACCACAATTTCCACAAAATGCCATTTTCATTTTCCTCCTTGGTTTTACCATGATATGTTACCTGCTTTTATACATTAACAAGTTAAACTATTTCAATTCTACACAATATTTTGTGGTTGGTCAATCAATTTTACCAAGAATTTACACTTTAAATCTTATAATTTTCTTGCACAGGCAAGTGCTAATGCTCCCGGTCCAATATGGCAGGATACATTTAAAGAAAGCGGATCCATCATAATGTCTGTAATCCCAAATTCTGCTTCCACTTCTTTGTGGAATTCCATCGCTGCACTTATATCTCCAGTGTATGCAATACAAAGCTGCATCTCATCCTGACACTCCTTAAAGCGGGATGCATAGTCATCTTTTACTGCTTTTATCATAATGCTTTTTGCCTGCTTTACCGTTCTGGCTTTTGCAAAAGCATCCAGCTTTTCACCCTGGATCTGAAGAACCGGTTTTAATTTCAACAAGGTACCAAGGGCTGCTGCCGCCGGTGTGATACGTCCGCCTTTTTTCAGATAATATAAGGTATCGAGCATGATATAGATACTGGATTCCATTTTATTCTCCATGAGTTTGTCATAGATCTCCTGACCGGATTTTCCTGCTGCCGCAAGTTCCATGGCATCCATCACAGACTGGCGCTGTGTCACGGAAATACGCTGATTGTCTACGACAAATACCTTTCCTTCATAATCCTGCGCCAGCATTGCCGCAGTAGAACAGGTACTGGAAAGTCCGCTGGACATCGGAATATGCACGATCTCATCGTACTCCTCCAGCAGTTCATCCCAAAGTTCTGTAAAATCAGTTAAAATAGGGGTGGATGTATGAATATCCGCACCTTCTGTCAATCTCTCATAAAACTGTTCCTGGGTCAGGTCAATATCCTCCAGAAGCATTTCTTCATTAATATAAAACGGCATCGGCATGACGCGAATTCCAAGTTCTTTTGCCTGTGCCTGAGTAATTCCACTGTTACTGTCTGTCACAATCGCTACTTTACTCAAATTTTCATT
>ERZ825670.1541-NODE-1541-length-24701-cov-5.280613_pt1 | contig 24701 bp, 22 predicted proteins | sample MGYA00519929_ERZ825670 | MGnify/ENA primary metagenome ERZ825670 (study PRJEB31778, sample SAMEA3449207) | human gut metagenome | biome: human gut; feature: human-associated habitat; material: faeces | place: United Kingdom | collected 2010/2012 ...
TACGTCCTTGCGGATAATTATATGTACGTATTTTTTCACTTCTATCTCCACTACCAACTTGCGTTTTTCTTGCATTTGCTATCTCTGAATCTTGTTTTTCTTTCTCAATATTATATAATCTTGAACGAAGCATTTTCATAGCATATTCTCTGTTTTGTAATTGTGAACGTTCTGTCTGACATTCTACAACTATTCCAGATGGTTCATGTATAAGTCTTACTGCTGATGATGTTTTATTAATGTGTTGTCCTCCAGCACCTGAAGCCCTAAATACTTCCATTTTTATATCTGCAGGATTAATTTCAATCTCAACATCTTCAACGACAGGAAGTACTGCAACCGTTGCTGTTGAAGTATGTATTCTACCACTACTTTCAGTATCTGGAACTCTTTGAACCCTATGTACACCACTTTCAAATTTAAGTCTGCTATATGCGCCTTTTCCTGTAACCATAAACGATATTTCTTTATATCCACCAAGTTCTGTTGCATTTTCATTTAATATATCAATCTTCCAATGTTTTCTTTCTGCATACATTGTATACATTCTAAATAATGTTCCCGCAAATAATGCAGCTTCTTCTCCTCCTGCACCACCACGAATTTCACAAATAATATTTTTATCATCATTTGGATCTTTTGGTATCAATAATACTTTTAATTCCTCTTCTATATGTGGAAGTTTTTCTTTAGCTTCATAAAAATCAACTTCAGCTAATTCCCTTAGTTCTTTATCTTCCATCATTTCTTTAGCATCTTCCATTCTCTGCTTTTCTTTTTTATATTCTCTATATTTTTGAACTACTTCTTCTATTGAACTATGTTCCTTTATTAATTTTTGCCATTCAGTTTGATTTGCAATTATTTCTGGATCACTTATCATCTTTGTTAATTCTTCATATCTCGCTTCTACTGCTTCTAATTTGTCAAACATAAATATTCTCCTTTTTATTTAAATTCGTTTATATTGTACCATATATTGCCACATTTTTCAAGTAGTATATTTATATGTTACAAGATAATATTTAATTAATTTTTTACAAGAAAGACTTGAAATATAAGCTTTGAATGAAGTGACGAATGTGCATGGAGAAATTTTAGAAATTCTACGTAGATTTATGGAAAGAGTTCACGAGAGTGGAAGGGTACCATAAAGCAAGTTAGAATTTCTTAAATTTCGTAATAAACCGAGGAATGTAATGAAAAACTTATATTTAAAGGTATTCCTTATCATGACTTATATAAAACAATATTATAAAATAATTTTAACGTCCATGCACTTTTATTTTTTTTCTACATATAATTTTATTATGAAAAATGGAGGTGCTTTTATGTTTTCTTCACTTTGCATAAATGGTTTTTTACAATTTTTGCAAACAGCAGTTTTTACAGTCGGATACATTTCAGGAGTACAACTCTTTCCTGAGCCATTAAGTTCAGAAGAAGAACGTATATGTCTTGAAAAATTAAGTACAGGTGATGAAGAAGCACGTAATCTACTTATTGAAAGAAATTTAAGATTAGTAGCGCATGTTTGCAAAAAATATAGTAATTCAAATGTTGATCAAGAAGACTTGATTTCTATCGGAACTATTGGACTTATAAAGGGCATTAATAGTTTTAAGCCAGAAAAAGGTGCTCGACTTTCTACATATGTTTCCCGTTGCATTGATAAAACAATGCTTACTTGTTGGAACCAAGTGGGAAATAAAAAAATTCATTCTTTTTAGTATTCGATAAATTTATTTCTACAGTTTCTCCATCCCACACTGCTGATTCAATAAACATTCTTAATATCTCTCTTTGTTTTAAAACATCTAAATCTGTAAACGTATCAAAATAATTGTTTATTACTTCTAATGCTAATCTAGCAATTTCGTTTTCTGTTGGAGTAAAAGTTTTTGTAGAGTTTTTTGCATTTAGTTCTTGTATGCGTTCTTGTATTTTTTTATTCTCTGTTTTTAATCTTTTAACTGCTTTGTTTATTTCGTCTATTAATTCTGAATCTACATATATTATTTTGCTGATATATTTATTTAAACTTTTTTCATTATTTTTATAGACTTTTTTAAGTCTCTCTAAGTCTTGATTTTCATTGTTTTCCTCTGTTGGCTCCGCTTCTGATATTTTTTGAAGCTCTTTTACTATCTTAGCATTAGGTGCAAACCATGTTTTCATTTTCCTAATAAGTTCTAAGTCTAATTTGTTACCATCTATGTTATGTACGTTGCATCTATGTAACCTACTTAATTCTTTCATTTCACACATATAGAAAAATCTATCATCACCATTAGCATAAGTTCTTCCTGAATGAAGTTTTGGTCTCATATATGAATTGCATTTGCATTTCAGTATTCCTGATAAAATTGATTTATTTTTTCTGGGTCGTCTATATCGTTTTTGAGAATTTCTTGCTATTATTTCTTGAACCTCAATCCATTCTTTGCCAGAAATGTATCCTTGATGTTTCCCAACAGATACAATCCAATCTTTCATATCGTTTTTTTGATTAGCTTTATGTTTTATTTGTTTTGTTTTGTTATATGCAATCATCCCATGTATCCCATCAAAATCTTCTTTTTTTGCATATATCTCTATTCCTTTTTCGGTTAAATAGTTGTACATATTTATATCATTTTTAGCATAAACAATATTCTCGAAAATTGATAAAAGAGCAAATCTAGTAAATCTTTTGTTATTCTTGGTTTTAATATCATTGTTCAGTAAATATGTTTCCATCATTGTTAATGATTTAAAACTTCTATATTTTTCAAATAGCATTTCAATGAGCATTCCTTCGCTTTCAACTTTTTTTAATTTAAATGCTTTTTTCTTCTTCTTTTCAACTTCTTTTTCTTGATTAACTTCTTTAACAGTTACTGTTGTATATCCTTCTGACTTATAACCTGTTGGTGTTATTCCACCTAACCACCTTCCTGTTTTAGCTAGTTCTCTCATGTTATCTTTTATTCTTTCAGCACCGATTTCTCTTTCTAATTGTGCAAATACACTAGCTATATACATCATTGCTCTTCCCATTGGTGTAGTTGTGTCAAATTGCTCTTTTACAGATATAAAACTAATATTATGTGCAGATAGTTCTTCTATTAGGTCTGAGAATGCACTTACATTTCTTGCAATTCTATCCAATCTATAACAAATCAAAACATTATATACATTTTTCTTGGCATCACTCATTAACTTTCTAAATTTTGTTCTTTGTGAATCTCCTCCTGATTTTCCTTCTCCTTCATCATAATATATTATTTTTGTTTCTTCTTCAGGATATAATCTTTGTATGTATTCTTCACACATTCTTATTTGTGTTTGTATTGATTCTCCTTTGTCTGATGCTTTTGATTTTCTTGTATAAATCGCTATTACTTTCATATTCTGTATCCTCCTTTGAGTTTCATTATATTAATAGCAATTCATATTCAAAGCTGAGAAAAAATTTTGATAATTTCATTTTTTATTGTGTCTTTTTCTGTTTGAGTTACTTCTAGTCGATTTATTGTTTCTTGAATGAGTAAAGCTCTTAAATGTGCAACTTTATCTTCAAATTGCTCTTTGTCTTCTGGGTAGTTTATTTTTAGTGTCATAATTTCACCTCGGTAAATTATATGAACTTAATTTAAGAATATTATTGTAATTTGAATTACTACAGTACAAAAAATAACTCTGGGCCTCATAGGTTTCCAGAGTATACAAAGTATGCTACTTTCTATTTTATTCTTTCAAATAATGGATTTATATCATTCAATTTGACAGTCTCTTCTATTGTGATTTTTTCCCATTTTCTCATATCTATATTTAAATATTGTTTTATATTATTAGAAGTTTCTGGCATTATAGGTTCAAATAGATTTGCTAAATTTGCTATTATGTTAACACAGTTGTACATTACATTATTAAATTCTCTTATATTTTCTTTATATAATATCCATGGTTTTTTATCATCATAATATTTGTTTCCATATTCAACTAAGTTGATAATTTCTTCTATTGATTTTCTAAATTCTAAATTTTCTATATCTTTAGAAACATTAATATAAGTTTGAGATATTTTTTCTTCTATTTCTTTATCTATTTCTCCAACTTCAATTTTTTCTAATCCTTTAAATTTTAAAGTTCTATTTATAAAATTGCCATATTTATTTACTAAATCAGAATTGTGAATTAACTTAAATTCTTCTGTAGAAAAATTTCCATCTTTTTTCTCTGGTCCATTACTTAAAAAATAATATCTTATTGAGTCTATATCATATTGTTCTGCTAAGTCTAATATTGTAATACCATTGCCTTTGCTTTTGGAAATTTTTTCATCATTTATATTCAAATACTCACAAGATACCATTTTATCTGGTAGTTTCATATCTGACTTCATAGCGTAAAGTAATGCTGGAAGTATAATGCTATGGAATATTATATTATCTTTTCCATGTACCATATACATTAGTGTATTCTCATTATTTTTCCAATAATCTTCCCAATTCAAACCATTTTCTTCACAATATTTCATTGTTGCTGTTAAATACCCTAACACTGCATCAATCCATACATACATCTTTTTATCAGTATATCCATCTACAGGTATATCTACTCCCCATTCTAAGTCTCTAGTAACAGCTCTATCTATTAGTCCTTGTTTTAAATACTTTAAGGTTTCATTTTGCGAATTTTTTCTCCAATATTGATTGTATTTACCATAATATTCTTCAATAATTGCTTGCAAATTAGACAATGTTATATATAAATTTTTATTAGTTTTTTCAATTACTTTAGTTTTACATTCCTGACAATAAGCAGATTTTATTAGTTCATCCATTGTAGGATTATAGCCACAATCACATTCTTCGCCCTTGGTTTCATTCCCACAGTTAGGACATGTTAAAATAAGTTCACGATCTGCTAAAAACTTACTACATTTTGGACAATATGGCTGTTGTTCTTCTTTTTCTATAATATAATTATTATCATATATTGTTCTAAATATTTCCTTTACTTTTTCTTTATGATATTCATCTTCTGTTTGAGTATATAAATCATACGAAAAATTCATTTTTTCAAATGTCCTTGAAAATTCGTTATGATAATAATTTGATATTTCTTTTGGTTTTTTATTTTCTTTTTTTGCTCTTATAGTAATAGGTGTGCCATGACAATCCGTTCCCGAAACATATATTACATTATCCCCTTTTTTTCTATGATATCTTGCCAAAAAATCTCCTGGCAATAGTGCCACTAAATGGCCTAAATGTAAGGAACTATTGGCATATGGCCATGCACCACCAATAATAACATTTCTTTTCATTATTATTCTTCACTCCTTTCTCAAAATTTAAATCTTTCTTTTATCATTTGTGCAGTATCTTTAGCAGATATATTTGTATTATTAATTCTTAAATAATTACACTCTTTAATTTCATTTTGTTTAGAATTTAGTCTATATTTTTTTACGGATTTTAGCAAGTCTTTTTCACTCCATTCAAAGTCTCTTTTTGAAGCTTTATTTACTAACCTATTTTCTGTTTTATTTCTCTTTAGTCTTTCTTCCAAGTCTGCTTCTAGTTCTACAATATAAATTTCTGCATCATATTTCTTGAAAATATCTATATAGCCATATATTCTATCCCATTCTTCTTTATCGTCAAAATCCCATGTTGTTGTAAATATTATTCCTTCTTGGTCGCTTTTTGCGAACTCTTCAAAGATTTGTGTTCTAAAAGATTCATTTAATTTTCTATAAATTTCTTTGCTATAGTCAAATATTTTAGTTACAACTTCTATTGTCATATGATTATGTAATAATTTTAAATCCGTAGTCTTTGTTAATTCTTGCCCTACAGTCATTTTTCCTACTGCTTGTGGACCTGTTATTAGTATAAACTTCATATATTATCCCCCCTTTTTGATTTGTCAATCAATTTTTCATTATATCTCAAAATGGTAAAATTATTTTTTATATTCTAAACATTTCTCTTCTAGTAATTTAAAGTCACAACATCTATCTTTTATATTTTGTGGCAATTTCTCCGCATTATATAATTTATATAACTTAAAAGACTTATTTTTTACTTGATTATAATTTGCATTTAACCAAGCTAATTGTTCTCTTAACAATTTTTGATATTTCATTTCGGAAACAGTCAATGTTTCTTTGTTCAAATCTACTAAAGAGTAATTATCTATACTAACAGGAATCATATTGTTAAAGTTTAATGCACCTAGTTCTCCATCTTTAATTTTAATAAAATCAAGTGTATTTTTCATTGTTTTATGTTTTGGCTTTGGACTAGATAATGGTGCAAAATATTCACAAGTATCAATTTTAAATAGTATACCAATAAAAGGTCTTAATTCTTTTTCATTTTTATTATAGGCTACTTTATTATCAAATTTTCTTAAGTAATCACAATAATCAGAATCTACTCTGACAATTCTTAAATTTAAAATCATTGTATCATCTCCTAACATCAAAATTATATATTAAAAATTATCCAAATGCAATATTATCAAACATTTTTTCGTAAAATAAAAAGATTAGAGTTTAGTCTCTAATCTATCTTTTTTAAGTTCCAATTTGATGGCTGGAAACACCGCTTTTTTAAATTCCAATTTAATGGCTGGATTCACCGCTTTTTTAAGTTCCAATTTGATGGCTGGATTCACCACTTTTTTGTTGTGCTAATTAAATAGCAATATTATTATATGCAATTAAATAATTTTATTGCATTCTATATTATTAAATATATCATAATTTTGCCTTTTTTTCAACACTTTTTAAAATATTTCTTCATCTTTATCATTCTTCTAGTATCCACCATTCACTTAATTTCCAAAAAAACATCACGAACAACATCATTTGTTTCCGATATGATAGTATTACTAATGAAATTCTTATGCATTTTAGAGCCACAAAAAAATTAAACAATGAAGTTTACTTAAATGAACCTATTGGCAAAGATAAAGATGACAATGTTGTAACTTTACAAGAGGTTCTCGAAAATGATGAACGTAGTGTTGAAGAATCTGTCGATTTAAAAATGAAAGTCAGGCTTTTATATGAAAAAATGAAAAATCTTTTAAAAGACAGAGAACGTACTATCTTAGAACTCCGCTTCGGTCTTGATGGTCATAAGCCTAAAACTCAAATTGAAATCGCAGAACAGATTGGTATATCACGATCTTATGTTTCTCGAATTGAAACTAAAGCTATTAAAAAGCTAGCTAAGGAAATTAGAGATTAAGAGTAGATGGTGTAAAGTAACGTGCATACGTTAATTTTACACTATCGTCCTATCTATTTAATATTTTTATTTTTGATGTATGACTTAGTAAACTCTTCAGATAATATATCCATTAATATTGAATCATAATATCTACCATTAATAAACTTGCATTTCCTTCTTCTACCAATTTCTTTAAATCCACATTTTTCGTAACATTTCAATGCCCTTTTATTGAATTCCATTAATGCTAAATCAATATTGTTTAAGTTTAAATAATTGAAACCAAAATCTAATATTAGTTTTATTGCTTCAGTCCCATATCCTTTACTCCTGTAATCTTTATTTCCTATAAATATACCTAATGTAGCTGTTCTATTTATGTTATTAATGTCATGTAATCCAACAATCCCAATTATTTCATCTGTTTGTAAATCTATTATTGCAAATACACTTTTATTATCTTGCTCTTTTTCCAAATATGTTTTTTCATTTTGCAGTGTCATTGTTTGATGACTTCTTCCTGTATAATCTGTTATCTCAAAATCGTTCATCCATTCTGTAAATTTTTCAACATCTTCCACATTTCTTGGAGATAAATAAATTCTTTCCCCTACTAATTTTTTAAAATACTTCATTATTACATTCCCCCTTTTAATCAAAAAAGCCTTACAAAGAAATCTTTTAAGACTCCTCTGCAAGACTTGTTTAATCTTGACTTATAAGTGTAAGTAATTTTTTGTAATTACTCTTTACCGCTCAAATATTGCTATTTTAGGTAAACTCTTAATTTATGTTTTATATTTTATCATATTAATTTTATATTTGTCAATAGTCACCATAATATTAATTTCCCTTTAAAATATTTTCTAAAAATACCGCTACTCCGTCCTCATTATTTGAAGCAGTAATAATATCTACTCTATTCTTTATATCATTTTCTGCATTCTCCATTGCAACACTTTTACCTGCAACCTCAAACATTGAAATATCATTATAGCCATTTCCTATTGCAATCGTATTATTTATTGTTTCCCCTAAATATGTAGTTAATTCCCTTATTGCCTCTCCTTTTGAAACTTTAGAATTTCCGAAAGCAACCCAAGGTTCTTTTTCATCTGTTGACTGATTTAAAATGGTAATAGAATCAGTTTTATTTAACAATTCTGACTTTGCTCTACTGATTTTTTTATTATTCCTTGAAACAAGCATTATTTGCTTTATTTTATTATGATTTAAAAAAGTTTCTAATTCCATCAAATTATTGGGAAGCATATATTGATTTTTATTTCTTATTTCTTTTGTTACAAACTCTTTATCTGCTGAAACTGCAACAATTCTAATATCATTTTTTTCTGCATATTCATATATTCTTATAAAATCAGCATTATCTACAGAAATAATTTTTATTATCTTCCCTTCTGTATTGTCGTATATTTCTGCACCATTAGATGATATAAAAAAACTTTCGCACCCTATTTCTTTACTGATTTTTTCAGCAAAATATCTTGGCTGACCAGTACATAGTACTATATAATTTCCTGCTTGAGTAAATTGCTTTATTGCTTTTTTTGTTCTTTCACTTATTTTTCCTTTATCATTTTTTAAAGTCCCATCACAATCTACATAGATTATTTTTTTCATATTATTTTATACCTTTTTAAAAGTGATTACCATAATCGCATCCATATTCTGAAGAAGTTCCCTCTAGTTCTTTAATAGACAAACTTATCTTTAGTTTTTCTTTGTCAATATTTAGAATTTTTGCATTTACAAGCTGTCCTATTTGTAACTCTTCCTCTGGTTTTACAACTCTTCTTAAACCTGTTATCTCTGAATTATGTACCAATCCTTCTAATCCTTTTTCCATCTCTAAAAATGCTCCAAAAGGTGCAAACTTTGCCACTTTACAAGTTACAATATCATTTATTTTATATTTATTAGCTAATGCAAACCATGGATTCTCACCTTTTAAAGGATACTCTAAACTAATCTTTCTATCATCTTTATTAAAATCTTTTATCTTAACATCTATCTGGTCTCCAACATTAAAGCTATCCTCAAGTTTTTGATTTCTATCCCATACTAATTCTGATTTATGAACAAGTCCTGTTGCTAAACCTAAATCCACAAATATACCGTAATCCATAATCTTAGTAATAGTCCCTTGATATTCATTACCTATCTTTATGGTATTCCAAAACTCTTCAATGTTTTTAGCTTTTTCAATTCTAGCTCTTTTTCTTTCTTCTGCTTGTTTAATTCTTAGTTCTTTTTCCTTTTTTATGTTTTCTTCTTTTTGATATTTTTTATAAGACAAAAGAACATTTCCTAACCCATCATTCCATTTTAATACATCAGCAGTAATCGTATCTCCAGGCTTAAACTCATCTTTAGGATTTTTACTTTCATCATCAGAATATTCTGATTTAGGTATAATTCCATCTGCTTTATACTTAAAATCCACAAAGATTTCTCCTTTACTTGAAACTTTAATTACAGTCCCTGTAATTCTTTTGTCAAATCTTTTAGCATTTAATGATTCATTATATAATTTTTCAAAATTTTCTTCTTCCATTTTAATATAACCCTTTCTTTTAATATTTAATTATTTTTATACATATAATTTTATATTTCCTTTTTTATATTCTTCTAATATTTTCAAATAAATATCATCTTCTACAATTCTAGCTTTCTTAGGATGAACAATATACCTAAGTGATAATTCAACATGAGAATCTACAATTTTAGTATAAATAATTGGATCTAGGTAATTATAATAGATTCTATATTCAAAAATAATGTCAGAAACAGCATCCTCCATTTTTTTAGGAGCCTCTTTTAGAACTTCATTATTTACCATTATGTTATATAAAATATCTTTGGTTTCCTCAATATTTGAATCTAATGTTACATTTACCTTTAATTCATCCCATATATACTTAAATGCTTTTGTGTAATTTTTCAGTGTTTTTATAAATATAAAAGAATTCGGTATATGAACAATTCTTCCTGTACTTTGCTCTGAGTCAATTCATCCTCCAACTTCCAATACTTCAAAAGATAATGCTTTTATATTTATTACATCACCTTTTACTCCATCAATTTCTACCCTATCTTCTAGTTCAAATGGTCTTTTCCAACCTATATATATTCCAGCAAAAAAATCAAATATAATTTCTTTAACTGCTATTGCAACACCAGTGGATAAAAATGTAATTGCTGTCACAATTCCAGAAATCTTGTGCCCCCATAGTAATATCAGACTTACAAAAGCTAAAACAGTTAATACTATTTTCATTACTCTATTTCTAAAATATTTCTTTTTGTCGCTTACTGCCGCTTTAGAGTATATTAATTTTACTATCGCTTTTAATAAAGCAAAAAATAAAAAAATCAAAATTGTAAACATAATTAATTCAACATATTCACTATTAAATCCTATATTTTTCTCAATATATTGTGATATTTCATGTATTACTTTCATTCTCTCACCTCTTATTTTATATATAATTCTATTCTATCTCATCAATGCAATCTTCGAATTGACTATTATATAATTTTTCATAAAATCCTCCTTTAGCAAGAAGTTCTTCATGAGTTCCTTGTTCAACAATATCTCCATGATCCATAACAAGTATTAAGTCTGCATTTTTTATTGTAGATAACCTATGAGCAATAATAAATGAAGTTCTGCCTTTCATAAGATTATCCATAGCTTTTTGAATTTCAATTTCAGTTCTAGTGTCAATACTAGATGTAGCCTCATCTAAAATCAATATTTTAGGGTCTGCTAAAATTACTCTGGCAATTGTAAGCAGTTGTTTTTGGCCTGCTGAAACACCACTTGTTTCATCATTTAATATTGAATTATATCCTTTAGGTAAAGTTTTTATAAAGTGATGTACATGAGCTGCTTTAGCTGCTTCAATAACTTCGTCATCTGTTGCATCTTCTTTACCATATTTAATGTTGTCTTTTACAGTCCCATTAAATAGCCACGTATCTTGTAAAACCATTCCAAACATTTGGCGAAGCTCGCCTCTATCAAAATCTTTTACATTATAACCATCTACTAATATATTACCCTCTGTTACATCATAAAACCTCATAAGAAGTTTTACCATTGTTGATTTTCCAGCTCCTGTTGGCCCAACTATTGCAATTTTTTGTCCCTCATATACTTTTGCATTAAAATCTTTTATTACAATATTTTCTGGATTATATCCAAATTTAACATGGTCAAAAGTTATATTACCTTTCAATCCTTTTGTTGTGACACCTGCTTTCGCAGTCTCAATTTCTTCCTCTTCTTCTAAGAACACAAATATCCTCTCAGAAGCGGCAACCATCGCTTGTAACATAGCTGATACTTGCGCAATTTGATTTATTGGTTGAGTAAATTGTTTATTATATTGTATAAAACTTTGTATATTACCAACTGTAATCTTTCCTTGAATTGCAAGATATCCTCCAGCTATTGCCACACCTACATATCCAATATTTGAAATAAAATTCATTATTGGATGCATAAGTCCTGATAAAAACTGTGATCTCCAAGCCGATCTATATAATTCTGCATTAGCTTTAGAAAATTCTTCTTTTACTTTTTCCTCTCCATTAAATGCTTTTACTATTGTTAATCCTGAATAAATTTCTTCAACTTGACCATTTACATGTCCTAAATAATCTTGTTGCTTCTGGAAATATTTTTGTGATTTCCCTACAATTATCTTTACTAGCCCAGCTCCAATCGGCATTACAATTATTGATATTAAAGTCATCTGCCAACTTATTGATAACATCATAATTAAAATTCCTACTAATGTGCATATTGCTGTTATTATTTGAGTAATACTTTGGTTTAAATTCATTCCTAGAGTGTCTATATCATTTGTTATAACTGACAGTATTTCACCATTTGTTTTTTTATCAAAATAATTCATAGGAAGTTTATTTATTTTTTTTGACAAGTCTTTTCTTAACTTATATGTAAGATTTTGAGCAATTTGTGTCATTGCAAAACCTTGAATAAAAGAAAATAATGCACTTATAACATATAGTCCCAATAGTGTTACTAATATATTACCAACCTTTGAAAAATCTATCCCACCATTTCCAGAAAGTTTGTTTATTAATCCATTAAATATTTCTGTTGTGGCATTACCTAATATTTTAGGCCCTACTATTGAAAATATTGTGCTTCCAACAGAAAATATAAATACAATTATTAATCCAATTTTGTATTTTGATAAATAATTTTTTATAAGTTTTTTTGTTGTTCCTTTAAAATCTTTTGCTTTTTCTAATGTACGTCCATTTCCTGGGCCTCCCATTGGTCCTGGCATATTATTCCCCTCCTTCCTGTTTATTTTGATTATTATCTTTTTCTAAGTCCAATTCTTCCTCAGATAACTGAGATAGCGCAATCTGTCTATAAATTTCATTATTTTTTATTAGCTCTTTATGAGTTCCTTGCCCAACAATTTTTCCATCATCTAATACAACTATTTTATCTGCATTTAGTATTGTACTAATTCTTTGAGCAACAATAATACAAGTCTTATTTTGGGTTCTCTTTGCTAATGCTTCTCTTAAAGCTGCATCTGTTTTAAAATCTAATGCAGAAAAACTATCATCAAACACAAATATCTCTGGGTCTTTTGCAATCGCCCTTGCAATTGATAGTCTTTGCTTCTGACCTCCTGAAACATTACTGCCTCCTTGTGCAATTTCAGATTTATATTTATCTTCTTTTCCATCAATAAATTCTATTGCTTGTGCAATTTCAGCAGCCTCTTGCATTTTTTGATCAGACATATTTGGATTTGAATATTTGATGTTACTCTCAATAGTTCCTGAAAATAATATTCCCTTTTGTGGAACAAATCCAATTACATCCCTTAATTCTTTTTGTGATAAGTCTTTTACATTTACCCCATCAACTAAGAGTTCTCCACCTGTAACATCATAAAATCTTGGAATTAGATTAACAATAGTAGATTTTCCACTTCCTGTGCTTCCTATTATCGCAGTCGTTTTTCCAGATTCTGCTGTAAAATTAATATCTTCTAGTAATTCTGTGTCTGCATCAGGATATCTAAATGATACATTTTTAAATTGTACTAATCCTTTTTTGCTTGAATCTAATTTTTTAGTTGTCTCTTTATCTTTTATATCTAGTTCTGTTTCAAGTACCTTCATTATACGATTTGCTGAAACTGATGCTCTTGGTAACATTACAGAAATCATTGAAATCATCAAGAAACTCATTACAATTTGCATTGTGTATTGGATAAATGCTAGCATATCTCCAACCTGCATTATACCTTGGTCTACATTGTGACCACCTACCCAAATGATTAGTATAGATATTCCATTCATTATAAATATTAGCATAGGCATCATTATAGACATTGTTCTATTTACAAATATATTGGCTTTTGTCAAATCAACATTTGCATTATCAAACCTTTTTTCTTCTTTTTCTTCTGTATTAAAAGCTCTTATGACTGATTTTCCTGTTAAAATTTCTCTTGAAACTTCATTTAATTTATCTGTTAAGTCTTGTAATTTTTTGAATTTAGGCATTGCAATTATAAATAAAACTGATACAAGCATTAGTATAGATATAACTGCAACTCCAATTATCCATGCCATTGATGTATTACTTTGTGTTAGAACTTTTACAATTCCGCCTATACCAATAATTGGTGCATATACAACTGTTCTAAATAACATTGCCATTAATTGTTGAATCTGCTGAATGTCATTTGTACTGCGAGTAATTAATGATGCTGTTGAAAATTCTCTTAATTCTTTGTTCGAAAAACTTAATACTTTGTTAAAAACTTTTTCTCTCAAAGTTCTTGAAAGTTTTGCACCAACTCTATTTGATAAAAACATTATCACTACTGCTGATGACATGCTTATAAGTGCTAACCCTAGCATTTTTAGACCTGTTATAAATATATATTTCATTTGAAGTTCATCTGTGTCAACTCCTGCTTTTTGATATATCGTTTTTACATATCCTATAGCAGCCTGTTTTTTTATACTATCTTGCATTTCATCAATTTGTTTTGTAGATTCATTTAACATTTGTTTAACTTGCTCTTGTGGCATTTTTTCCATTATTTCTAGCAATGTCAGATTTTCAAACATTACTTTTTGTTCATCTGGCACATTTGCTAATATTTGTTCTTTTATTTTACTTGCTGTCTCCTCATTTTGTATTGTTTGTGATATAATAATTGGTTTTATTAATAAATCTGAAAGTTCTTCCCTTTCTGTCTTTTTTATGCTTTTAATATTATATGTATTATCATTTTCTAAAGAATAGTTTTCTAAAATTTTTTCATCATCTTCTGAAAAAAATAGTATTGTTTCCATATCTTTATATGTTATAATATTAGGCACTGCATCTTCTATGCCTCCAGATTGTATTCCTTCATTTACTATTTTTGATGTATAATTAGGCAATTCTAAGTCTACTGATGCTTGAATACATAAAAGTAATATAATTATTACAACTGATAACCATGATTGTTTTAAATTCTTTAATATTTTTAACATTCTCTACCTCCCACTTTAAAAAGTTGAAAAAAGAATCCCCTCCAAATTGCCCAAAAGGCAAAAGGAGTAGACCCTCTTTTTCCTAGTCTCCTAGGCAAATTCCAATATCTCTAGCTGTCTTGACTAAATCATGGTCCATTGTAACTTTTCTTAAATTACTTTCTGCAGTGTTTCCTGATACAGCACCAATCTTAGTATTTCTTCCTACTACCTCTTCTAATGGTACATAATCTAATTTTCCATTTTTGATTACAGTCAAAACTCCAAATTTTCCTTCTAATGCAAGTTCCATTGCTTTAGCTCCATACTTTGTAGACAATACTCTGTCAAATGCTGTAGGAGTTCCACCTCTTTGCATATATCCAAGTGTTGTATTTCTTGCTTCTAATCCTGTTAATTTTTCTAATTGTCTCGCAACAACCTGACCAACACCTCCAAGTTGTGTATTGTCTACTCCTACTCCATTATTTCTAGTATTTACTACTGTTATGTCTCCACCTTTTGGTGCTGCTCCCTCTGCAACAACAACTATACTAAATTCTTTTCCTAATTTTTTTCTTTCATTTATTTTCTCTACAGCTTTATTTATATCATAAGGAATTTCTGGAATTAGTGCAACATCTGCACCTCCTGCTATTGCTGATTCTAATGCTATCCAGCCAGCATATCTGCCCATTACTTCTAATACCATTATTCTATGATGTGTTTCTCCTGTTGTATGCAATCTATCTAGTGCCTCAGCAGCCACAGATACTGCTGTATTATAACCAAATGTTATTTCAGTACATGCAACATCATTGTCTATAGTTTTTGGTACCCCAATAACATTTACTCCCTTAGTTGAAAAATCTCTTGCAGACTTTTGTGTTCCATCTCCACCTAATGTAAATACACAGTCAAATTCGTCTTTCTTTATGTTCTCAACACAAACATCTGATAAGTCTTTATATTCTACCTCTCCATTTTCTCCTAATATTTTATAATTAAAAACATTAGCATTTGTAGATGAGCCTATTATTGAGCCTCCTTTTGGTAATATTCCTGATGCTGTTTCATCATTTGCAGTGCTTAATTTCACGTAATCATTCTTCAATAATCCATTATATCCATCTATAAAACCATAACATTCTATATTATTATTTTCAGCGGTTTTTATTATCGCTCTTATTACTGCATTAAAACCTGATACGTCTCCTCCATTTGCAAGTATTGCCACTTTTTTTATCATATAAATTCCTCCTACTAGGTATTTCAATATTTTATAAGTATTTTATCTAACTAAGTAAAATCTTATATTATTATACCATTATTTTCATTTTTTACAAGTATTTTAATATATTTTTTATTCCAAAAAATCAATATTACATACTTAACAAAATTTGAGCTATTATTTTATTAATTCTTTGTGTATTTCTTCAAGAATATCATCTTTAATAATTTCTTTAAAAACAACAGAAATTTTTGTTTCAGTTATATTTATGTTAAAAATTTCCAAACCATTTCTATTAGAAATTTCTAATATCCTAGGAATTATATCATCTTTTGAACTAATTCCAAAACCAACAACAGACAATTTAGAGATATCCTTTTTTACAATACTTTTTACTCCAGAGCTTTCTAATTTATGTGATATTACTGTACCTGGATTATCATTAAATGTTGAACCTGTTATTATAGGCACATCATATTTTTCTCCTATTTTCACACATCTATCGTGTAAAACTTTTGCACCTTCACTTGATAATGAATACATTTCTTTGTATGATATATTTTTTAATTTTTTTGTTTTAGTCACTTTATTAGGGTCTGCTGTATATATTCCATCTACATCAGAATATATATAACATTGTTTAGCTTTTAATACTGCTGCTAGTGCTACAGCTGTTGTATCTGACCCTCCTCTTCCTAATGTTGTTATATTTTCGTTCTTATCTATTCCTTGAAACCCTGTTACTATAACTATTTTTCCATCTTCCAACTCCTTTTTTATTCTATCTGGGATTATATATTCTATTTTTGCACCTTGATATTCCTCATTAGTGTGTATTCCTGCTTGCCAACCAGCTAATGAAATAGCTGTATATCCTAAATAATCTAATAAAATTGCTAGCTTACTTGCACTTACTTGTTCTCCTACACTCAATAATGTATCCATTTCTCTTGGAATTGGCTTTAATGATAATTCCTCTGCCTCTTTTATCAATCTATCTGTCATCTTTCCCTGTGCTGATACTACAACAACTACATTATCGTTCTCTTCATACAGCTTAATTATTTTATTTGCAACAGTTTGTAATTTATTGTTATCTGCTAGCGAACTTCCTCCAAATTTAACTACTATTGTATCCATATCTTATAAAATCCTTTTTGTCTTAATTTATTCGTAAAACTATAAATTAAGACCATTTATAAAAAATAATAAATAGTACTTATTTAAGTACTATTACTATTTATTATATTGTTTTGGGTTCATAAATGTGTATCTTCAATTTTATATAAAAGATAATTTAGGGTCGGTTCTCTTTTTGCCCTTCTTAAAGGGCAAAAAAGGAACCGACCCCAAATTGCCATTTCAAATATGCTTCAATAAATCCATCAATATTTCCATTCATAACAGATTCGACATTTCCAACTTCAAAATTTGTTCTATGGTCTTTGACCAAAGTATATGGACAAAATACATATGAGCGAATTTGACTTCCCCAAGCAATATCTTTTTGTTCTCCTTTTAAACCATCAATAGTCGCTTTTTGTTCTTTTTCTCTTGTATCAAGCAACTTAGATTTTAACATTCTCATAGCTGTTTCTCTATTTTGAATTTGAGAACGTTCAGACTGACATGCAACAACAATATTAGTTGGAATATGAGTTATCCTCACAGCTGAAGAAGTCTTGTTTATATGCTGTCCTCCTGCACCAGATGCCCTATATGTATCTATTCTTAAGTCATCTGGATTTATATCAATTTGAACATCATCAGTTATTTCAGGTAATACTTCTAGTGAGGCAAAAGATGTGTGACGTCTTCCTCCTGCATCAAATGGAGAAATTCTAACTAATCTATGCACTCCCATTTCGCCTTTCATATATCCATATGCATTTTCGCCTATTATCTCAAATGTGACACTTTTTATACCAGCTTCGTCTCCCTCTAAATAGTCTAGTTCTTTAACTTCATAACCATTTTTTACTGCCCATCTAGTATACATTCTATATAACATCTCAACCCAATCTTGTGACTCTGTTCCTCCTGCACCAGGGTGCAAAGTCAAAATTGCATTATTTTTATCATATTTTCCTGATAATAAAGTTTCTAGTTCCAATTTTTCTATTTCATTTTCTAGTTTTATTGTAGATTTTAATATGTCTTTTGCAACTTCTTCGTCATTTTCTAAATTAGCCAATTCGGTTAATTCTTGCAAGTCTATACCTTCTTTTTCAATTCTCTTATATTGTTCAACTTTATGTTTTAATTGCTTTATTTTTGCTAATACTTTTCCAGTTTCTTGTGCATCTTTTTGCCAAAATCCGTCCTTTACAGTTTCATCTTCTAATTTTTTTAATTGCTCTTCTAGTAAAGTTATGTCAAAGAGACTCACCTAAACTTTTAATCTTTTCATTTAGTTTTTCTATTTTTTTAGAATTTTCTTCTAACTCTAGCAACACATATCACCCTTTCTTATTATTAATTCTCTATATCTATTTGTTATTCATAATCTTCAACATTTAATTTTGGATATGTAAATATTTGACCTGCATCTGTAAATTTACCAGATGTTTTATGGTTCTGATTCATTGTAATAGATCCTTTTAAGAAATATTTGTACTTTGATTTTTCTGGTAATGCTCCGTCTCCAATAACAATAGGATCATCCCAAGTTGTATCAACAGCATACCATTTATCATTTAATTTCACATAATTCCATGCATGGTTTTCTGTATTTCCATTATTGTTAGTCGCTGAGCCAATAACTATTACATTATCAATATCTAATTCATTCATTAAATATTGAAATGCTTTAGCATATCCTTCACACACACATACTCTTGATACTAATGCACCATATATATCATATATATTATCTTTAGATAATGATGAATCATATTCTATTGATTCTATTAAATAATCATGTACACTTTTTATTTTTTCGTAATTACTTTTATCTTTTAAATTTGATACAATATAATCTCTTACTATCTCTATTTGCAATTGATATTTTTCTACATCTTGCTTATTATTAAAACCTTCAATTAGATAATTTGGTTTGCTTCCATTATTAATATATACATTGTATTTTACACCACTTAATTTAGTTATTTTTTCTATATTGATAAACATGCTTGTAGCATCTAAATAAAAAATTTCAGGATTTTCATATATTAATGCCTCAATCGCAGATTGATATTGCTTCTTTAGCTCAACATCTCCTCCTTGTGTTGACAACAATTCTTGAAATTTATTTCCAAAGTCTATTTTATATGTTCCTGTCTTTAAATTTTCTCTGTTTTCATACAATTTATTATAAATTACCTTTGCTGTACTATTTAATTGTTCATACAAATATCTATGTCTAGTTGAGTTTGTTGAGATTGGCTCTTTAGTTGTAATATTTGTATTTTGAACACCGCTAAATAGGTCTTTATTGGCATCAATAGCTGAAGTATTTTCTTGTGTTTTATCATTATCCTCTGAGAAAAAGTATCCATCCCCTTCAAAATTTGTTTGTATTGGATTATTTCCTGTTATATCCGCATATATCGTGTATCCTAAAATTGCAAGTGCAATTATAATTGTCATAATTATTATAATTAAAATAAAACTTACTATCTTTTCTTTCATATTTCCTCCTTGGTTACACGAGCACTTAAATTCACTTAAATTCCGCTATTTTAATTATATATTATTCTTACATTGTTTTCAAGCTTTTTGAATATTTTTTCCATTTTTGTTTATATTACTAATATGGATTTTAAAAATTTTTTTAACAAATTAATTAAATATGATAATAAAAGTCATTATGATTTTTCTATTATGAATAATAAATCAGACGATTTGTCTTTTACAGAAACAACATCTCCAGAAGAGGATTATAAAGTTTTTACAAATATAAAAGAAAATTCAGATTTTTTAAAAAGTAAATATAATGCATTAATATGTTCAGATGTCATAATAAGAGAGTTTAATATGTTAGCATATAACGAGAATCACAAATGTCTCATTATCTACATTGATGGATTATCAGATGCCATCTCTATAAATGATTTCATCATAAAACCTTTAATGATGGGGGAACATAGATATAACAAGCCTTTTGATGGCAATCTAGCAGAATATGTAGATAATTGTTTGTTACCTCAAAATAGCGTAAAAAAAGTTGATGACTACAAAGATGTTTTCTCTGGAATTAATATGGGAGATTGTTTGCTCTTTATTGATACACTTGGAGTAGCTTTTGATATTGATGTAAAAAAATATGAACAACGTGGTATTGATAGTTCAGAAAATGAGGCTGTTATAAAAGGCCCTCAAGAAGGTTTTGTTGAAAACATTAGAACAAACACTTCCCTTCTCAGACGTATTGTAAATAATGAAAACCTAGTTATAGAGACTATACCAGTCGGAAAAATTAGTCAAACAAAATGTAGTATTTGCTATATTCAGGATATTGCAAATGGCGATTTAGTTTCAGAAGCAAAATATAGGCTTAATAATTTAGAAATTGATTCTCTACTTTCAACTGGACAATTAGAACAATTAATAGAAAGTGATGAAGGCTTTGGTATTCCACAAGTACTTTCTACTGAACGTCCTGATAAATGTGCTAAATATTTATTCCAAGGAAGAGTAGTTATAATTATTAATGGCAATCCGTATGCAATAATCTTACCTGCAACTATTGAAGATTTCTTATTTTCTCCAGAAGATACTAATTTGCGTCCTTTGTTTGCAAATTTTCTACGTGAAATTCGTATACTTGCAGCAGTTCTAACTCTCCTGTTGCCTGGTATTTATATGGCTATTACCAGCTTTCATCAAGACTTATTACCAACAGAATTATTGTTCTCAATTTTATCAGCAAGAGAAAACGTTCCTTTTCCAATAATATTTGAGCTTCTTCTTATGGAAATATCTTTTGAACTTATACGTGAAGCTAGCCTTAGAGTTCCATCATCAATTGGTTCATCTATTGGAATTGTAGGAGCTCTGATTTTAGGGGATGCAGCTGTAAATGCTGGTATTGTTAGTCCTACTCTTATAATTGTGGTTGCTATAACTGGTATTGCCTCTTTTGCTATCCCTGACTTTTCATTCGGTTTTCATATACGTATTTTTAGATTCTGGTTTGTAGCATTAGGTGTTACTACTGGCTTTTTAGGAATAGGTATCGGCTTATTTATATATGTTTCTATGCTTTGCAGTTTAAAATCGTTCGGTGTTCCTTATACTACACCGATTGCTCCAAGTTATAATACTAATGGAAACGGTTTTTTTGTAACTCCAGTTTGGAAACAAGAATATCGTGCAAGCTTTATATCTCCGAAAAAGAAAAAAGCTCAACGTAAAATTAGCATGAAATGGAAAACATAATATGGTATAGGAGAGATTAATCTCCTATACCATAAAAATTTCTAAGATTTTTTTGTCATAATATGTATATTTTCGACTTTTGCCTTCATTTCTCTTGAAATTATATTTTGAATTTGAGCAATTTCATCTGATTTAAGTTCTTCAACTCCTACAATTACACTTATACTGTCTACATTTACAAATATTACACATTTTTCAAATCCCTTTGTAAGCATTAAATTTTCACATATCATTATTGCATTTTTTTCCTCATTTAATTTTGCAATTTCCTGTGTTACAATAGCTTTTTGTTCTTCGGAAACATTTGAATTATTTAAAATCCCTTGGTATGTTTCTAATGTTTGAGAATACATTGTATCTCTTGATAATTTTGATTCCTGAAAATATTCATCCTGTTTTGTAAGAGTTGTATCTTTCTCATCTTCTTTTTCTATAACTTCATTATTGCTAACCAATGTAGCATCTCCAAGATGTTCGTCTGTTGTATTTGTTGTATTTTGATTTGCAATGCTAACTGTCTCTAAAGTTCCTGATTCTTTAGATATATATGTCCAATACCCTGCTGTAACAAGTACCAAAGCTAACACATAAACAATAATTGAACCTTTTTTTATTTTCAATATATTCACCCCCTGACAATTATTTAATTCCACTTGAACCGCATTTCAAAAACTTGAATTTTATGTACAGCAAGTCCTGTTATAGCTTCAACAGCACTTACTATAGAAGATTTTACATTTACATCTTTTGCACCTTGAGCAGTTATTATTGCACCTTCAATTACAGGCATAACTACTTTTTCTGTAATTGGTTTATTTTCTCCTTTTTCATCTGTATACACGATTTCTTTCTTATTTTCTGTTTCTTTCACATCTTTGCTTCCACCATTTTTATCATTTTCTTTTGTTGTGCTTTCAGATGTAGTTTCATTATACATTGCAACAACTGTACTACTTTCAGAATATTTTATAAGTACTTTTACTTTTCCTACTCCATCTATGCTTCCTAAAATATCCTCCAGCTTTGTTTCTAAATCATTTTGTTCATCAATACTAACTGATGTAGTTTGTGCAAGTACCTTTGAACTATCCTGATTATTGTCTTTACTCCCTTTATCATTTGAAGACCACATACTATTTATTATTAATACTGTTATTATTAATATTATTATAAATACAATAATATTCTCGATTTGTTTCTTTTTATCTTTGCCATTTTCACTTTTTTTTAATAATTCTTTAAACATATTTCCTCCTTTATACTTTCTTTTACTTAACAATAATCTTAATTTTGTTTTCTTCAATTTCAAACTCTGTTGCAAGTTCTTTTGTTGCTCTAGCAATTTCTTTTTCATCTGCTGGTTCTTTAATATTAATTGTAATTAAATGAATTCCTGCGTTTTTTTTATTTGTATCAAGAACTGCGTCAACCTCACATTTTTCAACAGAAAATCCTGCATTTTCAAATTTAGATATTGCCTTATTCTCCAGCTCCTCTAAGTAAATTTTTTCAATTCTTTCATCCATTAAAGATTGATCAATTTCATATTGAGCCTTTGTTTCATATTTATCTATATTGTATTCTTCAACAGAAAGCTTTTCTTTATTCTTAATAATTGGAGAAATTATATTAAATAAAACATATATCCCCATAACCATTTGTATGTATTTTTTGTTTTTATTTTTGGGCAAAATTAAATCTATAATTGTTACAACTATAACTACCACTACGATTTGTTCCGCCCATGAACTAATAAAATTAATCATCTATACATCATCCCACTATTTGAAATTTTTACTACCATTGTTATTCCAATAATCAGTATTACAGAAAGACTACATAAAATAGCAAGTAGTAATTTAAAAACCCCACTCATTTCATCTAAAAGTTTGACTATTTTTTCATCTGCAATAGGTTGTACAACAGCAGATGCCAAACTATATATAATACTTAATGTTGCAATTTTTATAATTGGTATTATACATATCCCTATTATTACTACAACTCCAATAATACCTACTGCATTTTTTAAAACCACTCCACAGCCAAGTACACTATCTACAACATCTCCTAATATTTTACCTACCACTGGAATCACACTGGAAACAGCAGCTTTAGCTGTTTTAGCAGTAATTCCATCAACACTACTGCTTAAAGTTCCTTCTAAAGATACAACTCCTACAAATATTGTCAAAAAAATTCCTAAAAACCATATAACACCTGACTTTAAAAATTTTGCCATTTTTTCGATTTGTATTTTTTCAGAAACTTTAGAAATTATTAAAAATACTACTATAACTAAAACTATTGGAATTAAAACATCTGCAATTATATTCCCTGTAAAATTACAAATAAATAATATTATTGGTTCTATTAATGTACTTGTGGCAACATTTCCTGTGTATACCATTAAAGTTAGCAGTAATGGGATTAGCACATTTATAAATCCCACCAAATTACTTGCAGTTTCTTTAACTAACTTTATTATTTCTGTAAAATTTGACATTATTAGTGTAACAATTAATATATATTGAACAAAATAAATTATTTGAGATACATTGCTATTATCTAAACTATCTGTTATTGACTTTAATATTCCATGTATTACTATTATTACTAAAATACTGATTAATATTTTTAAACTTGAACTAACTTCTTGACCAAAAATTTTTATTATTTTTTTATATATAGTTTGATTATTAATTTTTCCCTGTACCGCTTCATTAAACATATCTTTTAAATCTATATTTTCAAAAAAATCTCCAGTATATTCTTCAGATTCTTTAAGAAAACCATTTATATTGAATCTTTCTTGTGTAGATGTCATTATCTCATCTGTTTCAGCTACCACATAATTTGGTACCATTAGTACTAGAATAAATATCAAAATTACTGCTTTTTTTCTCATATGTGAGGGAACACTCCTTTCCCTTTTTTGCCATCTACGTTTAAGGCAAAATTTCTACAATTAATTCCAATAAGCTTGAAATTATTGGAATTGACATTGCAATAATAATAACTTTGCTTCCCATCTCAATCTTACTTGCTATAGCTTTTTCTCCTGCATCTGAACAAATGCTTACCGCAAACTCTGTAATAATCGCAATTCCAGTTATTTTTAATAATATTCCTAAAAACTGTTTATTAATATATGTTTTTTCCGAAATTGACTTTAATAAATTGATAACTCCTGTAATCTTTCTCATGGCTAAAGCAAGAATTAAAACTCCTACTATTATAGAAACATATATTGCAAATTCAGGTCTATATTGTTTTAAAATAATAATTATTATCAGTGCAATTAATCC
>ERZ825670.1544-NODE-1544-length-24693-cov-27.429986_pt1 | contig 24693 bp, 17 predicted proteins | sample MGYA00519929_ERZ825670 | MGnify/ENA primary metagenome ERZ825670 (study PRJEB31778, sample SAMEA3449207) | human gut metagenome | biome: human gut; feature: human-associated habitat; material: faeces | place: United Kingdom | collected 2010/2012 ...
AGAAAGTGAGTCATGGGATATATCATCTGCTAAAAATAAAACGGTAATGGCAAGATTAGTACCAAATACAGATGATACAACAACCAATACTTTGTATATACAAGGTAATGGTGGAGTGATAGCCAATTATAATAGTAGTTATTTGTTTCGTAACTTTTCAAAATTAACCGAGATAGAAAACATTAATTTACTTGATACATCAAATGTAACAAATATGAGTGATATGTTTGATGTATGTAACAGTTTAACAAGTTTAGATGTAAGTACCTTTGATACATCGCAAGTAACAAGTATGGAATCTATGTTTTATGAATGTAGCAGTTTAACAAGCCTGGATGTAAGTAATTTTGATACATCAAAAGTAACAGATATGAGTTCTATGTTTTCTTATTGTAGAGGATTAACAAGTCTAGATGTAAGTAACTTTGATACGTCACAAGTAACAGATATGAGTTCTATGTTTTCTTCATGTAGCAGTCTAACAAGCTTAGATGTAAGTAAGTTTGATACCTCAAAAGTAACCGATATGGGTAACATGTTTGAAAGTTGTATAAGGTTAACAGGCTTAAATGTAAGTAATTTTAACACTTCACAGGTAACCGATATGGGTAACATGTTTAATACTTGTAGAAGTTTAACAAGTTTAGATTTAAGTAATTTTGATACGTCAAATGTAAAATATATAAATTCTATGTTTTCTTATTGTAGTGGTTTAACAAGTCTAGATGTAAGTAAATTTGATACGTCAAAAGTAATAAATATGAATTCTATGTTTTCTTACTGTAGCAGTTTAACAAGTCTAGATTTAAGTAATTTTGATACGTCAAACGTAAAATATATAAATTCTATGTTTTGTGGATGTAGTACTTTAACAAGTTTAGATGTAAGTAAATTTGATACGTCAAAAGCAACAAATATGTATAATATGTTTTATAATTGTAGCAAATTAACAAGTTTAGATTTAAGTAAATTTGATACGTCAAACGTAACAAATATGGTTTCTATGTTTTATTTATGTACCAGTTTAACAAATTTAGATTTAAGTAGTTTTAATACATCAAAAGTAACAGATATGAATTCTATGTTTGATTTATGTAGCAGTTTAACAAGTTTAGATGTAAGTAATTTTGATACGTCAAAGGTAACGAATATGAGTTATATGTTTTATCAATGTGAAAAATTAACAAACCTAGATGTAGGTAATTTTGATACGTCAAAGGTAACAGGTATGAGTTCTATGTTTGACTCTTGTAGTAAATTGACAAATATAGATTTTAGAAAGGCTACATTTGATAAAGTAAATAGTTATGATAGTATGTTTGGTAGTATTCCATCTACTATAAACATAATAACTAAAGATGCTACTACTAAGAGTTGGTTAGAAGATAAGTTAGGTGGTAAAGGAACTGTTACTATTGCATAGATGGTCTAAAAAAAGTTTTGAAATTCTCTTGTCAAACATACTATTAAATGGTATATTAATTAAGAAAAACAAGTGCGAAAGACGGAAATAAGGAAAATTAGTAGAGACTTCTTGGTTGGTGAAAAAGAAGATGGAACTTATTTTAGATCACTTTCAAGTTGTGCTTTATGGATAAGATAAAGACGGGGACTAGACGTTAACTAGAATAAGATAGATTAATCTATGAAGAAAGGTGGTACCACGGAATTATACGTCCTTTCAGCATAGATTTTTTTGTTATAAGGAGGAAATACTATGGAATTTAAAGAATTAAAAAAAGGCGATGTACATAATATTGAATTAGAAATTGCTAAAGAATGGGAAAATGAAGATATCTTAAAGAAATGTATTGATAATAGAAAAGACTGTGAGAACTTTGTTTTCTATGATGGACCTGCTACTGCTAATGGAATGCCTGGACTTCATCATATGATGGCTAAATTCTTAAAAGATACATTTTGTAAATATAAAACTATGCAAGGGTATCGTGTCTTAAGAAAAGTAGGATGGGATACACATGGACTTCCTGTGGAGTTGCAAGTAGAAAAGGAATTAGGGTTTAACTCTAAGAAAGATATAGAAGAATACGGTATAGAAGAGTTTAATAAAAAATGTAAGGAAAGTGTTTGGAAGAATGAAAAAGCTTTCTCTGATCTTACTAAGGAAATGGGACAGTTTATTGATTTAGAGCATCCTTATGTTACTTATGATAATAACTATATTGAAACAGAGTGGTGGATACTAAAGAAATTCTTTGATGAAGGATTATTCTATGAAGGACATAAAATATTACCATTTTGTACAAGATGTGGAACGGGACTTGCTTCTCATGAAGTAGCTCAAGGATATAAAGAAGTTACTGCTAATACAGTTATTGTTCCAATGAAAAAGAAAGATGAAGATGTTTACTTTCTAGTTTGGACTACTACACCTTGGACTTTAATTAGTAATGTAGCTTTATGTGTTAATCCAAAAGAATTATATATTTTAGCAGAAAGTCGTGGTATTAAGTTTATTGTTGCTAAAGCTTTAGCTAACAAAGTATTAGGTGATGATTATACTGTCTTAGAAGAGTATAGTGGTAAGAACTTAGAATATATGGAATATGAACAGTTAATACCAAGTCTTAAAGTAGATAAGAAAGCTTTCTTTGTAACAGTAGCAGATTATGTAACAATGGATGCTGGAACTGGTATTGTTCATATAGCACCTGCTTTTGGACAAGACGATTATAATGTTGGTAAAAGATATGATTTACCAGTATTAAATCCAGTAGGAGAAGATGGTTGTTATACTGAAGGACTTTGGAAAGGTAGAAATGTTTTTGAAGTTGATATAGATGTCATTAAATACTTGAAAGAAAATGATAAACTATTTAAGAAAGAAAAAATTAAACATGACTATCCTCATTGTTGGCGATGTGGTACACCACTTCTATATTATGCTAAACCATCATATTACTTGGAAGTTACTAAGTTAAAAGATCAAGTAGTAAAAAATAATAATGGTGTTAATTGGTATCCATCATTTGTTGGAGAAAAAAGATTTGGTAACTGGTTATTAAATATGAATGATTGGGCAATTTCAAGAAACCGTTATTGGGGAACACCATTACCACTTTGGAGATGTTCTTGTGGTCATATGGAAATGATTGGTTCTCGTAAAGAATTAGTAGAAAAGTCTATTGAAGAAATAGATGAATCAATTGACTTACATAGACCATATGTTGATAATGTTCATATTACTTGTCCAGATTGTGGTAAGGAAATGTCAAGAGTTAAAGAAGTAATTGATTGCTGGTTTGATTCTGGTTCTATGCCTTTTGCTCAATATCATTATCCATTTGAAAATAAAGAATTATTTGAAGAACAATTCCCAGCTAACTTTATCTGTGAAGGAATTGATCAAACAAGAGGATGGTTCTATACCTTATTATTAATATCAACCTTTGTAACTGGTAAAGCACCATATAAAAATGTTTTAGTAAATGACTTATTATTAGATAAGTTTGGTAAAAAAATGAGTAAGAGTAAAGGTAATATCGTAGAACCATTTACTACTATGAAAAAGTATGGAGCAGATACAATTCGTTTCTATTTACCTTACGTATCACCTGTTTGGTCACCTATAAAATTTGATGATGATGGATTAAAAGAAGTATATTCTAAATACTTATCAACCTTTAAAAATGCTTATTCATTCTTTGAAATGTATGCGAATGCTGATAAAATTGATCCTAGGGAATATAATATTCCCGTGGCCAAACGTGATTTAACTGATAGATGGTTATTATCTAAACTTAATCATATGGTTAAAGATGTAACTGAAGGTTATGAAAAGTATGATCTTAATATTGTTGTTCATAAAATAGTAGACTTTATTAATGATGATTTTTCTAATTGGTATATTAGAAGTAATAGAAGAAGATTCTGGGCTAGTGAATTAACAGAAGATAAAAAAGCAGTATACTTAACAACTTATGAAACACTATTAACTTTAGCTAAAATAACGGCACCTGTTACACCATACATTTCAGAAGAAATTTATCAAAATCTAACAGGTAAGACATCTGTTCATTTAGAAGACTTTCCTAAAGTTGATGAAGAGTTACTATCAAAAGACTTAGAACAGAGAATGGAACTTGTAAGAGATATTTGTAGTCTAGGAAGAAATGCTAGAGAAGATGCTGCTATCAAGGTAAGACAACCCCTTAACTTTATGATTTTACCACTTGTTGATGAAGCAGTTATTGAAGACTTTGAAAGTATTATTAAAGAAGAACTTAATATTAAAGAAATTGTCTATAAAGATGATATGACTGAGTATATGGATTATATTGTTAAACCAAACTTTAAAGTAGTAGGTAAAGTATTTGGACCTAAGATGAAAGACTTTCAAGAAGCAGTTAGTAAGCTAAATATTAATGATGTTAATAAGATAAAAGCAGGATACTTTAAGATGAACTTCTTAGGTGAAGAAATTGATGTTACAGAAGATATGATACTAACCACTCTTAAAAATAAAAAAGGTTACTGTGCTGCTAGTAATGGTAAGACAAGTATTGTTCTTGATACATCATTAACAGAAGACTTAATATTAGAAGGACTTGCTAGAGAAGTAGTACGAAAAGTACAAAGTTTAAGAAAAGAAGCAGACTTTGTTATAACTGATCATATTAACTTGTATTATCATGGGGATGAAATGTTTGATAAGATGTTATCATCATATGATGAATATATTAAAAATGAGACATTAGCAGATTCTTTATTAGAAGATCAAAATATTGAAAAAGATATGGAACTAAACGATATAGTTGTAGGACTAAGAGTAGAAAGAATATAATCTTTCTGCTTTTGTCTATAAAGGGGGATTCAAATGTTTGTAAATGATTATTTAGAATTTAAATCTAAAGCAAGAAAAGAGATTAAAGACGTTGTTTTTAAAGCAATTGAAATATATAAAGTGTTAGAATATAAAAAAATAGATTATTATTCACACTCAATGGAAAAATCAATGGATATAGTAGATAAATATTCTTTTGCTACTCTTATAGCTATATTAGATAGTGATAAGAAATTAAATGATTATTTTAAGAGATACGATATTACTATAGAAAAGATTATTGATTATTTAGATATTGATTTAACTGATGTCTTAAAACTATATCCTGATCAGTTAGAATCAGAGTTTATACATGGCTATGGTAGTTTTTTACAGAAAATAACTAATACTTATGAGTGGAATCAAATAGATATTATTAACTTAGTGGACAATGTTATTTATGAATATAGAGATGATAGTGATGCTATAAAGAGTTTTCTTAAAGATAATAAGATAAGTATATCTGATGTAAGTAAGGGATTACTTAACTTAGATGAAGAAGATTTTTTAGAAGATATTAGACATAATCAAGAAAAGACTAATTTGACTGGCTTTGGTTACTATTTAACTGGTGATATTGGTAAAAATATAAAAGGAAGAGAAAAAGAAATAAGAGATTTAGAAGCTAGTTTAATTGCTCCTGGCAATGTAATTGTAATAGGAGAAGCTGGTGTTGGTAAAACAGCAGTAGTTGAGCATTTAGCATATCTTATTAACCATAATAAAGTTCCTAATATATTAAAAGATAAAAGGATATTTTCTTTAGATTTAGTAAAGATAATGGCTAATACTACTTATAGAGGTGATTTGGAAGCTAAACTCGACAAGTTAATTAGTGGCTTAGAAAAAGATAATAATACAATACTCTTTATTGATGAGATACATATGATTATGGGAGCAGGTAAAGGTTCTAGTGATAATATAGATATAGCAAATATGATTAAGTCTTATTTAAGTAATAGAAAGATACAAATAATAGGAGCTACTACTACTTTAGAATATGAAAAATATATATTAGATGATAAAGCTTTTAGAAGAAGATTTAACAAGGTAGTAATTGATGAACCAAATGAAGAGGTTCTTTATGATATATTAAATACTAAAAGAATAGAATATGAAAATAAATTAAATATAAGAATGGAAGATGCTGATAAATTAATTAGATTGTTAATTGAGTCTACTAGAAAGAGTCATAGAGATTATAGTGATAATCTTTGTAATCCCACTCTTTCCTTAAATATTCTAGGAAGAAGTTTTGCTTATACAGCAGTAGATTCTAAGAAGAGTGTAACTGTCTCTTCTTTAGCAGATTCTATTCTAGCTGAAGATACACTATATAGAGGTAGTAGGGAAGATTATGCTAATAAACTAAAGAAAGTAAAAGTAAAAACTATTTCTAATAAAGATAAAATTATTAGGTTTCCTAAAAAGTAAATGTTTATTTCTTTTTAGATTTCGATTATACTAATAGTAGGTGAGTGAAATGAAAAAATTAAATGAACTTTTTAATAATATAGATAATAATTGTGAAGTGACAGGAATAAAAATAAACTCTAAGGATGTCAAAAAAGGAGATATTTTTGTCTGTACAATGGGTGTTACTGCTGATAGACATGACTTTATAGATGAAGCTATAGAAAATGGAGCATGTGCTGTTGTAGTATCTAAAGATGTAGGAGAAAAAGCTGTTCCTATAATAAAAGTAGATGACACTAATAGCTATTTAAGAGAATTATGTTCTAAGTATTATGACTATCCTTATGATAAAATGGAAATGATAGGGGTTACTGGTACTAATGGTAAAACAACGGTAGCAGAAATTATTTATCAATTATTAGGTGATGATTGTGCTTATCTTGGGACTAATGGACGTAAGTGGAAAAATAAGTCTTTACCGATGCGTAATACTACTCCTGATGTTGATAGACTTTACATGTATTTAGATGAATTTGTAAATGATGATTGTAAAATAACTGTAATGGAAGCGTCAAGTGAAGCTTTCTTTAGGCATAGACTTGATGATATTAAGTACCATATTGCTATCCTTACTAATATAACAGAAGACCATTTGAATATTCATAAAACTTTAGAAAATTATATAGATTGTAAGTGTCAATTATTTAGACAAGTTAGTGAAGATGGCTATTCTATTCTTAATAGTATGGATGTAAACTATGAAAGAGTTTTACATAGTAGTAAAGGTACTGTTTTAACTTATGGTATGAATGAAAATGATACACTTTATATAAAGAATTATGAAGAACAAGGTAATAAGATGAAAATTACTTTTAGATATAATAATCAAGACTATACTGTTTTAAGTCCATTATTAGGTGAATTTAATGTCTTTAATCTTGCTCCTGCTATTTTAACTTGTCTTGCTAAAGGTATTAATATAGATGAAGTATTAAAAAGAGTAGAAAACTTAAATCAGATAGAAGGAAGATTAGAGGTTTTACCATTTACTGATAAATACATGATTATGTTAGATTATGCTCATACAACCGATGCTTTAGATAAGATACTTACATATTTAGATAAGATTAAGAAAAATAGAATAATTACGGTTACAGGATCTGCTGGGGGAAGAGAAAAAGAAAAAAGACCAAGTATGGGTAAAGTAGTTTTAGAAAAATCTGATTATGTTATTTTTACAATGGATGATCCAAGAGAAGAAGATGTTAATCAAATAATTGATGATTTAGTATCAGAATCAAATTTAACTAATTATGAAAGAATTATTGATAGAAAAGAGGCTATATATAAGGCTTTATCTATGGCAGAAAAGGATGATATAGTATTTATTACTGGAAAAGGTAGAGATAATTATATGGCTCTTGGTAAGGAGTATCTTCCATATTCTGATTATGAGGTTATAAAGAGTTATTTTACTAATTAGAAGTGATGGTAATAATTACTATTGCCAATTATTTATCTAACTAGTAAAATGTTAATAGGTGATTAAATGAAAAAATTATTTATTTTTATAGATACTTGTCTAGTAATGGCTACTATTTTAACAGTTACAACAGTAGTACCAGATAGCAAATCGGTATCGGTGAAGAGATTAGATACTTTTGTTAATAGTAGTATAATAACTAAAGAAATAAAAGAAGATATTCCTACTGTAGAAGAAAAAGAAGAAGATAATAGTAAAGAAGTTGTAGAAAAAGTTCAAGAAGAGAAAAAGGTAGTAGTTAATACTCCTAAAGAGGAAGAATCTATACCAGTTAGTAGTGATGATACCAATAATACTTCTATTAATAAATATTATCAAGGAGAAGTCTTTACTGGTAAGATGAGTGGTTATGGATCTGATATTGGGACACATACTTCTTCAGGTTATAGAATAGATGAAAATAATATCACTTATATGGATAGTCAGTATAGGGAAGTACGTATTCTAGCAGGAGATAAAAAATATCCTTTTGGGACAATTGTAAGAGTATCAAATAGTAGGGAAGGTACTTTTGTTGGAATAGTACTTGATAGAGGACCGGATATTGGAAGAGATGAAGGTAAGAAGTTTGCTTTTGATCTTTTATATGCAACTAGTAGTGAGGCTAGAAGTAAAGGTACTAGTTTAAATGCTCAATTTGAGATATTAAGACTTGGTTATTAAAAAGACAAAAAAATTTATGTGATGGGTAGTTCACATAGAAGAGGAGTCGTTTAATATGAGGATAGGAATAGATTTAGATGGGGTTGTAATTGATAGTGAGACAACCTTTAGAGTTTACGAAGAGTTATATGATTTAATTGATTTAAAAGGAAATAATCTAGTAAATAGAGAAGAACCGAAGTTTAAGACACGTTATAATTGGACAAGAGAACAACAAAAAGATTTTACTGACAAGTATTTCTTATCAGTATCAAGAAATAGTCACTTGATGCCAGGATTTGTTGAAGCTTATAAGTATTTAAAAAATCAAGGACATGAATTTGTTGTTATAACAGCTAGGGGACTAACTCCAGATGATGATTTTATGGAAGAAATGGAGGCAGATGCAAAAAGAATATTAAATGAAGGTAACATAGTTTTTAATAAATACTACTGGAAACAGACTGATAAATTAGCTACTTGTAAGAAAGAAAATATAGATATTATGATAGATGATGATTATAAAATCATAGAGAAACTTTCAACTAATGGAGTTAAAACATTATATTTTAGAGATACTAATTTAAAAAGATTAGCAGAAAATGACTATGTGAAAGAAGTTAATAATTGGGGAGATGTGTGTAGATATTTTTCTTCTCTTGAAAATAAATAGGAGCACTCAGCTTCTTTTCTTTTGAAACTTCTTGAAAAGTAAGTATTTTAGATATTATAATTAACTAGTAAGGAAGGTAATACAAGATGAATGAAATGATTATTAAAGAAATGAGTAAAGACTTAAACATTAGTGAAAAACAAGTACAAACAGTTCTAACTTTACTAAGTGAAGGAAATACTATTCCATTTATTGCAAGATATAGAAAAGAAGCAACTGGAGCTTTAGATGAAGAAGTAATTAGAAAGATAGAAGAAGTATATGTTTATCAAGAGAATCTATTAAAGAGAAAAGAAGATGTTATTAGATTAATAGATGAGAAAAAGATGTTAACAGAAGAGTTAAAAAATGAAATTTTAGCTTGTCAAAAATTAGTAGAAGTAGAAGATTTATATCGACCATATAAAGAAAAGAAGAAAACTAAAGCAACAGAAGCTATTGCTCTTGGACTTGAACCTCTTGCTAAGATGATTATGACTTTTAAAGAGACAGGTAGTCTTGATAGTTTAGCTAGTAAGTTTGTTAATGATAAGGTGAAAACTATAGATGAAGCCCTAACTGGAGCTAGTTATATTATTGCTGAATGGATAAGTGATAATGCTTATTATCGTAAGTGGATTAGAAGTTTTCTATATAAAAATGCTTCACTTACTAGTAAGAAAAAGAAAAATAGTGTAGATGAGAATGCTACTTATACTATCTATTATGATTTTTCTGAACCATTAAAAGGATTAAAACCACATCGAATTTTAGCAATTAATAGGGGAGAAAAGGAAGGAATTTTAACTGTAAAACTTGATTATGATGAAGAAAAAATTATAGAGTTTTTAGAAAAGAAAATAATTAAGAGGGAATCTTTTGTTAATTCTTTAGTAAAATCTGCTATTAAAGATAGTTTAAAAAGATTAATTCTTCCTAGTGTAGAAAGAGAGATAAGAGCAGACTTAAAAGAAAAAGGTGAAGATAGAGCTATTGAAAACTTTTCATCTAATGTAGAACATCTTTTGCTTACGCCACCATTAAAAGATAAAGTCGTTTTAGGGTATGATCCAGCTTTTAGAACAGGATGTAAATTAGCAGTGCTTGATAAGACAGGTAAACCACTTGAAATAGCAGTTATTTATCCAACTGAGCCACATAATGATATAGAAGGTAGTAAAAAGAAAATATTAGAATTAATTGATAAATATAATATTGATATAATTGCTATTGGTAATGGAACAGCCTCTAGGGAAAGTGAAGCTTTTATTGCAGATACTATTAAAGATGCCAAAAGGAAAGTAGAGTATGTAATAGTAAGTGAAGCAGGAGCATCAGTTTATTCAGCTAGTCCTTTGGCAATTAGTGAATTTCCCTCTTTAACGGTAGAAAAAAGAAGTGCTATTTCTATTGGTAGAAGAATTCAAGATGCCTTAGCAGAACTTGTTAAGATTGATCCTAAAAGTATTGGGGTTGGATTATATCAGCATGATGTACCTGAGAAAAAACTTGATGAATCACTAGGATTTGTTGTATTAAAAACTGTTAATGGAGTAGGAGTTAATATTAATACAGCAAGTAGCAGTTTACTTTCTTATGTATCAGGTCTAAATAAAAAAGTTATTAAAGAATTAATTGATACAAGAGATAAAAAAGGAAAGTTTAAGTCTCGTGAAGAATTACTAAAAGTTAAGGGAATGACTCCAAAAGTATATGAACAATCTATTGGATTCTTAAGAATAGTAGATGGTGATAATCCTCTTGATAAAACAAGTGTCCATCCAGAAAGCTATGAAAAAGTAGAAAAACTATTAGAATATTTAAATCTATCTGTAAATGATTTAGGTAGCGAGAAACTAATTGAAACTTTAGATAAAATAAATGAAGATGAGATAATAAAAAAACTTGATATTGATAAATATACTCTTGATGATATAATCTCTAGTTTAAAACAACCAGAAAGAGATTTAAGAGATAAGTATCCACAACCTGTCTTAAGAAGTGATATTCTACATATTGAAGACTTGAAAAAGGGTGAGAAACTACAAGGAACAGTACGTAATGTTGTCGATTTTGGTTTGTTTATTGATATAGGTTTAAAAAATGATGGACTAGCTCATATATCCAAACTTTGTAATGAGTATTTACGTCATCCATCAGAAAAATTTTCAGTAGGAGATATAGTTGATTGCTATGTTGATAGTATTGATTTAGAACATAAAAAAGTAGGGCTAAGCTTGATAGAAGTTTAGTCTTTTTTCTAGATAAGTAATATAATAAAACACAAGACTTTATTGTTAAAAAGTCACCAATTTGACAAAACTATACATATTTGCTACAATATAGATGTTCTTATTTGAAGGAGGAACTATGAAAAAAGCGAATAGGCTTAGCTTATCACTTGGATTCTTAGGAGTTTCAATGATAGGAGCCGCTATATTTTTACAGTATAGGTCTTTTCAAATAGAAAAGGAAAATAGTGTAATTTATGAAAAAGTTACTATGAAGGATTTATCTTCTGGTACAGTAGAAAAAGTAAGTCAGAAAGAAAATGAAAATAATAATATAGTAGAAGAGAAAGTTGAAAATCCTTTAACAGATGACAATACTCCTACTGAAGAGGTAGAAGTGCAAGATGAAGTTAAAGAGATAACTACTTATGAAGACGTCTCAACTACACCAGTTGATCCAATCGTTTATGATGGAATGACTCTAAATCAGTTAGCAGAAAAATTAAATAGAAGTTTAAAGTCAACAATAGCTGGAAAAGGTTACTTAATTGCTAGTTATTCTCTACAATTAGGTGTTGATCCTTATTTAGCTACTGCTATTATTTTACATGAAACTGGATGTAATAGTGGAATGTGTAGTAATCTAGTTCGTAGTTGTAACAATGTAGGTGGACAAAAAGGTGGACCATCTTGTGGAGGGGGAAGCTATAAAGCATATCCAACTCTAGATGAAGGTATTATGGGTTATATTGATAACCTATATAAAAACTATGTATCTAAAGGTTTAACTACAGCAAATGCTATGGGACCAAAATATGCAGCTAGTACCACTTGGGCTAGTCAAGTAAATAATTATATCGCGTTAGTAAAAAGTAAATAAGAATATAAGTAACAGGTAAGTTAACTCTTATCTGTTTTTTTGTCTAATTTTAGATAGTTTTTCTTTAGATACTACTTTCTAATATAACATACCATTTATTAGGAGGGTATCTATGGAAAAGATTAGAATTGATGGGTTAAGTAAGGAAGAAGTAACTAGGTCAAGAGAAAAATATGGTAATAATGCTTTAGAGACTATTCATAGAGATACCTTTTTTAAACAATTACTTAGAAGTTTAGGTGACCCTATAATTCGTATTCTATTAATTGCTCTTGGAATAAAAACTATATTTTTAATAAAAGACTTTGATTGGTATGAAACAGTTGGTATAGCAATAGCTATCTTTCTAGCCTCATTTATTTCTACTTTATCAGAATATGGTAGTGAAAAAGCCTTTGATAAGTTACAACAAGAAGCTTCTAAGACTAAAGCTAAAGTCAAAAGATTTGAAGGTATTATTAGTATTTCTATCGAAGAGATAGTAGTAGGGGATATTATTCTTTTAGAGTATGGTGAGAAAATACCAGCTGATGGCATCTTACTAGAAGGTAATTTAACAATTGATGAGTCATCAATTACAGGGGAAAGTAAAGAAATATATAAATATCCTTTTAGAAAAGGACTTAATCCTAAAGAGACAAATGAACTATTTAGAGGTAGTGTTATTTATCAGGGTACTGGTAAGATGTTAGTAACTAAAGTAGGTGTTAATACTTTCTATGGAAAAATAGCTAAAGAGTTACAAGATGTGCAACCAGAAAGTCCACTTAAGTCTAGATTAAGACATTTAGCAACTATAATTAGTAGAATTGGTTATTGTTCAGCTTTCTTTGTTGCTCTGTCCTATCTATTCTTTTCTTTAATTATTAATAATCAATTTAATATAAATAAAATAATTACCTATTGTAGTGATTTGTCTTTATTATTTGCTCATCTTTTATATGCTTTAACTTTAGCAGTAACGATGATAGTAGTATCAGTCCCAGAAGGATTGCCAATGATGATAACTTTAGTTTTATCTAGTAATATGAAAAGGATGCTTAAAGATAATATCTTAGTTAGAAAGTTAGTAGGAATAGAAACATCTGGTAGTTTAAATATATTATTTACGGATAAGACAGGTACGCTTACTAAAGGTGAACTTGAAGTAATAGGGATGATTTTAGGAGATGGGAAAGTAGTTAATAGTAATAAGGAACTGATTAGTCATAAAAAATACTTAAAATTATTAGATGAATCATTAATTCAAAATAATAGTTGTAGCTATGACAAAGTAACAAAAAAATTTATTGGTGGTAATGCTACTGATCAGGCTTGTGTAAATTTTATTTCTAATAAGAAACCAGTTATATTACCAAAGATTAAAGAAAAACCATTTAATAGTAAAGATAAATATTCCAAGGTAGTAGTTAATGATAATGGAAATATCACTTATATTAAAGGAAGTCCTGAGTTATTATTAAAGAAATGTAGTAAGTATTTATCACTCGATGGTAGAGAAACAAGATTTATATCTTCCACTCTTTTAAAAAAATTAAATGAGTATACAAAGTGTGGTATTAGAGTTATTTTAACTGGTTATAGTAAGAATGATAGTGATGAAATTGTTCTTTTGTCTTTACTACTTATTAAGGATGAATTGAGAAAAGAAAGTAAAGGAGCAGTTAGTATTGTTCAAAATGCTGGTGTTCAAGTAGTAATGATTACTGGAGATAATAAAGAAACAGCTACTTCTATAGCAAGAGAAGTTGGTATTATAAAAACTAGTACTGATTTAGTATTAACTAGTACTGATCTTGCTAATATGTCTGATAGTGAATTAAAGAAAAACTTAAGAAATTTAAGAGTAGTAGCAAGAGCCCTTCCTCAAGATAAGAGTAGGCTAGTAAGAATTTCTGAGGAAGAAGAATTAGTAGTAGGGATGACGGGTGATGGAGTGAATGATGCCCCGGCTTTAAAGAAAGCTGATGTAGGTTTTGCTATGAATAGTGGTACAGAAGTAGCCAAAGAAGCAAGTGATATTATCTTACTTGATAATAATTTTTATTCAATTACTAAGGCAATTCTTTATGGAAGAACTATTTTTAAGAGTATTAGAAAGTTTATTATTTTTCAGTTAACTGTTAACTTCTGTGCTGTATTCTTATCAATTATTGGACCTTTTATAGGAGTAGCTACGCCAGTAACAGTTATTCAGATGTTATGGATTAATATGGTTATGGATACTTTAGCAGGAATAGCCTTTTCCTATGAAGCTCCTCTTCTTGAATATATGGAGGAAAAACCAAAAGATAGGTATGAACCTATTTTAAATAATTATATGATACATGAAATAGTATTTATTGGTATTTATTCATCACTACTTTGTATTTTCTTTTTAAAGAGTCCTTATATTCATTCGTTCTTTAGAACTGATATAAATGATAAGTATTTTTTAACTGCCTTTTTTGGATTATTTATTTTTATAAGTATTTTTAATAGTTTTAATGCTAGAACATCAAGGCTTAATATCTTTGCTAATCTATTTAAAAATAGAATGTTTATGCTAGTTATATTATTTATTGTAATAGTTCAGTTTATTCTTATTTATTATGGAGGTGAGTTATTTAGAACAGTAGGACTTAGTTTTAAGGAAATAGAAATTATGCTTTTTTGTGCTTTTTCGGTTATTCCTGTAGAGTTATTTAGAAAGATATGCTTAAAGAGAAAACATAAACTGGGTCATGTTTAAAATTATTACTTTTCTCGTACTATATTTTAGTCATGTTCTATTGTTATCTAATAATTTGTTTGTTACTATTAATTCGGATACATTTGAATATCAGATGCTTTCCCTTCTATTATAACTAGAAGGGTGGTGATACTTATGACAAAGAAACAAAGTTTTGTTGTAATATTACTATTATTTATAATAATATTTACTTTATTATATAGATAAAAAAAGCATCTGATTCAACTATTGTTGAATTCGGATGCAAACCACAAAATATGGGAAAGCATCTGATCCGTAAAATCAAATGTATCCTTTTTTTTATTATATGAAGTTTCCTTCATCTGTATACATTTTATCATAAAATAATGACTATAACAATTATTAATAAAAATTTGTGTTTTTCTCGTGTTACTATTTACAGATAAATAATAATTTTTGTTTATAAAAAATGAGCTTAGGGATTGACTCATTTCATTTCTTTATGATATATTAAGTATGAATTTATTTGCAGATGTAGTTTAGTGGTTAGAATATGACCTTGCCAAGGTTGTGACGGGGATTCGATTTCCCTCATCTGCTCCATAAAAAATCAACTTACAGACTTTATTGTTTGTAAGTTTTATTTATATAAAAAGATGGCTACCAAGAGCCACCTCCACCACCACCGGAACCTCCACCTGATGATCCTCCTCCAGATGAACCACCACTTGATCCACTAGATGAACTAGGACTAGCTGACATTGAGTTTTCTGCCGATGACATAGTATCATTAATAAATGATGAGAACGAATCTAAATTGAAATTACTATCACCATTATACCAAGTAGGTGCAACAATAGAGATTGATTCAAACTTTTTAATCCATTTATCAGAAATACCAAGGACATAAGTATATGGTAATATATCGTAGAAATAAGTTGGATGTTCTTCTACTAATGTTTCTAGTTTGTCTTTTTCGACTGTTTCTAGAAAATTTTTAAATCCACTTATTTTTCCTAATATTTCATTACCATATTTAGTTCTTTTAGGCAAAAATCTTAAGCATAAAAACATTCCTAATATACAAATTAATCCTATAATATATACTGTTAAATAATTAGTATCTTGCAGTAATAGTGGTAAAACTAAAGCAAGCCATGGTCCACCACCAAATCCTAGTCCCCAAATTAATCCAAATATTTTTGTATAAATATTGATAGCAGTTTTAGTAACAGAACCATTTATGAAAGTAACAGAACCAGTTTTTCCAAATACAGATGTAAATAAAACCGTAAAACCAATTATAGGGAAAATTATTGCAAAAGGAATGATTTCAATTTGTCCAAATAATATAATTGGTGGAATAGTTATAAGTAAATAAGTAACAATTATCATTAAAATAATAAATATTTTTTTACTAGATGCAGACTTTTCGTAAATCTTATACTTGTTTTCCTTATTATCTATATTAGATGATATTTTGTTCATCGTTATATAAAAATTATCATATAAATCTGATGATCTTACTTCATTTAAATAACTTTCATCATCAGAGTCATATTTATCATTAAACAATGATATAATTGAACTCTTCTTTAGAAACAATCCTTTTAAGAATAACTCTTCATTAACATTATCACCATCATATTCTTTTAGCCTAGTTATTTTAAAATCTTTATATTTAGAAAATAAAGATTTTCTCTGAGATTCAGTTATTTTTATATATCCTTTATTAGCAAGATAAATAAGTAGGGAAGTTATATCTTTATTATCAGCATATCCTTTATATAAGAATCCAATTTCTAAACTGTTAAAACCATCAGGTGGATAAAATTCAACTGTTTCAATAACTTTATCATCTTTACCAAACTTACACCATAAGTAAAATGATATTAAAAGAAATAGTAATGGAATTATAAACTCAATATATAATACTGGTTCTATAATATCTTTAGCTTTAGAAAAATAACCGTCTGGTAATTCGCATCTTACTGTTAAAGCTTCGTTCTTTCCTAAAATACTAGTATATTTTCCAGTTATTACATTATTACTAACATTGTATTTAATATTAGAATTATCAGTAGAACCAGTACTACCAGAAGAAAAACCAAGTTTGCTACTGTCGAAATCTTTAGGCATTGTAATAGTAAAAGTTATATTACCAATAGCTGTATCCCATTCATTACCAATAATATTGTAATATAATTCATCATAGTCTTTTATTTTATCTTTTCCTAAATTATAAGTGTATTTAATTACATAGTTTTGCTCACCTGTTAAAGTTTTATTAGCATCACCAATTTGTACTTTATAGTTTCCATTTTCTCTTGAAACCTTATATTTACTATTAACAGATAAGTTTGTTATTCTAGCTCTATTAGTTGATTTACTACCATCTAATCTTGTTATTTTATTAGTTAATGGAATAGTTCTAAATATACCATGTTTTGGTTCGTTAAAATAAGCAGTAATTGTTTCAACAACATCAAAAGTATTATCTTCATTTACTTTAATATTTACATCATATTTATCAAGAACATAATCATAATAAGAGTAATCACTGACCTTACTAGGTGTTAACATATCACTACTATAGTAAGCACCATCAGTATTAACCTCTAACTGATAATAAACTATTTCACTAACACTATGTCCACTTATAATAGATAAATTAGACATTAGATTAAAGCTACTATTAGCAACTGGAGCAATACTTTGCTTATCACTTTTAGCAATTAGATTATAATTTTTATCATAATAATATACAGTAGTCGAGTAATTAACATTACTATTAGAATTATTTTTTATTATTCCAGTTAATCCAAAAGCTTTAGTTGATGTAGTAGAGTAGTCTTTAAAAGTAATATCGTAGATGTTTAAGTCATCAATTTCTAAAAATCCAGAATTGTTAATATTAATATACGATGTTTGTTTGCTTAATGCATTTGTATTTATTGGAAAAATAGTTATTAAGAGTAAAAATAATATAATAGATAAAAATCTAAGTTTTTTCATACATCCCTCCATTATAACTCAATTCTTATATTTTGTTTATCTTCTAAAGATGCTTCGAACATTCTTTTTGTTTTGTAATTAAAAATTTTCGCAAAAATATTATTAGGAAACATTTGCACTTTATTATTATAGATTCTAACTGTTCCATTATAGTATTTTCTAGCATTAGCTATATCATCTTCGATTTTTGTTAACTTATTACTTAAATCAATAAAATTTTCATTAGCTTTTAATTCTGGATAAGCTTCTTTTAAAGCCATGATTTTAGAAACATCACTAGATAATTCTTCATTATTTATAATTTTCTCATCATTTGTCATTTTGTTATATACAGTATTTCTTAATTTTGTAACCCTCGTTAAAGTTTCTTCTTCATATTTAGCATATCCTCTAACGGTTTCTACTAAGTTAGGAATTAAGTCCCATCTTTTCTTTAAATAAACGTCCATTGTAGAAAAAGCTTCTTTTACTTTATTATCTAAACTGATAAAGTTATTATATAAAATAAAAGCATAAATAATAATTAAAATAATAATTGCCAAGATAATCCATAACCACATTCTTTTCACCTCCTATTATAAATTGATTTTATCATATATTTGTTATCTTTTGTCTAAAAAGTAACTATAAATTTTTTTTAGCATATAATTAAATGAATAAGGCAATTGACAAACCCCTTTAGCTAGTGTAAAATAATATTTGCAAGTGATAAATGGGTCTATAGCCAAGTGGCTAAGGCGTGGGACTGCAACTCCCTGATCGTTGGTTCAAATCCGACTAGGCCCTCCATTGGGAAATCTGTCCGAACTTTTATAGTTTAGGACTTAAAATACATAAGTATCAATTTCAAAAGAAGTTGGTACTTTTTTAGTGTTTAAGTTTGGAAAGGACAGGTTTTAAATGATTAATATTACTACAAAGGAATTAGAAATTGAGCAAGAGTTAAAAAGGAAAATAGAATTTATATGTGATTTTTGTAATACAAAACCTACTATTATTAATGGTAATATTCGTAATATTACTCGCACGAATTTGAGTTATGTAGAACCACATAGAATTATTATTAAAGGAATAACATTTCTTGCTTTCAATTACTCTAAAACTTTATATGTAGGTAATCTATCAAATAAACTAGAATTAAAAGATTTAGAAACCTTTATAAAACAATTTAACTAAATATAAGTAATTTGTACTAACTTCTTCTAAAATTGCCTTAAAATAGGTAAAAAATGGTAATTATGTCTTGACTTTAACTTTAAATTCTCTATAATAAGAAACCAATAAGGAAGTTTTATGTTTTTGAGGGGTTAATATAAAACAAATTTAATTAAGCAACATAATGAAATTTTAGAGGTGTCAAAGACATAAAACCAATTAGTGTCTTTGTCGCCTCTTTTTTGATGAAGAATAAGAAAGGATTAAAATTTATGAATGAAGAAAAGAAAATTGCAGGAATATACATAAGAGTTAGTACGGAAGATCAAGCAAGAGAAGGATTTAGTTTACCAGAACAAGAAAAAAGACTTCGTGCTATGTGTGAATTTAAAGGTTATGAAATTTATAAGATTTATAAAGATGCTGGAATAAGTGCTAAAACTGGAAACCATAGACCAGCATTTGAAGAATTAAAAGAAGATATTAAAAAGAAAAAAGTAAATACTATTGTTGTTTTAAAACTAGATAGATTAACTCGCAGTGTTTATGATATGGAAGATATAATGAAATTTTTGGAAGACAACAATGCTTACCTTGATTGTGCAAATGATGATATAAATACTACAAATGCTAATGGTAGAATGGTTGCAAGACTTTTAACAACTGTTTCACAAAATGAAATTGAAAGAACAAGTGAGAGAACTAAAATAGGTTTAGCAGGTGCTATTAAAGTTGGAAATATTCCCCATCGCGCTCCATTTGGTTATAAACATGTAGATAAAAAACTTGTACCAGATGAAGCAACGAAAGACCAAATTATTAGAATATTTAACTTATATTATGAGGGTAATTCTTATCAAACTATTAGTAATTTATATAACAAAGAAAAAGTATTTGGTAAAACAAATTGGTGTGATGGTACTATTCTAAAAATAATAGAAAATGAAATATACAAAGGTGATTTTGTTCATGGAAAAAGGACAAACAATCCAACTTATTATGAAAATGTAGTTGAGCCACTTGTATCAAAAGAATTATGGGAAGAATGCCAAGTACAAAAGAAAAAGAATGCTAGAAATTATAAACGAGATAAAGAATATTTATTTTTACAAAAACTTAAATGTCCTAAATGTGGAAGAGTATTAGGCGGTAATGCAACTAGAAAGAAAAATGGAAATGTTTACTACTATTATCAATGTCATGATTGTAAAATATCAATTAAAGAAACTGATATTGAAAAAGAATTTGATAATTTTATTAATGAAATTCAAGAATATGATTCAGTGGTAAATCAAACCTTACTACCTATGATAAAAACAAAACTTAATAATCCAAAAGACAAATTACTTAAAGAATTAAATGAGCAAAATCAAAAGTTTGAGAGAATTAGAAAAGCATATATTAATGGTTCATTTACTATTGAAGAATACGATAACGAAAAAGAAATTGTAGAAAATACAATTAAAATTCTAGAAGAAAAAATCAAAGAATGTGATTTATGTAATGAGTTAAAATTTACGCCAGAAGATATTTTAATTAAAAGGGATTTAGATTATATAAATGGGCTTGTCTATCCAAAAGAATACGAAGAAAATACTTATATGTGGAAAGACTATACAAGAAGTGAAAAATCAGATTTAATTATGAGATATGTTGATTATGTAGAACTAGAATATTATTCAAAAAATAAAGTAAGAATTGGTGAAGTTTATTTTAGAGAAAGTATGTGTAAGCCATGTAATGAATTATATGATGCTGGATTTCTTGCTAAAACTGATTATGCACTACTTGGTAATATTGTAACAAAATTAAGATTTAGTGAATACTTACCAATAGAAAAAGTTAGTGAAATAGTATTTACTTTAAGACAATATTACAATGTAGGTTATTTTGAAGCAACCTACTATTATGAAGATAAAGTTATGTTCTTTAATAATTATGAAAATAGAAATATTGTTAGAATATTTCCAATAGAAGATTATAAAAAAATGGATAAGTTAGATAAACTACAATTAGGTGTTATCTATATAGGTAATAATGAAAAATGCTTGATAGATAATAAAGAAGATTTATTTACTACTATACCAGAAAAAACAAATTGTAGAATATATGAATTTGATAAAAATAAAGAAAATTTGCTATAATATTAATGAAATGGAGATGATTTTTTTGAATACTATTAAGACTATAGATTTATGGACTGAACAAAATGAAAACCATATTGAATGTTTTAGTGGAGCTTTTGTAGATGGATTTGAAAATGGTAATATTCCCTTTGATACTTATAAAGTAATAAGAAATGGAAATTGTATTATAACTAGTAATCTAAATGAATTAAATATTAGCAATAAACATAATGCTATAGTTTTTTATAAAAATAATATACCTGTAAGACTTATGGTAATTAATCAAAATACTGATATAGATAATTGTATTAATGTGGCATTAAGTCAACAATTTAATGACTTTGCATTAAATGAAATATATAAAAAACTCGCAATAAAAAGATGTGATATTGATTTAAGACAGCAACCTATTCACAATAACTCAAACAAGGAAAATAAAATTGATGTTGGATCTTGTGATAGACCAAGTTTATTAAATTGTATGTTAGATGGATGCTACACTCAAAGTGATACAAATTATGGAAAAAGTAATAGTGATAGTAATTATAGTTTTATTCCTGATATTTTTATACAATATGATTTTACAACTGATGCCGAACAATTTCAGATTGAACATCGTTGTGCTTTCTTAAATGAAAATATGACAAGGATAATACCACTTCAAGAAAATTCATTATTAAACATTGAAGAAATAAAAAAACAATTTATACAAGATGATTGCAATAATCTATCAAAGAAGAGATTAAGTAGAGGAATTATATGAAAAGATTGACAAGAAGATTTATCATCAACTCTTTAGATGGTTTAAGCTTAAGTGAAGCAATTAGATACGAAAGATATTATATTAATGATAATTTAAGAATACAAAGGAAAAATGATGCGTATCAAAAAGAAGAATTAGATAATGACAATAATGTTATTGCAAAAATTGCTATATCAGAAGAAGAATTTTTTGATTTAAAAGAAAAGTCTTATTCTGAAATAATTAGAGATAGTTACTTACTTTTAAATAATAATAATATTTCCATAAAAAAATATTTAGGAAAATATAGAGGTTTATTTAGAGTGGAAGTTAAATTTGATTCATTAGATAATATGAATAATTATATTAAGGAAATTTGGATGGGAGAAGAAATAACCAATTCCCCATTGGCTTTTGATAAATATTTAAGTAAATTATCTACTTGTGAGTTTCAAAATGAGTTAGGAAAGTATATAAAATAATATACAAATTTCAAAAAAGATATTGCCAATAAAATTATAAATTGTCTAAATATTATTAGAGGTTGGTACTTAAATAGTATTAAATCCTAATTAGTGAGAAAAAGTTTGAAATAACTTAACCACTCGCTCCAAAAAGAAATAACTCAAAGATATTTAATTCATCTTTGAGTTTTTATATTATATATTTAAAATTTAACTGATTCTTTAGTATCGTATATTTTACCATTTATTTCAAGATAAATAGAGTAGGTACCTGATAGTCCTTCAGCATTAATATATCTATTAATAACTATACCATTTTTATTTTCTTCTTCACTAAATATATCAACACATAATGCTGTATATGGTTTTTTACTAACTTTTATTTCATAATAATTAGAAATAGTATTTTTCTTTAAGATAATATTAACTTTATCTTCTCTTTTAAATTGACCAGTAAAGACTAATCTATCTATTTCTTTAGTAAACTTAATATTATGTTTAGTATAATCTTTATTTATCTTATTATTATTACTAGCTAAACTAATTTTTTTCTTAGTAATATTTGTTTTACCAAGACTACCAGCTCTTGTAGCACTACCTAGTTTTAATTCCGTATCATTATAAATATTCATCTTTTCTACTCGGTAGAAATTACTAGGTAGTACTAATTCAAAGATAACATCATTATCAAGTAGTTCAACTGTATCAGATTTTAAGGAAACATTTCCTTCTGTTAGACCGGCTGGTTTGTTAGAAGCTTTTCCATCAACTGATACAATACCACCAGAATGAATAATATAATGGTTATTATTTAAATAATCAACATCAGAAATGTATGGCGAATAAAAGTCACTTCCTCTTTCTTTACCATATTCAAATACTTGCTTAATAGTCATTTTTTTAGTATCTATCTTATAAATAACTCCTCGTGAATAAGAATTACTAGCATCTACATAATCATCTTTCTTTTTTGATTTATTATTACCATTATCAAAGATAAATACTTCACCTTTAGGGGTAATCATAGCAGCATGTTGACTCCATTGCCATTCAAAGTCTTTACCGATAGGTTTAAAGAAATATTTTTGATACTCTTTACTCCAGTTAGTAGAATCTCCAATTATCCAGTTAAGTTTACCACTTTTGTAATCAATATTAATAACAGCATCTTGATGTCTTCCAGATAACGTAATAGAATTAGTCTTTTTATCATACCAAACAGAGTTATTATGGAACCAGTCATAACTAGTCCAGTTTTCACTTTTTCCATCAGTCATCTTTAATATTTTTCTTAAATCAAATTGTCTAACAACTTTCCCCGTTTCTCTATCAAGTTCTACAATATAATCTTCAACGGTACCATCATTATTTAAAAAGTTATCAGAAGCTACTAATAAATTACCATTGGGCATCTCATAATAATCATGATGGTATCCTCCTTTTAGACTATATTCTTTATAAATTTTTCCAAACATATCAATCTCATAAAGCCCAGTAACATAATAAGGGGAGTTGATAAGTCTTTCTGTTCCAACAAGTAAATGTCCATTCTTTAATCTTTCAATATCCCAAATAGCCTTATAAGATAAATACCATCTAACATCACCATTAACATCATAAGCAGCTGTATATCCAGTAGATGATGGAGAATAAAAATAAAAATCATTAGCAAGTTTTTCTTTATCAGCTTTTACACTAGTAGGAATTATAAAATTATCAGGTAACTTATCAGTTCTAATTTTAAAAACTTTTCTAATATTTTTATATTCTACAATAATTTCATTTTCACTATCAGGATATAATCCATAGATTGATAAGTAATGCTTTTTACTCTTATTAAACTTATGAGTAAGAGTAGTATTTTCATCTTTACCAACTACTGTTACTTTAGGACTAACACTTTCTTTTGTTTCAAAAAGAATAAGAGCGGTTAGGGGAGAAGACTTATAAGGATCTACTATAATATTAGGGTTATCAATACTATATCCTTCTATTTTAAATTTAGCTTCTTCTTTACTTTGCATCGTAATAATACTTTCTTTAGTTTTAAGAAGTTTCCTTCCTTTCTGATTATTAGTAGATATATTTATACTTACTACTAATAAAATACTAATTAATAAACATAATAAAACTTTTTTCATAAATAACATCTCCTTTATAAATTAATCATAAATAATAATTTATAAAAGATAAATAAAATAGTAGTTGAAAAAACTAAACTCGTAGTTGAGTTTAGTTCAGGTTGTTGACAAAGTGAATTTTTTGTTAACAACCTTTCTTTTTAATAAATAA
>ERZ825670.1547-NODE-1547-length-24637-cov-5.908429_pt1 | contig 24637 bp, 18 predicted proteins | sample MGYA00519929_ERZ825670 | MGnify/ENA primary metagenome ERZ825670 (study PRJEB31778, sample SAMEA3449207) | human gut metagenome | biome: human gut; feature: human-associated habitat; material: faeces | place: United Kingdom | collected 2010/2012 ...
TAGATAAAACCACATAACTGAAAGATGAATTTACACACAAATTTGGACTTGACTATTATCCTCAGAATTTTCTCTCAATAAACCTACTATTTCATCACCTTTAGAAGCTTTAATAGGTTTTTTCCCCATTCATACATTAATTTCATATGCCATTTTACACTATCGTGTGTGGTGGAATGGGCGACAGAATATCACCACCGCCCATTATAGGGAAAATGTGAGGTAAAAACAAGATGCACTTCGCTTCACTGTGTATACGCCTTCTCACCCCTCAACAATCTGTCAAGCATATCTGCCACCGGTATCATCGCATTTTTAACCTCTGTACTTGTATTAGTCTGTGCTCCTGCTTCTATAAGCATCGACCTGCCTTTCATATGCAGGCAGTAACGATATGCATTAATATAAATATTCCGTAACAGCCCCGGATAATACGCTTCTCCTAAAAGATACATCTGAAGACTCATTGCCAGATTATCATCTCTGTTTGCATTGTAAAGATAGCCTATATCTCCTTTTGCCTTGCTGTAGCTTATTCCATTAAAAAACATTACCTTTGACATTGTTACTCCATTTTCTTCGGTTACAAGTCTTGTAGTATCCGGAACACCATCCCTGTGAAGGTCTATTACAACCTCAATTGACGGATTTTCTTTCAGTATTTTTGTCACATTTTCTTCTGCATATGTATAAGCCTTGCTTCTGTCAAGCTTCCCATCAATATAATCATACACACTCGTATCATGATAAACATTGTAACCATATGTATTAGTGAGTATATCTGTTAGATAATCTCCAACACCAACTATTGTTGTAGACGTATCTCCTTCAACCGTATCCATAAATCCCTCCTGTGAATGTGTATGAAATATAAGAATCTGCGGAGAATCCGCATTTTTCTCTAATGACAGGTCTTTTGCCAGAAATTCCTCCGGACGCATTATCTGTGTTGTCAGGCTTGTGATGGATGTGACTGTATAGAACTTCATAAGAAAATCATAATTATTTAAATCTGCAATATTATAAACATTTCCAGCTGCATTTTCCTGTATAGGCCAAGGACAAACTTCAGCGCCTGCCTCCACGACCCCCTCATCCGTCTGTGTAGCAGGTTTTTTATCCTCCTTTGCCATGCTAAACATATATTCCGAATCGACCCACACCGAACCTGCATTTTCATCATAATTATCTTCAAAATATGTCTCTACAGGAAACAATGTCTTAACTGCATTTTCATAAATTCTGTTCTGAATATAATATGTTAGATTAAAACTATAATTCATCATTATTACCATAAGCATTAAGCCCATGAATATAAACATATACACAGGCCTGTACTTTCTATCACTCATATATCCTCCTTACTTTGCATTACCATTATATTGTATTCACATCAGCCATGAATATGAACACCAACACGGTTAATTGCTTTGGATATTATGATACTTATGTTTCTAATGTCTGAATCAATGTCCTTCGGGGTTACATACATTTTTCCTGCCCCCTGAATAATCCCTTCGGCATCTATAACAGTAGGCACGCCAATTGCAAGCACCGGAACACCTATATTGTCTTTTGTTATTCCTATTCTGTGATTTCCAACACCTGAGCCAGGATTAATTCCCTGGTCAGAAAGTTGTATAGTACTATTTAATCTGTTCACACTTCTTGCAGCAAGAGCATCTATTGCTATGCATACATCCGGCTTTATCTGACTTACAACGCCTTTAATAATTCCTGCAGTTTCAATACCTGTCTGTGCCATAACTCCCGGACTAAGTGTGCATACTCCCGTCTCATCGCCCTCACTTATCTTAATACAAATATTATCTACAACCTCAGGTCCTAATGAATCCGATGTTATATTTCTGTTGCCAAGTCCAATAACAAGAACCTTTTCTGGTTTGACATTTTTATTCATACGCTTTAAAAGCTTAAATATATATCCTGCCAATGTCGATATAACTTCTTTTGCATATTCTTCGTCCCCACCTGCAATATCATCTGCCTCTATAGTAAGATAAGTTCCTTTGGGTCTTCCTATCGCGGCTTCGCCCAAATGATTTGTCACCTGCAATTCTGTGACCTTCACTCCCATCCTTGATTTATTGCTTTCTCTTAATCTTATCCCCCTCAGTTTTCCTGTTCCATTCATTGCTTCTTCATTTGCCTCTACTGCAAGGTCAGTTCTTACAACTATATTATCCATTTTTCACATCTCCTCCCCAACATATTGTGCAGAAAAATGAAATTTTTATACCAAAATCTTTATTTGGTTCTTGACATATAGATGTTTGTACTATAAAATGTGTGAGTATGTTTACATTAGATCGTCCGTGTCCGGCTTTAATGCGAAACAGATATTATTATTGAATTATGATTTGGAGGTGTACGGATTGGCTAACATTAAATCTGCTAAGAAGAGAGTAATTACAAGTCAGGTAAGAGCTGAGAGAAATAAGGCGGTTAAGTCTAGAGTTAAGACTTATATCAAGAAGGTAGAGGCTGCTGTTGCTGCTGGTGACAAGGCTGCTGCTAACGAAGCTCTCCCTGTTGCTATAGCTGAGATCGAGAAGGCTGCTTCTAAGGGAATCTTCCACAAGAACGCTGCTGCAAGAAAAGTATCTCACATTACTAAAGCTGTTAACGCAATGGCTTAATAAGAATTTTAATAATTTAAAGAACCCGGTGCTGACACCCACTCGCACCGGGTTCTTTTTTATTTACTGTATTTAATTATAATAAGCTCTACTCCCAGCCTGTCATTAAGCCTTCCCTGCTTAACTGCTTCTTCAGTTTTAGCACATTCATTCAATGCATCCAGTAGTGTATTCATCTCAAAATATTTTGCCTGTGCCTGATATTTACCGACAACAAATGGCGCTGCTCCTATCTTTGATGCAATCTCTTTACCTGAAATCCCCCTTGACATAAGATCTTTCACCTGTAATATTCCGTTAAACTGCCTTACTATAAGATAAAGTATTCTCATAGGAGGTTCTTTTAATTCCAACAAATCATAATATAAATCAAGTGCCTGCTGTTGTTTCTTATTTGCAATTGCACTTATCATATCAAATATATGACTTGTTGTCTGTGTTGCGCATACTTTCTCTACATCTTCTACTGTCACAACATCCCTTCCCTGACAATAACTCACAAGCTTCTCTGTCTCCTGCCTTATATAATCCATGCCTGCACCTGTCTTATCAAGTATCAAATCACATGCTTCCCTGCTTATTTTAAGATTATCCTTAGCAAGAAGCCCTGCTATCCATTTTTCAAGAGTAGCAGTTGTCTGTGGCTTCATCTCGCATATATATCCCACAGAATCAACTGCCTTATATACCTTATTACGCTTGTCCACATCTTTTTCTACCATAACAACAACAAGATAATCAGGAATATGTTTAATATAATCTGCAAGCTCATCATTAGAACTTTTCAAAAAACCGGTATTTTCCATAATAACAAGTCTCTTCTGGGCAAAGAAAGGCAGTGTTTCACACACATCAATTATATCCTTAACGCTGGCATTATCCGAATCATAATATGAATAATTCATTGTATCATCACCAGCTATAGCATTCTTTAATCTGTCTCTATACTGCTTCTTAAGATACTCTTCCTCTCCATACAGAAGATATACACTCTTAAATTCACCCTTCTTAATATCATCACTTATGACCTTCAAACCTGCTGCCTCCGTTTCTAATCTTAAACAATAGTATCAGATATGTACAAGTGGTTCAAGTTAAAAAATATTTTCTCACAACCTGTTATATATCTTCACAGTTCTATCCTTTCAAAGCTTTAAACACCTCAATTTTATACGAACCATCCCTGACACGCACCGCAATCTCTCCACTTTCGTCTGTCCTATACACCTTTGCTCCAATCCCCGACAATCTCTGTAAAGTTTCCATATGAGGATGTCCATATGAATTACCTGCCCCACAAGATATCAATGCATTTTCAGGCTTTACATAACTTAAAAATTCTTCTGAACTCGCCCCCTTACTTCCATGATGTCCGACTTTCAATATATTAACTGACATAAACCGTGCTGATTCACCAGCATCTCCTGCCATCCTATTGGCATCCTCAACAATGCACTTTTCTGCCTTCTTTTCCGCATCACCTGTCATAAGCATAGAAAAATATCCATATTCCACAAGATATACAGCAGAATAGTCGTTAGCTGACTCGTAATCATAACCCTCGCATGGGTGCATACACTTAACCGAGAATTCTCCCGATTTAATACTGTCACCCGCATCAGCATAAACAACATTAATACCAGCAGCTTTCAATGTTCTCTCTAACTTCGACATATCATCACAATCCTGCTTCTTTACTGCCGTAGTCTGCCTGATTCCCGGCAGTACAACAGTACCTATCTCAAATGTGTTATCACACAATTCAATCAATTCATATATTCCATTAACATGGTCTTTATCCGGATGACTTATAAACACATAATCGAGACTTCTTACACCACAATATTTTAGATAAGTATATATGGTATACCTCCCGACATTCTTCTTGCTTGTGCTTCCTCCGTCAAACAATACATTCATGCCCTCCTTAGTATGCATAACAATTGAATCCCCCTGTCCAACGTCAAGCATGGCAATCTTCATATCTGAATTAATATTGTAATGCAGCCCTGTCAGCACACATACTAATAAAGCAATACATACAGCATCAAATTTTTTATTCATCAATATAATATGTACACATATCCATATAATTAAAACCGCAAAATATAAAAACACCCTTGCAGTATCAGGGGTTCCCGTAACAATGACTGCATATTTAAAATGTGATGACAAACTGCACAGCTTATAATAAAAATCAAGAATATATCCACCTGCTCCCGCAAAAAAATATGCTGCTTCAAGAGATAGCATGCCAGCAATTCCCGTAAATATACCGCTTATCATTATCAACGACATAAGTGGAATTACTATAACATTAAGAAACAGGCTTATTACAGGAATCTGCCCAGATATAATAAGAATTACCGGAAGTGTCACAATTGTAACACACATGCCTGTAATAACCGAATCTGCGATTCTGAATAAAATTAATTGAAAAAATCCTGCATTCTTTTTATCAGGACGTCTTATATATATAAGAATAGTTTTATCATCAGACAGTATGGGTTTAATATATATAATTCCTGCCACGGCAAGAAATGACAACCAAAAAGCTGAATTTATAAGATTATATGGATTAATCCACAGAAGAATAACACTTGCTATCCCTAATGTATTAGCCATATCACTGGTTCTTCCAAGCACGTCTGCCAGCATATATACAAGAATCATTATTACAGCTCGGCTGGCAGATGCACTATAACCTGTCATGCACAAATATGAAATAATAAGAAATGTACTAAAACATGCAGATGCGATTCTGCCAATTTTCTTCTTTAACCAGTCATATATAAACATTCCAACAAGCGAAACATGAAGTGCACTTATTGCCAAAATGTGGGAAATTCCATTCTTCTGATACATTCTCTTTACATCATCATCAAGCCCTGACCTGTCACCTAACACAATCGACTGCATAATTCCTGCATTCTGCTCAGAATATACATTTTGGTAAATATTTTTTATGGAATCTGCAAATCTGTAAATGCTGGAAATATAACTACTTCCAGACTGTATATTCACAATATCTGACAAATCTGCACAATAATTAAATCCAAGTGATGTATAATATTTTCTGGCATTAAACTGCCCTTCATTAGATGGTATATTAAAATCCTTTAATGTTACTTTAATCTTAACTTCATCCCCTGGATTGGCAAATCTTTTTTCTGAGTATACTACCAAACCGCTTTTAAACTGCCTGCCCCATGAATCCGGCATAACAAAGGCATTTCTTATATACACCGCATAACCGTTTTCTGACTGTTTAATATCTGCTATGTATCCATTTACATAAGCAATATGTGTTTTATCTGACAATTGCCCCTGATAGCATAGCTTTTCCATACTTACTTCAGTTCTTAGGCACATAATTGGAAACATCATGATAAAAATCACATAAAAACCAGGAATTCCTGTTTTCTTAAGATATATAAGGAATCCGGTAAACACCATTATTCCCACTATAATAACGATATATAACTTAGCATATAATGACAAATATACTGCAGCAATGCTCATAACTGCTGCCACAAAAAATGGTCTCTTCAATAATATCCTTTCCAGAAACGACCATTAATTATCAGATAAATCTTTTTTTACAAGTTCATTATTCATATAAAATACTGTATCAAGGCTAATTGCATCTCTATACATCAGATTAGAATTTCCCTTGACAAGTATCTTAACGCCATCAATTCCTTCCAGTCCTGAAAGGGAATTAACAATTGAATATATAGTCACATTGCTCTTTGCATTAACCATATCAGTTGCAAATTCCTGACTGAGATTAACATAACATATCCTGTCGACAACAGATATACTAAGCAGCTTGGTATTCGACGGAATACTCTGATAACACCCCGACTCTGTTGTTCCTTTAATAAGCTGTTCCATTACAACCTTCTCAACAGATACATTCTTATTATAACAGATTCTCTTGCTGTTCTTTACAAGGGCATCTCCTGACTTGTTAGCAAAATACAGATTAATCGTCTTCCACTTCACATCAGCCATAGCACCTTCCTGTGTATCTACAAAATCCTCATCACTCATATTTCCTATGATTGTTCCATCTTCATACACAGCATCCTTACCATCAACATAAAATCTAACATATAGAACATCACTTATCTGTGATAATTCTTTAACAACTGCTGCCCTGTAAAGTACTTCGGTACTTGGTTTCATTCCATAATAAGAGCTGTCATAATAGACACCTGCGTATATTCCATTAATTTCAACCGTTGGCTGCGATACAGACACCGGCTTAATTATGCTTGTATGCCTGCCTTTTGCAACATTCATTTTTTCAAGGAGTTCATTTGCAACTGAAACAGCGTCCTGACTTTCAATGTATACTCTGCCTTCAGTTAGTGATGTTCCGTCTTCATTAAGGAAATATACAGAATATGCAGTTCCCTTCTTCTGCGAAGAACATGAAACAGTTATAAATGTTACTGCAATAACAATTATAACGGATGTCAATTTCATAATAGCTTTCCTTATATGTCCCATCATAACTGCTCCTTTCCTATCCTGATATTCTTAACAGCTTATAAATATGTCCAATGGCATACTTCCGCCTGCATTACTGCTGGTTTTCAACATAATTAAGAGGTATTCTCATTGTAAATGTTGTTCCTATATTTTCCTCACTATGAACCTTAATAGTTCCATGATGCATAAGAATTATGTTTCTTACAATAGCCAGTCCAAGTCCTGTTCCGCCCGTTTCACGCGACCTTGCCTTATCTACCCGGTAAAATCTTTCAAATATTTTATTAATACTTTCCTCTGGTATTCCTATGCCTGAATCTTCAACTCTTATATAAAAATATTGATAATCTGCATTCAGTGAAACATGTACCCATCCATCTTCGACATTGTATTTGATAGAATTCTCAACAAGGTTGGATATAACCTGTGTCATCTTAACTTCGTCAATCTGTGCAACAACCGGTCTGAAACTTTCAAAAAGCAGTTCAATATTCTTTTTCTGTGCTAATGGCTTAACTCTCTTGAGGGTCATCTCTAACAAATCATTCATATTAACAGATGTAATATTAAGTGTTGCAACAGATTTATCCATTCTGACAAGAGTAAGTAAATCTTCTATAATCTTACTTTCTCTGTCTATTTCACTTACAATATCCTGCATGAACTCCTGATACACTTCTATTGGCACATTTTCCTGCGTATTAAGAGACTCCGCCAATACTTTAATCGAGGTTATAGGTGTCTTTAATTCATGTGACACATTCGAAACAAATTCTGCTCTGGACTGGTCTGTTTCATTAGCTCTGTCCATTATATTATTAAAATCATCTGCAATCTCACGTATTTCGGTATAACTCCTGACAGGGATTCTTTCATCAGTATGCCCTGCACTTACATTTGAAACAATATCAAGCACCCTTTTTACAGGCCGGTTAAGAAAATATATGCCTACGATAAGTAATGCCAGACATATAGTTATAATAACCAGTTTAATATTATTATTCTGACTGTTCACATCGTGAAACATTGCATCTATCTCTGTGTAATCAAGATCAGCTACAAGAACGGCTATAAATGTACCTGAATCATTGTATACCGGAACAGCAGCCTGTATATTACCCGTTTTCTTATCATAGCCGGAACTGTTCTTATGATTACTGAATATATCGAATACCCTTGGATTAAGAATTGTCTTATTAGTATCAATAGAATATGTGTCAACACTGACAACATAATTAAGATTAACAATTCTTATTCTTATCTGATTAAGTGCCGAATAACTGCTGAGTCTGCTGTTCATATCATTATTCTCAGCTGCTTCCAGACTTTCATAATTAGAATATTCTGCTGCAATAAGAACCGCTTCATTCTGTATAACCGCAGTCTGTCTTGTAATTACAGACTGCCTGTAAATATACTCAAAACCTTCAAATGTACAGATTACCGCTGTTGCAACTATTACCGCCATAACTGCGAACTGTCTTGTTGAATATTTATTTATGAACCTGAAAAATGACTCAAATTCTCTGTCAAAAAAGATTTTCCTATGGTCATTTCTTTTTTTAATCTTATTAAACATTAAAATAGTAACCTACTCCCCACTTAGTGTGAACATACTTTGGTTCACTCGGATTATCTTCAATCTTCTCACGAAGTCTTCTCATATGGACATCAACCGTTCTGCCGTCACCTGAATAATCCTGTCCCCACACAGCTTTAAGAAGATTATCCCTGCTGTATACCTTTCCTGGATTAACTGCTAACAATTCAAGAAGATCAAATTCCTTAGCAGTAAGATTAATAGGTCTTCCTGCAATATACAGATTACGGCTGTCACAATCTATCTTCATATCACCCGCATTAATAATATTGTTCTTTGCTGCTTTCTTCTCTGTCACAGCATTTCTTCTTAAAATAGCTTTCATCCTCGCCTTAACTTCAAGAATATTAAATGGTTTTGTAATATAATCATCTGCACCATACTCAAGGCCAAGAATCTTGTCCATGTCATCGCCTTTAGCTGTCAGCATAATTATAGGCACATCTGAAAACTCTCTTATCTGCTGGCATACTGATAATCCATCAAGCTTGGGAAGCATAATATCAAGAAGGATTATGTCATATTCATTGTTTTTAGCATACTCGAGAGCTTCTTCACCATCATATGCACAGTCTACAACACTATAATCCTGCATAAGACTGAACTTAAGTCCCTTAACAATCATTTTCTCATCATCAACAACTAAAACTCTGCCTGCCATAATCTACTCCTTTTTACTTTCTATGCATATGCATCTTATCATACGCAAATATAATTCTTTATCTTATTAAATGCTGCTTCCTTAATTCCAGACACTTTCATTATATCTTCTATTGTCTGGAATCTGCCATTATCTGTCCTGTATCTTACTATATCTGCCGCCCTTGAACTTCCAATTCCCGGCAGTGTCATAAGCTCACTTTCTGTAGCTTTATTAATATTAACAATCCCCTCTGTCTGTTCTTCTATAACAGAAATATCCTCTCCATATGCCGGAATATATATCCTTTCCCCATCAGCAACAAGTGCTGCAAGATTAACTGCAGACATATCAGCCAAATCATCAGCTCCACCAGCCATTGCCACTGCTTCATACAGCCTTGTTCCCTTCAGGCACTTTACAACACCTGGAGAATTAACATGACCACATATATACACATATATGTCCTCAACTGATGATTCACTTTCCATATGCCAGCTGTCTTCTATACTACTTGATACGACATTATCTGCAAATGTATTCTCTGACACTGAAGCGTTCTTTCTTCCTGCCAGATATATCAATCCGGTTATAATCAGAAAAACTGCACATATTCCGTATTGCACAGCCCTTTTGTGTTTTTTATATAATTGTCTGTATTCCATGTACACTCTCCTTAAGCATTACCCTTTGGAGATTCCTTTTGCGTACTTTTCTATTTTACAAAATTGTACTATCGAATACAAGCCTAATTTGCCTATAATTGTTTACACTTTTTTCGTTCTTTGGTAAAATGTTACTATTACCGGCTAAGGGAGGGAAGCCATGAATTCATCAAAGAAATCAATTCTTAATTCTAACTTTACATATCTTGCTGCCTTTGTACTTCCAGTTATAATGATGATGGCACTGTACTATACAAGAGGCATATTTCCATGGGGAAACGAATGTTATCTGAGGTCTGACATGTATCATCAGTATGCGCCATTCTTTTCAGAACTGTGGCACAAGATAAGAAATGGTGAAAGTCTTACTTACTCATGGAATATAGGAATGGGAACTAACTTCACATCTCTGTTTGCATATTACCTTGCAAGTCCATCTAACTGGTTCGTTGCACTTTTTCCACAGAAATACACTATAGAGATAATGAATGCATTTATAATACTTAAGATAGCTGGCAGCAGTCTTTCTTTAACGTATTATCTTACTAAACACAATAATAACAAGCATGTAATTGCTGCCATATTCGGTATGTTCTATGGTATGTCCGGCTTCATTGCGGCATACAGCTGGAATATTATGTGGCTTGACTGTGTTATTCTGATTCCACTTATCATGCTTGGACTTGAACGACTTGTTAATGAGAACCGCTGCATATTCTATTGCATAACTCTAGGATTATGTATATTTACTAATTATTATATTGCAATCATGGTATGCCTTTCAGTAGTGATTTACTATGTTGTTCTTATGATTGCTTATAACGGTATTAAAAGCCCTATGCAGTATGTGAAGAAATTTATTAATTTCTGTGTATATTCACTGCTTGCCGGTGGACTGGGAGCGTGTCTTCTTCTGCCTGAATTCTATACATTTTCACTTTCAGCCTCAAGCGACACGACATTCCCTGATAAGCTTATTTCTTATTTCAGCATATTATCAATGCTCACAAGACAGCTTATCAACATTCCGGTTCATTTAGGACTGGATCATCTGCCTAACATATACTGCGGCGTTGCTGTTTTTGTACTGCTACCGCTTTATATTATGTGCAGCAAAGTCAATGCACGTGAAAAGATTGGCAAATGTGTCATCCTGCTTATCTTCCTGACAGCATTTAACTTAAATATACCTAACTATATATGGCATGGTATGCATTTTCCTAACAGCCTGCCTTGCAGACAGTCATTCATATATATATTCTTCCTGCTTGCAATGTGCTATGAAGCTGTTATTAACCTTAAGAATTCTACTAACAGGCAGCTTGGTGCATCATTATGGATTGCAATTGGTCTTCTGCTTATTATGGAAGAACTTTTTATTAACTCAGAGACTGAATATTCATTTAAGAGTGTATATATAAGTGGAATATTTATTCTTATATATGGTCTGTTAATGTTTATTCATAACAACGCCAAGTTCAAGATTCCTGTCGTTCTTATGCTTACATTCTCAGTATCAATCATTGAATGTACAATGAATATGGACGCAACCGGTATTGGAACAACAAGCCGTACATCATATCTTCTTGATTATGATGCCGTAAAGACTGTTACAAAAACCGTATCTGATAATGACACATCCTTCTATAGAATGGATAAGCTTTTTGGAGCGCGTTCTAAAAATGATGGTGCATGGCATAATTACCGAACTGTTTCAACATTTTCATCAACATGCAATGCAGGGATGTCAAAGCTTTACAACCTTATAGGAATGGAAAATTCAACTAATGCATATGGCTGCAATGGTCTTACCGCTGTTACTGATTCTCTTTTCTCTGTAAAATACACTATTTCTAACCGACTTTTAGTTGAAAGTGATATAAGAAATTATTATACAGGCAGCGATGGTGAATTTGTGTATAAGAATAATTACACACTTCCTATTGGTTATGCGATTAACAGTTCAACAGCATATGACCTTGTTATGGCTAAGAATAACAATGGTATTGAGAACCAGAATCTTCTTATTCAATCTCTTACCGGAATAAGTGATGTATTTGAATATACTACTTCATTCCCTACTGAAGCCGATTGTATTATCACACCTTCAAAGAGTGGTCATATGTACCTGTCAGTTGCGAATAAATCTGTTGATTCCGTAACTGTTACTATTAATAACACAACCACTTACACCTACAATAATATAAAGAGCAATAACCGGATTCTTGATATTGGTTATGTCCACGACACAGATACTGTCGAAGTAACTTCTGATACCGGCGGAATGAATCTTTCTGTATACACACTCGATGAAGACAAATTCATCAGGGCTTACAATAAACTCAATTCAGAAAGCTATCAGGTTGAGAATTTCTCTGATACTAAGTTTACAGGAACTCTTACTGCTTCCTCAGACAAAGCAATATTATTCTCTATTCCATACGATGGTGGCTGGTCTGTGTATATTGATGGCAAGAAAGCTGACACTTATGCCTGGGAAAATGCATTGTTATGTGTTGACGTAAGTGCCGGAACTCATACCGTTGTATTAAAATATCGTCCTGTTAATTTAATATTGGGTTGCGTTATTACTACACTTTGCATTATTATATTGATTGGCATTTATCTTGCCAGCTGCTTTATTAAAGCAGAAAAAGTAAATATGGCACATTTTCCGTTAGTTATCAGAAAATATCTTGATGATCCGTCTCTTACTAACAAAGATATTAAGAAACTGTCTGATGATAATATAGAAAGTTCTATTCTTGATGATATGGATGATTTCGAGAATCTTGAATCACCTGATATTGATGATGAACTTACTGACAGTCTTCTCTCTTCTATTGAAGATGAAGAAGATAATTTTAATGAAGAAAATACAGATATTTAATTCAAGGAGGATTTATAAATGAAATTATGGGGTGGACGATTCACCAAAGAAACTAATGAGCTTGTTAACAACTTCAACGCATCAATTTCATTTGACCAGAAGTTCTATAAGCAGGATATTGAAGGAAGTATTGCACATGCTACTATGCTCGGCAAGCAGGGAATTATTCCTGAAAGCGAAAGTGAGCAGATTGTAGAAGGTCTTAAGGGAATTCTTGCTGATATTGAATCAGGAAAGCTTGAAATCACTGATGAATACGAGGATATCCATACATTTATGGAGGCTACTCTTATTGAGAGAATTGGTGATGCCGGAAAGAGACTTCACACAGGACGAAGCAGAAATGACCAGGTTGCTCTTGATATGAGACTTTTCACAAGACAGGAAGTTCTTAATACTGATGCTGAGCTTAAAGAGCTTATGGCTGTTATCTTAAGAATCATGAAAGAAAACACTCATACATTCATGCCTGGATTTACTCATCTTCAGAAGGCACAGCCTGTTACTGTTGCTCATCATTTCGGTGCATATTTCGAAATGTTCAAGCGCGACAGAAGCAGACTTCACGATATATATGAAAGAATGAATTACTGCCCTCTTGGTGCAGGTGCACTTGCAGGAACAACCTATCCATTAGACAGAGAACTTACTGCTTCTCTTCTTGGTTTCTATGGTCCAACACTCAACAGCATGGATTCTGTTTCTGACAGAGATTACCTTATTGAATTCTTATCTGCATTATCAACTATCATGATGCATTTAAGCCGTTTCTCTGAGGAAATATGCATCTGGAATTCCAATGAATACAGATTCATAGAACTTGATGACGCTTTCAGTACAGGAAGCTCTATTATGCCTCAGAAGAAGAACCCTGATATCGCAGAGCTTGTAAGAGGTAAGACAGGCAGAGTATATGGTGCTCTTATGAGCCTCCTTACAACAATGAAGGGTATTCCTCTTGCTTACAATAAAGATATGCAGGAAGATAAGGAATTATCATTTGACGCATTTGACACAGTCAAAGGCTGCATCAGCCTTTTCAAGGGCATGATTGATACTATGAAGTTCAACAACAAGAGAATGGAAGCTTCAGCAAAGAACGGCTTCACTAATGCTACTGATGCTGCTGACTACCTTGTTAAAAAGGGAGTTCCTTTCAGAGAAGCCCACGGTATTGTCGGTCAGCTTGTTCTTATGTGCATTGAGAAAAATATTGCACTTGATGACCTTTCACTTGAAGAATACAAGGCTGTAAGCCCTGTATTTGATGAAGATATCTACGAGGCTATCAGCCTTCAGACTTGTGTAGATAAGAGACTTACTCTTGGAGCTCCTGGTCCAGAGGTTATGAATAAGGTTATTGCTATATATGATAAATATATGGATGAGAATTAGTTTCGGGGTTGTACAGTCTGTGAGTTAAGCATTAGTGCCAACTTTAGGTAAGCTGACCTAGTGGCTGTAAATGCCGCCATATACAAAAGTTCGGTGCTGGAAATCTCGTTCAAGCGAAGCGCGTTTGATTTCCAGCACCGTTATAAACTCTGTATATGGCGGCATTTACAGCCACTAGGACCGCTTACCTTAGTTGTGATGGTGTGAAGCACTTCTTCGACTCCCCAACCGTTAAAATCATACTCTTATCTTAGTCCCCTTAGTATCTCTGTGTGCCGTCTTCATCTTGGCAAAGCTGATACTCTTGCCCTTATATTCCATTGTAAACTCATCACCTTCTGTAAGCAGGAATACATCTTCTATATAATCATCTTTTGAAAGCTTGATTCCTCTTACGCCAACAGCACCCTTCTTCTTCATTGGAATGTCTGTTAATGGGAACTTTAAGAACACTCCGTTTTCTGTCTGTACAATTACATTCTGGTTGCTCTCGACAACCTCTTCTTCCTTGATTTCTCCATCAAGTGAGAACTTTGAATAAATCTCTACTCTTGCGTCTGTTGAATACATTCCGATTAGCTTGTCGTCATCTGCTAATTTTGTACATGCAACTGTACGCTTTGCAACCTGGAATTCTTCACTGTCTACAAGCTTCATCATTCCCTGTCTTGTGACAAAAAGCATTTTCTGATTCTTAAGTCGTTCAAATGGAGTAATGTACACAATTATCTCCTTAGAGCTGTCATAGTTACACAGATTATCAATCGGTGTGCCTTTATCTCTGAACTTAGTGAACGGCAGATCCTTTATCTTTAACTGGTGCAGATCTCCGGTATCAGTAAATATACAGATTTTATCTGTGTTCATTACCGGAATGACATATTTGTTTTCGTTAAATACAGCCTCTTTATTTCTCTCAAATGCAGCCATATCAATAGTTCTTGCATATCCGAATCTGTCCATAATAAACATAACTTCCATCTCTGGAATCTTCTTTTCCTCAAATACAGCAGCTTCTCCGTCTTCAATTACAGTTCTTCTTTCAACACCATATTCCTTCTTAATATTAAGAAGGTCAGACTTGATAACCTTAGCCATCTCTTTTCTGCTGCCAAGTATCTTTTCATACTTCTCAATCTTCCTGACACATTCATCATATTCCTTCTGAAGATTAAGAATTTCAAGGCCAATCAGCTTGTACAGACGCATTTCTAATATTGCACCAGCCTGTCTCTCTGTGAAATCAAGACCTGAAGCCTGCTTTTTTGACTGCTCTGACTTAAACTTGATTCCCTCAACATTACCATTAACAAGGCAGTCCTTAGCCATCTTAAGATTAGCACTGCCTCGTAATATCTCGATAATAAGGTCAATAATATCACATGCTCTTATAAGACCTTCCTTAATCTCCCTGTTAGCCTTCTCCTTTTCAAGAAGTGTTGTGTACTTTCTTGTAGCAAGCTCATACTGGAAATTAATGTGGTGTTTTATTATATCCTTAATACCTAAGGTCTCAGGTCTTCCATCAACGATAGCCAGCATATTTACGCCAAATGTATCTTCCAACTTGGTCTTCTTGTACAGAAGATTCTCAAGATTCTTGACATCCGCGTTCTTCTTAAGTTCAAGGACAATTCTTATTCCTTCCTTAGAAGATTCATTGGAAATGTCGACAATATCGGTAGTTTTCTTAGTTTCTATAAGGCTTACTACATCAGATATAAATTTACCTATGTTAGCACCAATCATTGTATATGGAATCTCTGTAATAACAAGCTTGTCCTTCTCAGAACGGTTCTTGGCAGGCTCGAATACGACCTTGCCTCTTAACTTAATCTTACCTGTTCCAGTCTCATATATTGCACCAAGCTCGCTTTTATTAATTACAATTCCGCCTGTAGGAAAATCCGGTCCAGGGCAGAGCTGCATAAGCTCGTCTGTTGTGATATCCTCATTATCCATATATGCACATACTGCATCAACAACCTCTGATAGATTGTGTGGAGGGATATTAGTTGTCATACCAACCGCAATACCATCTGCACCATTTACAAGCAGATTAGGTACTCTTACAGGAAGAACCTCAGGCTCTTTTTCTGTCTCATCAAAGTTAGGCACGAAATCCACAACATTTTTATCAAGGTCAGCAAGATATACGTCCTGTGTGAACTTTTTTAACTTAGCTTCTGTATATCGCATAGCGGCAGCTCCGTCACCTTCGATAGAACCGAAGTTTCCGTGTCCGTCAACAAGAGCCATACCCTTCTTAAAATCCTGTGAAAGTACAACGAGTGTCTCATATATTGAACTGTCACCATGTGGATGGTATTTACCCATTGTATCACCAACGATACGTGCAGACTTTCTGTGAGGCTTGTCGTAATTAAGCCCCAACTGGTCCATGGCATACAGCACTCTTCTCTGTACCGGCTTTAAACCGTCCCTTACATCAGGAAGTGCTCTTGCTGTAATAACGCTCATGGAATAATCTATATAGGACTTCTGCATAACCTCAGAATACTCAGTCCTTATAATCTTCTCAGCCATTTTCTACTCCTTTAGCTTTTACGCATCAATCTCAGCTTCATTAGCATGCGTATATATAAATTCTCTTCTAGGTGGTACATCTGTACCCATAAGCATTGCTGTAACCTCAGTTGCAAGCCTTGCGTCCTCAATCTCAACCTGCTTTAAAATTCTTGTTTCAGGATTAAGAGTTGTCTCCCATAGCTGGTCAGGATCCATCTCTCCAAGACCTTTGTATCTCTGAAGTGTAAATGTTCCTGACGTATGCTTCTTTCTGTAATCCTCAAGTGCCTTGTCATCATATAGATATTCACCCTCGCCCTTCTTAGGAACAACCTTATAAAGAGGTGGTGTAGCAATATATACATGTCCCTGATTAATAAGCTCAGGCATGAATCTGTAGAAAAATGTAAGAAGCAGTGTATCAATATGTGCTCCATCCACATCGGCATCAGTCATGATAATAATCTTATTATATCTTAATCTGCTAATATCAAAGTCATTACCGTAGCCCTCTAAGAATCCACAGTTGAATGAATTAATCATTGTCTTAATCTCGGCATTGGCAAGTACCTTATCAATACTTGCCTTTTCAACATTAAGAATCTTACCTCTGATTGGAAGAATTGCCTGAGTTCTTCTGTTTCTTGCAGTCTTTGCTGAACCTCCAGCTGAATCTCCCTCAACAATGAACACCTCACATTCCTCCGGATTCTTGCTCTCACAGTTGGCAAGCTTTCCGTTGCTGTCTATAGAGAACTTCTGCTTTGTAAGCATATTTGTCTTAGCCTTTTCTTCTGCTTTTCGTATCTTCGCAGATTTTTCAGCACATGCAATTACAGCGTTAAGGTCGTCCAAATGTCTGTCGAAATAAAGCTGTACCTCGTCTCCTGTTACATTTGCAACAACTGTACCAGCATCCGGATTATCAAGCTTGGTCTTGGTCTGTCCCTCAAATCTTGGTGCAGGGTGCTTAACTGCAACAACTGCAGTCATACCATTTCTTACATCAAGACCTGTAAAATTCGCATCCTTATCCTTTAAGATGCCAAGTTCTCTCGCATACTGGTTGATAATCATTGTAAACTTGGTCTTAAAGCCTGTAATATGCGTTCCACCCTCCTGAGTGTATATGTTATTACAGAAGCCAAGAATATTTTCCTCAAATTCATTAACAAACTGAAATGCTACTTCAACCTCAATATCTTCCTGCTTCTTCTTAAAGTAGACGATATCGCATACTGTCTCTTTGCCATTGTTAAGGTCTTTGATATATGCCTTAAGTCCGTCAGGCTCATGGAAAGTTTCCTTATCCTCGCTGCCCTTTCTCTTATCTTCAAACTCAATTGTAAGCCCCGGATTAAGATATGCAGTCTCATGAAGCCTGCTCTTTATCGAGTCTGCTTTGAATCTTGTCTTTTCAAATATTTCTCCATCAGGAAGAAATGTAACAGTTGTACCAGTATCATTTTTTCTGCATGTACCAATCTTTTCAAGCGGCGCTGTTGCTTTTCCACGCTCGTATCTTTGCTTGTACACACCACCATCAACTCTTATCTCAACCTCAAGCCATACAGAAAGTGCATTAACTACAGATGCACCAACGCCGTGAAGTCCTCCTGATATCTTATATCCGCCATCTCCGAACTTGCCGCCTGCATGAAGTACTGTAAATACGACCTCAACCGCAGGTATTCCGGCTTTAGGATGGATTCCGATAGGAATACCTCGTCCATTATCCTTGATAGTTGCTGTTCCATCATCATTAAGAGTTACATTTATCTGTGTACAAAAACCCGCAAGATGTTCATCCACTGAATTATCCGCAATCTCATATATAAGATGATTAAGACCTTTTGTTCCGACACTTCCAATATACATACCAGGTCTCATTCTTACCGCTTCAAGGCCCTCCAGTATTGATATACTGTTAGCATCATATTTATTAGCTGCCATTATTAATTACTCTCCTCTTTACTTTCCAAAATACGCATTGAAAGTATCCTCAAAGCTGCTTCCCAACGTATACGCATCCTGAATACTTAATTTCTTCCATTCGCTATTATTAAATTCCATATATATACCAGCTTCATATTTCTCAAAATCAGTATTAAACTGCTCTAACTTTCTCTTTTCAAGAATTGCAGACTTATTAACCTCAGTCTTAGCCTTATCATTATCCGATGTACATCTTATAATGTAATATCTGCCTGCTGACTCAACTATACTGCTCATCTCACCAGTAGACAGATTGAATGCTGCTTTTTCAAATGCTGCATCCATCTCGCTACGTTTCAGTTCGTACTCATATTCGCCATCCGCATTGTATTCCTTGGCAACAGCAAAGAATGAACTTCCTGAATTCACAAGATTATATGCTTTATTAATATCTTCCTCTGAATCTGATACAATATACTGGATATCAATAACTCTTGCCTCATCTGCGCTTACTTCAATATCCATGCTGGAAGTAAGGTCATCGTAGAGTTTCTGTGCTATTGCAAATTCAGTAAACATTGTATTCAGTTTATCCTTAGTTATTCCTGTACTGCTTATCTGCGATTCTGTTAATTCATTGTAAAATGCATCAACAGCCTTACCCACAGAATCTTTTTCTTCTCTTCCAAGCACAACACCGCGTTCCTTAGCCTTAACATTCATAGCCTTGACGCGCATTAACTTACTCTTAATCTGGTCCTTAATATAGCTTTCAAAATCAGCATCACCAATTTTCTCTCTCCATATATTACTGCCAAACATTTCCTCATATTCCTTCTTCACATCAGACATGAGAATATCTGCCTCGCATGTATAAGTTGTCTTCTGTCCTGCTGTCTTAATAAGCTCACCGCTCTTCATTCCTGTTGTAAAATATATCAGACGTCCATTAAAGAACTTAATATATCCTGCAACTAACAGAACTACAACAAGAATAACTGCTAATATAATAAATGTTTTTTTTCTTTTTTTCATATTCTATCCTCTTTAATTATTTGTGATATGGCTCATTCTTCATAATCCTGTAAGCCCTGTATATCTGTTCCAAAAGAATAACTCTCATAAGCTGGTGTGGAAATGTCATCCTTGAAAAACTCAGCTTATAATCAGCTCTCTTAAGTACATCATCTGCAAGTCCCAAAGAGCCTCCTATTACAAATGTTATGTTACTTGTTCCTTCTATTCCAAGTCTTTCAATCTTTTCTGATAGTTCAACAGAATCAAGCATTTTCCCTTCTATTGCAAGTGCACATACATAAGCATCATCTTTAATGGCAGAAAGGATTCTCTCCCCTTCCTTATTCTTAATCTGTTCATTGACTATATCACTTGCATTATCCGGTGTTTTCTCATCAGGTAGTTCAACAATATCAAGCTTACAGTATCTTGAAAGTCTCTTAGAATACTCTTCAACTGCCTGGGTATAAAACTTTTCCTTAATCTTGCCTACACATACAACATTTATACGCATCTGTACTATCCTTCCACAAAGAAATATCCGCCATTATCAAGCCTGAATACTTCTAACTGCTCAAGAAGCTCATCATTGCTTAAGTCAGATACATCCATTCCCTCATCATCCATCACTTCTCTTAATTCTTTAATATCCTTGCAGTATACCGCCATACAGTCCTCTAAGAATTCCTTAGCTTCCTCTAAATCATATGCAACAGGCTCATCGAAAAGCTGTTTCTGATCTCTTAAAAACACCTTCGCACACTCATCAATATGTTTATCCATAACTTAAATCTCCTTATCTTATCTCTTTAAATTGCTCTCTTAATGTTCCTTCTACCCATCCCGTTACGAAACGCCCATGTTTCTTAACATCTTCTACAGCTTTCTCCATAACATATGAGTAATACACCCTGTCAAGCATTGCAATATCATTATAGTTGTCACCAAATGCCATACATTCTTCGGGTTTTAAGCTGAAATATTTCTGTATCTGCTCAATTCCTCTACCTTTATTAACATTAGTGTCCATAAGGTCTAAGTAAAGTTCTCCCGATACAAGTACTGAAGCCTTATCACTCCATTTGTTAATAAAATGTTCTTTAGAGTTCTTAATTCCTGTCATATCACACACAGCTATCTTTAATATATCCTCGTCAATGTCTGTGAACTTATCAACTAATGTAGTATGATAATTGACCACCTTGGTCATCCTATAATAATATTCTTGAGACTTAGGCTTAATATATGCCGTATGTTCTCCTGATACAAGCACCTCACAATTGGGCTGTTCAATTACATCCTCAATTATCTCTAACGCAAGCTTCCTATCCATCGCAGTCTTTCCAATAGTTTCACCCTTATATTCCACAAGTGCACCATTCTCTGCAATATATGCAAGCTTATCACTGACAGTCCCAAAAAGTCTCTTAAGACTCGTTATCTGCCTGCCACTAGCCGGTGCAAATATAACGCCTTTGTCAACAAGTTTATTGATATACTGTATAGCAGATTCATCGACGCTCTGTGCTCCGTTAAGAAGCAGTGTCCCATCAAGGTCACTCGCTACGAATTTAATCATATGTTTTCTCCTTAAAATGCTTTAAGCTCATGTACAAGTCTGGCAACAGGCAGACCGACAACATTATTATAGTCGCCTTCAATACCCTTAATGTATGCTGCGAATTTTCCCTGAATACCATATGCACCAGCCTTATCCATAGGTTCTCCTGTGCTTATGTAATCCCTGATTTCCTCATCAGTCATATCATATACCCACACATCAGTCTTTTCATAAAAACTTACATTCTTATGTGCACTGCATATAGTTACACCTGTATACACCTGATGTATCTGACCTTCTAAAGACTTAAGAATTCTGAATGCATCCTCTTCATCCTTAGGCTTGGTAAGAATCTCTCCTTTATGATAAACAATAGTATCTGCACCTATAACGATTACAGAATCATCTTTATCTGCATATTGCTCTAATACAGACTGTGCCTTAATAGAAGATAATTCTCTTACATAATCTTCAGGCTCCATCTCTTTAATATTCTCATCTGCATCACTTGTAACAACAGTAAAATCAAGTCCTACCTGACTCATTAATTCTCTTCGTCTTGGTGAACCCGATGCAAGTATCAAATGTTTCATAAAACTTCCATCTCCTTGTTCTTCACTGTATTTTGTGTTCAAAGCCTACTTCGACTCATACATATTGCATTATAGCATAAAAAAGCAGAGTGCTTCAATACCACCCCAATAAAAAAGGCACAACATTACTGCTGTGCCTCTCTGATATCATTAACATTTATTATCTTTTATTGCTCTTTTTGCTTATCACAATAACAGTTCCAGAAATAACAGCTGCTGCTACAAGAATCACAATATATACCCATACATGATTATTGTCACCAGTCTTTACAACCTCTTCATCAGCCGCAACTTCACCAGCTTTTCTGACTCTTGAGCCATCAACAGTCTCATCTTCTTTTCCTGTAACTAATTCTTCATCTCCTGCAACTTCACCAGTCTTCTTTGTGACCTGAGTTGATGAAGTTGTATGTTCTTTTGTCTGTTTATTAGAATCTACTGTTGTTTCATTTGACTTTGTTGTCTCATTAACAGCTGTTGTTTCGTTTGATTCTGGTTTTGTCGGCTTAGTTTCCTTACCAGCATCAACTGTTGTCTCATTCGACTTTGTTGTCTCCTGCGCAACTGTTGTCTCGTTTGACTTTGTTGTCTCCTGTGCAACTGTTGTCTCGTTTGACTTTGTTATCTCCTGTGCAGTTGTTGCCTCGTTTGACTTTGTTGTCTCCTGTGCAGTTGTTGTCTCGTTTGACTTTGTTGTTTCCTGTGCAGTTGTTATCTCGTTTGACTTTGTTGTTTCCTGTGCAGTTGTTGTCTCTTCTGACTTTGTTGTTTCTGATGAAGACTGTGCTACAGATGTTGTTTCCTTTTGTGTCGTCTCCTGCTGTTGATTATCTGATATAAAATGCATTTGTCCATTGACATTAACAAATGACTTAGAAATTGCTCTTCCATTACATGTAGATGTTAAGGTAATATCTGCTTTTGGTGCAACAACTATACCACATACCTCACCTATATTAATATTACCAGTTACATTAACAGCATTGAAAATAACCGTGTCTGATACATCAACATCTGTTAATCCGCCTGTATTCTTTCCATTAATGCTGAATCTTTTAATGTCTGCATCACCATCACCGCCAAGCAGATTAATGATAACAAACTGTCCCTGTGCTTTATTTGTTATGTTGAGCTGTCCTTCTCCATAATAAGATGAAACTTCTTTTCCCTGCCAGTCAATATAATTATTAGCATACATATTTACCACTACAATCTGCTTATTCTTAAATGAAGCAAGATCAATCTTTCTATCATCATAAGCACCAATAACTATATCAGCCTCCGAATCTGGTGTATCTGAATACGCCTTGAAATTATCGTATACATTATCAAGTGCTGCAGTTACATCCATATAATCCTCTGCATAATAAACATTGATTGTATCCTTGCAGTTAGCAACATTAATAACAGCACCTGTTCTTTTTCCGTTAGCATCCTTAATATAATATTTATTCTCTCTGGGTTCATAATCATAATCAGTTCCAAGCACAAGATTATTAAATGCATTCCTATCCACATTAACCTCTGATGAACCAGAATTATCAAAACTCTTGATATATGTTGTTCCAACGCTCATATCAAGCCATGCACTCATCCACTGATCTGTTATTACAAGCTTGTTAGTCGCGAAACATGTCTGATTGTGATTACCATTCTTAAATTCTTCAGCAACTACACCGTAAGGTTTTGCTGCTCCTAATAATTCATTAAGGACATCCTGTGTTTTTGAATATGCGCCAGCTCTTAAAGACGTACCAGCAAACACAGAACCTGCAACTATTGCAACCAAAAGAACGCCAACTGCAGTTTTCTTAATCTTTACATCCAAACCACTTAATCGTTTTCTAAAAAACATTACTATCCCTCCAAAAATGTCTGAACCAATAGTTTCCCCTTAACTATATTTCCCTCTCTCAGCGTATAATAGCATTAGTACCAAAGTACTGCTTCCCCCTTTTTTGGGGGTTTTAATTCTACATTAATAAAACAACCCATATCCTGAATCAGTATCATTCTAGTATACGTTCCGGACATGGGTTATATTACACATTATTTAATTTAAATATTATGCTTCAAGGCTTCTGTTCATAGCTGACTCTAACGCATCAATAGAAGCTCTGATGATATCATGGTCAATACCAATACCAAAGTAATTCTTTCCATCCTCTCCTGTAATACCAACATATGCAATGGCACTAGAATCAGAACCCTTCTTTAATGAATGTTCTTCATAACAGAAGATATCACAAGGCTTTCCAAAATGACTGGCAAGAGCATTACTTACAGCATCAAGACGACCATTACCACCATCTTCAACATTGTACTTCTCACCATTCTCATTAATAGTTACGACTGTCTGTATTCCATTAATCTGCTTGAAATGTACTTCAGAAATCTTGAATACTGGTGTGTATTTCTTATATCTCTTCTCAAATATTTCAAGAACTTCATCTGCTGAAAGCTCCTTATGATTAACATCCGATACATCCTTAACAGCATAACCCAGATCTTCTCTCATAGCCTTAGGTACAACCATTCCATAGTTATGTTCAAGAACATAAGCAACACCACCCTTACCAGACTGGCTATTAATTCTTATAACATCTGAATCATATGTACGTCCTACATCTTCTGGATTAATTGGAAGATATG
>ERZ825670.1551-NODE-1551-length-24609-cov-3.160666_pt1 | contig 24609 bp, 20 predicted proteins | sample MGYA00519929_ERZ825670 | MGnify/ENA primary metagenome ERZ825670 (study PRJEB31778, sample SAMEA3449207) | human gut metagenome | biome: human gut; feature: human-associated habitat; material: faeces | place: United Kingdom | collected 2010/2012 ...
ATCAACTCGAGGCGTTTCTTGATCAAATCGCCTTCGGGACCGAAAACTTCCTGCTGATACTTCTTGATATCCTTCTCGCGCTTGATGATCTCTTCCTCCCGCGCATTACGGTTGATCTCGGACAGATAGCCCTTCTGAGACTGGTAGGTCTCGTACATCTGGTCGAGCGTAGCATACGCCTCGTCGATATTCTTCTGGTATTGGGCCGACAGGTCGTCCAGCTGCTTGATAGCCGCGTTGTAATCGTCCAGCGACTTGAAAATCGCTTCCGAATCGACGAATACGTAACTACTCTGTGCCAGTGCGCTGCCCGTAGCAGCCACGGCCAAAACAAACAAAACAATGAACTTTTTCATAGCCGTATCCCGTTAAGTTAGAACTGTGTACCGATAATGAAATGGACTTGGCTGCCGCTACGTTCGGTCTGTCCGACCGCCTTGTCGAACCCGTATCCCCAGTCGATTCCGAGCATGCCGACGATCGGCAGATAAATCCGCGCGCCGACGCCGATCGACCGCTTGATCAGGAACGGATCGAACTCCTTCCACGACTTGAATGCGTTACCGCCTTCCGCAAATACCAGACCATAGATCGTGGACGACGGCTTCAGGATAAACGGGTAGCGTATCTCCATCGTGTACTTGTTATAGGCGCGAGCATAGTCCGCACGGCCGTCGGCCGTATAGGTATACGGAGTCAGCGCGCTGTTCTCGTAGCCTCTCAGGCCGACGATCTCCACGCCGTATACATTGTATCCCGACATGCCGTCGCCGCCCACGTCGAATCCCTCGAAGGGCGACGGCTTGTTCTTGTTGTAAGAGCCCAGATATCCCATTTCGGCACGGGCCATCAACACCAGCTTGTTGTTGTTGGTCAGCGGGTAGTACCACTGGGCCTTGAACTGCCACTTGTGATATTCGATCCACTTGTACCGCTTGTAGTCCGGAAGGTTCGGGTCGGCATAGTCGACATTCTTCTGGAACAGCGAGTAGGGCGGCGTCAGCGTCAGCGACAGCGAGAACTCGGAACCCGTACGCGGATAGATCGGCGAGTCGACCGAATTGCGGGCGAGCACCGTCTTCAGCGCGAAGATGTTCGACGTACCGTTGGTTACCAAAAAGCTCGACCAGTCTTTCAGATTGTATGCCTGATAACTGATCTCGTTATATATGGTGAAATAGCGATCGGGCCACGACAGCCGGCGGCCGATACCCACCGATACGCCGATCGTACGGAAGTGCCGGTTTCCGGACTGCCATGCGTAATAGGCGTCCGTTTCGTCCGAGTAGTACAGGCCGACGGTCAGCGAGTTGGGCTTCTTGCCGCCGAGCCACGGTTCGGTGAAGTTCAGAGAAATAGCCTTGTAATAAGAACCGTTGGTCTGTCCCCGGATAGCCAGCTGCTGGTTCTGCCCGTGAGGGTAGGGACGCCACTCGCTTCCCTTAAAGAAGTTTTTCAGCGACACGTTGTTCAGCTGCACGCCGACCGAGCCGACGAACATATTGGAGCCCCAACCGCCCGATATCTCGAACTTGTCGCTGGCCACCTCCTCGAGCGGGAACGAAATATCGACCAGCTCGTTGGAATTGGGAACCAAATCGATGCCCGGGCTCGTCTTCTCCGGGTCGAAGTGCTGCATCTGGTTCAGCTGACGGATCGTCTGCATCAGCAGCGCACGGTTGTACAATTCGCCGGGCCGCACGTACAGCTCGCGACGAATCACCCGGTCGTTGACCCGGTGATTCCCGGAAATCTTGACCTCGTTGATTTTGGCCTGCTTGCCCTCGAATATCTTCACGTTGATATCGATCGAGTCCTCTCCGACGACCACCTCTCCGGGATCGATGCTGGAGAACAGATAGCCGTTGTTCTGATACAGCGAGCTGATCGAGGACATGTCCTCGTAATCGGCATGCTTGCCGATACCCAGTCTCTTGTGGAGCGTCTTCTTGTCGTAAGTCTCGCCCTTGCTGATTCCGAGCATGTCGTTCAGCTGCCGCGTCTCGTAGACGCTGTTACCGGTCCACGACACGTTCCGGTAATAGAACTTATTCCCTTCGTCGACTTTCAGGGCGATTCCGAGCCGCTTGTCGTTGATCCGGTACACGGAGTCGCTGAGAATCGTCGCATTGCGGTAACCCCGCGAGTTGTAGAAGTCGATCAGGTTCTCCTTGTCCTCTTCGTAGTCCTTTTCCTTATATTTGGCCCCTTTGAATATGTTGATGCTCTTTTGGTGCGTTTTCTTGAACGAGCGGCGCAACTGCCGGTCGGAGAGCGCCGTGTTGCCCTCGAAATCGATCTTGCCGATCTTGACCCTGTTCTTGCGGTCGACGACGAAAAATACGTTCACGACGTTTTCAAGCGTCGTATCGTTCTCGAGCCGCACGCTGACGTCCGCATTGTAAAACCCTTTCTCGGCAAAATACTTGCGAATGGCGTCTTTCGAGCTGTTCAGGACAAAATCGGAAAGCTCGCTACCTTTCTTCAGCTTGAGCGTTTCGAGCAACTCGCTCATCTGCCCCTTGCGGACACCCTCTATCTTCCAGTCGTAAACCCGGGGTCTCTCCCTGAGGACGATCTCGATATTGACGCTGTCGCCTACGGGCTCCGTAAGTATCTGCACGTCGGAATAGATCCGCTGGTTCCACATTGTTTTCAGCGTAGACGACAGATAGTCGCTCGGTATCATGATCGTATCGCCCTTGGTAAGGCCCGACATCGAAGCCACGACCTCCGGATCGAGATACTTGATCCCACTGACTTTCACCTTATTGATAATATATTGCTTGCGGTGTTCGTAATCGAGCATCGGAGCATTCCGAACCTGAGCCGTCGAGTCTATCTGAGCCGCTACGGGAACGCTTGCCAGTGAAAACAAAGCGATCGTCAGAATCCTTAGTCTGTTTCTCATTTGCTACGCTGAATGTAATGTACACTATTTAGTTAATACTCCGTACCGACGCTCTCTTTTCCGATACTCCTCGATCGCCCGGTCGAACTGAGCCTCATCGAAATCGGGCCAGTAAGTCTCCGTAAAATAAAGCTCGCTATACGAAAGCTGCCACAGCAGGAAATTGCTCAGTCGCAATTCTCCGCTCGTTCGGATCAGCAGATCGGGATCGGGAATACCGGCCGTCTCGAGATTGCGCGAAACGACCTCGGCATCGATGTCGCAAACCTGCAAGTCGCCGTCGCGCACCTGCGTCGCGACACGCTGCGCCATACGTACGATCTCCCAGCGGGAACTGTAATTGAGCGCGATGATCAAGTGGAGCTTGTCGTTGTGCTTCGTACTCCGCTCGCTGCGCGAGATCGACTCCCGCACGACGTCCGACAGCACGTCCGTCTGTCCGATAAAACGTATTCGCACGCCGTTGGCATCCAGCTCGTCGGTCTCATCGGCAATCGTCCTGCACAGCAGCTCCATCAACGCATCGACTTCCTCCCGGGGACGTCCCCAATTCTCGGTCGAGAAGGCATAGGCCGTCAGATACTTCACTCCCCACTTCATGGCGGCGCGAATCACTTTTCGCATGCTCTCCACCCCGTTGACATGACCGTAGACCCTTTCCTGTCCGCGTTCTTTGGCCCATCGGCCGTTGCCGTCCATGATGACGGCTACGTGTCGGGGAATATTTTCGGGGTCTGCCTGATTCATTCGGTTACGTTCGATTAAAGTGCAAATATAGCATTATTACCGTGAAATATCCTATAGTCGGGAGATTCGTCCGATTAGCGCCCACTCCGACACGGTTCCCTGCTGTCGATTCCCCACATCATTTTATTCCTTAACGTATCGTAGAACGATATATTTTGAAGGCGGACCAAAAAAATCGACTTATCGGCCTTGACGATGCGAAAGGAAGCCCCGTCCGCGGCCGAATAGGTCTGATTGTCGAGCGAGACGGAGAAATCGGTACCCCGCGTTGCCACGCAGATTCGGATGACAGCCGTATCGGGAATGACGACGGGCCGCATCGTCAGATTGTGCGGAGCGATCGGCGAGATCAGAAAGCAACGGCAGTCCGGCGCGACGACCGGGCCGCCGACGCTGAGCGAATAAGCCGTCGACCCGGCAGGAGTGGAGACCAGCACCCCGTCGCCCCAGTAGGTGGCTATCATCTCATCGTTGACGAAAACCGTGGTCGAAATCATGTTCGGACTTTGGCGCTGAATAGCCAACTCGTTGAATGCGAACGGATATTCCGGGCTGCTTCCGAAATCGCCCTCGGCCCGGATCAGCGTCCGGGACACCACGGAATAGTTCCCCTCCCTCAAGTCCCGGAATGCGGTCTCCAAATGCCTTTTCGACACGTTAGCCAAAAAGCCCAACCGTCCTGAGTTGATCCCGATGATCGGCACGGGACGGCCGCCGAGCATCCGGACGCAATCGAGAAACGTTCCGTCTCCGCCATAGCTGACCATGACCTGAGCCCGGTCGTCGATCTGCGAGGCGTCGTCATACAATTCGTCCGGAGCGAACGACCGGCCGGCGAGCGATTCGGCCAGCGAGGCAAAGTCCTTGTTGACCCGCCAGCCCATGCCGCTGCGGTCCAGCGCATCGAAAAGCGCGGCGACATCCTCCGCCGTATAGGAGGACTGCGGACGACTGTACAAAACGATATCCATAAAACGCCGATTAATTAAAAAGTGTGTAACTTTACCCACGCAAAATTAAGGAAAAATATGACAAAGCTGAGTGTGAACATAAATAAGATCGCCACGCTGCGCAATTCCCGAGGAGGCGATCTGCCGAACGTCGTCAAGGCGGCTCTCGACGCGGAGCGTTTCGGAGCGCAAGGCATTACGGTCCACCCGAGACCCGACGAGCGGCATATCCGCTACGCGGACGTACGCGATATCAAGCGCGCGATCGCCACCGAGCTCAATATCGAGGGAAATCCGATCGGCCCTTTCGTCGATCTGGTGCTCGAGGTCCGTCCGACGCAGGTCACGCTCGTACCCGACGCCCACGATGCAATCACGTCGAACGCCGGATGGGACACCGTGAAGCATAAGAGCTTCCTGCGCGAGGTGATCGGCCGGTTCCGGAGCGCCGGTATCCGGACATCCGTCTTTCTGGACCCGCGTCCCGAGCTGGTCGCAGCCGCGGCCGAAACCGGAGCCGACCGCATCGAACTCTACACCGAGGCGTATGCCAAAGGCTACGCAGCCGACCGCGAAGCGGCCATCGCCCCGTATGTCGAGACGGCCCGCGAGGCGGTACGCTACGGGCTGGGAGTCAACGGCGGGCACGACCTGAGTCTCGAGAATCTGCGCTTTTTCGCCGAGCGAATCCCGAACTTGCTCGAGGTATCGATCGGGCACGCGCTGATATGCGACGCGATCTATCTCGGATTCGAGAACACGATCCAGCTTTACCTCAAACAGCTGAAAGCCGACGCCCGATGAACGCAGCCCTCCGAGACCCGCTTTTCCGCCGCATCGGCGAAATCGCCGATGCGAAAGGCGTGCAGGCATTCGTCATCGGCGGCTACGTGCGCGACTGGTTCCTGCACCGGCCGTGCACCGACATCGACGTCGTCGTCGCAGGCAGCGGAATCGAGGTGGCCGAAGCGATGGGCCGCCGTACGGGCAGCCGCGTGTCGGTGTTCAAGAATTTCGGCACGGCCATGCTGCGCTGCGGAGCGTGGGAAGTGGAGTTCGTCGGAGCGCGCAAGGAGTCGTACCGGGCCGACTCGCGCAAGCCGATCGTCGAGGACGGCACGATCGAGGACGACCAGCTCCGCAGGGACTTCACGATCAACGCGATGGCTTTTTCCCTGAACGCCGCGACGTTCGGCGAGCTGGTAGATCCGTTCGACGGCACGGGCGATCTGGAGCGCCGGCTGATCCGCACTCCCTGCGATCCGGACGTCACGTTCTCGGACGATCCGCTGCGGATGATCCGGGCGGTGCGTTTCGCCGCCCAGCTCGGCTTCGACATCCACTCCGAAACGTTCGACGCGATCGGGCGCAACAAGGAGCGGATCGCTATCGTATCGAAAGAGCGGATCGCCACGGAACTGAACAAGATCATGCTCTCGCCCGTGCCGTCCGTCGGGTTCGATCTGTTCGACCGCACGGGGCTTCTTCCGCTGATTTTCCCGGAACTCGCCCGGCTCAAAGGCGTCGAGAGAATCGGAGGACGGTCGCACAAAGACAATTTCGTCCACACGCTGAAAGTCCTCGACAACGTCGCCCGTCGCAGCGACGACCTGTGGCTGAGGTGGGCCGCCCTGTTGCACGACATAGGCAAGCCTCGTACGAAAGCTTTCGACCCCAAGGCCGGTTGGACCTTTCACGGCCACGAGGTCGTCGGGTCCAAAATGGTTCCTTCCGTCTTCCGCTCGCTGAGGCTGCCGATGAACGAAAAGATGAAATACGTCCAGAAGCTGGTTTTCCTGCATCTGCGACCGATCATTCTCTCCGAGGAGATCGTGACCGATTCGGCCGTCCGGCGACTGCTTTTCGAAGCCGGAAACGACATCGACGACCTGATGACGCTTTGCGAGGCCGACATCACTTCGGCCAACGACGCCAAAGTCAGGCGCTATCTGCGGAATTTCGAACTCGTGCGAACCAAGCTGCGCGAAATCGAAGAAAAAGACCGCATACGCAACTTCCAGCCGCCGATCACCGGGGAGCTGATCATGCAGCTATACGGCCTCCCGCCATGCCGGGAAGTAGGGGAGATCAAAAGCGCGATCAAGGACGCGATCCTCGACGGCGCGATCGCCAACGACTACGACGAGGCGTTCGCTTTCATGGAACGCCTCGCCGCCGAGCGCGGACTGGTCCGACGCGCAGAGCGACCGGCAGACTTTTTGCACGAAACGGACGATATGCAAACCGAATGACACCGATCATGGCACTCAATATTCCGCATACAAGCAAAAAACGCATCGTCGTCGTAGGCGGCGGATTCGCAGGTCTCGCGGTCATCCGGGCCCTGCGCCGCACCCGCTGTCAGGTCGTACTGATCGACAAGCACAATTACCACATGTTCAAGCCGCTGCTTTACCAGGTGGCCAGCTCGCAGCTCAATGTGGGGGATATCGCCTTTCCGTTCCGCAAGATATTCAACGGCTGGAAGGATTTCTATTTCCGGATGGCCTACATCGAAAGCGTCGATCCGACCCGCAAAATACTGCGGACTACCGCCGGAGAGGTCGAATACGACTATCTAATCCTGGCCACGGGCTGCGTGCCGAACTTTTTCGGTATCGACGCGGTCAAGCGGGAAGCGCTGGCCATGTCAAACATCACCGACGCGCTGAACATCCGCAACCGGGTCCTGCGCAATTTCGAGCTGGCCGTGACGGCCGCTACGGACGCCGAGCGCGTATCGAGACTCAACGTCGTGATCGTCGGGGGCGGCGCGTCGGGCGTCGAGATCGCCGGGGCGCTGGCCGAAATGCGCCGGTACGTCATGCCGCGCGACTATCCGCGCCTCGATATGTCTCACATGCACATCTATCTGGTGGAAGGTCAGGACCGCATTTTAGCCGCCATGTCGGAAAAAACCTCGGCCGAGGCGCTCGATACGCTGAAACGCAAGGGAGTCGAAGTGCTGCTGAACAAGAAGATGACCGACTACAGGGAAGGCCAGGCCGTTTTCGACGACGGCGAGCGCATTCCGACGTGCAACCTGGTCTGGACCAGCGGCATCAAGTGCAGTACGATCGAAGGGATCGATCAAGAGAAGCCCGAGCGAGGAAACCGCATCGGCGTCGATGCCTTCAACCGGGTCAGGGGATACGACGATATTTTCGCTATCGGCGATCTGTCCATCATGCACGACGATCTGTCGTACGAAAACGGACATCCGCAGCTGGCGAGAGTCGCCATCTCGCAAGGAAAGCACTTGGCCAAAAACCTGATGTCCTCTTTCAGGGGGAAAGAGATGAAACCGTATCGCTATCGCAACATGGGCGTCATGGCGACGGTGGGGCGCAATCGCGCGTTCGTCGAATGGAAAAACATTCAGTTCGGCGGTTTCGTCGCATGGCTTACGTGGAGTTTCGTACATATCATGTTCCTGCTCGGAATACAAGGCAAGGTCAAGGTTTTCTGGGGATGGGTATGGAATTATCTCGGCCACGATCTGCCGATCCGGCTGATCATCGGCTCATACGAGCGCTCCAAACGAAGCGACGCCCGATAACGAAGAAACCGGCAGCACGGAGCATCGCACACTCGTTCGCCCCGAATGGAGAGCGGATGCTTTCCGTCCGCTACCGCAAGAAGAACACGCTTCGGAACCGAGCGACTCTCCGCATGTCGCACACGGACGGCCCGAGCCGACACGCCACCGCACGCGCATCCGCTGCCTACCGATCGCCCGAATCGGCATGAACCAACAAGACGGCATCGGCCACCACCGTTCCGTCGGCCCCTTTATTGGACACCTCCACATAGCCCCGGTTCCCGGCGGAGAATCTGTATCGGCCGACCCGGACCCATTCGCCTCCGGTTTGTCCCGTCACGACGATTTCACCCGCCCGAATGCATGTCCGACTCGATTCCTTGCCGTCGTATACGGTGACAGGAAGCAGGGAAGAGCCGCCCGGTATTTTAGGAACGTACAGGTATACGTCGTACAGCCCTTCCGACACGATCTCCGGTACGTAGCGCACCGATTTCGGAAGCGCGCCGGCCGATCGGTCCGAAAGATAATCGGGACCGTACGCCCTCCATGGATTCGCGACCGTTTCCCATTCGCCGTTCACGACAACCGACGACGCATCGCGGTTATCGACGAAAATATCGGGCAGGCTCCCGTCTGCGAGAGGATCGCGGAGTAATCTTTCCAAGACGGTCGCGGCATCGACATCCTGAACGCATCCATCGTGCCGGTCGATCGCAAGGCAGGCCGCAATGGCAGCGGACTGAGACAAAACCATGAAAACGGGTTCCATCCGGATTGATCCGTACGCGATATGGGATGCGGACAAGCACACGGGAACCAACAAATTCCCGACCTCGTCGCGCTTCGGCGTGATAGCGCGGTAGGAAATGGGGTAGGGAGCGGCGAGCGCTATCTCCACGTTCCCTTCATTCTTAACCATACCGCCGACCACATGGCGATCGCAATTGTGCGAATCCATTCCGTAAGCGGCCCAGCCGACCGGATCCGGCACGACCTGCCTTCCCTCGCAATGATGCTGCGTCATGACGAGTTCGCCGACCATGCGCCGCGCTTCGCGGACATACAACTGATGAGACCAGTACCCGTTGTCGGCATACTCGTCGGCCGGATAGCCCCACCGCTGCATTTCACGCCGAACGGAATCGGGAATACGCGGATCGTGACCGATAAAATAGAGCAGTCCTTTGGTGTAATCTTCGTGAAACTTCCTGATACGCTCCCTCTCGGAATATCCGGCCTCGGGATAATTCCAGTTCTCGCCGATCACATCCGTCGAGAACCCTCCGAAGTTATTTATGTCCGTCTTGCCGTTCGGCATTTCGTTCCAGATGAAAACATCGCGAAGCGACTGCCACGGCTGATGCCGCTTGAGCCGCAGAAGCAACTCGTATCGCTGCGGATCATAATGGTCCGGCTTGGTGATCTCCACCCTGTTTCCGGGCCGGTCGGTCAACGTAATACGGTAATTGTACGCCTGCACTTTCCGGTCGGCCGTTCCGTTGGCTTCGACCGGTTCCGGGCTGATTCCGTACAACAGTCCGCTGGACGAATCGCCCTCGATCACATAAGGGTCTATTCCGTCGGGAAACTGATGTCTGTCCATCAGCTGAACTCCATTGTAAGTCTCGCCGTAACGCCCGTTGTCCTCCCGACCGACGGAATAGCCGACTCCTGCCCGGGCCATCAGGTCGCCCTCGTAACTGCAATCGATATATACCTTTGCGCGCACTTCGCGCCGGAGTCGCCGGCTCGGCGAAGCGGAGTTTTCCAATCGAATGCTACGGATCATCCCGTCCGTAACGGCGGCGCTCAGGATCCGGCTCTCGTACCAAACCTCGACTCCCGCTCTCTCGATATACTCGTTGAAAACCGCCTCTGCCGCCTTAGGTTCGAAAATCCATTGCTCGAACTTGCCGTAATGCCGGCCCAGACGACGATAGAAATCGAGGGCAAGGCCCCGGACCACATATTTGTTTCCTATATCGGTATAGCCGAGCCCGCCGGAACTCATGCCTCCCAAATGCCTCCCCGGCTCGATCAACAATACGCTTTTGCCGGATTGCCGGGCCGCGTACGCGGCAATAACTCCGGCCGACGTTCCCCCGTATACGCATACGTCCACAGACTTCGATACCTTTCCTTCCAAACGCAAAGGCTCGAACAGGGCCACCGACGCCGTCAGCCAGCCGAACAACAGAACTCCGATCCGTCTCATGCGGTATTTTCTTTCGATTTATCGGTTAAGCGCCGGCTTTTCCTCCGCACGGCGACAATACAAAGTTGGCAAAAAAACGGAACATGGCAATAACAGCCCGACAGCACGCGATTTTTCGCCGAGAAACGGAGCCGATACAGCCTTTCGCCGCAACCCTACGCCCACATACGTCGCCGACAGGACCAAACGTACGCACGGCACGAACCGAAAAACAGCCGGAAAACAAGAAGCGGAAGATATGACCGTATCTCCCGCTCTCCTTGAGTTCACACACGAGGGCTTACTCCTCGCTCTCGGCTTCTTTCATATTATGGAACACGTTGGTCACGTCCTCGTCTTCCTCGAACTTCTCGATCAACTTCTCGATCGACTCGCGCTGCTCGGGCGTCACTTCCTTCGTATCGAGCGGAATGCGCTCGAACTCACCGCTGATCAGATTGTAGCCGTGATCCTCGATGTATTTCTGAATCGCGCCGTAGGCCTCGAACGGGCCGTATATGACGATCTCCTCGCCGTCGGCGAACACTTCGTCCACCCCGCAGTCGATCAGTTCCAGCTCCAGCTCGTCCAGATCGATACCGTCCTGCTTGGTCATCTTGAAAACGCACTTATGATCGAACAGAAAATCCACCGATCCCGTCGTGCCGAGCGAGCCCCCGGCCTTGTTGAAATAGCTCCGCACGTTGGCCACCGTGCGGGTCGTATTGTCGGTTGCCGTCTCGATCACCATCGCGATGCCGAACGGAGCATACCCTTCGTACACCATCTCCTTGTAGTCGCCCATCTCCTTCGAGGTGGCCCGCTTGATCGCCCGCTCGACGTTCTCCTTGGGCATGTTGGCGGCCTTGGCATTCTGAATCAGAACCCGCAAGCGCGTATTACCCGCCGGGTCGGGACCGGCCGCCTTGACGGCTATGGCGATCTCCTTGCCGAGTTTGGTGAACGTACGGGCCATGTTGCCCCATCTTTTCAACTTGCGCGCCTTACGATATTCAAATGCTCTTCCCATAGTGTGTTCCGGTTCGTTTTTTGTTTTTCAGGAGTACAAAGCTAAGCCCTTTTTTAAAAATAGACAAAAAAAAGCGTACTTTTGTGCGGCTCAAACCGATGTGAGAATATGACTGACGAACCGATTTATCAGGCTCTCGAAGTGTTGCGCAAAGGCGGTATCATCCTCTATCCGACGGACACGGTCTGGGGCATCGGATGCGACGCGACTAACGACGAAGCCGTCGAGCGCATCTACCGGCTCAAGCGAAGCGGCGAGAAAAAAAGCATGCTCGTACTGCTGGATAACCCCGACAAAGTGTCGCTTTATATCAGGAAAGTCCCCGATATCGCATGGCAGTTGTACGAAGTGGCCGACAAGCCGCTGACGCTGATCCTGCCGGGAGCCTGCGCCGTCGCCGAGAACCTGATCCCCGAGGAGGGTACGCTCGGCATCCGGATTCCCGAGCACGAGTTCTGCAAGAAGCTGATCCGCAAGCTGAACCGGCCGCTGGTATCCACCTCGGCCAACATCTCGGGCCAGCCCGCTCCGCGCACGTACAGTGAAATTTCGCAAGATATCAGGCAGGGAGTAGACCTGATCGTCGACCCTTCGCTCGAAGGACATCCTACGCGCAAAGCCTCCTCGATCATCCGCGTAGGCCTCTCCGGCGAAGTGAACGTAATCCGCCCGTAAGCGATGATCGAAACGAAAATCCAAATGCGCTTTGCCGACGTCGATATGCTGGGACACGTCAATAACGTCAACCAGCAGCACTATTTCGACCTGGGCAAAAGCGACTTTTTCCGCCGCGTGCTCGGCATGAAGCCCGTATGGAAATCCGAGGGACTGATCATGGTCTCGACCCGCACAGATTACCGGGGACAGATTCGGATGGAAGACCCGATCGTCGTCACGACATGCGTCGACCGGATCGGTCATAAGAGCTTTACGCTCAGGCAACAGATCGTCGACACCCGCACTCGCGAAGTGAGAACCGAGTGCACGACGGTCTTGGTCGCATTCGATTTCGAACGTCAGGAATCGATCGAAATCCCTGCCCCTTGGCGCGAGAAGCTCGCTTCGTCTCTGCACGAACAATAAGGACACGGCACGAGCGAAACCTCTACCATATCCGACAGGGATTCCGGGATCGGCACATTTCATTCCCCGGAAGCGTTCCTCATTGCATAGCCCTGGTACGGAATCATGATTACGACATCCGTCCGGTCGGTTAGCGACAACACACGGCGATATTCATTCTTTATTCCGAATCGGCCGGTTACCCCCATGCCGGCAACCGTTCTTTCGTTCTTTCATCGATTCCTCTGTTTCCCAACGACAAGGAGCCATGCGCCAGCCGGCCGCGACGCATCCGGTCACGCGAAAAACCGGCAAGCCCCGATTACGAAACGAGGCGGGATTCCCGCCTCGCACGCATGTGTCTCCGCTCGGAGGATCAATAGCCCAAAATCCGCATCATCGACCGGTAGCTCTGCTCTTTGGCGAACAACCGGGGATAATACTCGTTGTCACCTTTGTCGCGGTCGATGATGATGTGCTTCGGCGCAGGGATCAGGCAATGCTGAATGCCGCCGTAGCCGCCGACGGATTCCTGATAGGCCCCCGTGTGGAAAAAACCGATATACTGCGGTCCTCCCCCCAGTTTCGGCAAAAAGATCGCATTCGAGTGCGACTCCCCGTTGTAATAGTCCTCGCTGTCGCAGGTCAGCCCTCCGAGGAAAACCCGCTGGTACTCGCGGTCCCAGTTATTGACGGCGAGCAGAATGTACCGCTGGTTGATCCCCCAGATGTCGGGCAGCGTCGTCATGAACGAGCTGTCGATCATATACCAGCACTCGCGATCGTTCTGCTGCTTCTGGTTGATGATCGAGAAAAGCGTCGCGCCGCTCTCGCCGACGGTAAACGATCCGAACTCGGTGAAGATGTTCGGCTCGTCGATTCCGGCCTGATTGCATATGTTCTTGATCTGGGCGACGATCTCCTCGGTAATGTACTCGTAGTCGTAGTCGAAAGCGAGCGAGTTCTTGATCGGGAAACCGCCTCCGATATTCAGCGAGTCGAGCTCCGGGCAGATTTTCTTCAGCTCGCAATAAACGTTCAGACACTTGCTCAGCTCATTCCAGTAGTACGCGGTATCCTTGATTCCGGTATTGATGAAAAAGTGCAGCATCTTGAGCCGGAATTTCTTGTTCCCCTTGATTTTCGCACGATAATACTCGACGATATCGTTATAACGGATACCCAGTCGCGACGTATAGAAATCGAACTTCGGCTCCTCCTCCGAGGCGATCCGGATACCGATTTTGCACCGGGTATCGATCGCCGCGTCGAGCAACTCGAGCTCCTCCTTATTATCGATGATCGGAATCGTATTCTCAAAGCCGCCGTTGACCAAAGAGGCGATGTTTTCGACATACTGCGGACGCTTGAATCCGTTGCATACGATGTAAATGCCCTTATCGATCACGCCGCCGTCGTACAGCGCATTGATGATATGGATATCGTAGGCCGACGACGTTTCGAGATTGATGTCGTTCTTGAGCGCCTCCTCCAGCACGAACGAGAAGTGCGAGCTCTTGGTGCAATAGCAATAGTTATAGCTGCCTTTATAGTCAACCTTGGCCATCGCCACATTGAACAGGCGTTTGGCGCGTTGAATCTGCGAAGTAATCTTCGGCAGATAGGTTATCTTCAGCGGCGTTCCGTATTGCTTGATTACGTCCATCAGCGGAACCTCGTGAAAATTCAGTTCGTTGTCCGTCACCGAAAACTCATCCTGAGGAAACTCGAAAGTCTGCTCGATCAGATCGATATACTTATTCTTCATCAGTCAATTCGATTTGCTCGAACCGATCCGGATCAGCTACATTCCCCAATTAAAAGCCAATCCGACTCGATTACATCGATAAAATAATTAACGATGCAAAGAAGATAATTCCTTGCGACAAAAACAACAATCCGCCGGAAAATTCGCCCGAAATAATCCGATCCGCGCGCTTCGCGCTTTTTCCGCAAGGATTTTGCGTTCCGAATTTGCAGAGCCGTTTGCTACTGTAATGAAAAAAGCATATTTTTGAAAACAATTTTAATACCTCCGAAACATGATCAACAAAATCATAGCAGAATACCTGCGAACCAACAAGCGACTGGTTGTTCCTCACTTCGGAGCGTTCATCCGAAAAGAGAACAGCGAGGCGATCGTGTTCGTGCCTTTTCTGAAAAAGGACGACGGCGTGCTCCAACAACTGCTCGTTTCCGAAGACGGTATGGACTCGGCCGACGCACAGGCGGTCATAGACGAATATATCGCAGAGATCAAGGAAAGCATAGCCGCGCGGGGCGCGTACGTTATCGAAGGCGTCGGCAGGCTGATGACCGACTCCAACGGAATATGCTATTTGGAACTCGGCGCCGCGCCGGCGCAAGCAGCGGCCGTCCGGCCCGTCGATACGGCATCCCCGGTCGGCCCGGCCTCGTTCCCGGCACCATCGGCCGAGCCGGCACGGCATACGAAGATTCAGCAGCAGGCGCGTCCGACGGAAAAAACCGACAAACTCGGCGCAGCAGCCTCCCCGCAATCGCCCGCCCGCAAGCCGGAGGCGCAATATCCGCCCGATACCCGCCCGAGCAACCCGGTCACTTCCCGGTCGGTGCAAGACGCTCTTTACGGCAATCCCCGTCCTGCCCCCATGCAAGCTCCGGCAGACCGGCAAGAACAGACTTTCCGAACACCCATGCCGAATGTCCGCCCCGGAAACCAACCGCCCCGGCCGCCTATGCCGCCCCAAGGACGGCCCGCCGGCACGGGATACCGTCCGTCGCGCCCGGTGGGCAGACAAGCCCCCAAGTCCAAAGCCGACGGATTCATCGTCATAGCCATTCTGGCCGCCGTAGCGGCTTTGGCCGCCATCATATTCGGGCTGACGGTCACTCACGGCGGACCCGATATCCTGCCGCTGATCGAATCCTCGTCGCCCGACACGACGCAGGTTCAGCCGATCGCGGAATAACCGTACCGAACACGTAGATTACGACCCATGGATTTGACCATAGTAAAGCAGCGTTTCGGAATCATAGGCAACAACGACGCACTGAACAGGGCACTGGAGGTGGCTTTGCGGGTGGCTCCTACCGATTTGTCGGTCCTCGTGACGGGCGAAAGCGGGGTAGGAAAGGAGTTTTTCCCTCAAATAATCCACGCCAACAGCAGCCGCAAGCACGGCAACTACATCGCGGTCAACTGCGGAGCCATTCCCGACGGGACGATCGACTCGGAGCTTTTCGGACACGAGAAGGGAGCGTTCACGGGCGCGACGGAAAGCCGCAAGGGCTATTTCGAGGTAGCGGACGGAGGCACGATCTTCCTCGACGAAGTGGCCGAGCTGCCGCACACGACCCAAGTCCGGCTGTTGCGCGTACTGCAAACCGGCGAGTTCATCCGCGTCGGGTCGTCGAAAGCGCAGAAGACCAACGTCCGGGTCGTCGCGGCGACCAACATCAATCTGCGCAATGCCATAGCCGAAGGGCGCTTCAGGGAGGACCTCTATTATCGGCTCAATACGGTCCCCATACTCATTCCTCCTCTGCGGAAGCGCAAAGGAGACATCCATCTGCTTTTCCGAAAGTTCGCCGTCGATATCGCAACGCAGTACCGCATGCCAGCCATTTCGCTGGACGAGCAGGCAAGAGAAATGCTCGAAAGCTACAGTTGGCCCGGCAATATCCGCCAGCTCAAAAACGTAGCCGAGCAAATTTCGGCTATCGAGCCGACCCGAACGATCACCGGAGAGATTCTGCGCCGCTACCTGCCCGCCGAAACCGAGCGCAGCGGCGTGCCCATGCTGACGGAGCCGTCCGCAGCCAAGGACCGCAGCGACGAGCGGGAGCTGCTGTATAAAGTGCTTTTCGACTTGCGAAACGACATGAACGACGTCAAGCGGATGCTCGCCGAACTGATCGCCGAGCGCAAGTACGAGGCCCCGAAAAGCGACATCGCGGCTCTGCTTCCGCGCAGCAACTATCCGGTAACCTCGCCTGTCAGGCCGGCCGAAGAAATATTCACCGATACGGAAGAAGTGATCGACGAGCCTCCGCACGAGGAAATGACCAAGGAAAAAGCCCAGCGCGAAGCGATCGTCCGCGCGTTGCGTCACCACGGCGGCAAGCGCAGGGACGCGGCCCGCGAGCTTTTCATATCCGAAAGAACGCTGTACAGAAAAATGAAAGAGCTGGGAATCGACGATTCTTGCATCAAGCCATGAAATAAGCGGCCTTTCCAAAACGTTTCTCCGTCGTAACCCATCACTCGACAAAACGAAAGCGATAATCAATATAAAGAAATTGATATTGTTGATACCTTGCACTTTGCTCTTTGCGGGATGCAAGGTGACCTATTCCTTTTCCGGGGCATCCATTTCGCCCGAGGTCAAGACCGTCAGCATCCCCCGCTTCCCGAATAACGCGCTGCTGGTCGCACCCATACTCAGTTCCACGCTGACGGAGGCGCTGCAGGACCGCTTTTCGCGCCAGACCCGGCTGACGCTGGTTCCCGAAGGCGGAGACCTGAACTTCGAAGGCGAGATCACGAACTACACATCGACGCCGCCATATCGGGCAACGAGTACGCCGTCCGGAACAACCTGACGATCACCGTACGCGTCCGTTTCACCAACACGATCGATCCGTCGCAAAACTACGACAAGACGTTCTCCGCCTTCGCCCCTTACAACAGCGATCAGTTGCTCCAGAACGCCGAGCCTACGCTGATACCCGAAATCGTCGAACAACTGGTCGAAGACATATTCAACGCAGCCGTATCTCAATGGTAACACGTATAATGAAACGCCCTGTCGTTCAGCCGGCCCGGCTCGAGCGGCTGACAGACGACCAACTGGCCGACGTCCTGAAGCGTTACCCTTGGTTCGACACGGCCCGGCTGATATTGCAAAGCAGGACGACGGCCGAGGACCCGCAGCTGCGCTTGCGCCTGCAAATCGCCGGATGGCCGGAAATTCTGCTCGCCCGCCCCGACACCGCCCGGAGCGAAGCCGACGTGATCGACCGGTTTCTGTCGCGCGAATTCCGCCGCATCGTCCCCGACCCGGCGTCTTTCCCGGCGGGTGAGGATCTCGCCCGCGAATCGGTCCGCGAAGATCCCGAGCTCATCTCGGAAGAGCTGGCCGACATCTATGCGCGGCAGGGGCTTTACGCCAAAGCGAAAGAGATTTATGCCCGATTAAGTTTGCTATATCCGGAAAAAAGTGTTTATTTTGCCGAGATTATTGCCGGGCTGGACACGAAAAAGTCCGGAAAGTGAATGGGAAGAAAATTACAAACGTTTAAATAACCTTACAGGATGTATATTTTTTGCATAGTACTGATTCTGATAGCGAGTGTTCTGATTATACTTGCGGTTTTGGCCCAAAGTCCCAAAAGCGGCATGGCGGCTAATTTCGGCGCGTCGAACCAAGTGATGGGAGTCCGTCAGACGGCGGATTTTCTCGAGAAGTTCACATGGGGACTGGCCATCGCGATCGTCATCCTCAGCCTGCTGGCCACGATGACCATGCCGTCGGCCAATATCAGTTCGAGCAAAAGCGGTGTAGAGAAGGCATTGGAGCAGGCTATCGAAAGCAATCAGAATCTGCTGCCTTCGTCTCTCCCGTCCGCAGAGCCGGCAGCGAACCCTGCACCCGCAGACTCTGCAAAATAATACGAGCGAATCTCCGTAAAAAAAGCATGCAGACACGCGCGTCGTGTCTGCATGCTTTTTTATCACCCTGTTTCGAAAGACGGAGGTACTTTTCAGAACCGCATCGCCGCATCAGAAAGCTCCGCCTTTAGCAGTCCTGGCAAGCATCGGATTCCCGCAAACGCCCTGTCCCCAATACGCCGCGAACAGACCGCGGCATCGATATCGAGCCGTGGAGTCGTCCGGCATTTTTTCCGCGCACCCTGTAACGCTTCTCAACAATCCGAGTTGCTGCCGGCCGAGCTCGAAGCCTCTTTTGCCCATACCGCTATACATCAACGCCTATACGCACGACTGGATTCCGTCGCGTCCGCCATATTCACGGATCAGCGCACAGAAAAAGCCGGGGAGTCCGAAAAGCAGCTCCCCGGCTTCGTTGTATTAGGTTTTTCGCCGGATCTCACCCCGGCCGAGTACGAAAAAATTCTGTCGGCAGCCGAATCACGGCATGATCGTACCCATCGTAAAAGCCGGCTACTTGGTAACGACTTCCCAGACTTTGATCCTTCGATCCGAGCCGTCGGGGCCCTCTACATACAAGGTAACGGTCCATTCGCCGGCCTTCGGATAGCGGTGAACGGGGCAGGGTTCGTCGGCTCCGGTCCCGTCGCCGAAATTCCAGCGCCGCTTCTCGATCTTTCCTCGTGAACGGTCCTCGAAACGGATAAGCCTTCGGTCTCGGTCGATTTCCTCGAAAGACCAATCGGCCTCGATCACGGGACACAGCGAATCTTCCAGCGGCATGAGCCGGAAAGCGTTCAGAAACGACCCGTCGCGAATCATGCGGAAATCGTGCGACAGACACATGACCGGGTCGGCCTGAGGCTTATCCGTATCGAAATCGATCATGCACCACGACAAGCCGATCAGCTCGTTCTCTTCCAGCCGCGACACGACCGAACGCGAAATGCCCTCTACAGCCGCATAATCGAACGGGGTGATCCAAAACTCCATGCGAAGCGTACCGCTCTCGCCTTGCGCGAAATCGTAATCGTACGCCACGTTCGCATAGGGGAAGTCCTTGATCCACGGAGTCGAGCCCCACACCATAGCCCAATCCTTGCCGGGCTGTACCGGAGTGAAGATATGGTAATTCTGTGCATGCGCTCCGTGTCCTTTGAAATGAAGGTCCGAGACCGGCAGCTTGTTCCGATTGCCGTTGTCCTCCTTGATGAACGGCCCTCCGGACAGGTCGGCATCGACCACCAATTCGAAAATATCCTGCCGCAGCCCCTCGTCGGCAAAGTCCCAGCAGTCGTCGTAGGCCTCCACGTAGAAATAGAGACGATTCTCGCCGGCCACCCAGCCGACCTTCACCGTCAGGTCGAACTCGCGCGGATCGAGTCGAGCTCCCCGCCCGCCGTGCGTATCGTACAGCTCGGACAATCCGACCGAATAAGAGTCGGGCACGATTTCCCAGTCCGAGAAATCGCCGTCGATGCGCGGAATCGCCGTACGCGGAAACTGGAAAACCTTGTACTCCTTATCGGGACGGGCGAACGCCCATGCACGAGGCGAGACGATACAAGCCAATACAATAAAAAACAAACAATTAATCCTTTTCATCGAATCATTTTATTCAGATAATCCACGTTCTGTTCGCGAAAACGCCGAAAGGGGCCTCGCGAAAACTCCGGCCGCCGAACAGGCGACGATTCCGGAACTCATTCCGCAAAAGCCTCGTCGCACATCGACTGAGGCAGATCGCCGGGCGAGCTTCCCCAATCGCGGTTCGGCCGAGCTCCCATTTCGAAAGTCAGGGTCGCATCGCCGCCGAAAAGCTCCTCGTGGCTCAGCCAGTTTTTCGTGAAGGGCCGTCCGTTGAGCGAAGCCGACTGGATATAGCGGTTCTCGCGCGAAACGCCGTTCGCTCGGACCGTCAGCACGCCCCGCCCGTGACGAAGCTTCACCTCGGGGAAAATGGGCGTGCCGACGAAATAGACCGCCCGCCCGTGCGTTACCGGGTAGAAGCCCATCGAGCTCATCACGTACCAAGCCGACATCTGCCCCGTATCGTCATTGCCGCAGATTCCTTCAGGCGAAGCATCGTACAGCGTGTAAAGCACGTCGGCGATCCGCCGCTGGGCTTTCCACGGCTCGCCGGCATAATTGTACATGTACAGCGTGTGGTGACCGGGCTCGTTCCCTTGGGCGTACTGTCCGATCAGGCCCGTAATGTCCGGCGCCGGATTGTCGCCGTGTATCTCGGAGCTGACCGTGAAGAGCGAGTCGAGTTTGGCTACGAAAAGCTCCCGTCCGCCGAACAAATCGATCAGTCCCTTTCCATCGTGCGGCACGAAAAACGTCCACTGCCACGAGGTCCCCTCGCAGAAGTCGTCCCCCTCGCGGTAATGATTCGACAGAAACGGGTCGAACGGCGTGCGCCAGCTTCCGTCGGAAAGCCTGCCTCGCATGAAGCGCAGCGAACTGTCGAACAGATTGCGGTAACGGCCGGCGCGCTCGATGTAGCGCTCGTAATCCTCCTCGCGACCCAGCATGCGCGCCATCTGCGCGATGCACCAGTCGTCGTAGCAGTATTCGAGCGTCTTCGACACGGAAGTGATCTCCAGATCGCAGGGCACATAGCCGTAGCGGTTGTAATGACGCGCGCCGCGGAACGCTTTCAGGAAATAGCCGAACGTATCGCGGTCGGACGACGCTTTCATCGCCTCGTACAGGGCCTCTGCATCGAAATCGCGGATTCCCTTGCTATAGGCATCGGCTATCACCGGCATCGAATGGTACCCGATCATGCACATATTCTCGACTCCCGCAAGCGTCCAAATAGGTAGCTGGCCGCAATGGCGATAGTGCTCGAGCATCGTCTTCATCAGATCGCGCGTGACGTCGGGCCGCAGGATAGCGATCAGCGGATTCTGCGCCCGGAACGTATCCCACAGACTCAGCACGCCTGCGAAATAGCGGAAGTCGCCCCGGTACACTTTCGAGTCGGAGCTCCGATACTCTCCCGTCACGTCGGAATAGAGCATAGGGTAGAGCATAGCGTAATAAAGGCTGGTATAGAAAACTTCCCGGCGGGACGGTTCCCCGCCCTCGATCCGAACGGCCGACAGCTGCTCGTTCCACGCACTATAGGCGGAGGAGCGCACCCGGTCGAAGTTCCAGCCTTTGATTTCGGCCGACAGATTTTCCCGGGCCCCTTCCATGCTGACCGGAGAAATCCCGACACGCGCCACGAGCGGTCGTCCGTCCCGGCCACCGAAATTCAGCACGGCCCGGACATCCGTTCCCTCGAGCTCGCGAATCCCTTCGACCGACCGCCCATGGTCGAAAAAGCGGCACGAACGGATCGGCTCCGAAAACTCCGCATAGAAATAGACATGCTGCTCGGGCGCCCAGCCGTTCGAGATGCGGAACCCGCGCACGGTGCGCTCGTCGACCCACTCGAGCCTCGAGACCTTCACCGTATCGAAATCCTCGTCGGCGAATATCGTCGTCGAGTGCTGACAACCGTGCTTCAGGTCGACGATCAGCTGCCGCGCCGCGCCGTCCGGATAAGCATACCGGTGCATGCCACAGCGGGAAGTCGCCGTCAGCTCGGCCTCGATGTCCGAGTCGAGCAGCCTGACCCGGTAATACCCGGGCTCGACATGCTCCCGCTCATGCGAGAAACGGCTGCCGACACGATCGGGATAAACCTCCAGCCGCTGCCATGCGCTATCCGCCACCGGGAAAAACATAATGTCCTGAAAATCGGTTCCGCCGCCGCCCGACTTGTGCGTATGGCTGAAGCCATAGATCACATCGTGGTCGTAGTGGTAGCCCGACGAGGTGAAATAGGTGTCGGGACCGAGCTGCACCATCCCGAACGGAGCAGCCGCCACCGGCACGACGCAGCCGGCCGCCCCGGTTCCCATCATCGGACGGACGAGGGAAGCCGGCTCCGCTCCGGCGGCAAGCATCGCCGCATACAGCGGCATCGCAGCCGCCAGAATCATTTTACGGTAATCCATACTGGTATCTCGTTTCAAAGGAACGGGGCCCGCCCGCAAGGCAGGCCCCGCCCGTTTCGGTCCATAACGGCTATTATTTCCTTCTTTTGGCAGCCTCGGCCTCGCGGTCGAGCAGATAGTAGATGTTGTCGGCAATCGGCCCCGGGGCGATGAACATGCCGCCGAAAAGACCCGTCACCGAATTGTGCGTATCGGGGAAGCAATAGTCGAACTCGCCCTGCCGGTAACGCTCGTAAGTCTCCGGAATGTTGTGCGGACGCCAGTTATCATCCGTGTGCACGCTCATCCACTGGAGCGCCGCGTTCGTGATACCGCGCTGAAACTTGAGCCAGTCGATCTCGGGATCGATCTCGTCCCAGCGGATGTTCTCGCGGGCCGACTGGGCGAATACGCCCAGCACTTCCCATTGCACATGATCGCGCACCCAGTTGGCGAAATACCAGTCGCTCGAACTGAGCACCGGCTTCGTGTAATAGAGCGACGGCATGCCCTCGGGCTCCCACAGGTGCGTGAACGGCAGAATCGTGCGAATCCAGTAGACGGCTTTTTGCTTGTACTTTTCGTCGCCGAACTGCTCGTAAGCCTGATAGTTCGCAATGGCGGCATGGCCGGCGGCGAACAGGTTGGCCGCATGGAGAGGGGTCTCCCAGAAATCGCCGCCCTCCGGCCGGGTCATCGGAAGGCAATAGTCGAGCGCCTTGCGCGCGGCATCCAAGAAGCGCCGCTCGCCGGTTTCCCGCCCGATGCGGAGCAGATCCATCGCGGGCAGAATCGTGATGTCGAGCGCCGTCGCTCCGTCGAGACCCATCGGCTCGACGAACGACGTGGCCACCTTGAAATCGTCCTTGCGGAAATGGCGGCCGTCGGGCTCGAACGCGAACGAGCCGTCGGCACGCTGAATCGCCAGAATCTCGTCACCCTGTTTTTCGAGACGTTTCTTCCGAGCCTCGTCCGTCTCGGGCTGCGAGCCGCCTTTCGGTCTCACGGACTCGATCTTGGCCTGCAACTGCTTGACGACTTCCGACTTCTTATTCTCCTGCATGTAACGAACCAGAAAACCCGGCACGTTCGGACCCGCTTCCTCGATCGAGCGTTGCACGACGCCGAAACCGCGCCCCTCGTGCCACAGGTTCGTGTTGTATGCCTCGGCCATCCGGTCGAGCGCATCGCGATAGTCCCATCTCGGAGCGGCGGGCTCGGGCAGTCCGTTGCGCAGCACCCATTCGGTCACCACGTCGACGCTGTTGCCTTTCGTAAGCCAGAGCTCGGCATTGAAAACGATTTTCTGACCGATGCGCAGTTCGAGCGCATTTTCGGCCCAAAGCTCGTTCTCGTGTCCTTCGGTCGAGGCATCGGGTATCATCAGGCCCATCAGCTGGTTGTTCATCCGGTCGACGAAGTTCGGCGAGGCGAATACCGGCTGCGGATGCTGCGTACGATAGTTGAACCAGCGAGCGGCCACCTCGTTCGGATTCCATGAGAGACCGATCGCGTCGCCGTCATGGCTGATCGCCATGACCGGTACGGAAACCTTGTTGGGGTGGGGAGCCACCCGCAATGCCCACGGGTCCTTGAAAAAGTCCGTTCCGCTCGTCCATTCGTCGCCTACGGCCCAGTCGACTCCCGGCAGGATCGCGTCGTCTTTGGCCGTGCCGAACGACGACTCGCCGACCTTGAGCCACGGGCCGCGCAGATAGCGCACATGATAGTTGCCCGTAGCGGTGAGGTCGTAGTTCAACTTGACGAAAGGCGAGTCGTTCTCGAGCGCAATCGTCACGACGCCGGTAATGGCCGGCTCGGCAAGCGGGTAGTGCATCCAGTTGTCGAACGAGGTCCCCTTCAGCATGTCGCGCACGACGACCGACTTGACCCGAAACACCAGACTCTCGCCTTCGGGAGTGCTGACACGGGACACCGAGTCGGCCTCGAGGCGCATCGGGATGTCCTGATCGCGGATCATCAGCTCGCCCAAATGATCCATCACGGCCATCAGCTTGCCCGAGGGAGTCTCGATCTCGGCCCAGCCCCAGCCCTTGATCCGCTTGAAGAAATGAAGCGTAACGTAGCGGTTTTTCAGCGTAACCGACTCGTTCACATAGCTGCTCTGCTTGAACTTCGGCTCCAAACCGTTGTCGGCCGCACGAACCTGCCGTACGCCCCACAGACCCGCGCAAAGCGAGGCGAGTCCTATCGAAATAATCAGTTTTTTCATCGTTCGTTCGGTTTATCCTATTCTTCGAAATGGTAGTTGGCCCGGCGCGAAGGAGCCTGATCGCCGTTGAGCAGGAACTCGTCGATGTCGCCCAACTTCTGAATGCCGTCGGCCCAGTGGAAATCGAACGACAGCTTGCCGGAGCCGAAAAATTTTCTCGGCACGGCTACCATCATCTCGTTCCCCTCATAGCGATAATCGATCGTCGCAGGTTTTCCCCAGTCGTCGCGTCCATAGGCTCTCACGCTCGTACGGCGATCGTCGCGCAGCGACTCGTTGACCAGCAGATCGTA
>ERZ825670.1564-NODE-1564-length-24452-cov-38.647744_pt1 | contig 24452 bp, 18 predicted proteins | sample MGYA00519929_ERZ825670 | MGnify/ENA primary metagenome ERZ825670 (study PRJEB31778, sample SAMEA3449207) | human gut metagenome | biome: human gut; feature: human-associated habitat; material: faeces | place: United Kingdom | collected 2010/2012 ...
GACCCCTTTTCGCGATTGAGTTGGTCGCGCTTTCATACTCCTTCCGCGTGCAGCTTTTTGGTGCTTCGCCTAAGCCCTTGTTTGCTTCCCCCCAACTTTCCGTGAAGAACCATTATGTGTGCGCTTTGGGGCATGAGAAACGCCCGGCTGGCGTGGGGCGCAGTCGGGCGAAGGGTTGGCTTTATGAACTTGCTGGTTGTAACCGCAGATTTAATGGGATTTCCGGCGCACGCTCAGGCCTTTCGGGTCTGCACCTCTTCAATCATCTCCAGCACGCGCTTTGTGCCATCGGCGGGAGGGGCGTTTTTGACGGCGGCGGTCAATTTGTCGCGCTCCGCCCACGTCTGCATCAGCGCGTCGGTCAGGGTCTGCGGGGTCATGTTTTCCTGCAGGAGAACGTGGCAGAGTCCGCGTTTTTCAAAGCTTTGGGCGTTGAGAATCTGGTCGCCGCGGCTGGCGCCCTTGGGGTATGGGACAAGCAGCAGCGGACGGGCAAGCGCTTGGAACTCCATCAGGGCGTTGCTGCCCGCGCGGGAGAGCACAAGGTCGGCGGCGGCGAGCACATCCGGCAGTTCCTGATCAAGGAACTCCACCTGCGTGTAACCGGGGGTTTTATCAAGCGTCGGGTCAAGATTGCCCTTGCCGCAGATATGGGCGACATCAAACGTGCCGGTGAGCATCGGCAGAGCATCCCGCAGCGCCTTATTGACCGCCTGCGCGCCGAGCGATCCGCCCATCATCAGCAGAACGGGCTTCGTGCCGTCGAAGCGCAGGAAGGACAGGCCCTTGGCGCGGCTGCCGCGGAAAAGCTCCGGGCGCAGGGGCGTGCCGACCATCTCCGCCTTTGCGCCGAGCATTTGCGCGCATTCGGGAAAGGTGGTGGCGATGCGCTTGACGAACGGGCGGCTGAGCTTATTCGCCAAACCGGGGGTTAAATCGCTTTCGTGGCAGACGACGGGAACGTGATGCAGCCACGCGCCGAACACGACCGGCACGGCGACGAATCCGCCCTTGCTGAAGCAAACATCCGGTTTAATTTTGCCCATGAGGTGCGCGGACTGGAATGCGCCCGCGGCGACGCGGAAGGGGTCAGTGAAATTCTTCCAGTCGAAGTAACGGCGGAGCTTGCCGGTCTTCACCCCGTGGTAGATGACACCGGGGACATTGCGGAGCTTCTCGGCTTCCATGCCGTTTTCCGTGCCGATGTAGTGGACTTCGTAGCCCGCGGCGAGGAGGTGCGGCAGGAGGGCGAGGTTGGGGGTCACATGACCCATCGTGCCCCCGCCGGTTAAAACAATCTTTTTCATGACTGGCAGCCTTCTTTCTGGCTTGTTGGTATATGTTGCGCAGAGATTTCGCTCCTGCGGGAGCGACCAGAGGGCTTTGCGATCGCCCTCTGGACTGCTTCGCGGTGCACACTCCTGTTTCTTGGTCGTCAGCGAAAATGGTTATAGTTTGTGTACTGTTTCTGCTCTGAAAACATAACAAACCGGCATTCCCGCTGAAAAGTCCCCTTGAACGCCCAACCCATTGTATGCTATACTAATCAAGAAAAATGCAACTTCCACGAGGAGGAAAAATCCGCATGAAAATTGTCATTCTTGATGCTCAGGGCGGCGGCATGGGGCGGCAGCTGGTCGAGGGGCTGAAGAAAGCGCTGCCGAATCAGCCGCTGATTGCGGTGGGGACGAACGCGCTGGCGACGGCAGCGATGCTCCGCGCGGGGGCAGACCAAGTGGCGACGGGCGAAAACGCCGTCGTGGTATGCGCCGGGATGGCGGATTTGATTCTTTGCCCGATTGGCATGGTGCTGTGCGACGCGATGCTGGGCGAAGTGACCGCGAACATGGCGCTGGCGGTCGGGCGCAGCAAGGCGCACAAGATTCTGCTGCCTGTGAGCCGGTGTCAGGCAAGTGTTGCTGGCGCTCCGAAAATGTCGATGGCAGAAGTTGTCGCCAAGGCGATTGAGGAAACGGTTGCAAGGGTTTCGGCAGCTTCCATCTAAAGCGGAATTGACCTTTTTGTTACGCAGGGATTTCGCCTCTGCGGAGGCGAGCAAAGGGCAATGAAAACAGACGAAGTCTGCGATCGCCCTTTGGAAACCTTCGGGTTCGCCTCCCATGTTACTGGTCGATGGCGATAGTTATTATTTTGTGTGCATTTTAGATATGATTACATATCCTTGATGCAGTCCTTGTTGCGGACGAAGTAGTCGATGCCGCTCCAGAGGGTGATGGCGGCGACCCACAGCGTCAGCGCGGTGCTGATCCACCGCATCCACGGCGCGCCGAGGACAGTCGCGCTCACAACGTCCCACGCGGGGGCGGTCAGGGCGGGCTGGTGCGTAATCAGCACGAAGAGGAGCATCACCATCTGGCTGGCGGTCTTGATTTTGCCGAGTTTGCCCGCGGCAATCACGCGTCCCTGCCCCACGGCGACCATGCGCAGGCCGTCCACGGCGAGTTCGCGCGCCAAAATCAGCACGACGACCCAACCCGGCAGCGTCCCGCGCTGGACGAGCATCATCATGGCGGAGAGGTTGAGCAGCTTGTCCGCGACGGGGTCGATGAACTTGCCGAAATCGGTAATCAGGTGGCGGGAGCGGGCGATATGGCCGTCAAAATAATCGGTCAGGGCAGCGGCGGCGAACACGGCGGCGGCGAGCAAATCGCAAACGAGGGTCTGCGGGAGCATCAGCGCCACCATCACCGGAATCAGCGCGACGCGCAGGAGCGACAATTTGTTGGGCAGGTTCATGCAATCACCCCTGTCAGGTCGTAGGTGCTGGCTTTTTCAATGCGGACGTCCACGAAATCGCCGACGCTGGGCATTTTGCTTTCGCCCGCGGTGAAGATGATTTCGCCGTCGGTTTCGGGGGCTTCGCGCTGGCTTCTGCCGAGGATTTCGCCGCGCGCGTTGCGGTCGGTCACAAGGACTTTCTCCACCGTGCCCACGCGCGCCTGATTCTTCTTCCGCGCGATGGCAGCCTGCCGCTTCATCAGCCGGTCGAGCCGCTCCGCCTTGACTTCCTCCGGAATTTGGTCGGGCATTTTCGCGGCGGGCGTGCCCTCTTCGGGGGAGTAGGTGAACGCGCCGAGGCGGTCGAATTCAGCTTCGGGCAGGAAATCAAGCAATTCTTGGAACTGCTCTTCCGTCTCGCCGGGGAAGCCGACGATAATCGACGTGCGCAGGGTGATGCCGCGCTCGTGCGCACCCTTGACAGCGCGGCGAATATCGGCGCTTGTGCCGCGGCGGTGCATCCTTTTCAGCACCGCGTCGTTGACGTGCTGAATCGGCAAATCAACATAGCTGCAAATATTGGGCGTGTTTGCGATGATGTCCAGCAGCTGCTCGCTGGTTTCCTCCGGATAGCAGTAGAGGACGCGCAGCCAGTCCACGCCGTCGATTTTCGCCGCCTTCTGCATCAGCTCCGCCAGCTTCGATCCGCCGCCGAAGTCCATGCCGTAGCGCGACGTGTCCTGCGCAACGAGGATGTGCTCCTTCACGCCCTGCTTGGCCAAACTTTCGATTTCGCGGAGGATGTCAACTTCGGGGCGGGAGCGGTACGGGCCGCGGATTTTCGGAATCGCGCAGAACGTGCAGCAGTTCGAGCAGCCCTCGCCGATGCGGGTGTACGCGGTGTAGGACGGGGTGGTCAGCACGCGGTCGTGGGCGTAGTAGGTGTGGTCGTCCATGCAGTAGGACTTGCGCACGCCGCCAAGCGCCTTTTCCAGCGCGTCGGGCAGCTGCTGATACTGGTTGACGCCCATCAGCAGGTCGATTTCAGGAATCTCCTGCATCAAATCCTTCTCGTAGCGCTGGGCAAGGCAGCCCGTGACCACCAGCACCCGGCACTTGCCGATTTGCTTGTACCGCGCCATGTCGAGAATCGCGTCGATGGACTCCTCCTTCGCCGACGCGATGAACCCGCAGGTGTTCACCATCAGCACATCCGCCTGCGCGGGATCGTTCGTCAGCTCATACCCGTGCTCCCGCAGCAGCCCCAGCGCGGTCTCGCTATCCACGCGGTTCTTATTACATCCCAGCGAAATCATTCCAACCTTGAGTTTCGTCATTGCTTTCTCCTTACCGTTGATGGGGGGAACCCAAGGGGCTTTGCCCCTTGACCCCACCAGAGGCCTTGCCTCTGGACTCCACAAGGGACTTCGTCCCTTGACCCTTTCGCGCGATTCAGTTGGTCGCACGTTCATGCTTTGCCCGCGTGTTGATTGGGGGGAACCCAAGGGGCTTTGCCCCTTGACCCTACCAGAGGCTTTGCCTCTGGACTCCACAAGGGACTTCGTCCCTTGACCCTTTTCGCGATTCAGTTGGTGACACGTTCAAACTTCTTCCGCGTGTTTATCCACAGTTCACCCACACTGTCCCCCGTATCCACAAGTTGCGGAACAGACCAGCAACAGGAGTGTGCACTGCGAAGGGGTCAAGGGGGCGATCGCAAAGCCCCCTTGTCGCTCCCGCAGGAGCGAAATCCCCCTGTGACAAGAAAAATCAAGTCACACAGGAAAAACACACGCCAAAAATCAGCATCGTGAAAAGAGATTATGGGGAAAAATCGCAAATTCCCCTATCGTCCATTTTACCACGAAAATCCGCATTTGAAAAGCCCGAAAATTCCCCCAATTCCTTGCCAAGTACGTCATGGCGCATCAAAACAGGGCTGCAAAAGCGCATTTGGCACGCTTGCAGCCCCGCTGATTTTATTCCGCCACAATCGCAATGGCGCTGTAATTGTCCGCTTCCTCGTCGAAGCGCTGCGCAATCAGCGCGCACATGCCGTTCAGCCATTCCTGCGCGGTTTTGCCCCGTGCGCACGCCACCATGTCCGCCTCCAGCACCCATTCCCAGAAGCCGTCGGTGCACAGCAGCAGACGGTCTCCGCGCCGGATTCTACCCGCGAAATGCTCCGCCGTCACGTCGTCCTTGTAGCCAAGCGCGCGCGTCAGCAGATTTCGGCTTTCATGCCCCCGAATCTGATCGTAGGTGATTTCGCCGCACGTCACCATCATCTGCGGGATGCTGTGGTCTTTGCTCTGGTAGATGATTTCGCCGCCGCGAATCCAGTAGATGCGCGTGTCGCCGACGTACGCCAGCTGTGCGCGCGCGCCGCTCAAGCGCAGGAGCGCAAGGGTCGTCATCATCCGGCAGTGCTGCTCCTCCTGCTGGTCGCGGATGAGGCGGTTCGCTTCCCGCACACAGGCGTCCAGCGTGCGCCGGCCGATGGGCAGAAACCCGCTCATCCGCCGGATGGACACGTCCGTCGCCAGCTTCGACGCAAAATCGCCGCTTCCCTGTCCGCCCAGCCCGTCGCCCAGCGCGCACGCCAGATAGCATCGCCCAGCGCGCACCTCCAGCGCATCCTCGTTGATTTCGCGCTTGCCTACGTCCGACACCGCCGCATAGCTGTACTTCATTGCACCTCAAACCTTTCTTTCGGCGAACCGATAGCAAGCACATCGCCTTTGCTGATAGGGGTATCCTGTTCGCTCGTCAGCCGCTTGCCATTGAGCCATGTGCCGTTGGACGAGCCCAAATCGCGCACGATGATGCTGCCCTCCCGCAGGGTGAGCAGGCAGTGCACGCGGCTGACCCCCTCGCCGTGCAGGGTGAGCATGTGCTTGCCCGTTTCGCGCCCGACGCGCAGCTCCTGCCCATCGAATAGCGTCACCACGCGGTTCGCATACGTTCCGCTGATGCCGATGAGCCGACCTGTGCGTGCCTTGCGCCCGACCACCGCGCCGCCGCCGACGGTGAGCGCCTGCGCGACGCACAGGCGAATCGTCCTGATGAGCGCCGCCATGCCGATTGCCAGCACGATGACGTGCTTCACCTCAATGGCATCCGTGCGCGTGAGGGCAATCAAATCCGCGTTCAGGAACGTCCAGCCGAAGGGGGATTTGGCGCTGTTCATCAGATAATTTTCGGCAAAGCCCAGCAGAATCAGGAGAATGACGCGAACATCCGCAAAATGGCGAATGTTGATTTTCTCGCCGCTCATGCGCAGCCCCAGCGCCCCCGCGACCGGCGCGAACCACAGCGCGTGATTGCCGAAGAGCATCGGCACGCTTGCGCTGATGGCGTTCGTCAGCCCGCTGAAATCACGTGCCAGCCCAGTGGGCGTTTCCACAATCGGCGTGTCCACGATGGATGCCATCAGCATGGTGAACAGCGCGTACCCCGCGCCGATAGCCGCACCAAGCGCCAAGCCGCCCAGCCCGTACATCCGCTTGCGGGTGCACACCAGCACGAGGATGAGCACGCCCAGCATCAAAACGCTGTCCTTCACATAGCCCCAAACCGGGGCAAAATAGCCGCTGATGATGCTGTTATCCACCGGCGTGCCGAACAGCACGCAAACCACCCCGGAGAGCAGCGCCAGCCCCATCATCTCGAAAATCGAGATATTCACGAAGGGGTCAAGCTCCCAGAGGAACATTGCTAATGTCAGCGGCAGCAGCGCCCCGCACCAGAAGAAGGCGTAGATGTACGGCGCGGGCAGTGCGCCAATATCCAGCCAAATACAGGCAAGGCACACCGCCGCCATCAGCAGCAGGATGCCGAACAGGCGCAGGTACATCCACGGCATTTGCCATCGGCGGACGGCTTTTTGCGGGTTTTCCATCTGGCGTGTCAGCACTCGGAAGGCTTCTCCCCGTGCGTGACGGCGGAAGGCGGATGCCCTCACATCCCGAAAGCTGATTTTCAATTCGTTTTGCATTTAGGCTTTTTCCCCCTTTCTCATACTAAGTTTTAGATGAGAATTAGTATCACTGAATGACGAAGCATTCGTCCTTCGAGCCGATTTCCACCCGGTCGCCGCGCTTCAGCGGAACATCCTGCTGCGGCGGAATCCGTGCGCCGTTGACCTTCGTGCCGTTGGCGGAGTTCAGGTCGCGGATAACCAGCCCATCCGCCGTCAACCGCACCTCGCAGTGCTTCCGGCTGACCTGCTTGGATGCAAGCACCAGCTGGCAGGATGCCTCCCGCCCCATCGAAATCGGCTTGTTTCTCGGCACGCGCAGCTTTTGCCCGCTGAATGAACCCGCCTGCCCGCAGAGCATCGGCGTATCCGGCGTGTCAGACACTTTCGGCGCGTCGATTTTTCCGTAATGTTCCATGTACGCCATTGTTTTGCCGCGCTCGCTCGCCGCCAAGGCTTGGCGGATGCCGCCGCGCAGCACAAGGAGCAGCGCTGTCCACTCGACAACCGCGACAATCAGTTGACTCATGAACAGCGGATAATCGCCAATGGTCAGTATCGTTACCGTGAGAAACCAGTAGGAAATCGGCAAGTACTCCTTGCTGGCATTATTGAGTGCGTGGCAGCCCATGCCAAGCGCAAGGCAGAGAATCACCCGCCAGTTCAGGAAATGGCGCAGTTTCAGCTTTTCCCCGTTCGCCGCCAGCCCCAGTGCGCCCAAAACCGGGGCTGTAAACAGCAGGTGATTAGAGAACAGCGTCCAGAAGTTCCGCGCTTCCATCGTGGTCAGCCCATGGACATAGCCATACTGCGTTGTTTCGATGAAAGCGAATCCGGATGCAACCGCCGCGCCAATCACCAGCCCATCCAGCGCGTTCAGTCTGCGCCTTGACAGCAGGATAAACAGAATGCAAATCAGGATTTTTGCGGGTTCCTCGGCTACCGCCGCCCACGACTTCGAATACTCCTCCCCCAGCGAAAACACATGCTCCATGAGGCGAAAAAACGGTGACGCGATGGCAATACTCAGCAGCCCTCCGACAAGCAGCAGCCCCAGCAAATCAAATATGGAGAGATTGCCATACATGTCCATCTCCCAGATAAACAGCACCATCGTCCACGGAATCACCGTACTGCCGACAATGTTGGCAATGACAGACAGCGGGAAATTAAACTCCATCTTGAGTTTAGGCGAAATATACACCATCGTCTCCGCCGCGAAAGTCAGCAGCACCGTCGCAATCAGCAGCATCACGAACAGGCGCAGGAACATCCACGGGCGCTGCCACGTTTCCAGCATTTCCGCCGTCAGTGCGGGGCGGCGCGTCAGGGAGCGGAACGCGTCGCCCTTTTTATGGCGCTTGAGGGTCTGCGCGAAGATGTCCTTCACGCCCAGCCGCCCCTGCTGCACCTCCGCCAGAAACTGCGTGTTGCCGCCGAAATGCAGCTCCCTGCCGCACGCTGGGCAGACGGTGCTGAAGGGGATTTCCCGAAAACAATAGGGACACTTCAAGGCAATGCTCCTTTCTGATGCGGATTACAGGCGGCGCACCTCGAACACATTCTCTTTTCCGCCGAGCGTGAAGGCGTCGCCGGGATGAAGCGTCACGCCCTTGCCCGCCGTCAGCTGCTGCCCGCCCGCCATCGTGCCATACGTCGAGCCGAGGTCGATGAGGATGATTTGCCCGTCCGCCGTGGGTTCTGCCGCGCAGTGCACGCTGCTGATGCCATGGGCGTCCTTGGGGTAGATGATGGAACAGTGCTTCGGGTCACGCCCGATGACGACGCGCGAGGAAATGGGGAACGTCATGCCCTGCAATGCGCCGCCGATGCACGCCAGCGCGACGCGGGGCTGCGGCTTCTCCTCCACCGGCAGCTGCTGGGTGGGGGCATCCTTTTCTTCCGGCTGCTGGAAACGCTGTGTTTCAGCTTCCTCCTGCTGATTTATGCCGTCTTTCTTCCTGCCGCGCGTGAGAACAAGGGCAACGACTGCCGCCGCAAGAACGCCGATGATGACGTAGAGCACGGCTTGCGTCTGGGATTCGGCTGCTGGGGCTTCCGTCGGTGCGGCGGTCGGGGCAGCGGTCGGATGCTCCGCTGCTTCCGCAAGGTCATAATACGCATTCAAATCCAGATAGCGGTGGTTTTTGTCCGCAAGCCCCAGCATCACAACAGTGCCATCGCTGCTTGACCCGAAAATCGGGCTGCCCTGCGCCAGCGCTGATCCGCTGTATGTGCCGAACAGTTCGCCGCTTGCGGGGCGCGTCGCCGCCACCACTTCCGGCATAATGGTCAGCCCATCCGCATCTTTTTGCACAAAGCCGCTTATGGTGCCGTCCATTTCGCCGCCGGACAGACCGATGGTTTCGCCGTATGCCACGTTGCCGCTCATGTACAGGCTGGGAATATCATGCGCGCCATCAAGGACAAACCGGATGACGGAATTTTCCTCCTTGCCCACGCGCACGCTGTACGATTTTTCCTCCATGAAGTCGTACAGCTCCAGCGCCGTCCCGCGCGCGGCGTATTCCCGCAGTTTATCGCTGCTCACGGCGATAATGCTGTCGTCAATGTAGCAGACTGCCATCGTCACCAGATGATTGTTGTCATAAACGCCGAGCCAGCCGCCCTCAAAAATCGCCTTTTCGGACGATTTGTTATCCATCGACGCGTCCGCCATGCTGGATCCATCCGGCTTTTTCTCGCGCTCCTGCAAGCCGATCAGCCCGTTTCCATCCAGCGCCTTTTCCGCCCACGCGGTGCACCCCGCCAGCAGGCAGAGCATCATCAGCACCGCGAAGAACCTGCGCATCCACTGTTTCATGGTTTTCTCTCCTTTACGCTTGTATCCGGTTTAGTTTGCGTATGTTTGCAATCTCGATAATCACCGCTGTAAAGTTATCCTGATTCGCCTTTCTCTCCATCAGCACCGCATCTTCCAGCTTATGCGCCGCCTCCACCACGTTTGGGCTTCGGACAAGCACGCGTGTCAGCGTTTCGTCGTCCAGCGTGCCGAACACGCCGTCGGACATCAGCACGATTTTATCCCCGCTGTTCAGCGGAATCGCCTCGGCGGGGAAATCCATCGCCGGGTCATCCGCCAGTCCCAGATAGCTCGTCAGCGCGCGGCAACGCGGATTCTCCGCCACCTCCCGCCACGGAATCAGCCCCAAAGCCGCCTGATGGCGCAGCGTCGCGTCATAGTTGTGCTCGCGGTTGAGCGTCAGCAGCGCACCATCCCGCAGGAGGGCAATGCGGCTGTCCCCGATGGTGAGGAAGTCGAGCTTGCCGTCGCGGATGTTCGCCAGCACCAGCGTTGACCCTGACCCTGAACCCGTGAAGCGCTTCTGCACCATGTCCAGCACGCTGTGCGCGACGCTCGCCAGCGTTTCGCCCGTGCCGCCGGGGGCTTGCGGGAAACTGCGCAGTGCCGCCAAAACTGCTGCTTGGCTCAGTTCGCCGCTGTTCGTCATGCCGCCCATGCCGTCCGCCAGCACTGCCAGCACACCTCTTGAATGCCGCAATTTCTCGTCCTGCAGGGGCGACACGCCGAACGCGTCCTGCTGATAATTCCGTTTGCCGATGTTGTGTACGTTGCCAACCTCCGTCACATCAAGGATTGGCGGCTCGCCGGGCATATCCATGACGGCAATCGTCTGTCCGCCCTGCGCGGTCTCCGCCGTCCGCTTTCTCCTCCCCGACCGCGCAAGCAGCGCAATCAGCACCACGAGCACAATCACCGCCAGCGCAAGGAGCACCATCAGCCCATACTGCTGAACAAAAAAACCCAGCTGCCCCGACACGTCCACAGGTGTTTCCACACCGGGTTCAGCGCCCGACGTGGGCGCGGGCGTGTCAGACCGCTGGGTGGGTACCGCAGAGCTTGCAGGCGGCTCTGCGGTACTGGTGGTTTGTGAGGGCTGATTGGTCGTTTCGGCAAGCACCGCCTGAATCGGGAAAAGCGTAAAGAGCATCAGCATCATTGCCAGAAGGATGGAAAACAACTTTTTCGCCCTCATGCTGTGTTCCTCCCCTTACTCCTGCGTCCAGTCCCAATCGAAGGCATCGCTGCTGAAGGGAACGAACATCAGCTTCGTTTTGCCCAGCTCGATGATGTCGCCGCGCTTGAGCTGCGTGGTGGAAAGCAGGGGCATCCCATTCAGGCGGACGATGGAGCGGCCGCCCATGAATCCGCAGTAGAAGCTGCGGCTGTTCGCGTCGTAGGTGACGACCATCGGGCTGTCGCGGGAGATGGTGGCATCTCCGGCGATGTAGATGTCCATCTGCGCTGAGCGGCCGAGGTAGTTGTTTTCCTTGTGGATTTCGTAGGAGCGGCCGCGATCGGGGCCCTCGATGCACACCAGCCAGCCAACGACCGGGCGCACCTCCTTGGACATATCCAGCCCGATTGTCTCGCCGCCGCCAAATCCCGTGGTCGGATTCACGGGAACGGTCGGTTCAAGCCCGTTGTCCACCGGAATCACGTTCGGCTGGGTGTGCACCTTGTCCTCGTTCGTGCCGCAGTAGGGGCAGCTGTCGTAGCGTTCTGCGTCGTAGAAATGGCCGACGCTGCACTGCTTCATAATCATATAGATTTTCCTCCTTCTACCGTGCTCCGCTTTGGTCGGCGGGGCTTGCTTTCACTGGGAATTATAGCACTTGATGATGGCGGGTTTTCCCGCTCATTTCCGCGCGGCGAAATCACACTATTTCCAAATGAGAATGCGCCAAGGCGCGAGCAGATGGCGCAGGTGAATTTGGAAATAGTATCAGGGCTTCGTCGCACGGAAGCCATTGGTCAGCAGGCGGAAGATAACGCCGCTGCCCTGCAAAAGCTGCTGGAGGCTCTCTGCCTGCTGCGCGATGCTGCTCAAACGGCTGATGCGGTCGATTTCGCGCAGGATGCCCTCGTACTTCTGCGGCGCAAAGCGCTTGAGCAGATTCCCGGCACGCTTGGCGGCAAGCAGGGTGCGCGTCGTCTGCGCGCTGTCGATGATGGGCGCGGGCTTCGGCGCATCCGGCTTGCTTTCGCTGAAGAGCGCCGTTTCCAGCTTCGTGAAGGACGACGGGCGCTCGCCGGACTCCATTGCAAGCCCCGCCATCAGCGCATCCGCCCACTGGCTTTTCAGCCTCGGGCACAGCTTCTGGATGGGCACAAGCGGGTCGCTGCCCTTCACCTTGATGTCGTACTTGCGCTCCAGCGCGTCGGCGGGTTCTTGACCGGTCAGGGCGAAGTACATCGTCGCGCACAGACCATAGACATCCGTCCAGTTGCCTTGCAGGCTGTTCTCCTCGTACTGCTCCGGCGGCGCGTAGCCTTTGCTGATGAGGATGGTCTTGCGCAAATCGGGGTCGTTGGGGCGTGCGCTGCCAAAATCCAGCAGAATCGGGGTATCGCCGCCCTTGAGGATGATGTTGGCGGGCTTTATATCCCGGTGGATGATTTTCTTCTCGTGCAGCATCCGCAGATTCTCGATGAACGGCTTCATCATCCGCATCAGCTCCTCCGGCGGGATTGCGCCCTGTTTGCGCACCCGATGCGCCAGCGTTTCGCCCTCGACGTATGCCATCACCAGATACGCGGTATTGTTTTCCTCGAACAAATCCAGCACCTGCACCACCGACGGGCAGCGCGAGGCTTCCAGCAGCATGTTGTATTCCGTCACGAACTTATCGCGCCAGTTGGTGAACAGCTTGGCATCATTGCGCTGCGGGACGACCCTGCCGTCATCGCTTCGGGCGGCAATGCTGTGCGGAAAGTACTCCTTCACCGCCACCATTTCGCCGCGCACGGGATCGACGCTCTCCAGCTTCAAGGCGCGGTAGGTCGTGCCGAATCCCCCGCCGCCCAGCGCCGCGCCAAGCAGATACTGCCCATGCAGGATGGTCTGCGGCGGCAGCGCATCGCGAATCCGCTGTGCGTTCTCTGTTTTCGCCCCGCACACTGGGCAGACGGCTTCCTCCGTCGGCATCATGCAGCGCGTGCAGGCATAGGGCATCGTCATGTGGCATCCCCTCCCAGAGCGTCATTCTCTTCCGTCTCCCGCAGGACAGCCTGCAGGCGCTCATTGCCGTTCAGCTCGCCGTGGTCGTACATGCAGTAGAGCATCAGCCAGTCAAACACGTTACGCGGGTCAAGCTGGCTGTATCCGCAGTCATCCAGCATTTGGTTCACGCGGCGGTAGCGGTCGTCAAACAGCACGCGCGCATCGTCGCTGACGGCGGCGTCGTTCACATACAGGCTGTTTTCCGCCCCGTCGGTGATCAGGAACAGCAGAATCAGCACTTTTCGCGGCACATCCTGCCGCCGGTTGGCAATCTGCGAGAGCGTTTTTTCATCCGGCCAGTGGGCGCGCAGGGTTTTGCCAAGCACGCTGCTGCTGCCCGCGGGGGGCTTCAAGTACATCTGCACAATTTCGCGCACGCTGTATGCGCGCTCCGGCAGGTGCGGGAAGCTGTCCGGCGGCTTGGTGAGCACCTCCATGTACTCCTGAAAATACTCGTAGGCGGTGTTGTGCAGCTCCCCCAGATTCATCCGCTGCTGCCTGATGAAATCCACAAATTCATCTTCCCCGCGGATTTTGGTGAACTCGTTCTCCAGCACCTCGGTTTTGCCCTGTCCGCCGATGGCGATATGGCGGATGCGCTCGATGAGGTGGCACGCCTCGTTGTAGCCCAGGCGGCTGCGCAGCGCGTAGAGGTACGCCAACTCGATAGGATTGCGCTGATGCAGGCAGCCGCCGCCCGCGCACGCCAGAAAATTCTGCGCCTGCTCGTCGCTCATGTCCAGCGCGAACACGATGCGCACCAGCTGACCGCGGTTTTCCGGCGCGGTTTTGCCCGTGAACCAGATGGACACTTTGCGGCGGATTGACGCGGTGTTCGGCTCGCCAATCATGCCCTGCAGGCGGGTGCACAGCTTCTCCCGCAGCGCCGAAGCATCGGTGACGCCGGAATATTCCGCGAGGATTTCCGGGAACGTCGGCACGCGGATGCCCTTTTCCAGATACGCGCGGGCAAATTCCGCGTTGCGCGACAGGCGGATAATCCGCTCCACTTCGCTTTCCGCCAGGATCATCGGTGCGGACATAGCCAGTCTCCCTTCCTATTATAAAAGTCGCTTTAGTAAGCAGTGTTCTGCCAATCCCGCCCGTACACGGTGATAGCCGTGCCGTCAAACATCGAGAAGTCGCTGATGGCGTTGCCGCCGAGGTTGATTTCCTTCAGCTGCGGCAGCGTCGACAAGTCCAGCCCATCCAGCGTGCGCAGGAAGTTCCGCTCCAGATTGATTTCGGTCGTCAGCGGATGTCCGTTGAGGGCAGTCAGCTTGGCGGAGGTCAAGCCGCAGTTCTGCAGGTCAATGCAAATCAAGCCGCTCATGCTGCTGATTGCTTCCACGTTATCCACCTTCGCGCCCAGAACATGCAGGTACTTCAAGCCCGTCAGCCCGGACAGCGGGGCTAAATCCAGCGCGATGCGATGGCTGTTCCAGTCGTCGCCGATGCGCAGGTGATCCAGCTTCACCATGCCGCCGACGGGGGTCAAATCCACTGCCAGACCCGCCATGTCCAGATTCACCAGTGTCTCCCGCATTCCTTGCGCCAGCGGCTCAATGCTCGTGATGGCGGGATTCCAGCTGATATTCAGCAAATGGATGCGCGTCAGGTCGCTTAGCGGGGACAAATCGCTGATGCTGTTGCGCTGCACCAGCAAGACGTTCAGTGTCGCCAGCCGCTCCATGCCCGACAGGGACGTAATGGCGTTATTCCCCAGATTCAGCCCGTACAGCTCGTTATAGTGTTCGCCGTCATCCACGTTGATGGCGGTGATGTACGGCATATCCGCGTCCGTCAAGCCGCAGTTAGACAAAATCAGCCAGTGAATCGGCAGCTTCGGCAGCACCCAAGTGCCTTCCGCCTGCTGGTTGCGCAGCTGGAAGTAGTGCAGGTGGCGGAAATACTGCAACTCGCTCAGGTCGAACGAATCGGGATTCATGGCCGGCAGATCGTCGTCTGTCGGGTTGGGCATCAAAAACAGCGGATCACTCCAGTTGTCGCTGTATTTGTCGATATACTTGTCCCAGTTGTTGACTTCCCGCTCGCGGCGCTGCCAAGCATCGTGATTCTTCTGCTCTTCGTAGAACACCCACTCGATTTCGCCGTCGCGCACGGTCACGCCGATTACGTTATCCAGCATTTTCTGCGTGATGAACGCCTTGGGCGGCAGATTCAGCGCCTCCCGCAGCGACGTACCAAGCCATCCCATCAGCATATCCGGGCTGTGCTGGTCGGTAATCCACGTTTCCGTCGCGGTGGACTGTTCCAGCGGCGAGAAGTCGGTGATGGAATTAGCGTGCAGGCTGATGTATTCCAGCTTCTGCAAGCGCTCAAGGTGGAGTTCCTCCAGGCTGGTGATGCGGTTGCCGCCAAAGTCGATGTACGCAAGGGTTTCGGGCAGGGTCGCCTCGCCAATCATCATGCTCGTCAGGTTGCTCGTGGCAATCAGCAGATAGCGCAGATTGGGCAGGCGGCTCACGAAATTGATGTCCTGCACGCCGACATGGCCAACGTCCAGCCACACGAGGTTTTGCGCGTTCGCCAGCGGAGACAAATCCAGCACAAGCGATTTGTCGGTGCTTTCGTCGCCGTTGATGGTGACTTCCTCCAGCTGCGGCATTTCGCCCAGCAGGTCGTATCCGTCCGTGACAATCGGGCAATTCCATTGCCGGATGCACTTTGCCAGCCGCGTGCCGCGCAGTTCGTTAATGGACACAATGGCGGTATTTTCGGTCATCAGCTGCCGGATAGTCAGGTTCGCCAGCGGGGTCAGCGTCGTTACGCCGGTGTTGCTGATCATCAGGCGCTCCAGCTTCGTCAGGCTTGCCAGCGCCGCAACGCTCGTGATGCTGCTGTTGCTGATGTTCAGGGTCGTCAGCAGCGGCGCGTGCTGCGCGATGGTCAGCAGGTCGCTTTCCGTCAAGCCGCAGTGGTCGAGCACGAGCGTCGTCAGCTTCGGCAGACGGGAGAGTGCCTCAAGGTTGACCGCCCGTTCGTCCCAAACTGCCAGATACTGCAATTCGGGAAGCAGGCGAAGTCCGCAAGGTTGATTTCCGTCGTCAGCGCTTCGCCGCGGACATCGGGGGTTTGCGGATCATCGCGCCGCCACGGGTTCATGTAGAAGGAATCGCGATATTCCAGCTCGCCCTCGTCCGTCAGGAAGGTGAAGTCGATATTGCCCTCCAGCAGCCGCACACCGCCGATTCGCGCCAGCGCATCCGCCGGGATGGCCTCATCCGCCGCAATCGCGCAGCCGTTGGCATTCAGGAAACCGCGCAGCGCCGTTTCCACGGCGGACGGCACGGGCGTGGCGGTGGGTGCTTCGGTCGGAATCGCCGTCGGGGCTTCGGTTGGCGCTTCCGTCGGCAAGGCGGTCGGTATCTCGGTCGGCGCGTCTGTCGGAATCGCCGTCGGAGCAGGTCCTACCGGCACGGATTGGCTGTCGCGCCCAAGCAGCACGCCTACGCCCACCATAATCAGCACCAGCAGCGCCGCAATGCCGATCATCAGCCGCTTTTGATGCTGGCTCGGCGCGGGCGCGGGGGCATTCTTGCCGTATAGCCCGTCAAAGAACTCCTCCATCGTCTGATAGCGGCTCTTCACCTGCACCGCCATGCCCTTGAGCAGCGCCGCTTCCTGCGCGTGGGAAATGTCCTTCACGCCCAGCGCGGAGGGTGGCACAAGCGGGTCATTATCCAGCCGGTCGGTGGCGGGCGGCGGCGTAACCCCGGTAATCAGCTTGTAAATTGTCGCCGCCATCGAGTAAACATCGGAGTACGGGCCGTCCTCGCCGGTGCTGGAATACATTTCCACAGGCGAATAGCCCGCGCGAATCATCAGCACGCGCGTTTTCTTCTCGCGGTCGCTCTCCATCGCCGAGCCGAAGTCAATCAGCTTTACTTTGCCATCCTTGGTAAGCATCAGGTTTTCCGGGCTGATGTCGCGGTGCCACGTTGACGCGCGGTGCAGCTCCTCCAAGGTCAAAATCGGCGTGCGGAGGAGTTTCAGCGTTTCGGTGAAGGTCAGCTTGCCGCCGTGCAGCTCCGCGTACGCGCCCAGATTGATGCCGGAGATGTACTCCATGATGATATACGCCGTTCCGTTTTCCAAAAAGCAGTTTTTGACGGACACAACGCCGACGTTGTTGTCGAATTTCGCGACCTTCTGCGCCTCGCGGAAGAAGCTGCTGCGCCCCTGCAGGAAGGATTCTTCATCCTTCCCCGCGAACACGCTGACCGTGTGCTGTCCCTGATCACGAATGACGACGCCGGAGGGAAAATATTCCTTAATCGCAACCGGAATATGCAGGAACATATCCCAGCCGATGTAAGTGATGCCGAAGCCGCCCTCGCCCAGCGCACACCCCACCAGATACTGCCCCTTGAGGATGGTGTGGGGCTGAAGATGATGCTTCTCCGGCACAAAGTCCTTCTCGCTGAATCCGCACGCCGGGCAAGTCTCCTGCTGCGAATCCTTCTGGCCCATGCACCGCATACACCGATTCTGATCGTCCATGATACCGCTCCCCCTTGTCCGCCTCTGTTTTGAAGTACCTTGATTATAACACAGGCGCTATGCTTCGTTTTCCAAACCTTTCTCATGTGACCGATTGATTTTGCTGATTTTCCGCGCCTTTTGCGGCTGTTCCACGGCGGCGGGAGCAGCGTGTGTTTCGCCGTGCGGAGGAGCGCGCAGGGATTAGTTGTCGCTAACTGCCGGTCAGGCGGAGGCACGCGCGGGCAGGCAAAAATCCGCCGATTTCGGAAAATTTCGTTCGCCGTCCGGCTTGTGCTTACGCGGTGCGGGTGGTATCATCAAGGTTAGCATCTTCTAACTACCAGATGAAGGGGGATTTCCTATGAATTTGATGCGATTTCAGCGGGACTGCCCGCGAGAGAGAGACGGGGCGACAAAAAACATGCTGCCGCGCTGAATGACGGCGCTGTGCGTTTGGATGCCGGAGAACGCGGTCAGGACTCGTCAGCATCCTCTTCCACATACCCCGTCGCCACGCCCTCATACGCATTCGTCGCCGGATCGGAGGATTTGCGCGCCTGCACCGTCAGGCAAGTGCCCGTGAAGTGCAGCAGCATGTCCACGCCGCAGGGGGCATCGTCGATGATTTGGCAGCGGACGCGCAGCAGATTCCCGTTTTCATCCGCCAACACCCAGCCGCCGGAGGATAACATCGTGCGCCCCGGCCATCCGGGAAATTCACTTGCGAGGTTCTCCCCCAGCCCGAATTGCAGCGGATGCCGCCCACGCGCGTTCTCCCAAATCAGCGTGTTTCCCCGCAGTTCCACGCACGCCAGCCCCAGCGGATTCGGCGCGGCGAAATGGTACACAGGCGACGCATCCAGCGCGCACGCGGGATTGTTCCCCAGCGGCTGAATTTCGGGCGACAGGCGCACGGGCGACATATCCTCCATGCCGCAGTAGGGGTGGATTTCGTCGAAGAAGGCGTTGTAGATGCGCTGCACGCCGATGGGGTCAAGGCGTGTGTCGGCAATCGTGCACAGGCAGACATCCTTCTCCGGACACACCACGGCAAGCTGCCCGCCCAAGCCGTACATCGCCCAGCCCGCGCGCGTCATCCACACCTGCCAGCCGTAGCCATAGCGCTCTTCCTCGTTCGCGCACAGGCAATTGTCGATGTGCTTTTTCGTCATCTCCCGGCAGAACCATTCCGGCAAAATTCCGCGCCCGCCGTCCATCACCAGCCGTGTCACCTTGTGCAAATCGCGCAGGGACATGCACAGCCCTGTGCCGCCCTGGCAGGTGCCCGCGGGGTCGCGCAGCCAATGCTTCTCGTCGTCTGCGCCAAGGGGCGTGAACACCCGCTCGTTCAGGTAGTCCATCACCTGCTGCCCGGTCAGCCGCGCCACCAGCGCCGCCAGCACCTGCGAGCAGCCCGTATCGTAGTGGAACACCGTGCCCGGTTCGTGGGTGGATGCGGCGGTGAAGAACGGCTTCGTCCAGTCGTCGTCGGTTTCGCGGTAGACGGTGGCACGGTAGCACGTCGCCATCCGCAGCATATCGCGGATTTTCAGGCGCATCAGGCGCGCATCCGGCTTTTCGGGCAGGAAGTCGCGGAAGCAGTCGGCAATGCGGTCATCCAGCGAAATTTTTCCTTCGTCCAGCAGGAGGCCGATGGCAAGCGCCGTCATGGATTTGGACACCGAGTACATCCGGTGCGCCTTCCCCTCCTCAAAGGGCGGATAGTACGCCGTCGCCTTCACTTCGCCCCGCACGTCAAGGATGAAGCCGTGCATACACACACTTTCGCGCTTCAGGCGGCTCACAAAATTCTCCACGCGGGTTGCCAAACGCTGGTCAAGCATGGGGTTCACTCCCTTCGTAGGCACAGGCCGCCTGAATGTACGCGCCCGTCCCCTTGATGTCGTAGCTGCCTACGGTTTCCGAAATATAGTAGTCATACGACCCGTCGCGGTACGCGTCCGTTTTTCCGCCCAGCCCCGCGCCGTAGCACGTTTTCGCCAGAAACAGCGTGCCATCCCGCATCTGCCCGACGAAATGCCGCTGAATCGCCCGGAAGCTCTCCTGCGCCGCCGTCAGCATCCAGTCAGGCAGCTGATGATTCGCCGCCGCCTTCAAAATCGCCGCCGTCATCAGGCACGAGCCGGAGGATTCCAGGTAGTTCCCCTCGCGGCCGGGGCAGTCCAGCACTTGCAGCCACGCACCGTCCACGCGGATTTCCAGCATTCGCGCGCTGATTTTCTCCATCAACGCCCGCAGCGGCCCAAAGCATTCGTGATTTTCCGGCAGCAGCGCCAGCACATCCGCCAGCCCCAGCATATACCAGCCGACAGCGCGCCCCCACGCGTGCGCCGACCGCCCCGTCTCCGGGTCTGACCACTGCTGCGCGCGGGATTCGTCCCACCCGTGGTGATTCAGCCGCGTTTTCGGCTCATAGGTGTGTTCATACGCCAATTGCAGCTGCTTCGCCGCGTCGCGGATACCCGCATCGCGGATGCCCGCGTCGTCCTCCATCAGCAGGCAGTATTCCACATAGAACGGCGCGGACATATGCAGCCCATCCAGCCACATTTGGTAGGGGTAGCACTTTTTGTGCCAGAATCCCCCGTCGGATGTGCGCGGCTGCCGGCGCAGCTGGTCGCGCAGCACGTCCGCCGCCCGCAGGTACTTTTTATCCCCCGTCGCCTTGTAGAGATACAGCAGCTGCCGCCCATTGCAGATGTAGTCCAGATTGAACTCTTCCAGCGTGTAGTCGCGAATCGCGCCGCTTTCGTCGGTCACGAACGTGTCCATTGCGTCCTTGATGTAATCGAAATACTTCTTTTCGCCCGTCATGGCGTACAGCGCCTCCATGCCGCGCCACGCCACGCCGTAGTCATAGCTCCAGCGGCTGGTCAGCAGGCCATAACGCTTCATCAGGCAATCCGCCATTTTCGCGGCGGATTTCGGCAGAAACTCCTTCATTGCGCTTCCTCCAACAGTGTTTGTGCAATCCGCACGGCACGTCATTTTTCCTTTATTATCATACCATGAACACAGCGATAGATAAAGGGCTTTCCGGAAATTTCTCATCAAACTCCTTTGCCGTTCCTGTCCTTTGTGCGGTGTTCCCTTAATTTATGCTGTTTTCTTTGTAGATTCCGCAAAAAGTGCAGCAAACCGTTGCCGTTGTGATATGATGCGAAACGTAGGCGATGTGGTTGAAAAATCGCCAAATAAGAATGGAGGAATTCCCATGAAGAAGCTGCTTTCCATCGCTCTGTCCCTGTGCCTGCTCCTGTCCGTCGCGCTGGCGGACGTCACCCTGACCAAGGTCTACAAGACTGAAGACCTCGTGTCCAACACCTTCCACAACGGCTTTGTGACCGCTATCGGCATGACCGGCGAGAACACCGTCGTCCTCAAGGATGACGGCACCTACGAGTACACCAAGCGCCTGATGCAGACCGCGGAAGACGGCACCGTGGCGGCGGACCTCGTTTACACCTTCACCGGCACTTACACGAAGGATGGCGACACGGTCGTTTTGATGTTCCCGACGGCTGGCACCGCGTCTGAAAACTGGGGTCCTCTGGCGGGCTCCTACTTCCAGAACACGGAAAACGCTTCCTTCGCGGACAGCGACTACGCGGCGGGCGTTGTGCAGTGCAAGGAAGCAGAAAGCCATCTGATCGCCGACCTGTTTGAAGGCCCGTATCTGCTGGACAGCCTGACCACCTCCGACGCGGCGTTTGACGCGGAGGAATGCACCGTGACCATCACCGTCAGCGGCGACACCTTTGACTATGTGATCACCAATTCCGACGACGACTAATCCTTATCCCCAAAGTGTTAGTAAGTCCGGAAAATCCTCACGGGGAGGGCGATACGCCTTCCCCATTTTCTTTCGCATGATACTAATTCTCATCTAAACCATGTCATTCGCACAGCATCTTTTTCGCCCCGGCTTTGCTTCGTTCCGCCCGCGCGTACTTCCAGTACGCCTCGCTTCACTCAGCTTTGCCGGAACGAAAAATCTGCTATGCTCGATGCCATGTTTTAGAATCGAATTAGTATGATCAACCGCATGAAAAGGAGAAAATCATGAGTGCTGCGAAGAAAGGTATGAAAAAAAGTACCTATTTAATTATCTGGACGCTGGTGATTGCGCTGCTGTGCAGTGCCGTCGGCGTCGTCAACTACGAAGCGCTGTACTGGGATTCCGCCCTGACGCTGTACTTCGGCGAAGTCGGCGTGAAGAACGTTTCCACCGTGACGTTTGACACGGACGACCATGCGCAGGTGGCGAACCTGATTGTCGCCGAAGGCGCGGTGCTGCTGAAGAACGAAAAGAACGCGCTGCCCATGAAGGGCGGCAAGATCAGCCTCTTTGGCATCGACAACAAGAACGGCGTTTTGCAGAAGGTGCTGGAGGATGAGGGCTTCACGGTCAACCCCACGCTGGCTGCCTTCTATGCCGCGTCCAGCCACTCCTCCGGCGCGGGCAGCCTGTCGGCAGGCAACGGCTCCGAAACCGGCGGCTGGGTGATTGACGAAGTGCCGCAGAGCGAATATACGGTGGACGTCAAGGCCTCCTACAAGGATTACAACGATGCTGCCGTCGTCGTGCTGATGCGCACGGGCGCGGAAGGCAACGACCTGCCGTATGACATGTCCCGCTACGGCGGCTCGGCGGATGAAAACTATCTGGAACTGAACAAGGACGAAAAGGAACTGCTTGCCGAGGTGCATAAATCCTTCGACAAGGTGGTTGTCCTCATCAGCTCCGCCAACGCCATGCAGATGGACTTTGTGGACAAGGCGGAATACGGCATTGACGCGGTGCTGTGGTATGCCCGTCCGGCGGGCGGCATCGGCTCGATTGCTAAGATTTTGTCCGGCGCCATCAACCCCTCCGGCCGTCTGGTGGACACCTATGTGCACGACAACCTGTCCTCCGCCGCCATGCAGAACTTCGGCGACTACCGCTATGTGAACGAGGACGGCTCCCTCTCCGGCTATTCCTATGTGAACTACGCGGAAGGCATCTATGTCGGCTACAAGTATTATGAAACCCGCTATGAGGATGCTGTGCTCAAGCAGGGCAACGCGGGCGATTACGATTACGCCGCCACCGTCGCCTATCCCTTCGGCTATGGTCTGAGCTACACTGATTTTGAATGGTCTGACCTGAAGGTGGACTGGGACGGCGACCTCTGCACCGCGTCGGTCACGGTGAAAAACACCGGCTTCACCTCTGGCAAGGATGTTGTGGAATTCTACGTCCAGTCGCCCTACATCCCCGGCGGCGTTGAAAAGGCGGCTGTGGCGCTGGCGCAGTACGTCAAGACATCTGAGCTTGCCCCCGGCGAGTCGCAGCGCGTGTCCGTCACCTTCTCCAAGCAGGACATTGCCAGCTACGATGCAAAGGACGCCAAGACCTATGTGATTGACGCGGGCGACTGGTATGTGACCGCTGCCCACGATGCGCACGAGGCCGTGAACAACGTGCTTGCCGCAAAGGGCAAGACCACGGCGGACGGCATGACCGCAAACGGCAACACGGCGATGGCAGCCAAGTACACCGTTTCCGAACGGGAACTGCTGAACAAGGACGCTGTTTCCGGCGCGGAAGTGACCAACCAGCTTGATGATATCGTCTATGCGGACGACACGGTGTATCTCTCCCGCTCTGACTGGTCTGTGATGGACAATAACGGCCTGGAATACGCCACCGGTGTTGCGAAGGGCGTATCCAACGTCGGCAACATCTCCGGCGACGTGCCGACCTATGTGATTTCCGACGACCTGCGGGCGAAATTCGAGCTGAAGGGCTTTGCGGCTTCTCTGAACCCGACAGACCCGACGGATGCTGCCCTGTATCCCGGCAAGGAAGGCTACACCTACGGCGCGAAGAACAATTTGAAGCTGATCGACATGGTGGGGCTGGACTACAACGACCCGAAGTGGGATCTGCTGCTGGATGAACTCAAGCTCTCCGAGATGCACCAGCTGTTCAACAAGTCCGGCTGGGGCTCTCTGGCGGTGGAATCCGTTGGCAAGCCCAAGACGTATGAGTATGACGCGCCGCACGGCATTGCGAACTTCCTGACGGACGCGGTCATCTACTCCTACCCCTGCGCAACAATGACGGCGGCGACGTGGAGTCAGGACGTTCAGCGCATCTACGGCAACGCCATCGGCGAAGACGCGATTGCGTCCAACACCGAGGGCTGGTACGCGCCCGGCATCAACATCCACCGCACCCCCTTCGGCGCGCGCAACTACGAATACTACTCCGAGGATGCTGTGCTGACCGGTCTTTGCTCCGCGGCGGTCTGCGCGGGCGTTGAAGCGCACGGTATGCACGCCTACATCAAGCACTTTGTCATGAACGACGCCGACACCAACCGCGCCGCCAACGGCTGTGTGGCTGTGTGGGGCACGGAACAGGCTACCCGTGAAATCTACCTCAAGCCCTTCCAGTATTCCATCCAGAAGGGCGGCGCACAGGGCATCATGCTGACCATGTGCCGCGTCGGCTGGCAGTTCACCTTCGGCTCCTATCCGCTGATGAGCGCCATCTGCCGCAACGAATGGGGCTGGCACGGCTGCTACATCACCGACTACACCACCACCATGAAGGGCGCTGGCGCTGACCAGTATCTGGCGGCGGGCGGCACGCTCATTCACGCGACCGCGGAACAGTCGCTCAGCGACGTTAAATCCGGCTGGTGCCGCAAGCTGATTCGCGAAGCCGTGCATCAGATTCTCTACAACACGGCAAACTCGCTGGCGGTTGACCCCTCCTACGCGGCCATGCTGAATCAGGCGGATGATGCTGCGGAAGAAACGACTGCCCCGGCGGTTGAGGAGCAGAAGGGCTTCCTGCACGGCATGGCGTGGTACAAGGTTGTGCTGTACGGCTTTGACATCCTGATGGCGCTTGTGCTGGTGTTCATGGCAATTCGCGTATACAGCAAAGTGCCGATGACCGAGGAGCAGTTCCAGAACCGCAAGCGGATGAGCAAGAAGGGCAAGCGCATCATGTGGATTGTGATTGCCGTCGCCGTCATCGCGATTGCAGTTGCCTTCTACCTCTGGGCTTGGCCGCTGCTTGTCAAGGCGTTCAAGATTTAAGGTTCGAGGGGAGCAAACAAGGGCTTAGGCGAAGCGCCAAAAAGCTGCACGCGGAAGGAGCA
>ERZ825670.1565-NODE-1565-length-24451-cov-4.860838_pt1 | contig 24451 bp, 28 predicted proteins | sample MGYA00519929_ERZ825670 | MGnify/ENA primary metagenome ERZ825670 (study PRJEB31778, sample SAMEA3449207) | human gut metagenome | biome: human gut; feature: human-associated habitat; material: faeces | place: United Kingdom | collected 2010/2012 ...
AGAAGGTCCGTCCCTTTTTCTTAAAAGTGAGAATTTTCCTCCGTCCCTTTTTCTCGCCTTTTTCTCGCCGTCCACCTTTTTCTCGTGGTTTCCTCCGTCCATTTTTCTCGCTCTTACATCACACCAAATCTTCTTTTAGAATTCTTCATAGTATATTTACAAAAATTATCCCAAATCTCATATTCTTTTATACCCTTACGGATTAGTTCTACTTCAAAATCGCTCTCAGATTTTTTTATTAGTCTTACGATATCTCCCTCATCTGTTGCCAAAGACTTAAGTACTGATGATTTTAAGGCATAGTATTTTCCAGCATCATATAAAATTGCTGTATCTTCATATTTCTTTCCATCTTTAACATCTAATATATCAAGTTTAATAGAAATAGCTAATCTCTCTTTTCCCTTATCATCAGTAACATGTTTAAAATTATTTCCAAAGAAATCTTTAACATTGTCATACAAAGAATTAGGTATTTTTATTTCTCCCTCACCTGTACCTTTTTCAATAATCTTATTAAGTTCTAACACAAAGATTTTCATATCAGAAAAATTTATATCAGAGGCATCTTTAATTATTGAAACCTTTTTCTCTACAGTTTTTGGTGGCTCATCTTCATATAATTTAGCAAGTTTTTCATCTGCTAATTTATCTATATTTTCCTTTTTCTCTTTTTCTATCTTTGCTTCTGACTCTGCAGAAAATTCTGATTTTTTCATTTCACCATCTACTGCGATATCTATATCAATATCAAAATCATCATCAAGATTTATATCAAATAATTTCTTGCTATTATTCTCATCATAAATATCTGTATCAGCTACATTTTCATTTCCAAGTACAGAACCGCTTCCATACAATTCGCTAATTCGAGGAATTTTTCTATCAATAATACGAGTTACAATTTCACCTTTTTCAGCAAGTAGCTTAATCTCCTCTGCCCCGACTTTTTTAAAAACCTCTAATGCTCCTTGCATCAAAACTGTTTTAAAATTTTCATAAGTTTTTTTATCTTCTGGAAGATATGAAATTTCTTGTATTAAGCAATAATTACTTGAAAGTCCGCCCTCTGAAAACTTGCCGCATGACTCATATACAAAAGATTCTCCATCTTCATTTTCAAAAACGTAAATACGAGTCTCAATTTTTTTATCTTCTCTATTAATATGAACAAATAAATTACAACCCATATTTAAAAGTTTCATAAGCATATCTTTAGAAGTATTTTTTCTATCAATTCCAATCATAATGTTGACTTCTGCCCCGTTTTTTCTAGCTATCTCAATGGAATCAAAAACCATGTCCATTCCTGAATCTTTAGTCATTCCAGCTATAATCCAAATCTTTTTAAAATCTCCTTTTAACTTGGTATTAAGCAAACTTTCTAAACTTACATCTTTTGGTTGGTTAAAAAATTTAATATTCATAAAAATTCCCCTTCTTTTCAATTTACAAATAATATTTTACCATATCTGTAAATAAAAAGCAATAAAAGTGTTAACATAATTTGAACTTTATCCATACACTATACTAGGCAAGTAAAGTAATATCATGTCATTTCATCTCTTAATCATAAACATGAATAAAACATGTTTTTTTGGTAATAATTAGTTTAGATACAAATTAGAAATGAGGTGTATATTTTGACAGTTAAAAGAGGAGATATGTACTATGCAGATTTAAGCCCAGTAGTTGGTTCAGAACAAGGTGGTGTTAGACCAGTACTTATAATACAAAATGATGTTGGTAACAAATATAGTCCCACAGTAATAGCAGCAGCAATCACTTCACAAACAAGTAAAAACAAACTGCCAACCCATATAAATATAAACTCAAGCGAATACGGACTAATGAAAAACTCCGTCATATTAACTGAACAAATTAGAACAATAGATAAATCACGTTTACTAGAAAAAATAGGTCAAGTAGACCCTGCAACCATGCATGCCGTCAATTCTGCCCTAGGTGTAAGTTTCGGGCTACTTTAAAAAATGTGGACGGAGATAAACGACCAAAATTATCGTTTTCTCCGTCCACAAATTTTATTTCAAAAACTCATTAAGTGTATCTATTAAAACATTTTTATCTTCGATTTTATTAATCTCATTACGGATTTTTGTTGCATTTTCTAAACCTTTTACATACCATGCAATATGCTTTCTTATTTCTCGCACAGCTGTGTATTCGCCTTTGAAATCACAAAGCATATTCAAGTGCCTAATAATCATTTCTTTAATTTCCATGTTTGTAGGTCTTTTAAACAAATTATCTCCATTTAAAAAGTCTATTATCTCATCAAAAATCCAAGGATTTCCGTTAGATGCCCTGCCTATCATAATAGCATCACAATTAGTTTCCTCAAATATTTTCTTTGCACTAGGTCCATCGGTAATGTCTCCATTTCCAACAACAGGAATACTTACAGCTTCTTTAACTTCTCGTATTATATTCCAATCAGCAATGCCAGAATAAAATTGTTCTCTTGTCCTACCATGAACAGCAATTGCAGATGCACCACTTTCTTCAACTATTTTCGCAATTTCTACTGCATTAACACGCTCTTCATCCCAGCCCTTTCTTATCTTCACAGTAACCGGCACTTTCGAATTAGAAACTACTTCTTTAACAATCTCTTTTACCAAATTAGGATTAAGCATAAGCTTTGAACCATCCATATTTTTTACAACCTTTGGTGCAGGACATCCCATATTAATGTCAATAATATCAGCAGTATTTGAAATCTCTTTTGCAATCTCCCCCATGACTTTCGGATCACTTCCAAATATCTGAACAGCCACAGGTCGCTCTTCTTCATTAATCTCTATAAGCTTCGAAGTACCTTTATCGTTATAAAAGATTCCTTTCGAGCTAACCATCTCTGTATACACAAGCCCTGCCCCATGCTCTTTACAAATAACTCTAAACGGTAAATCTGTAATTCCAGCCATAGGTGCCAAAAAAATATTATTCTTCAATTCAACATTTCCAATTTTAATAGGTTTTACAAACATACTTTAATTTCTACTCCATAAACATATTTTTCTTTCTTTTTCTATTAACACTAAGCACCAGACCTATTGCAATACAATTTGTAAGCATAGAACTTCCGCCATAACTTACAAAAGGAAGCGGAATTCCAGTAATAGGCATAAGTCCAATCGTCATACCAACATTTTCTATAAAATGTGCTAAAAACATAGCTGCAACTCCAGCAACAATAAGCGAACCATACATATCCTTTGCATTTTTAGCAATATAAAAAAGTCTAACCACAAGTAAAACAAAAAGTAAAATAACAAGTGCTGAAATAATAAATCCCATTTCTTCACCGATTACTGAATATATAAAATCCGTGGTCTTCATAGGCAAATATCCAAGTTGTGTTTGATGTCCACTATAAAGTCCCATTCCCCAAACTTTTCCAGAACCAACAGCAAGCACAGATTGTATAATGTTATATCCCGCTCCAAGCGGATCAGATTGTGGATTTAAAAATACATTAATTCTTTCTTTTGCATGCTCAGGCAAAATGTATAAATAAACAAAAGGTAAAGCTGCAACCAAAGCAACCAGGCTACCTAAAACATACCACAAACTAATTCCATAAGAAAATAACATCACAGCAAAAATAGCTAGAAATACCATCGCAGTACCATAGTCCGGTTGCTTTACAATTAAAAATGTTGGAATAGCTAAAAATACTACAGCTATTAGCAAATTAAATATATTATTAACCTTTCCTTTTTCTTTAAACACAGATAGTAAACTTGCAAGTCCAAGTATTAAAATTATTTTTGAAAATTCTGATGGCTGGATACTAACTCCTTTAAATGTAAACCAGCTAGTAGCTCCGGTTTATCGGTTCAGTAAAAAGAACTAAGAAAAGGGCAAGTAGCATAATCGCATAAAGAGGTATCCAAAGTCTTCTCCAAACTTCGTAATCAATCATGGCCACAATAAGCATAATTGCAAAACCTCCAATAAACCAAAGTATATGTTTATTAGCCTCATCTATATTTCCTTCAATTCCTCCTCCAGCACTAAAAAGTGCTATCTCACCAATTAAAAATAGAACAAATATAATAGCTATAACAGAAAAATCAATTGATTTAAAAAACTTCCTTATTATTATCACCTCACGATATTAAACTCTAGACGCACATACAAATCTTATAAAAACCATTTTTATAGCAAACATCTAAATATCAGCAACTACAAAATTGTCATCTTGAGCCAGGCTCAAAATGACAATCAATAAAACATAATTTATTCTGCTATATTACTCTTCTTAGTCGTCTTTCTAGCTATAGCCTTCTTAGCAGTAGAAGCTTTTGACCTCGAAACAGTCTTTGCAGATTTTTTCATCTCTTTTGCAACATTTTCAGCAATACTATCAACACTCTTTGGCTCGTCATCTGTCACTTCATCAGACTTTTCTTCTTCATCAACATTAATGCTAGATTTCATTTCTTCTACCTTTTGGCTAGCTTCATCTAAAATTTCATCTGCTATTGCATCAGTTATTTTTTCAACATCTTCACCATTGTCTTCATCACCATCTGGTGCAACTGGCTTAATATTCTTTATAGGAATATTTGCATACAAAGCAGGTCCTTCAAGTCCAGCTTCATATCCTCTAGTAAGCTGAACTTCTAAAGATTCCTCATCAATTTCTATATATTTTTTAATAACATCAATAATTTCCTTCTTCATCATCTCAAAGAAATCTGGTGAAACGCTTGCTCTATCTTGCATCAAAACAAGTTTAAGTCTATCCTTAGCTGCTTGTTTTGAAATATCTTTATCTTTCTTTTGAAAGTTTTTCATAAAATTAATAATAGGTTCAAAAACTTCCTTTAACTCCATCCTCTGTGCCCCCTAACATAATCGCTTTACATTGCTGCATGTGACCAAAGCTTTTTTAGCTTGCCCCACGTACTTTCATTTTTACCAGGAACCGTTACTGGAATATTTTCTCCTAAAATTCTTTTAGCAGTTTCCATATAAGCTCTTCCAGATAGCGATTTATTATTAGTAACAGATGGTTCACCCTTATTTGTTTGTATAATAACATTTTCATCATCAGGAATTGCACCAATTAATTTAACAGAAAGTAATTCAACAATATCATCTGCGTCCATCATTTCGCCTTTTCTTACCATCTTAGTTCTAATTCTATTTAAAATAAGTTGTGGTTTTGGCAAATTGCTAGACTCTAAAAGACCAACAATTCTATCAGCATCTCTTACGGCAGAAACCTCTGGTGTTGTAACAACCAAAGCTCTATCTGCTCCAGCAATAGCATTTTTAAAACCTTGCTCTATTCCTGCAGGACAGTCAATAATAACATAGTCAAATTCTAACTTTAAATCTTCACAAATCTTTTTCATTTGCTCTTCATTAACAGAATTTTTATCTCTTGTTTGAGCAGCAGGTAATAAAAATAGTCCTTCATATCTTCTGTCTTTTATAAGAGCTTGTTTAAGTTTACAATTTTCTTCAACAACATCAACAATATCGTAAACAATTCTATTTTCCAATCCCATAACGACATCTAGATTTCTAAGCCCTATATCCGTATCAACTAAAGCAACTTTTTTGCCCATCATAGTCAAAGCAGTTCCAAGATTTGCAGTACTAGTAGTCTTACCAACTCCACCCTTTCCTGACGTTATAACAATTACTTCTCCCATAACTTTCCTCCATTCCGTAGTCAATTTGCAGATTATTTATGCACAAATTTACACAAACATAAAAACTTGCAAACTCCCACTTCCGTACGTATATATATTATATAATACCACCCAAAAAGTCAAGTCATTTATAAGATAAAAAAGGACATAAAAGTTCTTCACACTATCACTTTATTACCAAAATTCAAAAGATAAAAAATTCATCATATATTTTGCTAATTCAATTTTAATCACTTACTTTTCTCAATTAACAAATTCTTGTAATTCACATAATTTTGTTTTATAATACATTTAGTTGTCAAAAATATAAGAAAGGGGACGTATGTTGTATTTAAATCATTAAATATATCATACAAATAAAAAATGGAAAAAAGGGAAAACACTCGAAAAATAATGGTTGGAAATGTTCAAATTGGCGGAAATAATATAGTTTCTATTCAGTCAATGACAAATACGAAAACAAAAGACGTAGAAGCTACCGTGCAACAAATATTAAATTTGGAAGAAAACGGCTGCGAAATTATTCGTGTTGCCTGTTTAGATGAAAATGATGCTAAAGCCATTAAAAGTATCAAACAGCAAATACATATACCCATTGTTGCAGACATACATTTTGATTATAAAATTGCTCTAACTGCAATTGAAGCAGGTGTAGATAAAATTAGAATAAATCCAGGAAATATTGGCAATGTAGAAAATATAAAGAAAGTAGTCGATGCTTGTAAATCACATAAAATACCTATTAGAATTGGTGTAAATTCTGGTTCATTAGAAAAAGATTTACTACAAAAATATGGTAAAGTTACTGCTGAAGCTATTGTCGAAAGTGCACAAAGACATATAAAGATACTTGAAAGCCTTAATTTTTATGATATTTGTGTATCTCTTAAAGCTTCTGATTTAGATACATGTATAAAAAGCTATGAACTAGCATCAAATACATTTGACTATCCTTTACATCTTGGTATAACAGAAGCTGGTACAAAATTTAGTGGTACAATAAAATCAAGCATAGGTCTTGGAATAATGTTACGAAACGGAATTGGTAATACAATTAGAGTATCATTATCAGATAATCCAATAGAAGAAATAAAGGTTGCTAAAGAAATTCTAAAAGACTGTAACTTATATAACAATTCAATAAAGTTCACATCATGCCCAACATGTGGAAGAACTTGTGTTGATTTAATTCCTATCGCTAAAGAAATAGAAGATTTTTGCAATACACAACATAGCAACATAAAAGTTGCCGTAATGGGTTGTGCCGTAAACGGTCCTGGAGAAGCCAGAGAAGCAGACATTGGTATAGCTGGCGGAAACAATGAATGGTTACTTTTCAAAAAAGGAAATATTATCAGAAAAATACCACATAAAACTGTTATAGACGAGTTCAAAAAAGAAATAATAGACGTAATAAATAGTAAATAAATTTCATATTTATATAAAAATAAGAAATGCACGAGAAAAATATATCTCGTGCATTTTTTATTTTATTGCATAAACACTTTATAAGCTTTGTAACTCATATACACATCAAACTTACTAGTAACTTCATAAGGTGAGTGCATTGATAAAACTGGTGTGCCACAATCTATTACATTAAATCCTTTGTTAGCTAGGATATATGCGATTGTTCCGCCACCGCCTTCGTCAACTTTTCCAAGTTCACTGATTTGGAATCTAACCTTGTTATCATCAAAAAGTTTGCGAAGCCTTGCTACATATTCTGCGTTAGCATCGTTAGCACCAGACTTACCTCTAGCACCCGTATATTTGTTTAATCCAACACCATTACCAAAGAATGATGCATTTCTCTTTTCTGCAACAGAAGCATATATAGGATCAAAAGCTCCATCAACATCTGCTGAAAGCATATCAGAATTTGCAAAGCATCTTCCAATTATATTTGGAGTCTTGTCCTCTCCTGTTAAAGCAAGTAACTCTCCAACAAAAGTTTCAAAAGCACGAGATTCCATACCAGTATTTCCAACACTTCCAATTTCCTCTTTATCTACAAGTATGCAAATAGCCGTTTTCTTAGGATGTTCTACATCAAAAATAGCCCTAAGACTTGTATATGCACAAACCTTATCATCTTGTCCATATCCCGCAACCATACTTCTATCAAAGCCTAAAGATTTAGCATTAAAACCTGGAATTACTTCAAGCTCTGCACTCAAAAAATCTTTTTCAACAATACCATACTTCTCATTTAATATTTTCAAAATATTAAGCTTAACTTTTTCAGAAACCTTTTCGTCCTCATAAGGAATACTTCCAAGTAAAACATTTAAAGCCTCTCCCTCAATTCCTTCAGAAAGTTTCTTTTCCATTTGTCTTCTTGCCATGTGTGGAAGTAAATCAGTAATAACAAAAGTAAAGTCATCACCTTCGTCGCCAATTTTAATATCAACTTTGCTTCCATCTTTCAAAGCTACAACACCATGAATAGCAAGCGGTATAGTAACCCATTGATATTTTTTAATTCCACCATAATAATGTGTTTTAAAATATGCAAAACCATCATCTTCATAAAGTGGATTTGGCTTTAAATCAAGTCTAGGAGAATCTATATGACTTCCAACAACATTTAATCCACTTTCCATTGGCTCTGTACCAATTACAGCAAGGATTATATTTTTATCTCTGTTTATGCTATAAACTTTATCTCCTGCTTTTAATTTTTTTAATTTCTCTAAAGGTTTAAAGCCATTCTTTTCAGCCATTTCCCTAGCAGACTTTACACATTCTCTTTCAGTTTTTGATCTATTTAAAAAATCAATATATCCATCGCTGAAATTTAAAATAACTTTTTTCTCTGCCTCAGTAGCTTCCTCCCAACCATTTTTATCATTCATAAATAATTTTTCTTTTAACTTTTGTCCAGCTGTTTTTGTTTCTGACATATAAATAAACCTCCTCTTTTAATTATTATTTCAAATCTATTATATACATCTTTTGAAAATTTATCAATTATTTCACAAAATCAACAATTTTATCTACAGCACCATCTATTCCAATCTCACTAATATTTAACACCAAGTCATAATTATTAAAATCATTCCACTTCGTATTAGTATAGTAATCGTAATACTTTTCTCTTTTTTTATCAGCTACCTCTATTAATTTCTTAGCCTCATCTTTAGAAAGCTTATATCTCTTTTCTATTCTCTTAATTCTATCATCCATATTAGCAACAACAAAAACCTTTTTGGCAATATGTTTTAATATATATGATGCACATCTTCCAACAAAAACTACGTTGCCACCTTTAGCAAGCTCTCTAATTGTGTCTGATTGAATCATAAACATCTTATCGTTGCAAACTTTAGCCTCAAACGAATTTGCATCTAAAGGAATATCGTATGCCATTTTAGAAACCGTGAACCAAAACTTGTCCATATTTTTTTCATCAAGTTGTTCAAACAAATCTGAATCAATTCCATTAGCCTTAGCAACTTCTATAATTCCTTCTTTATCATAAAACTTATATCCTAGCTTCTCTGCAACTTTAAGTGCAACTTCTCTACCACCACTACCAAATTCACGGGCAATAGTAATCACCTTACCTGCAGGAATATTTTTTTGCTCATCAGGAATCTTACTTATTTTTTTATCTTCTTTTAGATTCTCCTTTTTAACCTTTTTAGAAAAAATAGAAAAAAACGACATAATATAATCCTCCTTAATAAACCCATTCTCACTAAAATTATATAAGAATATACAAAATATTTTAATTTACTTTAAATTATTTTTCAAGTAATTTTAATAAGAATTAAACCCAAAGTAGTATTATTGGTAACAGAGAAAAAAATAGGATTTGAATCAAAATAATGATTCAAATCCTATTTTTTAATGCTTTTTCTTACAATATTCCTTTATAAACTAAAAACGAATTTTTTCTCCATTCATTTTACCTATCTTTTTTCTGTGTTTATTAGGATTAATAAATCGTCTTTTCCTTTTCCGAATATTCCTTGAAAAGTTCCAAACACGCTTCGCGTTCATGAGGAATGATTTCCATAACACCCTTATCGGTGCAACCATCATTAATGAACCTATAAATGAAGTCATCCCTGAAGCCGATCTTTTCAGCATCTTCCGGAGTGCATCCAAAATAAACCTTCTTGATGTTCGCCCAAATAATAGCAGACATGCACATCGGACACGGATGCCCAGTAGCATAAAGGACATAACCACTAAGGTCATAAGTTCCAAGCTTCTTACAAGCCTCACGAATCGCATTCACTTCAGCATGAGCAGTAGGATCATTATCACGAAGAACAGAGTTAGAAGAAACAACAACAATTTCGCCATTCGCATCAACGATTGCCGCACCAAACGGCCCTCCAAAGTTTTTGTTCATCGTCTCGCGTGCCCTCTCAATTGCCATCATCATAGCTTCATTCTTCATACCAATTCTCCTTTCGTTTTGTTCTTTACGTAAATACGTAAAACTAAATTACTCCTTAAACAAAGTCTGTGCCTACATTATATAACCCAAACTTTATTTCTGTCAACCTTATTAACAAAAATTAAAATATTTTAAATCAAATTTGCTTGATAATCAGCCTTTCCCCATCATTAAATAATTTCATATATTGTGCTTTCTATTAAATGATGTTAAAATGTATTCGTCCTTGGTATCCATTCCCAGTCTTAGGACGGAAAGGAGGATCGATTTTACCAATGACAAAACTACTTAAATTACTTGTATTAGTTTTAATATACTTAATTCTTAAGCAATTTGACTAATACATACAGAAAAAGACTAGTGTTGCAGCACTAGTCTTTTTTGTCCTTTAGGACGATTTTACTTTAACAAATCTACTTAAATATGCAGAAAATATAGAAAATGAAAAACTCTTACGAGTCATTTCTCATCTCTGTATAATATATTATACTAACCTCAAACCCAAAAGTCAACAAAATTTTATCAAAAAGGAATCACCATATGATTCATTTGTGATAATGTCCTAAGTAATCCGATATGAAAATGTCCCAAAATATATACTACAGATTTCTAACTTGGTATAATACATCAAGTTAGGAGGAATTATGAGAAAGGTAGAACTTAGAATGAATGAATTAGAAAAATACAAAGTAATAAAGAAACTAGTTGAAACAAATGGCAATAAACAACAAGCTGCACTACGATTAGGACTAAGCATTAGACAAGTAAATAGGTTAATAATTGGTTACAAAGAATTTGGCAAAGAATTTTTTGTACATGGAAACAGAGGTAGAAAGCCAAAACACGCTCTTACTCTTGAGTTTAAACAATATTTAGTGGATTTATATACTTCAAAATATTTTGACTGTACTTACACACTTTTTTCAGAACTTTTAGCTGAAAGAGAAGATATTAATATTTCCGTTGATGAAGTTAGAAACATACTAAGAGAAGCATATATATTGTCACCTAAGGCTCATAAATGTACCAGAAAAGCAGTTAAGAAAGAGCTAATAAAGTTACAAAAGAAACAAACCAAAAAGACAGAAATTAAGGCAATTCAAAACAAAATCGTTGAAGTTGAAAATGCTCATCCAAGGCAACCAAGATGTGTTTATTTTGGTGAAGAAATACAAATGGATGCCTCTTTACATATTTGGTTCGGCAAAGAAAAATGTACGCTTCATGCTGCAATTGACGATTCAACTGGTAAAGTTGTTGGAGCATATTTTGATAAACAAGAAACATTAAAAGGTTATTACCAAGTAACAAAACAAATGCTTGAAACATATGGAATACCTCATAAGATAAAAACAGATAAGAGAACTGTTTTTACTTACAAAAAGAAAAGTACCCATCCCATTGAGACAGATACTTTTACTCAATATTCCTATGCCGCTAAACAATTAGGAATACTAATTGAAACAAGCAGTGTGCCTGAATTTAAGCCAAGAATTGAAAGACTATTCGGAACATTTCAAAACCGTCTTAATGTCTACTTAAGACTGGATAAAATTGCCTCAATTGAAGAAGCTAACGAATATCTTAAAAACTTTATTCCTAAATACAATGCACAATTTGCTTTACAAGAAGATAATACCAAAAATATCTTCGATAAGCAACTAGATGAGAAGAAAATTAATTTAACATTAGCAATTTTAACTCCAAGAGTTGTAGATAGCGGTCACTCCATACAGTTTAAGAAAAAATATTACAGATTTGTTAATTCACGAGGAACTCCAATATTTTTTGGAAAAGGAACAAAATGTATGGTACTTGAAGCTCTTGACGGAAGTTTGTTTGCTACTGTTGAAGAAAGCATATTTGCATTACAAGAAATACCAAAAAAGCAAGCATTTTCAGAGAATTTTGATGATATTCAAGAAACAAAAGTACAATACATTTACATACCAAAAATGATCCATCCATGGAAAGCAAAATCCTTTGAAGAGTTTGTTAAAAAGCAACATGAAAAACTAAAACTTTTAGAAGAAATTAGCACTAATTCTTTTTAAAAATTAGTGCTAATGTTTAAAAATTTTTAGGACATTTTCAAAAATGATTGACACAAAATTTTATCAAAAAGGAATCACCAATTACTCACATTTATTTGTCATTTCTTCTAGAGCAAGTAATCTCTCCCATCTTTCATCAACTTCTTTTTGAAGTTCTTCTATCATCCATTCGTTGCCTTCTTTAAATAGATGTTTAAATCTTCTTTGCGGTCTTAAAAATTCCTCAACTGGAAGTTTCTCCTTTGGTTTATAGTTAACAACATATCTTCCATCAATAACTTCATATAATGGCCAGTAGCATGTTTCAACAGCTAATTTATTGATTTGCATTAAATCTTCTGTTTTGTATCCCCAACCTCTTGGACAAGGTGCAAGGACATTTAAGAAACAAGCTCCTTCTGTGTATATAGCTTTTTCTGCTTTTTCTGTAATATCTTTAAAATTACCTATGGCAGCAGTTTGAGCAATATATGGTAAATGATGTCCAGCCATAACTTCAGTTAAATCTTTTCTTTTTTGTTGCTTTCCTGGTACAACCTTTCCAGCAGGAGAAGTTGTAGTATCAGCAAATCTTGGTGTTGCTGAAGATCTTTGGATACCAGTATTCATGTATGCACCGTTATCGTAACAAACATAAACCATATCATGTCCTCTTTCCATAGCACCAGAAAGAGATTGAAGACCGATATCGTAAGTACCACCATCTCCACCAAAAGCAATAAACTTAGTATGTTCATCTTCTGGCAATTTTCCCTTTCTCTTCATCGCTTTATATGCTGCTTCTGCACCAGCAACTGTTGCTGCAGCATTTTCAAATGCACTATGGATAAATGAATCTCTCCAAGCTGTATATGGATACATAAAGCTTGAAACCTCCAAACATCCTGTAGCAGCACCAATTACTGCGTGATCTTCTGCTTTCAATCCACGAAGAACAGCATTAACAACAACTGGTGCACCACAACCAGCACACATTCTATGACCAGATGCCATTCTGTTTGGCTTCTGAATCGCTTCTTTTAAATTATATGCCATTTTCTAATACCTCCTTATTTTATTTTGTGAAAGCGTACTCACCTATAAATAACACTTCATGTGTTACATCATCTCTTATAAAATATATAAAAGGTCTGTCCGCTTTAAATTCTTTTATTTCTTCCATACCAGGTCCAATAGATGTTGCTTTATTCATGATAACAGCAGTTGCAGCAGCAGCTTCTGTACCATTTTCATCAACTTCTATAAAAGTCTTTTGTAAAACATCATCTACGTAAACGTTCTCTCCTTCTTTTACACCTTTAAACATAACTTCATCAAACTCAGCCTCCCATTTTTCAAAAGCCTTTTCAATTCCGATATGTTTTAAAATTTCCTTAAAAGATAAACTATACTCCGTTTTGAATTTAGGAAAACTAAGTCTAACTTTGTAAGAATTCATATTATCTAATGCTGTAGCTATATCCATCTTATCTTCATTAGTTGGTAAAACAAGATACATAGCAGTTTTACCACCTTTATAAGGAACCCTAACCATCTTCATATTTTCATCTTCATAAAATCTGTATCTTTCAGTTTTATGCATGAAGTCAGTCTTTTCAACTTTTCCATTTCTATCAGTAAAGTCTTCTTCTTTAGTAGCATATTCTTCAAATTGCTCTGCCCATTCACCTTTGAAATAAATAGTATTAACAAGTACAGATAAAAACTTAGCATCACCTTCAGGAAGCAAATTTTTAATCTTATTATTTGTCTTCTTTTCTACCCAAGAATTAATCTTCATCGCAATATTCTTTGCATCTTCTTCACTAGCAGTGCCTTTATAGTACTCACTTACTAACTTTTTATACTCATCTGTGAATTTAATATCTTTACCTGCAACATCTTTGTTAAGCCAAATAGAATTTGCAACATTTAACTTAACAGACGATGTACCCTCATATCTTTCAATAAGCTCTTTAGCAGCAGTATTATACGAATCTAAGTTGTCAATTCCAAATGCAGTTAATATTTCATCTTTGGTTGTTCCATCTGCACCATTTGCAGCAAGTGACATAGCCATTTTTAAACTAAATGGAGATACCATATAGTTTTTATCATCTGGCATAAACTTTAAGATGTTAAACTCATCTTTAAAAGTTATAGCTTCACCACTTACTTTATTAGAAATAATAGGTGTATCAATCTTATTGTCTCCGCTTCCATTAGATGGATTAGAAACTGTGCAACCAGTAAATGCTAAAGACAAAACAGATAAAAGCATAAGTAACTTAGTCATAATTTCACTCCTTTAATTCACATATATTTTATCCTTTAAGTCCTAAATATCTATAAGGTGTTCCCATATCGCCTGTATCGATAATATATCTCAAATCGTTATAAACCTTTTCAATATCAGTAGTCTTTACATCACGACCACCAATACCATAAATGTAATTAACTACTTTAGGAGAAGTAACGCCAGCAATAAACATAGCAGATGTGACATCTTCGAAAAGTGGACCACCAGCACCGTTTAAGCTATCTGCTTTATCCATAACAGCAACAGCTTTTACATTTTTAAGTGCTTCAGCAATCTCGTAAACAGGGAAAGGTCTAAATACTCTTGGTTTAATAAGACCAACTTTCATACCCTTTTCACGAAGTCTGTCAATAGTATATTTAGCAGTACCAGCAGTAGAGTTTAAAACAACTATCGCCATCTCTGCATCTTCCATTTTATATTCTTCAAAAAGACCATATTTTCTACCAGTCATCTCTTCGAATTCCTTCGAAACTTCCAAAATAACATCTTTAGCATTTTTCATAGCTAAACCTTGTTGGAATTTATGTTCAAAAAGAAATGGTTGAACATCAAGAGGACCAACAGCAATTGGTTCTTTTTTATTTAGCAAATAATGTTCAGGATGATATTCACCAACAAAAGCTTTAACTTTATCATCTTCAATAAGCTCAATATTTTCAATAGAGTGTGAAGTAATAAATCCATCATAACAAACCATAAGTGGTAAATGAACATCTTTATGTTCAGCAATTCTATTTGCCATAATCATATTATCATAAGCTTCTTGGTTAGTTTCAGAGTAAAGTTGAATCCAACCAGAATCTCTTGCACCCATAGAATCAGAATGGTCATTATGAATGTTTAATGGACCAGAAACAGCTCTATTAACGCAAGCCATAACAATAGGAAGTCTTAAGCTAGATGCAATATAAATAACTTCCCACATAAGCGATAAACCATTTGCAGAAGTAGCAGTCATAACTCTACCCCCAGCACTAGAAGCACCAACGCAAGCACTCATAGCACTATGCTCACTCTCAACAGGTACAAACTCAGTATCAACAGTTCCATTATTTACGAAAGTTGAAAAATACTGTGGAACCTCTGTTGATGGAGTAATAGGAAACGCAGCAACAACATCAGGATTAATTTGACGCATAGCATTTGCTACAGCTTCATTTCCACTTAATCTCTCTCTTATACTCATTTATTCTTTCCTCCTTAATCTTTTAACTTAATCTTATTCCATTGTAATAGCGCCAAAAGGGCAAGCTTTTGCACAAACTCCGCAACCTTTGCAATAATCATAGTTGAAGTCTGCTCTCTTGCCACCTTCTGTAACAGGAATTGCACTTTCTGGACAAGTTGGAACACAAAGTCCACATTGTTTGCATTTTTCTTCTAAAAATATAGGTTTCTTAGAACGCCAATCTCCTGTAGTAAATTCTTCTGAATTTGCAGCATCATAAATTGTTCCACCAGGAGTTAATTCTTGCCAAGTGCTATTTGCATTTATTTTACATTTTTTCTCCATATCAAAACCTCCATTACAAACCTTTAATCTCATTTAAAGCTCTCTTAAGTGCAGCCATATTTCCGTCAATTACCTCAGGTTTCTTTGCAAACTTATGCTTAAAAGAACCAACCATATCATCTAAGAATTCTTGTTCAGGCATAATTCCACTAACCTTTACAATAGCTGCAAGCATTGGTGTGTTTGGAAAATATGCTCCTAAAGTTTCTATAGAAATAGTCTTTGCATCAATAGTACAAACCTTACCTTTATATCCTTTTAATAAAGGCCTTACTTCTTCTGGTGTTTTAGTTGTATTAATAACTATTGCACCATCTTCTTTTAAACCAGCTGTAACATCAACACATTCTAAAAGTGAATCATCAACAACTACAACATAATCAGGTTCGTAAATATTACTGTGAATAGTAATTCTTTCATCGCTAATTCTATTATAAGCCGTAATAGGTGCACCCATTCTTTCAGGTCCATACTCTGGGAAACCTTGAATATATTTACCTGTGTTAAAAGCCGCATCTGCAAGTAAAAGAGAAGCTGTTTTAGCTCCTTGTCCTCCTCTACCATGCCATCTAATTTCAACTAAATTACTCATCATCAATCCTCCTTTTTCTTTAAAACAAATATAGTATATCGCTATGCTTCAAAATATTCAATATTAAATCTGTCTAGAAATTCTTTAATCAAATTTCCAGTAATACAATTGCCGACATGCAAAAATGGTTGGTTATTTACAAGCTCTTCTTTGCCGTTAATCATGATATTTGCATTATTAATATCAAATCCCATATGCAAATGTCTAGTAGCAAATTGCATCCCATAAACAAGTCCATCTTTATCAAAAAGCGGTCCACCACTATGGCCTTTAAAACCAGGTGTACTAAGCTCTATACCTATCACATTATTATTTTCATCACCAACATATCTTGTGACCATTCCTTCTTGTGGAAATCTTGGAACATTTGTATTTCCAACACTACTCCACTCTATATCGTCAGCTTCATGATTATAGTTATAACTATTAAACTCTGGAAAAGGATAACCAATCCTACACAAAAAATCTCCAGGTCTTGCACTAGAAGAATCCTTTGCAAAAACAGCATGACCCGTATAAAACTTTTTGTCAAAATCTTTAAACTCGATTATAGCTAAATCTAACTTTTCATGAAAATGTACAGTAAAAGTTCTAATCGGTGCAACGCAATCAACAAAATTACATTTTTGATTTACTATCACACCGTCTCGATAATCATACTGTTTTTCCAAAGCTTTAAGTTTCTCTTTTTTATTTGCCGAGCTTTCTAAAGCTGCTCTGTTATTTTTAAATTCTTGATATCTTTTATTTACTCTATCAGCATTAATAATAGCCTCTGCAACGTGTTTGCAAGTGACAGCAACACCATTATTATTTACAAAAAACATTGTCGCAGAACCAGGGATAATATTAAAGCTTTTATATCCCTTAGAAATAAACAAAATTGGTTTCGTAAAACCCGAAACATTTTCAATTGCATCTGCAAACATAAAAACCTCCAAAATTACTTTTTCTTAAACCACGCAAAGATTCTCTTATACCAAGGCTCTTTTGTAACATTACTCAAAGCCTTATTCTCCTTCTTAGGGGCAATAAAATCTGTTTGAGAATAATTTGAAAGATACTTAATGCTGGCAGCTTCTGCTTCATTTTTTATTTCATTAGAAATTTGTTCTAACTCTTCTTCATTACTCCAATAATAACAATAAATCATGGCCAAAATATCTTTAGTATCACTTAAAAGATTATGATCATCTAAAGATTTTTCAGGATTAATATCTGGGATATACTTTTCATCTGCAATTTCCTTAAAGAAAAGTCTAAGCCCTAGTGGAATTTTATTTACTTCAACATCATCTGTATATCTTAAAATTTGATTAATCTCTGTTGCAGCCATACGCATTTCTTTTGTAATCATATTTAAACCTCCATACACATAATATATTTATCTTTCGTCTTGCTCTTCACGACTATCTTTAGTCATTCCATTTTTCTCTGCTTCTTTTTGTTTCGATTTATCATCAGTACCTGTCAATTCTTTAACGCTATTTTCTATGTCATCATGTATCTTTTGAATTCCTACAGGAATTTTTGCATTTTTGCCCATTGCACCTTTTATATATCCTGTCATCTTAGCATTTTCAATCATACAACTTCTAGCAAAAGCTTTAATATCAAAAGCCATCTTTCCATCTCCTCTCAAATTTATAATATTATTTCATTTTTAACAAAATACAATTATCCATATAAAATTATATATTAACCAAATTTCAAATTCAACAAAATTTTAAATTAATACAAGCTATTTACATATTTGCAAATTGAGTGTATAATTCACTTATGTAAATTAATTTATGAAAGGTGGCATCGTTATGAAACGGAATCCACACAGAGAATATGAAGAATACCTTAGCGGTGTAAGAGCGCCAATTCCCGAAACAAAAGATAATAACATTGGTTGCTGTTGCGGAGTTGCAATCACAGCTATTATAATCATTTTGATTTTTATCCTGATTTATATCATTTGAAGGAAGGGAAGATTTTATGAAAAAAATATTGATATTCTTTATAATGCTATATCAGAAGATTCCTGGTCCATGGCATAACCTGTGTAAATTTCAACCTACATGTTCAAACTACGCAATCGAAGCTATCGAGACACACGGAGCTTTCAAAGGCTCACTACTTGCATTTTGGCGAATACTAAGATGTAACCCATTTTCACACGGTGGTTATGACCCCGTACCGCCTGCATTAAGTCAAGAAAAAGGGACGGAGGAAAATTCTCATTTTTAAGAAATGGGGACGTAGGAAAATTCTCATTTTTGAGAAAAAGGGACAGACCTTACTTTTCATAGGTTCTGTCCCTTTTCTTGAAATCTCATTTTTTTATTACAATATTGTGTCTTAAATATATCTCATTCTTAAACCGCATAGTAGTTTCTTAAGCTACATAGCTTAAGAACAAACTGGACAATCAATCTCTCCCGTGCCCTTACAATAAGAGCACTCTAACTCGCCAGTACCATCACATTTCCAACAAGGAATTTCATTACCATCTTCATCATAATCTGTATATCCGTCGCCATTACAAACATGACAACGAACCATACCTTCTCCATTACATCTATCACAAGGAACTTCACCTGTGCCATCACATTCTGTGCATATAACCTCGCCCCTGCCATCACATTCTCTGCATTCTACCTCACCACCATCGCAATAAGGGCACTTTACCATTTCATCTCCTTCTTGAATCTCGCCAAGTCCCTTGCAATAACTGCACTCTAAATAACCTTTGCCATAGCATTCCATACATTCAACATAACCTTTTCTCATACTACTATTCTCCTTCCACAATCTTATAGCATTTTACATTATAATATAATTTATTTTCATCTTTATAACCTTTTGCATAATACACAGCACCAAGTTTATCATAAACAATCACATCATCAACTCCAAAAGTAACGATGTTACCATCGAAAGCATCCTTAGCTATTACTTTAGTAGAATAATTAAGCTTGCTCATATCTACAACATAGCCTTTCGTACTACTTTCAGAAATTGAAACGAATTCGCTAGGAGCATCCACTAACTCAACAACTTTCGCTCCGTAATCCGTGTCTCCTTTTTCTTCAAACAACTCCGTCCTATACGTTGCAAGAGCCGTACGAACATTATTTACATCTTCAAAAAAATTAGCAAGCATCGCATTTTCCGGAGTTCTCATTCCACCAAAAAGCGAAATACTAGCAAGAATTATTATTACAATAATAGTTATAATAAGGCTTATAAGTGAAACACCTGAATTACACTTAAACATTTTCAACTCCTCCTCATACAATCAATCTTAGAATATATTAAAGCACAAAACACGAAAAAAGTCCATATTTTTCATAACATATAAAAAATAGATACAGGAAAATCTATATCTATCTTTTTAATAAAATTATTCAGCTACAACTTCGCCTGAAGGAACTTCACCAGAAGTTTCTCCACTTACAGTAACTTCTCCAGATACTTCACCTGAAACCTCTCCTGAAACTTCTAAATCTTCTTCTCCAGAAGTAATTGGCTCTGTATCGTCTGAAACATTACCACTATTTATAATTGGTGGATTTACTTCTCCTCCATTATTAGTATTATCCTTCTCACCACATCCAACTAGCATGAAGCAAAATACTACAGCAAGTGCTAATAATAAAACTTTTTTCATATTTTCTTCCTCCTTTATTAAAAAGTTCGGGAATTATTGTATCATACATCATACAAAAAATCTACATTTTTTGTAAATTATTCCAAAATATATGTTGCCATAAGGTCAGCCATGTGTGTATAAACAGCTAAAGGGTACTTTTCATAAGCCTTAGCAATATATCCATAATTTTCTTTTGGCTCATATCCACCCATGTGCCATCTTATCGCATATAATTCTTCTTTAGAAAGTTTAATAAACTCTGAAATAAGCATAACAGATTTTTCGCCATGACCAAGAGGCATCAAATCATCAGTTGTGTAATAAGGCTCTTTAATCCATTGTCCAGTTGCATCCTTTTTATTTCTATAATCGACCTTATACAAATTAATCTTACAAATGTCATGTAGCAAAGCAACAATCCTTATTGTATCCTCTGGCCACTTGCCTTTTACTAAAGACTCAAGTGCCTCGTAAACATTTAAGCTATGAGCAAGAAGCCCACCCTCAAAAGAATTATGAAACTTCGTACTTGCTGGTGCAGTGAAAAAATCTGTCTTTTCCAAAAAATCTATCAAATTTTCTATACCTTCTCTTTTTGTTTCTCTAAGTAATCCTATAAATTTATCCTTCATCTTTTTCTCCTCCAAAAACTTATTCACTTCTCAAAGCCTCAATAGGGTTAAGTTTTGCTGCTTTATATGCTGGGAATATGCCAAAAATAACACCAATCACAAGCGAAATTGTAAACGATGCAATAATCCAAGGCACCGAATAAACAGGTGTAATCAAATCAAAAGAACCAATTACAAACTTAATAATCGCCATTCCAAAAAGAATACCAATAATACCTCCAATACCTGTAAGCATCAAAGCCTCTATCAAAAACTGTACCAAAATATCCTTCTTTTTAGCACCAATAGCTTTTCTTATACCAATCTCTCTGGTTCTCTCAGAAACAGAAACAAGCATAATATTCATAATTCCAATACCACCAACAACAAGTGAAATCGTAGCAATACTACCCAAAATAATCATCATGATGTTGCTTATATTTCCAAGAAGTCCAAGAATAGACTCTTGAGTAAAGCACATATATTTACTATCATCTTTATAAATACCATAAAGATAATCTTTAATCTGTTTCATCGCTAAATCAACACTATCACTATCTTTAGCACTTGCCATAAACATTGTAACATTTTTAACTTTCAAAGTTCTTTGTGCAACATTTACAGGAATAACAACCATATCATCATCGGTACCATCAGCACCATTCATCTTCTCTTTCAAAGTACCAACAATCGTAAAATTAACACCATTTACTTTAATCGTTTCTCCAAGTGGATCTTTATCCTCAAAAAGTTTTCTTATAACAGCACTACCAACAACTGCAACTTTCATGTTATTATCCAAATCATTTTCAGTAATAAATCTACCAGTCGCCATCTTAACATCACCAATAGTTATATAACTACTATTAGTTCCAGCAATAGTAGCCGATTTACTTTCAGTTCCAGATTTAACAAATCCCTTTACCATGATATATGGCGAAATCGAAGCAATATATTCAGAGTTTTGTGCAAAACTTTCCAAATCATTTGTAGTAATAACTCTCGATTGCGACATATCTACAATCATAGCAGTTACAACATTTGTCCCCATACCTTCAACCATGTTGGTAACCGACTGCATACAACCTTGTGCAAATCCAACTGCTACAATAACAGCAGCAACACCAATTATAACGCCAAGCATCGTGAGTGCAGAACGAACTTTATTATTTAAAATGCTTTTTAAAGCCATTTTATAAGCGAGCCAAAATTTCATAACCATTACTCCCTAATACAATACATTTCTTAAACATTCTTACTCTTCATATAACTTTCCATCTTGAATTCTAACAACTCTCTTTGCTTGTGCAGCAACACCAGAATCGTGAGTAATCAAAATAATCGTATTTCCATTTGCATTTAAATTTTTAAAAATCTCCATTACTTCCTTACCAGACTTAGAATCCAAATTTCCAGTAGGCTCATCTGCCAAAATAATCGGTGGATCTGTTATTAAAGCACGGGCTATCGCAACCCTTTGCTGTTGTCCACCAGAAAGTTCAGTAGGCTTGTGATCAATTCTTCCTTCAAGCCCGACTTTAGCAAGTGCCTCCTTTGCCTTTTCATGTCTTTCTTTTGCAGAAACATTAGAATAAATAAGTGGCAATTCAACATTTTCAACAGCAGTAAGCTTAGGTAATAAATTAAACCCCTGAAAAACGAATCCAATTTTCTTATTTCTAATTTCAGCAAGTTCGTCATCCGTTTTCTTGCTAATATCTGTTCCATCTAAAAAATATCTTCCTTGAGTAGGCACGTCCAAACACCCAAGCATATTCATAAGTGTAGACTTACCCGAACCAGACGGACCAATTATAGACACAAATTCATGTGCTGCAACATGGAGCGAAACATCATCAAGTGCGTAAACTTTATTTTCGCCCATCTCATAAATTTTAAATATATGTTCCAATTTTATCACTTAAAAAGACCTCCTTAAAAAATGCCAAATCCCTGTTCAACATCTGGGATAACAACATTTTCACCTGCATTTAGTCCCCCTTTTATTTCGATATAAGAAACATTTCTATCTCCTACTTCAACTACTCTTTCTTCTGTAGTTCCATCATCATTCAAAACAATAACTTTTGATTTTCCATCTTCTTTTGTAACTGCATCAACAGGAAGTACAAGTACATCTTTCTTACTGCTAACAATAATCTTTGCGTTTGCATTCATAGAAATTCTTACATTTTCGCTACCTGGTATTTGAATTGTTACATAGTACTCAGTAACACCTGCATTAGAAACACCTTCAAGTGGTAATTTAGAAATCTTACCCTTGATAGGATTTGCAGTCGTTTCACTAATTGCGTCAATCGTTACATTAACGTCTTTATCATAACTTAGTTTTGCGATATCCAACTCATCAACAGGAATCTTAAATTCAAAAACATCACTATTCGAAACTGTTGTCAAAATCGTACCAGCAGGAACCATATCGCCAACATCTAAACTTTGAGCAGTAATCACGCCGCTAATTGGAGCTTTAATAGTATAATTATCAAGCATATCAATTACACTGCTATATTGTGATTTTAAATTCTTTAATGTTAAATTAGCATTTTCAAGGCTAGTATTTAAATCATCATTCGTTAAAACCGCAATAACATCACCTTTATTTACAAATTTACCATCATAAACATTTAAAGTTTTTACTGTACCCATAGTTAGTGCCCTAACTGTATTCAAGCTAACTGGTAAAAAGCTAGCTGTAGCAGTACTTGCTTGCTTTGTACCATTTACTAAAATTTCACCTTTTGCAATTGCACCAGTCAAAGAATATCCAGAAGTAGGTACTTTAATCGTAACATCAATAACTTGGCTACTTGCTTCTGCTAATTTTCTCATTTCGCTTACTTTAGTAACCACGCCTTGTAATTCAGAAAAGTTTTGAACTAAAGTAATTTTCGCTGTACTACCTATCGGTATCTTGTTTGCTTCTGAATAAACAAAAGGCAAAACAATTTCGTAAGTATCACTTTCTAATATGTTACAAACAGGCATTGTATTAGATAAATAACTTCCCTCGCTTATAGCAAGTCCAGAAATATATCCAGTAGCATTAGCCACAATTGTTAAATCTCTTATCTGCTTTTTTATATTATTAACCGAAAGATTAGCTTGCTCAATAGCAATCTTTTGGCTATTTACTGTAGCTTCATAAGAACTTGAATCAAGTCTCATGATAACATCACCAGAATTAACTGTTTCACCCTCTTTATGCAATACTTCTATAATTTCAGCAGAAACTTTTGCATAAACCTTTCTCGCCTCAGAAGCACCTATAGCACCGCTACCCTCAACATAAGATTCAATATCTCCGCTGCTAACGGTTGCAGTCCTATAATTTACCGGTTCTTTCGGCTTAAAATAAAATATAGTTGCAATAACGAAAATTACTAAAATAAAAATAATAAATTTAAACCAACCACTCTTCAAAAAGTTCATTTCTCATAACCTTCTTCCTATAAACTCTATAACTTTGTCATTATATCATAGTGTGGTTGTAGAAATAAAGGAAATATTGTGAAAAATTCAAGGATTACTAAAAAATGTAAGTGGGCTGTTCAGATTTAAATTTAGGGAAAGGCGAGGGGTTTGATAAAACTTTTATCCGCTAGGTTTTGTCA